>Ga0207870_100066_pt1 | contig 117581 bp, 95 predicted proteins | sample CeladaPassage60B_FD_187477 | JGI IMG/M metagenome (GOLD analysis project Ga0207870, IMG submission 187477) | Cellulose-adapted microbial communities from the Joint BioEnergy Institute, USA - Passage3 60B (SPAdes) (version 2) | ecosystem: Engineered > Bioreactor > Continuous culture >... | reverse complement strand
TCCGGCTTCCTTCAGATTCGGCCTCGCGACCGACACCCTTGCCCTTGGCTAATGGTAGGCGCTCGCCAGCCCCCATTCCGGACTTTCACCGTAGAGATGACGCCCATGCTGGGCGTACTAAAAAAAAATCCTGCCCTCGTTAGGGCAGGACGTAAAAACTGCGCCGCTACTCGTTTCCTTCAGCCGGCGGAAACAGCTGCTCCGCTTCCCGAATCGCTCTTTTGGCCAACGTTTGCATCACCTGGTCTTCCATCGGCGGATTGTGCAATCCGAACCGCACGTCCCGGTATAGCCGCTGCAGCGGATGGGACATGGCCAAGCCGTGCGCGCCGGCGATCCGCATCGCCTTGTCGACGACGGAAAGCGCCGTCTGAACGGCCATCACCTTGACCGCGCCCAGTTCCGGGACAAGCTCCGCCCGCCGCTCCGGTTCTTCCTCCCACCTTGCCGCGACGCTGTATAAATAGTGTCTGGCCGCGGACAGTTCAAACTCCATCTGTCCCAATTGCTGTCCGATATGCGGGACGTACAGGATCGGCCGATCCAGCGTATTGGGCCGGTACGCGGCGGCGAACTTTTGCGCCTCCCGCTTCGCGGCGAGGGCGATGCCGAGATAGCAGGCCGGGATATGCAAAAGCCAAGGATTGGCCGTAAACGTGCGCGAGGCTTCGACGGTCACGAGCGCATCGGCGGGAACCCGGACGTTGTCCAGCACGAGATCGTGGCTCGCCGTTCCGCGCATGCCGACCATGTTCCACGTCGGTTCGACGGAAAGTCCGCCGATCCGTTTCGGCAAAAGGAACTCCGCGCGCCGGTCCTCCTCGGTCAACGTCGCCGTCACAATAAAATAATCGAGCACCGGCGCCAGCGTCGTAAACGACTTGCGCCCGTTCAGCACGTATTCGTCCCCTGCGCGCACCGCCGCGGTCGCCGGTTTCCCGCCGCGCGACGGGCTGCCGGTCGCCCGCTCCGTGGCCGCCTTGTTGATGAGCGCCCCCGATTCGACAATGTCACGGCAAAGCCGTTCAAACTTGCTTTCTTCCCACTCGCGCTGTTCGGCCAGCTCGGCGACGACGCTCAAGTGCCAGCCCATGCCGAGCGCGATCGCCGGATCTCCCATCGCGAGCCGTTCCTGGTAAAGCACCATCTCGTAAAGCGAAATGCCGAGACCGCCGTACTCGCGCGGCACCGTGTAGGACGGATATCCGAATTTGCGAAGCGCTTCGATCGAAGAAAAGGAAAATTCGTTGCGCGCATCGGTTTCATGCGCCTTTTCGCGCAATTCGTCGGCCAGCCGGCCGACGGCTTCGAGCCGCTCGTGTTGAATGGGATTTTTGGCAAAACTGCCGCTGGTCATGATGAATCCTTCCTTTTTGTTCCGGCCGCGGGGAAAATCCCTTGCCGAGACATGGATGAACGAGTGCCTTGTTCTTACCAGTATACCATGCCTTTCCAGCCTCCGAAAGAACAGGAACGGCATCCAGGGACAGGGACGACCTCGGGGATATGGGCGGACATGCGGCATGAGGGCAAACCCATCTTTCCACCGTTTTCGTGTTTCGGGCGCTTCGGGTTTCGGGCCGAAAAACGCATATTCCGGAAAAAGCGGGTGAACGCGGGAAACCGGTTCAACCGCCTTTTGCCCTGTGCGGGGAGAGCGTGTATGATGAAGGGAAAACAAGGAAAGGCGGCGTTATCCGAATGGGCGTCAAATTCAGCCGGGTATACGGGGAGATTATCGACGATATGGTTCCGGCGATTGCGTCAATCGAGAATTGGCATCTCTTTTTGGGCATGTCCCACGAGGATTGGATGCGAATGGAGGATCGGGAAAAACTGGACTGCATCCGGACGCTGGCGGACGACTTGTTGTACTGTCTCGGGACGGAACGTCGGGTGGATGTCGGTTCGGGCACGGTGGAGTATGACGCGGGAAAACACCTGATCAAGGTGAAGCCCGACGGCCCGGTCGTGCATGTGATCCATTTGATGTGAGAGAGACCGGATCAGCGAGGATTCGGCGCGTTGTCCCGCCCCGCCTCCGCATTCGCGTCGGCGGCGACCTCCGTTGCGGCGGGAGGCAGCAGTTTGTTCAGCAAAAACAAGAGCAGCTTTTGATTGTGGGCGGAAATGCGATCGAGCAAAGATTGCAAATACGCGGTGCGAACGACGATGCCCCGTTCGGCCTCCGCCCGTCCTTTGGCGGTCGGCCTGACCCAAACGATGCGGCGGTCGGATTCATTGCGCTCGCGGACGATCAGACCGTTTCTTTCCATGCGGTCGAGCAGGGTCGTCACGGCCGCCGGCGTCGTCGCCAAATAATCCAAGAGATCGGAAGGTTTGACGTTGTCGCGGGACAACAAAAATTCCAGCACGATGAGCTGCCCTTCCGTCAACCCGGGCGCGAGCGCGGTTTCCATGTACGTCCGGTAGTCGCGGGAAAAGGCAAACCACACTTTGGCAAACTCATTCGCCGTCTTCGCTCTCTCGTCCGCCGTCATCGGAAATCCCTCCTTGTGTCTTTCCGATTCAATCGCCACCCTGTGCACCGGCTTCTGCGCCGAAAATCTTTGGGCGGCGCCGCAAACCGCGGGCCGCGGGTCGGCAATCAACCGCCGCGCAGCAGCAGCTTCCAGCTGGAGAGAATATGCCAGCGGCGTTCCGTTTTGCGCCGGTACCGCGGAAGAGCGCGATAAAGCGCCGAAGCTTCGCGGAACGCTTCGGTCGCGTCGGTTTTGCGGCCGAGACGGTCATAAAGCTGCCCGAGCCGGTACAGCCCTTTGCATGACGAAGACTGCGCTTCCCGGTACCGTTCCAAATACTGAACCGCCTTGTCCGGATCGGTTTTCGCAAACGCTTCGCCCAGGTGGAGATACGGCTCGCCGTACATGACTCTCGGATTGCGTTCAAACGCTTCCAGAATATGACGTTCCCCTTCTTCGAGCGAATTCAGTTTGAGGCAGCATATGCCGATCTCGGCCAGCAGATCGTCGGAATCGTGCAGCACCGGCCGGATGGCGCGAAGCGCATCCAGCGCGTCGCGGTAACGTCCCGCCTCCATTTGCCGCCGGGCGAGTTCGTGCCGGGAAGCGGTGTCGTGCGGGTTGATCCGGATCGCATTCCGCAATCGCGCGATGTTCCGGCGCACGGCAAGCGGCCGAAACACATTGGGCAGCAAGCCCACATAGCGGCGGTCCAAGAGGTACAGCACCGCCAGCAGGACGAGCAGCGCAAGAATCGGGTTGCCCAAAATATACCACAGCACCGCAAAAATCGCGAACTTGCCCATCGTTTTTCCCTCCGAACTGTAAAGCTGCGGATGCTCCGCAACCGGAATGGGGATAGCAACGAAAGCTGCGGCGCCCCCGCATACGGACACGAACCCGCAGTGTAGTTGGATGAGCAGCTGGCCAGTGTAAGCGGCAGCCGACTGCATCCGGACTCCGGATCGCGACGCAGGCCGCGGCGGCCCCCCTACGGTCTTCGTTCCGTTGGTTTCGGCCGGGCATCCCGCCTTCGGATACGCGCTCCCGCCGACGTGACTCCACTCCGGCGTCGGAACAAACGGCAGCCGCCGACGAATACCAACGGATCCAGCCGATTGCCCGCGGCGGATCAGGTCGGCTTCACGACGTCGACCAGCGTTTCCGATTTTTTCAGCGGAACAACCGGTTTGCCGGGCGATTTGCGGTCTTCGATCGGCGCCGCCTCCGTGGAAAACGTGTACGTCGCTCCGCTGTCCGCCACCGCCGTCAGCATGTAGCTCTCCTTGACGAAAAACGCCCGCACGAGGCGCGTTCCGTTCGGTTTGACGCGTTTGCCTTCCTTGAACTCGAACGTATGCAGCCCTTTGCCGCCGCGAGCCTGAATGTTGTAGTCCAACAGCAGCGAGCTTTTGACGTAACCGAGATCGGACACGACGAGAATTTCGCCCTCTTCGCCTTCGACCCACAGCGCTTCCGCCACCGCGTCGCCTTCCTTCAGCTGGATGCCGCGCACGCCTGCCGCCGCCCGCCCCATCGGACTGACCTCGTGCTCGTGGAACCGGATGCTCATGCCGAGTTTCGTGACGAGCAAAATTTCCTTCCGCCCGTCGCTCAAATGCGCGCGCACGACTTCGTCGCCGGCGGCCAGTTTGATCGCGACGATGCCGGATGTCCGGTTCGTTTCGTATTCCTTCAGCGCCGTCCGCTTCACTTGTCCCTGCGCGGTGACAAACACGACCGACAGCCCCGCGTCGTTGAAGTCTTTCACCGGGATGGCGCTCACGATGCGGTCGTCCTTCGGCAGCGGCACGACGTTGACGACCGCGGTCCCGTTCTCCTTCCACTTGTATTCGGGAATCATGTGCACCGGCAGCGTGTAGCACTGTCCCTTTCGCGTAAACAGCAGCAAATGGTCGAGCGTGTTCAACTCGAACAGATGGCGCAAATAGTCGCCTTCCTTCAGTCCGGTCGGTTCCGTTTCGCCGCCGGAACGCGTGTAGGACAGCCGCGACGTGCGTTTGATGTAACCGTCGTTGGACAGCGTGACCAGCACGTCTTCGGCGTTGACGAGCACCTCCACGTTGACCTTCAGCTCTTCGACTTCGCGCTGGATTTCCGAACGGCGGTCCGTGCCGTACTTGTCGCGAATTTCCGAAATTTCCCCCTTGATCACGCCGATCAGCTTGCGCTCGCTGGCGAGAATGGCGCGCAGGGTAGCGATCGTTTTTTCCGTCTCCTTCAGTTCTTTTTGCAAGGAAGTGATTTCCAGATTCGTCAACCGGTACAATTGCAGCGTGAGAATCGCGTCCGCCTGCCGTTCGGTGAAGGCGAATTGCTCGACCAAATTTTTTTGCGCGTCCTGGCGGTTTTTCGAAGCCTTGATGACCGCGATGACGTCGTCGAGCAGGTTCAGCGCCTTGACCAGCCCTTTCAGCACGTGGGCGCGGTCTTCCGCCTTCTCCAGCTCGTATTGGGAGCGGTAGCGGACGACCTCTTTCTGGTGCGCGATATACGCCTGCAGCAGTTCCTTCAGCCCGAGCTGGCGCGGCGTGCGGTTGACGATGGCGACCATGTTGAAATGGTACGTCACCTGCAGATCGGTTTTTTTCAGCAAATACGCGAGCAGCCCTTCCGCATCGGCGTCTTTTTTGAGCTCCACGACGATGCGCAGGCCGTTGCGGCCGCTCTCGTCGCGCACTTCCGCGATGCCCTCCGCCTTTTTCTCCAACCGGATGTTTTCCATCGCGGTGACGAGGCGGGATTTGACGACCTGAAACGGCAGCTCCGTAATGACGATCTGCTGCCTGCCGCCGCGCAGCGTCTCGATGTTCGCCCTCGCGCGCAGGACGATTTTTCCCTTGCCGGTCCGGTACGCTTCCCGGATGCCTTCTTCGCCCATGATGATGCCGCCGGTGGGAAAATCCGGCCCCTTGACGATGCGCATCAGATCGTCCACCGTCATGTCCGGGTTGTCCATCAGCGCGATGCAGGCGTCGATCACCTCGCGCAAGTTGTGCGGCGGAATTTCCGTGGCGAAGCCCGAAGAAATGCCGCTGACGCCGTTGACGAGCAAATTCGGAAAACGCGCCGGCAGCACGACCGGCTCCTTCATCGTGTTGTCGAAATTGTCCTTGAACGGCACCGTGCGCTTGTCGATGTCGCGCAAGAGCTCGTGCGCGATCGGAGAAAGGCGCGCCTCCGTATAGCGCATCGCCGCGGGCGGATCGTCGTCGAGCGAGCCCCAGTTGCCGTGTCCGTCGATCAGCACGTGATTCATTTTCCACGGCTGCGCCATGCGCACCATGCCGTCGTAAATGGAAGCGTCGCCGTGGGGGTGGTAGTTGCCCATCACATCGCCGACCGTTTTCGCCGACTTGCGGTACGGTTTGTCCGCGGTGTTGCCCGCTTCGTACATCGCGTACAAAATGCGGCGCTGCACCGGCTTCAGCCCGTCGCGCACGTCGGGAATGGCGCGGTCCTGGATAATATACTTGGAATACCGGCCGAACCGGTCGCCGACGACCTCTTCCAGAAAAGCGGGCAAAAACTGTTCCAGGATGCCCAAGCGATCACCACCTTTTCAATCGAAACCGTGCATGCGTTCGCGCCGGCGGCCCCACGACGCGGCGGCGCGGAACGTTCACGGTTCCCTATTATTCTTCGAACTCCGTAAAATCGACGTGTTCGATAATCCACCGTTTGCGCGGGTCGACTTTGTCGCCCATCAGAATCGACACCCTGCGCTCCGCCTTCGCCGCGTCCTCAATTTGCACCTGCAAAAGCGTGCGCGTCTCCGGATTCATCGTCGTTTCCCAAAGCTGTTCCGGATTCATCTCGCCGAGTCCCTTGTACCGCTGCAGTTCGCATCCTTTGCCGAGCTGCGCCGTGATTTCCTGCAGCTGCTCGTCGGTCCAGGCGTAGCGGACAATCGTGTCCTTGCCGGATTTTTTGCTGATTTTGTACAGCGGCGGCTGCGCGATGTACACTTTGCCCTCGTCGATCAGCGGCTTCATGTACCGGTAGAAAAACGTCAAGAGCAGTACCTGGATGTGCGCGCCGTCGGTATCCGCGTCGGTCATGATAATGATTTTGCCGTAATTGGCCGCTTCCGGTTCGAACTCCGACCCGACGCCCGCGCCGATCGCGGCGATGATGGCTTTGTACTCTTCGTTTTTCAGAATGTCGGCCAGCTTCGCCTTTTCCGGATTCATCGGCTTGCCCTTCAGCGGCAAAATCGCCTGGAAGCGGGAATCGCGCCCCTGCTTCGCCGATCCTCCCGCGGAATCGCCTTCCACGATAAACAGTTCGTTCGAGGCGTAGTCCTTCGATTGGGCCGGCGTCAATTTGCCGTTCAAGTTGGAGCTTTGGTTTTTGCCCTTTTTGCCGGAACGCACTTCTTCCCGCGCTTTGCGCGCCGCCTCGCGCGCCTTCGCCGCCTGCACCGCCTTCCTGACGAGCATTTGGCCGACTTCCGGGTTTTCTTCGAGAAACACGGCGAGCCGCTCGGCGACGACCGCGTCCACCGCGCCGCGCGCGCTCGCGCTGCCGAGCTGGTCTTTCGTCTGTCCGACGAATTCGACTTCGCTCATTTTGACGCTGATGACGGCCATCATGCCTTCGCGCAGGTCGACGCCTTCGAGATTTTTGTCCTTCTCTTTCAAAATGCCGCATTTGCGCGCGTAATCGTTCATCACCCGCGTAAACGCGGTTTTGAAACCGGTCTCGTGCGTGCCGCCGCCCCGCGTCGGAATCGAGTTGACGAACGAAGCGATCGTTTCCGTGTATCCGTCGTTGAACTGCAGCGCGACTTCCACTTCGATGTCGTCTTTTTCCGCGGTGAAGTGGATGACGTCGTGCAGCACGTTTTTGTCTTCGTTCAAAAACTTGACGAATTCGCCGGCGCCGCCGCGGTATTCAAAGGTGTCCGCCGCGCCGGTGCGCTCGTCCGTCAAGGTGATTTTCAGCCCGGAATTGAGAAACGCGATGACTTGCAGGCGCTCGTACAGCACGTCGTACTGGATCGTCGTGCCGGAGGTGAACACGCGTTTGTCCGGTTTGAAGGTGACCGTCGTGCCGGTTCGGCGGGTCGTCCCGACGACTTCGAGCCCGGTGACCGGTTCCCCGACGTGTTCCGTTCCGTCCGGGTCCGTCCACGATTCGAAACGCATCCGGTGAATTTTGCCGTCCCGGTGGATTTCCACTTCCAGCCATTCGGACAGCGCGTTCGTGACGGAGGCGCCGACGCCGTGCAGACCGCCGGACTTTTTGTAGCCGCCGCCGCCGAATTTGCCGCCCGCGTGCAGCACGGTATAGACGACCTGCGGCGTCGGCACGCCGGTCTTGTGCATGCCGGTCGGGATGCCGCGCCCGTTGTCGCGCACGGTGACCGACTGGTCCGGATGGATGACGACGTCGATCTGCGTGCAGGCTTTCGCCAAATGCTCGTCCACCGCGTTGTCGATAATTTCCCATATAATATGGTGCAGTCCGGACGAACTGGTGCTGCCGATGTACATGCCCGGCCGCTTGCGAACCGCGACGAGCCCTTCCAGCACCTGGATGTCGTCCGCATCATAGCCGGAAGCGTCTCCGGCTCCTTTCGCATTGTTGGCCGATGATCGGTTTTGCTGCCCGGCGGCCGCGTTCGCCGCGACGTTGTCCGGCGCCGCCGAAACGGAACGCTGTTCGGAAGCTTGGCCTGCGTTTCTGCGCCGGGAGTCTTGCGATCCGGCTTCTTTGCCGGCCGACTCCGCCTCTTTGTCCGCCAATTCCAAATGCGCAAACAAATCAAGCTGTTCGGCCATCCGGGTTCCCCTTTCCGTGTCATTCGATGCTGTCATTTTAATGGAAAATATCCTTTCTTGTAAATACCGCGTACGATACGACGACGGACGCGGCGGCCGTCACGCCGAGGACGCCGAGCGAAAACGGCAGCGTCATGCCGGGGACGGGCGGAAGCTCTCCGCTCAAATACGCGATCGTCTGGAGATTGACCATGAAGAAATATTTCGCGCTTTCCCAAGAGGACGCCATGTTGGTCAAAATCGTGCCGGCGATCAGCGCGGCCAGCATGACGCCCATGCCGGCGGCCGTGCTGCGGATCAGCACGGACACCATCAGCGCGATGCAGCCGACGACGGCGGCGGAAAACCAGGCGAGGCCGAACTCCATCCACAAAAACCGCCACTGCTCGACTATTCGCACCGCCGACAAGTCCACGACGGAACCTTCCACGGTAAAACCGGTCAGCACCGGCGCCTTCCATCCGCCATATCCGAACACGAGGCCGGACACCGCGTAGCAGATCGCGCCGAGCGTGACGACGATCAACGACGTGTACAGCAGCATGGCGGCGTATTTGGCCGTGAGCACCTGCCATCTGCGCGCCGGCCGCGTCACCAGCAGTTTGATCGTGCCGAGCGCGTGTTCGGAAGAGACGAGGTCGGAAGCGATGACCATCACCATCAGCGGCAGCATCAGGTGGACCGCGTTTTTCATGAATTCCCGCGTGAAAGTGACGCCGTTCGGCGACTCCGGATCGATACCGGCGTCGAGATGGTATTCGAGCCGCTGGATTTCCACCTGCAGCCACCGCCGGAATTCCTCGGTCACCCGCGGGCTGGAGAGCCGGTTGGAATAATCCTTGATGCGCTGTTCCACCGTCACGCGCCAGTCGGTCGTGCCGAACTGCTCCTTCAAGTTCTGCGCGACCCGGTATTGGGCGTACGTAAACAGCGGCACGATGGCGAGCATGATCAGCACGAGCACGAGAAACCGTTTCTTTTTCCAGATTTTCAACACTTCGTTGCGCACGAGCGCGGTCATGCTAATCAATGCGGTCACCCTCCGTCAGGCGGAGAAACAGTTCCTCCAGCGTCGGCTGCCGGACTTCCACGGCGTGGACGCGCACGCCCGCTTCCACGAGCGACCGGTTCCAGTCCGGCACCGCCTCCGCGGCCATGTCGGCGAGCAACGTGCGCTTGCCGGAAAGCAACGGTTCGCCCGTTCGTTCTGCCGCCGCGGCGACAGACGGGTCGTTACGCGCGGCGCCGTGGAACGTCTCCTCCCGTTCGTACGTCGCGTCGGCGGTGTCGGCGCCGGCTTCGCCAAAACGCACCCCCGCCTCGGCAAACAACCGCGCCGCCGCGTCGGCCGGGTCCACCGTCCAGGCGATCCTTCGCGGCTGCAGCGACAAAAGTTCGCCGACGGTGCCCACCGACACGACTTCGCCGCGGCGGATGACCGCGACGCGATCGCACATGAGCTCGACTTCGCCGAGCAGGTGGCTGGAGACGAACACGGCCATCCCGTCCGCCGCAATGCGGCGAATAAATTCGCGCAGTTCCTTGATGCCCTGCGGATCGAGCCCGTTGGTCGGCTCGTCGAGGATGAGCAGCTTCGGGTCGCCGAGCAGCGCCTGCGCGATGCCGAGCCGCTGCCGCATGCCGAGCGAATACGTCTTCACCTTGTCGTGAATGCGCCGGTCCAGGCCGACGATCTCCGCCACTTCGCGGATGCGGCTCGCGCGGACGCCGGGCAGCATCGCCGCAAACTGCTCCAGGTTTTCCCAACCGGTCAAAAACGGGTACAGTTCGGGGTTTTCCACGATGCAGCCGACGTGCGCGAGCGCCGCGAAATGTTCCTTGTGCACGTCGTACCCGCAGACGGTCACCGTGCCCTCCGTCGGCCGGATCAGATCGACGAGCATGCGGATCGTCGTCGTCTTGCCGGCGCCGTTCGGTCCGAGAAATCCGAACACTTCGCCTTGCCGCACGTCAAACGTGACGTCGCGGATGATCCATTTTTTGCCGATGCGCTTCTTGAGATGGCGCACCGACAGCACGACCGGCCGGTCGTGCGCCTCGGGATCGGGCGCTTCAGGACCTTTCCGCCCTTCCTTCCGAAGCGCGCGCGCTTCCGTCTCTCCGCCGTGCGGGATTTTCGCCGCCGGATCGATCCGCCGGTCATCGTTCCGCCTCGCCATGCGTCCACCCCCCGGCCGTCAGCTGCAAAATGCGGTCGGCAATGCGCCGGTACCCCTCTTCATTCGGATGATAATGATCCGGGGCGAGCCAATCCGCCACCCGCTCCTGGAACAGATCATAAGTGGGCACAAGCGCCATGTTCGGATACGGCGCCAACATCCGCTGCACGCTGTAATTCCATTCGTGCACGAACTGCGCGGCCTCCTCCGCCACGTCTTCGATGTCGGAAAACGGGTTGTACAGCCCGATGTAGACCGTTTTCGCCCGCGGATTCAGCTCGTGCAGGCGCTCCATGATTTTCCGCACGCGTTCCAGCGCCGCGCCTTTCAACGTGTGCGCCCTGCCCGCATCGATGTCCGCCTGCGTCGGATTGTCCAGCACAAAGACATCGTTGGCGCCGATGGACACGAGAATCAGTTCCGCTTCCCGCACCTGCGCGATCGTGCCGTCCCGGAGCTCGAGATCCCGCAGCAGCTGCTCCGCCCGGTAGCCGTTCACGCCGTAGTTGACCAGCACCACCCGCGCGTCCAAAAGGTCGTCCAGCGCCCGCTTGACTTTGCCCGCGAACCCCTCGCCGCTGTTGTCGCCCGTACCTTTGGCCAGCGAATCGCCGAGCGCCAAAATCCGGTACACGCCGTCTTCCGGCGTCGCCGGAACTTCCCGCTTCTCCTCCGGCGAAGCCGCGGACGGCGGCGAAGTCGTGACGGTTTCCACCGCGTGCCAAAACCCCGTCGCCAACAGCGCCGTGCAAAGCAGCGACACGATGCCGACACCGGCCCAAATCATGCGCGAAGCGTTCATCATTTCCTCCTTTTGGTTGTGCGGTTACTATTAGAGTATAGCTTGTCGGCGCGGATTGCAAACGAACAGCCGGAGGAAACGCGCCGCTTGACCGCAATCGGCGCTTCCTCCGGCCTTGAACCGCATTCTATACGTGTTCCAAAAACCGCGTTTTCATGAGCGACAGCACGTCGTCGCCCGGTGAATCCCAAATCCCCTGGTGGAAAATCTCCACTTCGATCGGGCCGTCGTATCCGGCCGCATCGACCGCTTCGCGGATGCGGCGGATGTCGATCACCCCGTCGCCCATCATGCAGCGGCCCATCAACAAATCCGGCACCGGCACCGGCCAGTCGGACACGTGAAAACCGAAAATGCGCCCTTTAAGCCGCTCGATCTGGCCGAACAGATCGGGATCCCACCAAACATGAAACACGTCGACGACGACGCCGACCTGCGCGGGATCGAACCGTTCCGCCATCGCCGCGGCCTGGGCCAGTGTGTTCACCACCGACCGTTCCGCCGCGTACATCGGATGCAGCGGCTCGATGCCCAGTTTCACCCCGTGCGACGCCGCGAACGGAGCGAGGCGTTCGATCGCTTCCTCCACCTGTTTGCGGGCTTCGGCGATGTTTTTGTCCGGCGCGGGGCCGCATACGAGCACGAGCACGTCGGTGCCGAGCTCGGCCGCTTCTTCGACGGCGCGCCGGTTGTCGTCCAGACGCCGGTCTCGCTCGGCGGCGGTGGCGGCGGGAAACATGCCGCCGCGGCACAGGCTGGACACTTTGAGCCCCGTGTCCCGTAAAATGCGTTTGCTTTCGGCAAGGCCGGTCTCCTGCACTTTATGCCGCCACAGGCCGATCCAAGAAATGCCCGCCCGCACGCAGCCTTCCGCCGCCTCCCGCAAACTCCAGCGTTCCGTCGTAATCTGGTTCAAACTCAAACGCTGCCAATCGGTCCGTTCCATGCCTTTTCCCCTTTCTATGGAATGCCCGCCAGCGCCAGCACCCGCTTCATCCTCTCGGCGGCTTGTTCCGGATCGGCGAGCAGTCCCGCCTCGTCGGCCAGCACGAACAGACGCGACAGATGGACGATCGAGCGCGCCCCTTCGGCGCCGCCCAGCATGCGGAAATGGGACTGATGGCCGTTCAGGTACGCCATGAACACGACCCCGGTTTTGTACGCATAGGTCGGCGCCTGGAACATGTGCCGGGACAACGGCACGGTTTTCTCCAAAATGGCGTCGAATCTGGCGGTGTCGCCCCGGTCCAGCGCATGGACGGCGGCGGCCGCCGCCGGCGCGATCGCGTCGAAAATGCCGAGCAGCGCGTCGCTGTATCCGAATTCGTCGCCGCGAATCAGCTCGGGATAATGGAAATCGTCGCCGGTATACATGCGCACCCCCGCCGGCAGCCGGCGGCGCATGGCGATTTCCTTGTTTTTGTCCAGCAGCGAGATCTTGATGCCGTCCACCTTGTGCGCATGTTCGTGAAGGATGCCGAGACAGACGTCCATCGCGGCGTCCAAATCGCGGTGTCCCCAATATCCGGCGAGCGCCGGATCAAACATGTCGCCGAGCCAGTGCACAATGACCGGTTGTGACACCTGGCGCAAGATGTTTCCGTACACCCGCGCGTAATCGTCGGCGCTTTTGGCGCAGGCCGCCAGCGCGCGGCTCGCCATCAGGATAATTTGCCCGCCCTGTTCCTCGACAAAAGCGCACTGCTCCTCGTAGGCGGCTTCCACGTCCGCCAGCGTCAGATTCGGCGACGGCGCCAGATGATCCGTGCCGGCGCCGCAGGCGATTTTGCCGCCGACGGCGCGCGCCTCGGCGACCGAACGCCGGATCAGTTCCTTCGCGCGGGACCAACCCAGCCCCATGCCGCGCTGCGCGGTGTCCATCGCCTCGGCGACGGCCAGCCCGAGCGACCACAGGTAGCGCCGGTACGCGAGCGTATCGTTCCAGTCGATCTGCGCGTGATGCAGCGGATCGGCGTCGGCGAGCGGATCGCAGACGACATGCGCGGCCGAAAAGGCGATCCGGCTTTGCAGCGGCCCGTCGGGGCGCTCAAACACGGCGCCGTTTCCCGTCCGGTAATCGAGCCAGCTGCCGTTTCCGATCGGCAGACGAAGTTGTGCGGCCATCCGTCATTCCTCCCATGTCGTTGTGTGTGGAGATCGAATCGTCCGTACGTCAAATGCGCAGTTCCGGCACATCGATCCAGCGGCGTTCCTTCCACGACTGCAGCCCGAGTTCCGCGAGCTGCATCCCTTTGGCCCCCTCGAGCAAATCCCAGCGGAACGGCGTGCCGCAGACGACGTGTTTCAGGAACAGCTCCCACTGCACTTTGAATCCGTTGTCGAACGGCTGATTGTCGTGCACCGGCGTCCAATGATCGCGGTATCGGTGCGGATTCGGGATGTCCGGATTCCACACCGCGCGCGGCGTGTTGACCCGGTGCTGCACCTTGCACTCGCGCAGGCCCGCCACCGCGCTGCCCTCCGTGCCGTCGACCTGCAGGTTGACGAGATCGTCGCGGTCGACGCGCACCGCCCAAGACGAGTTGACCTGCGCGATAATGCCGCCCGCAAGCTCAAAAGTGGCGTACGCCGCGTCGTCGGCGGTGCATTCGTACGGCATGCCCGCTTCGTCATACCTTTTCGGGATATGCGTCACCCCGAGACACGACACCGATTTCACCTCGCCGAACAAATTGTCCAGCAAATACCGCCAATGCGCGAACATATCGACGATGATGCCGCCGCCGTCTTCCTTGCGGTAATTCCAGGACGGCCGCTGAGCGGGCTGCCAGTCTCCCTCGAACACCCAGTAGCCGAACTCCAGACGCACCGACAAGATGCGGCCCAAAAATCCGGAATCGATGACGCGTTTCAGCTTGAGCATGCCGGGCAAAAACAGCTTGTCTTGCACGACGCCGTTTTTCACGCCGGCTTCCCGCGCCAGTTTCGCGAGTTCGAGCGCTTCCGCCAGCGACGCCGCCGTCGGTTTTTCGCAGTAAATGTGTTTGCCCGCGCGAATCGCCTTGCGGACGCTGTCCGCGCGCAGCACCGTCGTCTGCGAGTCGAAATAAATTTCGTTATGGGGATCGGCCAAACATGCGTCCAGATCGGTGCTCCAGCGCTCGATTGCGTGCGCTTCCGCCAGCGCCTTCAGCTTGTGCCCGTTTCGCCCGACCAGAACCGGATCGGGCATAATGACCGTGCCGTCGGGGGCGGGCACGCCGCCCTGATTCCGGATGGCGACGATGGAGCGGATCAGGTGCTGGTTCGTGCCCATGCGCCCGGTCACCCCGTTCATGATGATGCCGATGTTGCGAACGTTCATTTGCATGGCTCCCTTCCCTTCATTTTCCACAGTTCGGATGCCACGGACGCAATCGTTCCATGACGTCATGATCTTTTCCGAATGCGTTTTCCTAAAAAGCGCGGCGTTCCCGCCTGCGCATTTCATCGCGGCGGCGCATCGTGTTGGAACCATTGTAACCGGAACGCGGATGCCGAATCTTACAAGGAACGGAACCCTTTTCCGAATCTCGGAAATAAAATGGCGTAATGTGAAGTGGACGGCCGGGACGAACGCGCCTTGCTCCCGTTTGCAACAATCGCGAGGGGAAAAGGAATGCCGCGCACCGCCGATGGAGGACGGACGGCCAACCTCAGTCCGACTCATCGCGGCCGCAGTCCCGATGCGGAACACTGCCTCTCGAGGCCGAACCGATGCGGCGGAACCGCGTTTTTGCTCCGTTTTGGACGGTCAGGCAGCCGCTCTCTTGTAGTCAGGTTAGCTGGGAGATGGAACCATATTGACGAAACGGGGAGGAAATGAAGATGAGATCGGTCAAAATCGTGATCATCGGCGCGGGGGTATCCTTCGGGCCGGATCGCTGAGGGACGCGTAGACGATGGGCCGCCTTCCCGACGGCATCGCCGCATTGTGCGAAACGCAGGCGGCGATCCAGCGGCTGACCGTGGGAACGGCGGTGCACGGCGACCGGCAAAAAGCGCTGCAGGCGCTCTTGAAAAAAATGCCGGCCGGGCAAGGTCAAATCCGCGTTTGGCGCATTTGGCGGAAATGGTGCGGGGACACGTTCACCATGATCTTGAAATTGCGGTAAAACGTCGACAGCGTCTCGTACCCGACCTCAAAGGCGATCGAAACGATGTCCTTGTCCGTTTCCGCGAGCAGTTTCTTGGCGCATGCAATGCGAACTTCCGTCAAATACTGCGTCGGCGTCATCCCGTATTCGGATTTGAAAATGTCGTTGACGTACCGGGCCGTAATGCCGAGCCGGGCGGCGATGTCTTGCACATGAATTTTCTCGAAATAATGCGAATCGATGTAGCTGCGGATGCGTTCCGCGCGCAGCCGGTTGGAGTCCATGGAAGGGGACGGCTGCCGGTTTCGGGCCAAATGCAGCAGCAGTTCCTGCAAATAGATCACGACCGCCTGGCCGCTGAGCGGATCCGGTTTCGCCTGTTCGAACAGCATGTTGCGCAAAAGCCGCCTCAATTCGCCGCCGGAAAGCGGATTCAATTGAAGCAGGCAGGCGGTGTTCAGACCGGCGTTCAACACCGCATCCAGCGTCGGCACGTTGACGACGTCCTTGTCGAAGGCGAGCACGAGCAGCGTCAGCCTGTCCTCCGACACGATCGAATGGCTGCAGTAAGGGACGATGAACGCGGCCTTGTCCTGCGACAAGCGGTGTTTCCTGCCGTCCAGCGCGATTTCCCCTTCGCCGTCCAGCACAAACAGCACCTGATGCACGCGGTGATAATGCTCTCCGACTTTGTCGCCGCGCTGGTGTTTGCTCTCGTACAGGAGCACTCCGTTCCTGGTCGTGTCCAGCAGCTTCAGTCCCATTCGGCAGCCTCCGTGGACATAATTCCTTAACATTCAAAAAATCCGGCACTGCGTGCCGGATTTCTGTTTTTGATAGTATTCAACTAAGGGTGCGTTTTCCGCTCCTTATGATAATAGTATAACTCATCTTTGATTATAAGTCTATACTTTTTTCCTCCTTTTGGATATATTTTTCTTTGCTGTCAAGAACGATCCATATCCAAACGGGGTGAAAACTTGAGTCTGATTACACTGCAGGGAATCGGCAAGAAGTTCAAAGTAGCGAAGCGGTCGGCGGGATTCGCGGAAGCGGTCAAAGCGCTCTTCGTCCGCGAGCATGCGATCGTGGAAGCGCTGCGGGACATCTCGTTCACCGTCCGCGAAGGGGAAATCGTCGGATACATCGGCCCGAACGGCGCCGGCAAGTCGACGACGATCAAAATCATGAGCGGGGTTCTCGTCCCGGATGCGGGAACCTGCTCCATCATGGGCTATACGCCTTGGGCGGACCGCGTCCGCTACGTCCGGCATATCGGCGTCGTCTTCGGACAGCGGTCGCAACTATGGTGGGATGTGCCGGTCATCGATTCGTTCGAGCTTTTGCGCGACATCTACGCCATTCCGCCGAACGTCTATCAAAGAAACCTCGACACGCTGACCGAGATGCTGGACTTGCGGGACATCGTCCGCACTCCGGTGCGGCAGCTCAGCCTCGGCCAGCGGATGCGATGCGAAATCGCCGCCTCGCTGCTGCACGATCCGGCCATCCTGTTCCTTGACGAGCCGACGATCGGTCTGGATGCGGCCAGCAAAATCGCGGTCCGCAACTTCATCAAGACGATCAACCGGGAACGCGGCGTCACCGTCATCCTGACGACCCATGACATGAACGATATCGAGGCGCTGGCCGACCGCATCCTGATGATCGGCCGGGGGATGCTGCTCTACGACGGCACTTTGTCCGAACTGCGCAGCCGTTACGGCACTCGGCGGACGATCACGGTCGAGTACAAAGGCGCCGCCAGCCCGATCGACGTGACGGGCGTGGAATGCTTGTCGTGGTCGTCCGGGCGGGCGGTTTACACCTTCAACGCCGATCAGATCGTCATCGCCGATCTGATCAACCGGCTTGCAGAAGGAGGAGAACTCGCCGATGTCGAGATCGAGTCGCCGCCCGTGGACGAATTGATTCTGCAATTGTATAAGGAGCATCGCGTATGATGGCGCCGCTGTCGCTTTTGAGGATGCGGTTTCTGATGGGGTTGCAGTACCGGGCGGCGGCGGCGGCCGGCATCATGACGCAGCTCTTCTTCGGCTTTATCTTCATTATGGTCTATGTCGCTTTCTACACGCACAGCGGCGCGGCACAGCCGATGACGCTGAAGGAAGTCGTCGCCTACATCTGGCTGCAGCAAATGTTCCTCGCGTTCATCATGATCTGGTCTTCCGACGGCGAACTTTTCCAGATGATCATAGGAGGCAACATCGCCTACGAACTGTGCAGGCCGTGGCGGCTCTATCCGATCTGGTACGCCAAGCTGCTGGCGGCGCGGCTGTCTTCCGCCGCCCTTCGCTGCCTGCCCATCGCGTTCGTCGTCTTCTTCTTGCCGGAGCCGTACCGGTTTTCGCCGCCCGCGTCGCCGGCCGCGCTGCTTCTGTTCGCCGCGTCGCTCTTTGCCGGCCTCCTGCTCGTCGTGGCGATTTCCATGTTCATCTACATCTCCGTCTTCTGGACGATGTCGCCGGTCGGTTCGCTGCTCGTCGTCTCGGTGGCGGGCGATTTTTTGTCGGGGAAGATCGTGCCGGTGCCGCTGATGCCGGGTTGGATGCAGACGATTGCCCATCTGCTCCCGTTTCGCTGGACGGTCGACTTTCCGTTCCGTGTGTACACCGGCCACATCGGCGTGCAGGAGGCGCTGGCGGGATTGGCGGCGCAAATGATCTGGCTCGCGGTGCTCGTCGCCGCCGGAATGTGGCTGATGAGACGGGCGCTCCGCCGTGTCGTCGTGCAAGGAGGGTGATTCGCGGATGCGTCTCTACTTCAAATATTTATCGATCCTGTTCAAATCGCAGATGCAGTACCGGACATCGTTCTGGCTGCTCTGCGCCGGTCAGTTCTTCGTCCCGTTCGCCGTATTCGGCGGCATGTACTTCCTGTTTGCGCGATTCGGCGATCTGCGCGGCTGGACGTTCCACGAAGCGGCGCTCTGTTACGGCGTCGTCCATATGGCGTTCTCGCTGTCGGAATGCTTCGTGCGCGGCTTCGACGCGTTCTCGCGACTGATTGTCCGCGGCGACTTCGACCGGCTGCTCGTCCGACCGCGCGGCACGGTCATCCAGGTGCTCGGTTCCAACTTCGAATTTACCCGGTTCGGCCGGATGCTGCAAAGTGCGGTCGTGCTCGCGATCGCGGTGTCGGGACTTTCCATCGGCTGGACGCCGGCCAAAATCGTCACGCTGTTTCTGATGATACTCGGCGGAGTGATCGTCTTCAGCGGCATCTACATCCTCGCGGCCACGTTCTGTTTTTGGACGGTGCAGGGGCTGGAAGTGGCGAACATTTTCACGGACGGCGGGCTCGAGATGGCGCAGTATCCGCTTGATATTTACGCAAAACGGGTGACACAATTTTTCACGTTCATCATTCCGTTCGGCGCCGTCAGCTATTTGCCGCTGCTCTATATTCTGGATCGGACGGACGGACCGGCTCTCTTCTACATGGCGATGCCGCTCGCTTCGCTTTTGTTCCTGGCGCCGTGTCTTGCCGTATGGCGGATCGGCGTACGGCATTACCGGTCTACCGGATCATAGCGAAAAAAAGAGTCCGGCTAAACCGGCCTCCCCTACCGTTATTCGGCGCCGTTCGAGACGACGCCGATCGTCAGCAGCAGGTTGGCGAACGTACGCTGTTCGCCGGTGGCGACGGCCACTTTGACGTCCGGCGACATGCAGGCGTCATAATACGCCTGCCGGCTTAAGGGATGCAGCTCCATCCCGTTCAGCATCGTGCGAAACTCGGCAAAAATCGGCGGCTCCTCCCCGGTTTCCGGCGTCATCACTTCCGCTTTTTCGATCGGAACGGTCTGTTCCAGCACGCGAAGCACATCCGTGACCAATGGAATGCCGTGGGTCAAATTGAGATACACTTTGGCGCAGGACGCGCCGGTCTTCGAATCCAGCGGAAAATTGCCGTCGGCGATCAGCACTTTGTCGCCGTGACCGCACGCGGCGAGCGCCCGCAGCAGTTCAGGATGGGTGCAAACCGTTTTTAGCATGCCGTATCTTCCTCCCGTTAGCCCAATTGTTTCCGCGCGTTTGTCCGGCGGATGATCAGGATTTCGCCGAGCGCTCGGCGCCTTCCAGCCTGCCGGTCAGTTCCACCCATGAGGCCGCGGCCGCCCCGCAGCCCCAATCGAAAATCGTAAATTCGCCGATGCCGTTCACGGCCGTTCCGTCGGTGTGGTTGAAGTTTTCCATATGAAAACCGTAATCGCGCGCATCGAAATGCGGGTGCGCCGTTTCATACAGCGATTTGACCTTTTCGTTTTCCGGACAGTACATCATGTAGAACGAGGCGCGCATCGCCCACATGCTTTGCGCCAAATACGTCTCGTCGTTCGTCAGCAAATAATAGTCGTAATAGGTCAGCGCGAACAGGCTCTGACGGGCGTCGTTCCACTCGTCGTCGCTGTTCATGACGCCGAAGCCGCCGAGCGCGGGAACCGGAACGTACGGGGGCTGCCAAATTTGCTGATAGAGGGAAAGCTCCGCCAGGATGCGCTCTCCCGCGTCCAGCCACTCGGCCTTTCCCGTCAGCCGGTAAAGGTCCTTCAGCGCTTCAGCCGTCCAGTAGATGCCGAAATTGCACTGGTTGTACAGTCCGCTGCGCCGGTCTTTTTCCCCGTATCGTTTGCCTTCCCATTCCCGGGAGCACGACCAGTACGTTTCGAAATCTTCCCATCGGCCCTCCGCGGCGACGCGGTCCAATACGAACCTCACGGCCCGCTCCGCACGGCCGACAACTTCCGTCTCCGGATCGATTTCCTGCAGCAGGCAGAGCAGCATGGCGTGCATCGACGTTTCCGGACTTTCCGACAAAAACGGCGAACATTCCAGCGTCTCCGGCTTCACCCACGCCGGAAAACCGCCGTCCTCCCGCTGCAGCGACAGAAGCGTTTTCACATACGCTTTCACATACGGCAATATGCGCTCGTCCCGGTCGATATCCCGGTACCATTTCAACAGCCAATAACACGTCCAGGACGCATCCAGCAGGTGAACATAGTCTTCGTGCCCTTCCGGACGCCTCGGCGCCGACATGAACCATCGGCCGCTCTCCCAACGGTTGTCGTCCCCGGCTTTGAAATATCCCGGGAACAAACCGTTCACCTGCGGCGCGCTCAAGGCGAACTCCAGCGCGAACTTCGCTTTTTCCGCCCAGTCGTTTCGGCCGAAACGCTCGCCGGCGAGACGATACCCATAAGCCGACCGGATGCTGCAAAACCACGCCTGATTCCACAAGCTTTTCGGTTCCCGCCAAATGTCCTCGCGGCCGAATCCCGGTTTCTGCCGGGCGGTCACGATGAAGACGACGCCGCCGACCTCCCGCCCTCCGAGGCGAAACTGCTGCCAGCAGACGTCCTTCCACCGGTCGAACGCCCACTCATAGGCATATTGCGGATAATGCCGCAAAGAGCGAAGCATTTGGGCGGGAGGCTCGTCCATCGTCAAATGGCGCTTGCCCCACCACTCCCACAACAAGCGCGCCACGGGGCGGAAATCGCGTTTGGCGGCGCCATCCCGCTTGTTCCAGCGCACGAGGTAAAACTGCAGCTCCAGCTTGCCTTCCACCTTGCGGGGAGTCGGCGCCAATTCATAATACACGTGTCCCGTTACCCGATACTCCGAAACGCCGTAACGGATCGTGTGGTCGTCCAGCACATAATCCATGACGTGCGGGATGACGCGGTGGCGCTGCAAGTGGTCGAGATCGGGCACCAGGGCGCACAGCCGCTCCCCGTCTTCCAGCACGATCGCCGGCGAACGGAAAGACTTGTCCCCGATCGTCATGCCTTCGAGCGGCGCGAGATGCGGTTTCCACGTACACGCCAAACCGGGATCCACGGAAAAAATCAGCTGAAAGCCCGCCGCCGAAGCGTCGGCGCCGGGACGAATCTCCGCGCGGATGCGGCAGATTTCGGCATCTCCGATGCCGTGAGGAGGCTCTTGTTCCACGGCCGTCACCCGAACGGCCGCTCCCGACGACGTTTCCCCGCGCCAGCCGTCTCCGTCTTGCCCAAGCGCGCACGGTTCCCAATCTTGTCCGTTGTGCCAGACGGCGCCGATCCGTTTGGCCGCGATCCAATCCGGTATCATCTTCATCCCTCCAGCTTCTTTACCCTTTGACGCCGGTCATGGTGATGCCTTTTACATAATATCGCTGCAAGAACAAAAAGACAACGACAATCGGCACCGAACTGATGGACGTGGCGGCCAATATTTTGCCCCAGGAAATGCCGCGCAGCGACTGGAACGACGAGATCGCCACCTGGATCATCTGCTTCTTGTCGTCGTTGATGACGATGAGCGGCCACAAAAAGGCGTCCCATTGGTTCAAAAACGTGATGAGGCCGAGCGTGATCAGCGCGGGCACGCCGGACGGCAGCACGAGGCGGACGTAAATGCGGAACCAGGAAGCCCCGTCGATTTTGCCCGCGTCGAGGATGTCGCGGGGAATGTCCGCAAAAAACTGCACGAGCATGAAAATGCCGAACACCCAGACGATTTGCGGCACGATCAGCGCCTGAAACGTGTTGATCCATCCGAGATCGCGAATCAGCATATATTGCGGGATCATGATCACTTCATACGGAATGACCAGCGACGACAAAAACAGGGCGAGCAGCGTTTTCTTCTGCGGAAACCGCAGTTTCGCGAACGCGAACGCCGCCATCGAGTTGATCCACAGCCCGGCCGCCGTCACGACGGATGCCACGAACAAGGTGTTGACCATATATCGGCCGAACGGCCTGGAAGCATCGAGAAAAATGTCCACAAAATTTTGCAGCGTCCACCGCTTCGGGATGAACAGATGCCATCCCGGCGTCGTATATTTGAAAATTTCCTCATGAATGCGGAACGAACTGAACACCATCCAGACGATCGGCAAAAGCACGATGACGACGACGGCGAGCATGATCAGCCAGCGCATGACGTGCAATACGGTTTTGACCATGCGGCTCCCTCCTAATACTCCACATCCGATCTGAACAGCCTCAACTGAACCAAAGAAATGACAAACACGGCGAAAAACAGAAAGGCGGCGGCGGCGGCCAACCCCATGTTCATTTGTTCGAACGCCGTCTTGTAAATGTAGTGGACGAGCGTGGACGTGGAGCCCGCCGGTCCTCCGCTCGTCGTGATGTACACCGGCACGAAAATTTTCAGCGCATCCATGGTGGTGATGATGACGACAAAGGCCATCGTGCGCTTCAACAGCGGCAGCGTGATCCGGAAAAACCGCTGCACGGCGTTGGCGCCGTCCACTTGCGCCGCTTCGTACAACGCGTCCGGAATGTTGTTCAGGCCGGCCAGAAACACGATCATGAAAAAGCCCATCGCTTTCCAGATGCACAAGATGATGATGCCGATCATCGAGATGTCCGGATTGGACAAGAAATCGAGCGGCGCCAATCCCATGCCCTTGAGCAGCACATTCAGCATTCCGTAATCCTTGTTGTAAATCAGGCGGAACACCGTCGCGGCGATCGCAAACGAAACGACCACCGGCAAAAAATACACCGTGCGGAAAAAACCGACGCCGCGAAATTTGCGCTGCACCAGCAAGGCGAGTCCCAGCGCAATCGCCGTCTGCACCGGAATGACGACCGCGGCGAAGTAAAAGGAGTTTCCCATCGCCTGCAAAAACGTCTGGTTGTGCAGCAAACTCGCGTAATTGCCGATGCCGGCAAAGGATGCGTTCGGGTTAATGAGGTGCAGCTTTTGAAAACTGATGATGAAAGCGCGCACCATCGGATAAAAGACGAAGACGACCAGCAGCAACAAGGCAGGGAGAATGAACGCGAAGGCGACCCTGGCCTCCTGTTTCTCGAAGCGGTTTCCCCTTCCCCGCAACCTTTTCACCTCTTCCACTCCCTTTCAGCGCCAAAAGGGAACGGAAACGGACTCCATTCCCTCTTGTCGCCGCTTGCGGGATGTCTCCCATGTTTATTGAATTTGGGCGATCCCCTCATCGATTTTTTGCACCGCTCTCGCCAACGCTTCGTCGATGTCCACGCCGCCGAGCCCCACTTCTTCAAACAAGAGGCGGATCGCTTCGCTGACCGCGGGATACGCCGGCGTGACCGGACGCGGTTTCGCAAATCGGGCGGATTGTTGGACGAAAATGTTCATCGGATATTCCCGGAGTTCCGAGAACGCTTCCGCGGTGGACAGGCGGGCCGGCAAGTTTTTCGTTCCTTCATACCACACTTTGGAACCTTCCACGCCGGTCACCCAGTTGATGAACAGCCACGCTTCGTCGGGATGTTTCGTCTTGGCGGAAATGCCCATGTTCCAGCTACCGTTGGGCGTCACCTGTTTGACGTCTTTCCACAAAGGCGCGACGCCGATTCTTCGCCCAGCTTGAAATCGGGGAAGTTGGACTCCAGATAGGCGAAAGCCCAAGGGCCGTCCACGTTAATCGCGACTTTTCCGTTCGCAAACGCGTCCTGCGGCAGCTCTTTCGGCGCCACCTTCTCGACGTTGTACAAGGTGTTCCAAAATTCCAGCGCCTTTTTGGCTTCCGGAGAGTCCAGATACCCTTTGGCCGTCGTCTTGTCGGGACTCAAGATGTCCGCTCCCGCCTGCCACAGGAACGTCATGTCGGCGAAAGGAACGCCTTCGTGTCCGGCAAACCCCCAAGGGGAAGGATTGATGCCGTAAACGCCGTTGTCGGGATCGTTCAGCTTCTTCGCGGCATCCAACAGCTGGTCCCATGTCCAGGCTTCATCGACGTTCGGGGACGGCAGCGGAATGCCCTTCTCTTCAAACATCTTGATGTTGTAAAACATCGCCAGGCTCGCGTCGTTGTTCGGCGCGGCGTAAATTTTGCCTTCGTACGTCAGGCTTTCCAGCACCGGTTTCGCGATGTCGTCGATGTTGCCGTCTTTTTTCATATAGTCGTCGAGCGGCAGCAGCGCTCCCTGATGCGCGTACGACGCCAAGGTCGGACCGTCGATCGCCAGGATGTCGGGAGCGCTTTGGCCCGCCAGCGCGGTCCGCAGTTTGGTCTCGTACTGATCGTTCGGAATCAGTTCCATGTTGACCTTGATGTGAGGATATTTTGCCTGGAACGAAGCGATCAGTTTGTCCAGCGTTTCCGCCTCCGGAGCATAGTCATGCCTCCAGAACGTGAGCACGATCTGTTCGTCCTCGCTGCCGCCGCCCGTATTGGCCGAGCCTTGGTTCCCGCCATTTTTACTGCCGCCGCCGGAAGAACAGGCGGCGAGTCCGCCGGCGACGAGCAGCACGATCAGAAGCAACATCCATGTTTTTTTCATACTTCCCCTTCTTTCGTTGTTTTTTGTCCGGTTCTAGGTTAGCACGCATTCGGAAGGCGAAGAATCCAATATGATCGGAACATCGCATTTGATTTTTTCAGGTTGGCGAACCCGCACGGTCAACCGCGGTCCGCCCCGTTTCCCGCCTGCGCGCGGTAGTCGTTCGGGCTGACGCCGAAATACTTCTTGAACGCGCTGCTGAAATAACTCGCGTTGGAAAAACCGGTCAACTCCGCCACATCCGCGACCCTCAGGTCGGATCGTTCGAGCAGTTCGGCCGCCTTGGCCATGCGGACGCCGGTCAAATATTCGCTGAAGGTGCTGCCGGTCGTTTTTTTGAACAGTTCGGACAAGTAGGTCGGATTCAGATAAAATCGCTCCGCAAGCTGCCCCAGATTGATTTCTTCGGCGTAGTTCCGGTCGATGAAACGTTGGACGGCGTCGATGATTTGTGAGCCGCCTGTCGGCTTCATTCGTTCGATCCGCTCCATGACGGCGCCGGCGATGTGCGCGAGCCGGCCGACGATGTCCTCTTCGGACCGCACCTCTTCGATTTGCCCGGAATGCCTCCAGACAAACTCCCCGACATCGTGGGCGTCGAGCCCGCTCATTTTCGCCGCGGAATCCAGCAGGGCGAGCACTTTGACGAAAAAATGGGACATCGCCCGGACGGAATATCCTTTCCCCTCCCCCAACGCCGCGCGGACCGTCTCCTCAAACATGTTCCCGTCCGCATGCCGGATGGCGTGCAGCATTTTTTTCTCCGTTTCGTTCGTCAGTTCGATAAAGTCGTTGTCCCCGCTGTCCGGCCACACAATTTGCGAATGCGCGCCCACTTTTCCCCTGCTCCAGGAATGCAAAGCGGAAATGTAGCCGTCCCGCAATTTTGCCGGACCGGGCACCGGCTCCCCGACCCCCGCGACCGATTCCACCCGGAGAAAACGAAAGCGAGTGTACGAATTCGCGAACGCGTTCATCCGCGTGCTCGACTGCCCCGCGTTTCAGCACAAAATGCATCATGTACCGGTGCCGCCAGTCGTGGAACACGGCGCAACGCTCTGCCGACGCTTGGGCAAAATCGCGGCAAAACATCTGGAACGCCGTCTTGAGCAGATCTTGCTGATCCTGACGATCGCCGAGCCTGCCGTACGGAATGCGCATTTCGACGCAGACGAACTGGATCGGCTGCCCGGGACGGAGAATGTCTTCCAGGCCGCATTCGGCCATGTGCTCGCGGGAAACGGCCGGAAATTCGGTGTCGCCGTGAATCAGTTCGAGCAGCAATTGTTCCTGCAACAGCGGCAGGTTTCGTTTCCAATTCCATTCCATCGCTTCTTTTTGCCGGGCTTCCATCCGCTCCCGATCCAGTTCCCCGCGCAGCCTGTTCATCAATTCGATCAATTCGCGGCGAACGACCGGCTTCAGCAAATAATCGCTCGCTTTCAGCTGGATCGCCGTCCTCGTATAGGAAAAATCGTCGTATCCGGAAAGGATGACCGTCTTGATGCGGGGATAGCGCACTGCGCATTGCTCCAGCAAAGCCAGCCCGTCCATGAACGGCATCCGGATGTCGGTGATCAGCACGTCGACTTCGCTCCGCTCGATCAACTCCAGCGCCTCCCTGCCGTTCGACGCCTCGCCGGCGATCCGAAACCCGAGTTCGTTCCAGTCGACTTTCAGCTTGATGCCGTTGCGGATTTCGGTTTCGTCGTCAACGATCACGATGTTGTACATGTTGAGCCTCCTCCAGGGCGGGGATTTCGAGCTGAACGGCGGTGCCGTTGCCCGGTTCGGACCGGATGCGCACCGAAAAGCCGTCTCCGTACAAAAGCCGGCATCGCGTCAGCACGTTCCTTAAGCCGATGCGTTTGCCCGGCGTGTTCAAAACGTCTCGTTTCTCCTGCGCTTGGCCCGGGTTCGCTTCGCGGACAATTTCGTCAATGAGATCGGGAGCCATCCCTTTTCCGTTGTCTTCGACGACGACCGTCAGACGGGAAGCGCCGACGGCGGCGAAGATGCGAACTTTCGCCACCTCCCGGCATTCCAGGGAATACTTGATGGCGTTTTCCACGAGCGGCTGCAGCATAAACTTGATGATCGTCATGTTCGCCGCTTCCGGCGGCGCCTCGATGCGCACGTCGATCCGGTCGTGAAAGCGCACCTTCATGATGGAAACATAGTATCGGATGTATTGCAGTTCCTCGCTGAATTTCACCAGTTCGGAATCGAGCTTCAGCGAAAATCTCAGCATCAGGCCGAGCGATTCCGTCACTTCGACGACTTCCGCGTTTTTTCCCTGCACCGCCAGCCCGTCGATGACTTCCAGCGTGTTGTACAAAAAATGCGGATTGATCTGCATGAGCAGCGCTTTGAATTCGGCGTCCCTGCGCCGCAAATTGGCTTGATATTCCGTTTCGATCAAGTAGCGGAGGCGTTTCAGCATGTGGTGAAACACCATGGAGGCGAATCCGACTTCATTTTTGATCGCAAACGGCGCCGGAAGCGCTTTCTCCGCTTTGTCGAAATCTCCCCGCTCGACGTGACGCATCGCGCCGACGAGACGCGACAAGGGCTTGGCGATCCCCGACGACAGTCCGTAAGCGGCGGCGACGGTGACGATCAAGAGCAAGCCGCTGATCCAGACGATCGTTCTTTGGACGCTCTCCAGTTTCTGATACAGTTCCTTCCTCGGAATCTGCACGATCAAAATCCAATCGGTCACCGGCAGTTTGCGGAAAAAGAGCATATGTTCCTCGCCGTCGATGTCCAGCGTCCTTTCTCCGCCGACGCGCTTGTCCGTCCAAATGGTTTCCCATTCGGACCCCAGCATGGAAGGGGGATCCGATCCGTTTTGCCGAATGACCGGATTCCCGCTCCTGTCCAGAATAAACAGACGGCTGCTCGTGCCGAACTGGATGCGGTTGATTTGTTCTTCGAGTTGGGCGCTCAAAAAATTGACTTTCAGCACGCCGACGTTTCGGAAGCTTTCCAGCTGAACCATCGGAAACAACAGACTGTTCACCGGTTTGGACCGCAAGTAATTCGGTTGGTGCGGATCCTCATGAACTTTCGCCCAGCGTATGCCCTGATTCACAAATTCATCGTACCACTTGCTCTGCAGATACGAAGCGTCGCGGATCACCTGGTCGCCGATGCCGATGGCATGGCCTTTGTGATCGAACACGGTGATGGAAGAGACGACGCTGTTGTTCAAGGCGACCGACGAAAGATATTTCCGCAGCTCCGCGCTCAGCACCACTCTTTCCTCCGGCGTCAGTTCGTTTTTCAATTGGGCGGCGATCCATTTTTGTGTCACCTCGTTGCTCAGCACCTGATTGGCCACGTCTTCGACCTGCCGCGTCAAGGTGTTGACAAACGCCGCATACTGGTCCATCGTCTGGGACGTCGAATCGGCGATCGATTTCCCGATCACGTCGTTGGACACCTTGGTCAGCACCGCGGAAATCGTGACCAAGGGAACGACCAGCAGCAATATAAACGTGACGGCAATGCGGACCCGCAGCGTGTAAAACATGTCGAACTCCCCGCTTTTTTCACGTATGAATCTCCGTCTCCAATATAACATTCGACATGATGCGAAAGGCCCCCTTGTCAAAAGGGAATGGAAAGCTTGTCCATCCCCCGGATTGCCCTCATCCTAGCACCGTCGCCGGCCATTGAACATGCAATATGATCGGAAATTGACTTTTGATTTTTTCGGAACGGACGCGTGGAGGCCTCCCCCATGGTCGCAAGCTCCGATGCTCGCAAACCCCCTTGCTTCCAATCCCTGCTGCTTTTAATCCCCACTGCTCGCAAGTTTCCTTGCCCGCCGGACATGAAAATGTTGACATGCAAAATCCGAACATGTCGCATTTGCGCATGAAAAAACCCGCAGCGGATGGCTGCGGGGTTATAGCGTAACGGATACGGAACACCGCTGCGCATTATGAAGCGTCGTCCCTCAAAAAGCGATACTGCGCCTCGATCAAACCGCAGTAGATGCCGCGTTTCTGCATCAGCTCGTCGTGGTTGCCGGTTTCCATGATGCGGCCGTGATCCATCACGACGATCAGGTCGGCGTTGCGGATCGTCGACAGGCGGTGTGCGACGATGAACGAAGTGCGTCCGGCCAGAAGCGTCTTCAGCGCTTCCTGGATCTTCACCTCGGTTTCCGTATCGATGCTGGCCGTCGCCTCGTCGAGGATGAGAATTTTCGGATCGGCGAGCAGCGCACGGGCGAACGAAATCAGCTGCCGCTGCCCCATCGACAACACGCTGCCGCGTTCCTCCACCTCCGTGTCGTACCCGTTCGGCAGTTTCACGATAAAATCGTGGGCGTGCACCGCACGCGCCGCCAGTTCGATCTCCTCGTCGGTCGCGTCCAGGCGGCCGAACCGGATGTTGTCGCGAATCGTACCGGAGAAGATGAACGTGTCTTGCAGCACGATGCCGATCTGCGAACGAAGGCTTTGCAGCGTCACTTCGCGGATATCGTGGCCGTCGATCAGCACGCGGCCGTCCACCGGGTCGTAGAAGCGGCAAATCAGGTTGATGATCGTGCTTTTCCCGGATCCCGTATGGCCGACCAGCGCGACGGACTGCCCCGGCTTCGCCTCGAGCGTGACGCCTTTCAGCGCGGGACGGTCCGGTTCGTAAGCGAAAAACACCCGGTCGAGCTTGACGTGGCCCTGAACAGGCGGCAGTTCGCGCGCGTCCTCGCGTTCCGCCACCGACGGCTTTTCATCCATGAATTCGAAAATGCGCTCGGAAGACGCCATCGCGATGAGCAGCTGCGAGTACATTTGCCCGAGCCGGTTGATCGGATCCCAGAAGTTGCCGATATACGTCGCGAAGGCGACCAGCGTGCCGATCGTCATCGCCGGATCGGTCTGCACGAGATGGGAACCGTACCAAAACAAAATGCACATGCCGACGCCGCTCGTCACTTCGATGACCGGCCCGAACGATTGGTTCAGCGCCGATGCGCGGTTCCACGATTTGCGGTTGATCGTGTTCATCTCGTGGAAGTAGTTGATGTTTTCTTTTTCCTGGACGTAGGCCTGCGTGACCCGGATGCCCTGGATGCTTTCGTTCAGATGCGAGTTGATGCGCGACTGCTTCATCCGCACGTCCTGCCAGGCGCGGCGAATGCGCTTGCGCAGCGACGTGGAGACGAAAAACATGATCGGCACGGTGATCATGACCGCAAGCCCGAGCTTGAAGTTCCAGACGAGCAAAATGACGACAATGCCCGACAGCTGCACGAGGTCGATCATCGTATTGACGATGCCGTTCGTAAACAATTCCTGCAGCGAGTTGACATCGTTCGTGATCCGCACGAGCACCGATCCCGCCGGACGCTTGTCGAAAAAGCGGAACGACAGCTGCTGGATGTGCCGGAACAAGGCGGCGCGCAGATCGAAGATGACCCGCTGGCCGATCACGTTCGTGTAACGAATACGAAACCGGTTGGCCAGCCACTGGACGACGTACAGCCCCAACATGAGGCCGATATATACCGCGAGCAGACGCAGGTTTTCCCCTTCGATCGCCCGGTCGATCGCCAGGCCGATCAACAGCGGGATCGCCAGTTTCGTCACCGTGCCGAGCACCATCATCAGCCCGACGACGGGCAGGAGTTTGGCGGCATACGGTTTGACATAGACGGCCAGACGGCGCATCTGGCCCCAGTCGAACGATTTTTCCATCACCTCGTCGTCCTGGTACACAAACCGGTCCTGGCTCGCGTTGGCGGTCGTCGTTTTGGCGGTCGTGGATTTGGCGCTCACTCAGGCTCTCCTCCTCGCCAGGTCATCCTGCGCTTCGAACTGCTCCGGCCGGTCGGAATACTGGATGTTGTACGTGTCCAAGTACGGTCCTTCCTGGCGGATCAGCTGCTCGTGCGTGCCGCGCTGGACGATCCGGCCTTGATCGAGCACGAGGATCTCGTCCGCGTGCTTCAGCGATGAGATGCGATGCGCGATAATAAACGTCGTTCTGCCGCGCATGACTTCTTTCAAACCTTGCTGGATCGCATGTTCGGTTTCCATGTCCACCGCGCTTGTGGAATCGTCGAGAATCAAAATTTTCGGATCGGTCAAAATCGCGCGCGCGATGGCGATCCGCTGTTTCTGCCCGCCGGAAAGCCCCAGCCCCCGTTCGCCGACGACCGTATCGTAGCCTTGCGGCAGTTCCATAATGAAATCGTGCGCCTGCGCCAGCCGGGCCGCGCGCTCGATCTCCTCCATGCTGACGTTCTTGCGCCCGTACGCGATATTGTTGCGGATGGACGCCGAAAAGAGGAACGTTTCCTGGAAGACGAGGCCGATCTGCGATCGCAGGCTTTCCAGCGAAATGTCCGCAATGTTGATGCCGTCCAGCGTAATTTTTCCGTGTTTGACGTTGTACGCGCGCAGCAGGAGCTGGATCAGCGTCGACTTTCCGGAACCGGTGCCGCCGAGAATGCCGATGACGGAACCCGGCGGAGCGTGCAGATTGATGTCGTACAGCGCCGGTTCTTTGTCGGGATATGCGAACGTCACGTTTTCAAATCTCACTTCGCCGCGCACCCGTTCCGGCGCGAGCACCACCGCGCCTTCGCGGTCTTTCACATCGATGGCCCGGTTCAGCACTTCGAGGATGCGTTCACCGGACGCCTTGGACTGCGTATAGGCGTTGATATGAAATCCGAGTCCCCACATCGGGCTGATAATGTACCAGATCAGGCTGGAAAAGGAGATCAGTTCCCCGAGCGAAAGCTGTCCGCCGACAACCAGGTAACCGCCGGCGCCGATCAGCACGACGATGCTGAGATTCGCCAGCAATTCCATGACGGGAAAAAAGTCCGCCCAGATGCCGGCGCTTGCAATGTGATTGTCGCGGTAATCGCCGCTGACGCGGGAAAATTTCTCCACCTCATACGGTTCCCGCGCAAACGATTTGACCGTGCGAACGCCCGTAATGTTTTCCTGCACCGTGGTCGTCAGCTGGCTCATCGACTTGCGGATCGCCCGGAATGCCGGGTGGATGCGGCCTTCGAAGCGAATGGCCGTCCAGGCGAGAAACGGCATCGTCACCAGCGAAACGAGCATCAGCTTCCAGTTGATGTACGCCATGGCGATCGTGCCGAACAAGATCATCAGCAGCGTGTTCAGCATTTGCGCGAAGCCGAACCCGATAAAGTGCCGGATTCCTTCCAGGTCCGCCGTCAGGCGCGACATCAGGTCGCCGGTTTTCGCCCTGTCGTAATATTGAAACGACAAATATTGCAGTTTTTTGTACAGCGCGTTGCGCAAATGAAACGCAACCCAGTTGCCAAGTCGCCCCCCTGCAAATCCGTGCAAAAACTGGAAAAGCGCTTTGACCGTGATGACGCCGACCACCATCAAGGCCAGGCCGGGCACCAGATCAAACCGCGCTTTTTTGATGACGTCGTCGATTAAATATCCGAGCAAGAACGGATACACGAGTCCGAGCGCCGTCGCCACCGCCAGACACACGACAGATACGTACAGCCACCTTCGTTCCGACCAATAAAATTGTTTCAGCTGCTTTAAGACATTCACGCAGCGGTCCCCTCTTTCTCCGTCGGGAGGTGTTTTATCTTTGGTCATCTTAGCACCATCGACACCACCCGGCAAACGCAAAAATGCAACGGAATTTTACCTGTAAACGCAAAAAAGGGGATTTCTCCCCGACGAGGGTGGAAATCCTCCTTTTTCGTACTATTTCAGTGACAATTCATCCAAATCTTTCAGCCGCTTGCGAATGTCTTCCGCTTGTGTCCCGTCGTCGGCGGCGCGCAAACTTTCCACCTGGCCGCGCAGCGATTCCGCGAGCGCGGCAAACTCCCGTCCCGCCTGTTCCCGGAGCAGTCCGGAATAGTGGGCGGCAAAGCGCGCGCCGTGTTCGTCCGCGTATTGGGCCACCGCCTGCGCGAGCATGCGCTGAGCCTCCTCCTTCAGCCGGTCGCGGCCGCCTCCCTCGAAAAACTGCTTCGGATTGCGGAAAAACTTTTTCAGCCACGACGCGTCAACGGGTACCGGAGGCAGCTCGTGCGCCACCGAAGGCGTCGGAAACTCGCGTTCGCCAAAGTTTGGCGGGACGAAGGCGGGAACCGCTTCCGCCGCCGCTGCCGCTTCCCTCGCCATCCGCTCGTCCAGCAAAGTTCCGAGGCGTTTTTCCATGCGCAGCGATGTCGCCAGCATTTCCTGGGACAGCGCGAACGAGATTTGTCCGAGCAGGTCGCGCCAGGCGGCCACGAGCGCCGTCTCGGCGGAAACGCGTTCTCCTCCCCACAGCGAAGGATGGAAGGAAGCGAGAAACCACTCGCCGAACCGGAATTCCGTCCGCTGTTTGACATAATACACGAGCTCCCGCGCCTCCTGCTCGAGGGAGCGCAGTTCCGCCTGCAGGTCCGGCTCGGCCCAGCGCTGTTCGAAGCGAACGAGCGCCTCTTCCATGCGCTCCACGGATTTCCTGCGCTCTTCCCCGCTCTGTTCCGCTTCCGCAAGCCAGCGCCTTAGCGCGGCCGCGGCGCGGTCGAGCTCTTTCCGGCCGGCGAGTATGGTCAGCTCGGACAGCTCCTCATAAATGAAGCGGAACAGTTCGTCTTCCAGTTTCGGCATGCCCGACGATTCCGGCGCCTTGCCGTTTTCCCGTTTGCCTTGCAGCGCCAGCAGGCTGGAGACGGGAAAAATGCGCGGTTCGCGGATGCCGTGGCGGACAAATTGTTCCCGCGCGTAGTCGACGACCTGGCGCAGTTCTTCCTCGCCGGAAGCCAGGTCGGACGCGTTGACGACAAAAAACATTTTGTCGAGCTCGAAACTGTCCCGAACGCGGCCGAGCTGCTCGAGAAATTGTTTGTCCGCCCTGGAAAACGCGTGGTTGTAATACGTGACGAACAAAATCGCGTCCGCGCTCTTGAGGAAGCTGAACGCCACCCCGGTATGGCGCGCGTGGACGGAATCGGCGCCCGGCGTGTCCACGAGCGTAATGCCCGCTTCCGTCAGCGCGCAGCTCCAGAACAGTTCAATCTCGCGCACGAAGCACGATTTCGCCTCATCCGCGGCGAAGGCCGCGAATTCGTCGCGGTCCGCCTTCCGCTCGGTGCCGAGCAAGCCGCTGACCCGCTCCCAACCTTGGGCGGCGGCGCGCACGAACGAATAATGCGGCCGCGCCTGGGGCGGAACCGCATCCGGCGCCAGCGAACGCGCGAGTTCCAGCGCTTCCTCCAGGCTGCGCGCCGTTCGGCCGAGCATGCCGAGCGAATGGATCAGCTCCTCCTCGAGCTGATCCCGCGTTTTCATCACGATGCGGGCGGTGCCGTGTTCCCATCCTTCGCAAGGGCGCGAAATGCGGTTGATCGCCGCCGTCGTCGGATGCGGCGACACCGGCAGCGCGGCTTCGCCGATCAGCGCGTTGGCGAAAGAAGATTTGCCGGCGCTGAAGGCGCCGAACAGCGCCAGCGTGAACGTTCCGTGTTCCAGCCGGTTCGCCTTCTCCAGCAAGGAATCGGCGATCGCGCGCATGGCGGGCAGGTCGGAAACGATGCCGGCGGCCGCGCGCAGCGACGCCGCGGCGCGGACGAGCCGCTCCCGGCGCGGCGGATGCCGTTCCGGCGCCGAATCCTCCCCGGACTGACCCTGATCGGAGCCGAACGCGACCTTCGTTGCGTTCCGGTCGGCCGCCTCTGCATCCGTCCGGTCCGCCGATGCCGCTTCCGCTGCGCTGTCTGCGCCAACCGGCATTTCGGGGCGGCGGTGCGCAGGGGAAGGAAACGTGCCGGAAACCGCGGAGCGTTCCGGCAGCAGGCTGCGCAGCGACTGCGCGTACTCCTCCAGTTCCCGCTCCATGCGCCGCAATTTTTCCAGCGCTTCCGTCATGCGTTCCAGCGCGGCGATGTCCCGGTCCAGCCGTTCCAATTCCGGTTCGAGCCTTCGGCGGTGCTCCTCGGCCACGCTTTCCAACAGCGACAAGCCCGCTCTGCGGTAATACGCTTTCGCCGCCTCGGCGGCCGTCCGGCAGTAGTTCAGCGTATATTCCCCGGAAGCGACCGCGCCGGGGTGAACGTGGCTCGTCAGCCAGTCGGCCGTAACCGGATTCGCCGTCCGCTCCCACTGTTCCCCGATGCCGCGAGGGTCGATTTGCGCCCTCCCGGCGGCCTGCTTCAGCAGCTCGCCGGTGTGAAGATGCAGCCCGATATGGACTTGTTCCGCAAAGTCCGCGGCAAACTGCTCCAGCCGGCGCCGGCGCTCGGCCTCGGATTTTTCGCGCGACCGCCACCATCCGACCTTGAATCCGGGCTGCAGGCTTTCCAAAAACAAGGACGCCCGGTCCCTTGTAGCAGCGGGCATAATATTCGCATTTTCCACCAGCTTGTCCAATTCTCGCTTGGCTTCCTGAAAAAGCCGCTCCGGTTCTTCTTCCGTCTTGTGCCGCTCCGCGCGCGCAAGTTCCAGCCGTTCCGCCGCATCGCGGACGGACTTCGAATCCGCCTCGGCCATCAGCGCTTCGCGCTCCGGCCGCCGTTTTTCTTCCGCGGCATCCAGATGCTGTTCCAGCAAGACATGCGCCGACATCAGCGCGTTGCGCGGCTTCAGCCGATCTTCGGCATCCGGCAGACTTTGGATAAACGTTTTCAGTTCGTCCCACTCGTTGTACGGATGCGACGCCGCGGTGGCGGACACGAAAAACAGCCCCGCCGGTCGGGTTCCCCACGCCTCGAAGGCTTCCATCACCGTATTCCGGTACGCCTCAAATGACAGTTCGGCCGACCGGTGCTTGTCGATCTGGTTGACGATCGCGTACACCGGCTTGCCTTTGTTCATCCACTCCGCGATGAAGGAAAAGTTCATTTCCGACATGACGTGATTGTAGTCCATCACATAAAAAATGGCGTCCGCCCGGTGCAGAACCGCCATCGTCGCCGCCTTGTGCGCTCCGTCGGTCGAGTCGATGCCGGGCGTGTCCATCAGCACGATGCGTTCGCCCAGCGCGTGCGGATAGTCGATATGCACTTCCGCGATGTCTTCCCCGTTTCGGCAAGCTTCGTCGAGTTCGTCCGGACGGATCGTCCGTTCGGTTCCGTCGTGAAGCAGAAGCCGCACCTTTTCCGCGCCGTAGCGAATGCTCACCACATTGGCGCTGGTCGGGATCGGGCTGGACGGCAGCAGCGCGCTGCCGCACAGCCGGTTGATCGTCGCCGATTTTCCGGCGGAAAAATGGCCGCAAAATGCGGCCTCGATTTGCTGGCTATCCAGTTTGCGGACCAATTCCAACAGTTTGTCCGCGCTCATTCCGTCGCCCTCTTGGCGGATGCGTTCGGACAATCGTTCCAACGAATCCGCGAGAGGCTTGCGAACAGCGGATGCTTGCGTCATGTTTTGCGTTTCCCCTTTGCGCTGCCTGGAGGATTACCAAACCGCTTCATCCTTCGCCGGAACCAAAATCTCAAACAGGTCCCCGTGTTGCAAAATCGTGATGTCCCTTTCCTTTTCCATCATCACGACCACGGTCGGTTTGCTCCTCATTTTCTCGATATAATGGGAGGGCACTTCGCCCGACCCGCTGACCGTCACTCCGTCGATAACCGCTTCCTGGCCTTCGTTCCAATCCGCTTGCAGCACTTTTTCGTAAATATCGGAAAAAGCGCCGAAGTCCTTGGTGTACACTGCGATGCACTTCATTGTGATCCCATCCTTTTTCCGGTGCTGCCGTTCCGGGTCCTGCCGTTCGGAGGCCCGTCTGTCGGGGTCCCGCGATTGGGGGTCCTGCTTTTAGGTTTGGAGTCTCCGCCCGTTTTCATACGTTTTTTTCCATAATTGCACACATCCAGCAGCGGGCAGACGTCGCACTGCGGACGCTGCGCCTTGCAGTGGTAGCGGCCGAAGAAGACGAGCCGATGATGAGTGTCCGTCCATTCTTCCTTCGGCACGAGCTTCATCAGCTTTTGTTCCACCGCCAGCACGGAATCGCTCTCGTCCGCAAATCCGAGCCGTTTCGAGACCCGTTCGACGTGGGTATCCACCGCGATGGCGGGAATGCCGAACGCGTTGGAGATGACCACGTTGGCCGATTTCCGCCCCACCCCCGGCAGTTCCGTCAATTGGGCGTGATCCGCCGGAATTTCGCCGCCGTACTTTTCCAGCAGCATCGCACACAAGGCGCGGATGTGACGCGCCTTGTTGCGGAACAGGCCGATCCGGCGTATGTCGTTTTCCAGTTCCTCTTGGCTCACCGCCAAATAATCTTCAGGTGTTCGATATTTGCGGAACAAATGCTCCGTCACCTGATTGACGATCTGGTCGGTGCATTGCGCCGACAGCAGCACCGCAATGGTCAATTCAAAAGGATTGGAATGGTTCAATTCGCACCGCGCATCCGGGAACATCCGGCCGATCGTGTCCAAAATGCGGCGCGCTTTCTGCTTGTTCACCCCGCGCGCTCCTTCCGTCCATTCGCAGTCCGGCGACGCCGGACTGCGCTCACGAACATCAGTGTACCGGAACCTGCCGCCAAGTGCAATAGCTTGCGGCTTATTCCGAAATTTCCAGTTCCAGGATCATGCCGTCATACAAATAAGCGTTGACCGAAGCGTTCCGTTTGAGCGCCGACGCGTTCGTCAACGTGCCGTCCGCACGCGTGATGACCGCGCTTTGGTGCAGCTTGTAACGGGTCTGGTCGTTCAAGGTCGTCTTGTAAAACGACACTTCCCTCGTGGCCGCATCATACTGCAACACCTTGCGCTCGATTTTCTCCAGCACCGTCACGGTGATCGCTCCTTGCGGATCGGTGATCACGTAGACGCGGTCACCGGTTATCACCGGCTGCCCTTGCGGAATCGCAAATCGTTTGAGCGCTCCGCCGCCGTTGTAGTCCCTGATCGTGAACACGCCCGCGGAAGTGTCCACCGCCGTCACCTTGCCGAACGAAACGTTGGCGATCACGACTTCGGTAATGGTGCGGCCGATGAACGTAACGAACAAATCCTTGCCCACGGTTACGTCGGCGAAAGTGGCGCTGCCGCCGTTCACCGATCGGATCGAAGCGCCGGCCGGAATGATTTCTTCCAATACCGCACCGCTGGCGCTGACCAGCTTCACCTTCCGCAGGGCGGCGTTGATGATCTCGTCGACCTTGTACAGCATCGTCTGTTTCAGTTGGACGGTGCCGACCGTGGAATTGGCGCCGCTGAGCAAAATTCGGATCTGATCTCCGACCTTCACATCGGACAGCGACGTGCTCGTCCGGCCGGCGATTTCCACGTAAGCGGACACCGGAACCGTAAAGGTGATGCGGTCTTTGCCCGCGGTTTCCAGCACGAGCTTTCTCGCGGCTTGGTCGATGGAGACGACGGTGCCGTCGTACTGCCACGACACCCGCACGGCGATCAGCCGGTTGTTGACCGTCGAGTAGGTCAAATCCAACTTCTTGCCCTCGGTCAGCGTGGACGCCAGTTGGTTGGCGGGAATTTCAACGCCGAGGTTGTTGTAAAATTTCGTGTCCTTGTCCGCTTCGAAAAAGACCGGCTTGTCCTTGGAAACGATGAGATAGTTCTCTTCAGGCCAATAATCCCGAAGCGTCAGCATATATTCGGTCACGATGCTCCGGTTTAAAATTTCCACCTTGACGATGCGGTCGTTCTGGTCGAGATACAGCGCGACTTCGTCTCCCTGCTCGATGTCGCCCATCGTCGCGCCGCTGACGCCGTTCAGCACGACTTCCACCTGGGAGTTGGCCAAATATTTCCCGATCGGCTGACCGCCGACGGGCTTGTAATACAATACCCGATCCTGCGAGTCGTAATAGCTGACCGTGCCCGTCTCCTTCGCCAAAATCGGCTGCACCGGCGCGACCAGTTCGATGGCGGTGACGATGTCGCCGGTCACCGAATAGCGGATTTTGTCCCCGGTTCGCAATTCGTTGAGCGTCACCGTCCGGCTGCCGTACGCAACGGTCGCCCCCGGCTGCAGCAGCTCGCCGGAGAGCGGGAACGTCTCCGCCGCCGCGGCGTTCGCGTCCTGCACTTTCAGCGTGCCAGCGGTAAGATTGAGCTCCACAATGCTGGCTTCCACGTCGGATTTGTAAACCGGCGTGCGCAGCACGCGCAGCTCCGTCGCCCGCTCCGTGCCGTCAACGCTGACCACGCGCAGTTCCACCGTGCTGCCCGGCACGAGCTGCGCCGCGTCCAGGCCGGCGCCCTGTGCGTCGGTCATGGAGAAGGCCGACGGATCAAACGCGTATTCGCGCGCTTCGCCTTCGACGTTCAGCGCGATTCGCCGCGCTTCCGCGTCAAAGCGCACCAGTTTGCCCTGCACCGTCGCGAGCTGCGCCCCGTCGTCCGTAATTTCGAGATATTTCAAGCTTCCGTCAAACGCGATGGCGTAAACTTGATAATACGGTTGCACCGACGACCAAGGCAGCCGTTTCGTGTCGCCGTCCGCATACACATAGACGACGTCGTCGACCGTCAACCGGACCGCGTCTTGTCCGTCCGGCCGGATCGTCACCGAATACGGCGTGACCTCGGCGACCGTACCCGCGACAACATTGGCGGGCTGTTCCAAATACCGGTCCGCCCTGCTGAAAAATGTCGCCAGCTCCGCGCGGGTCACCGTATCCTTGGGGGCGAAGCGGCCGTTTTTGCCGTTGACGATGCCGAGGTTGACCGCCGCATTTACATATTCGAGCGCCCAGGCGGAAATGTCCTGCTGGTCGGAAAACGTCATATTGCCGATTTTTTCAGGCTGCTTGCCGATCGCGCGAATCGTCAGCTTGGCGATCCATTCGCGCGACGCCGGCGAAGAACCCCATGCCGCGGGGTTGCCGCCGCCGATCAGCGACATTTCTTCCGTATAATTGATCAGTCCCGCTTGAATGGCATAGTCCAAATATTTTTTGAAATAGGGATCCGCCTTGATTTCCAGTGTGTAGCTGATATTCGACGACTCCACTTCCTCTTCCAGCCCCATGACGCGCAGCGCCATCAGCACCGCTTCCTGTCTGGACACCGGGCGCTCCGGACGGAAACTGCCGTCGGTATACCCCGTCACGACGCCTTTCAACGCCATTTTTACGATGTACCGTTGCGCCCAGTGCGTATCCGGCACGTCCGTAAACGCGGCGTTCGGCGCGCCGCCTTCTTCCGCCCGCGCCGCCGAGATCGGACCAAAACCGGACCACAATACCAGCGCGGCCAGCATCACCTGCAACCATTGTCGAACACGTTTGTTCATCCGCCGTTCTCCTCCACATTCGCATTCATCAATATGAGGTTCGTCCGGATGCGGCGCCCCCGCGTCATTTCGAAAAGAGCACTCCCGGCATCCCGTCAGGCAACCCTTCATCCCGTATGGTTTCCCCCGTCTTCCGAATCGCCGATCAGCGGGAAGCGGACAAATATTCCTTGACCGCTTCCACGATGGCCGCCGCCACCCGATCCTGGAACTCTTCGCTCAACATGCGTTTCTCTTCGGCGGCGTCCGACAAGTAACCGACTTCCAGCAGCGCGGACGGCATTTTCGTCAAACGCAGCACCTTGAAATCAGCCTGGCGGACGTTGCGGTCCACCGTTTGCGCCGCCTGCACGACATGCCGGTGCAAAATCGAAGCGAACGCCTTGTCGGTATTGTCGTAATAGTACGTTTCCGTCCCCCGCATGGAACCGGTATACGCGTTGCCGTGGATCGACACGTACAAATCGGCGCCGATGTTGTTGGCAAAGGCGGCCCTTTCTTCCAGCGTCGGATAGGTGTCGTCCTGGCGCGTCATATGCGGCTCCAGCCACGATACCTGCTTCATCAGATTGGCAACCTTGCGGGACAGCTCCAGCGTAAAGTGTTTTTCGTACCTGCCGCTCGCACCCGTCGTTCCCGGGTCATCGCCGCCGTGGCCGGGGTCGATGACGACTTTGAAGCGGCGTTCCGTCGGCTCGACGATCGTAATGCGGGTGACTTTTCCTCCGTCGGACTGCTCCAGCCGATAATCGGCAGGACGCGTCAGCTCGATGACGAAGCGGACCGTCTCCGGATTGTTCAGCGCATAGCGCACTTTGACCACGGTGCCGCCGCCCGGCAGCTCTCCGCTCGTCAGTCCGGCAAACGCTGCGGAAGCATAATCGAGCACGAGCCTGTACGGCGGCGCATCCATCAGTTTCGTGATCCGCGGTGTCGCGGCTGCGCCCGCGGTGATCACGACGTTCGTCCCGTCAATGTACACCGGTCCGCCGGGATCCTTCGGCCGGGTCGGACCGAGCACTTCCCGCTGCTCCTCGGTTTTGTCGTCCAGCCGGTCGCGCGGCGTCCCCCCCTGCTTGTACAAAAACAGCGACTGTGTCAGCGGATCGCCCACCGTTTTCATGCCGAGCGATTTTCCCAAAAGCGCGACGGGTATGTAAATGATGCCCTGCTGCTCGAACACCTGCGCTCCCAGGTCCACTGCGCGCCCGTTCAGCCGAGCGGACGACTCCGACACGCGCACGGCCAGTTCCCAATCTTCGCCGCGAATGACCGCTCCGCTCGCATCCTCTTCGATTCGCCAAGTCGCGTCGAGCAGCTCGGCCAACGTCGCCGCGCCGAGAAACGGTTTCTTGTCCGCGAAAACAACCGGCTCCGGACCGGAATGCCGCACTCCGTTGACATACAACGTGTAAGGATCCTTCACGTCAACCGCCAATACGGGCAGACAGGTGATCAGCACAAACACGGCGGCGGTGAATGCGACGATTTTCTTCATTTTCCACCTCGGCGACGTCTCTAAATGTTCCTCGCAATCTTGCAATCTCTGAATTTGTCGCTGAATCTATCATAACTATTATAATAGACGGCACAAAGTGGAAAAAGTTGCGAAAAAAAGCCCCGATTCGCCACTATTCGGGCGTCGGGGCGCGCGCAAACCGAAATGCGCCACTTTTCGCCATATCATCGCGCGAAAGGCGCGCCATGGTCCTCAAACGGGATAGGCCAGCCGTTCCTTGTGTCTTTGTTCGTACTGCGCGATTTTATCCTCATGCTGCAAAGTCAGGCCGATGTCGTCCAGTCCGAGCAACAAAAACTGGCGGCGGTGTTCGTCGAGATCGAACGGATAGCGGAGGCCGCTGTCGTCGGACACCGTTTTGGCCTCCAAATCGACCGTCAAGCGGTATCCTTCCCGATTCCACGTCCGCTGGAACAACTCTTCCACCTGCTCTTCCGGAAGGCGGATCGGCAAGATGCCGTTTTTGAAGCAGTTGTTGTAAAAAATGTCGGCAAACGACGGCGCGATGACGACGCGAAACCCGTAGTCGAGAATCGCCCACGGCGCGTGTTCGCGCGACGAGCCGCAGCCGAAATTCGCCCTCGCGAGCAGGATGGACGCGCCTTGGTAGCGAGGCTGGTTCAGGGGAAACGACATGTTCTTTTCGCCGTTTTCGTAAAAACGCCATTCATAGAACAAAAATTGGCCGAAACCGGTTCTCTCGATCCGCTTCAGAAATTGTTTCGGAATAATGGCGTCCGTGTCGACATTGACGCGATCGACCGGCGCGACCAGTCCGGTATGGGTTTTGAACGGTTCCATCTTCATCGCATCCTTCCATAAATCGCTAATCTTGCCTGCATCCGCCGCGCGGTTCCGTATCGAAAACCGCGGAGGCGAGTCCGCGGCCGCCCCGAAAGTGTCAGCTCCCGCATCGCAAACGCTGTGATATACGTCGCTCCATCGCTGTCACTTAAACGGTTCGACTTTCGCGGACGGGAAACTTCGAAATCGATCTTCAGGAAACTTCTGAATCTATCTTCATCTATCTTCTTTTCATCTTCTCTCCGTCGCGAATGCCCCAATGGACCGGCTCGCGAATGGATCATGCTGTGCAACCCGCCGCTCCGGCGTCCGTCACACCGTCACGGGATCGTCTTTGAACTCCCACTCGCGCACGTCGACAAAATGCCCTTTAATGGCCGCCGCTGCCGCCATGGCGGGGGAAACGAGATGCGTCCGGCCGTCGCGGCCCTGACGTCCTTCAAAGTTGCGGTTCGAAGTCGACGCGCACCGTTCTCCCGGATTCAGGAAGTCCGGATTCATCGCCAGACACATGCTGCAGCCGGCGTCGCGCCATTCGAATCCGGCCTCGATGAAAATTTTGTCCAGCCCTTCTTTCTCCGCTTGCTGCTTAACGCGTCCGGAACCGGGCACGACGATCGCGTTCACGTGGGGAGCGACCTTGTATCCCTTGACGACCTTCGCCGCCGCGCGCAAGTCCTCGATGCGTCCGTTCGTGCACGAACCGATGAACACGCGGTCGATCTTGATCGATGTCATCGGAGTGCCGGGCGTAAGGCCCATGTATTCGAGCGCCTTGGCAGCGGCTTTGCGTTCGTTTTCCGTCGGAAAATCGTTCGGATCCGGCACAACGGAGGTAATGTCGGTGCCCATGCCCGGGCTGGTGCCCCAGGTGACCTGCGGAACGAGCGAGCTCGCGTCGAATTCCACCACTTTGTCATAGACGGCGCCTTCGTCGGTCCGCAGCGTTTTCCATTGTTCCACCAGCTTGTCAAACGCTTCTCCCTGCGGCACATAGGGACGTCCGCGCAAATATTCGAACGTTTTTTCGTCCGGCGCGATCATGCCCGCGCGGGCCCCCGCCTCGATGGACATGTTGCAGACGGTCATGCGTTCTTCCATCGACAAATTGCGGATGGCTTCCCCCGTATACTCGATAACGTAGCCGGTCGCAAAATCGGTGCCGTACTTGGCGATGATGCCGAGGATGATGTCTTTCGCCGTCAATCCCGGCGGCAGTTGACCGTTGACGCGCACTTCCATCGTCTTGGACTTGAATTGCTGCAGCGTCTGCGTCGCCAGCACATGCTCGACCTCGCTGGTGCCGATGCCGAAGGCGAGGGCGCCGAATGCGCCGTGCGTGGACGTGTGGCTGTCGCCGCACACGATCGTCTTGCCCGGATGCGTCAAGCCGAGCTCCGGTCCCATCACGTGCACGATGCCCTGATCGATACTGTTCAGATCGAAACATTTGATGCCGAAGTCGGCGCAGTTTTTGGCCAGCGTTTCGATCTGCTGCCGGGAAATCGGGTCGGTGATGTTGAACCGGTCGTGCGTCGGCACGTTGTGGTCCATCGTCGCAAACGTCAGGTCGGGACGGCGCACCTTGCGCCCGGCCAGCCGCAAACCTTCGAACGCCTGCGGCGATGTGACCTCATGCACGAGATGGAGGTCGATGTAAATAATGCTCGGTTTGCCCTCCTCTTCGTGAATGACGTGGTTTTCCCAAATTTTTTCGTACATCGTCTTTTTTGTGCTCACTTCGATTCACCTCATCATCTTTCCGTCTGCTTGCCGCAGTTTCCGTCTTCTTGCCGCGGTTTCCGTCTGCGTGCGGGAAATGGACATGGAAAGGACGGACGTTGTTCTTACGAGCATTATATCATTTTCATATTCATTGATCCAAGATATAATATCTATAACTTTCATAGATAATCATTATAATTCTACTTCTTCCTTTTCTACTTCTTCATGCTGAATGCGTCTGATCGTTTGCGTTGAAATTGCCCTATCGCGATTCATAGTCCCCCTGTCGCGGGTTACGGTCGGGGCGACGGATCGCCCGATCGAACCCCCACCCGATCGAACAACTGTTGGAGGTGACCGTTATGGAACTGCGACAGCTGCAGTATGCGGCCCAGCTTGCCGCGGACAAAAACTTCACCCGCGCCGCCGAAAAGTTGCACATTGCCCAACCTTCGCTCAGCCAGCAGCTTTCCAAGCTGGAAAAAGAACTCGGCGTCCTCCTGTTCCGGCGCAGCACCAATTCGGTGGAACTGACCTACGCGGGCAGCCGGTTTGTGGAGCACGCGCAGCAAATTCTCGATATGGTCGAACAGCTGAAGCAGGAAATGGAGGACATTTCCCAGTTGGCGCGCGGGCAGCTGACCATCGGCAGCCTCCCGATCACCGGTTCGCATGTGCTGCCGCTCGTGCTGCCGGTGTTTCAGGCCGAGTATCCCGGCATCGAGATCATTTTGACCGAAGATACGTCCGCCAACCTGGAGATGCTGGCCATTCAGGGCAAAACGGACCTCAGCCTGCTGACGCTGCCGCTGCCGGAGCCGTCGCTGTCCTATGAACCGCTGATCGAAGAGGAAATCTGTTTGGCCGTGCCGCCGACACATCCGGCGGCCATACGGGAACCCGTGCGGAACGACGGGCAAATGGCGGTGATCCCGCTGTCGGAAATGAGGCAGGAGCCTTTTATCACGTTGAAACAAGGGCAGGGTTTCCGGCAAATCGCGATCGATTTGTGCAAGCGGGCGGGGTTTACGCCGCGCATCGTGTTTGAAAGCACGAATATCGAAACCGTGCAGGCGCTCGTTGCCGCGGGCATGGGGGTGGCGCTCGTGCCCGAAATGATCACACGTACCGCGCGAAACCGATTTACGCCGGTTTATTTCCGGCTTCAGGGCGCCCCGACTCGGACGGTGGTGATCGCCTACAAGAGCGGCCGATATTTGTCCAAGGCGGCCGAAGCGTTCATCAAAACCGCGACGGAAGTGGTGGGCACCGCGCGCCGGCGCGGCGATATCTGAAGCCGGGCACGGTCAATCCGATTTCAGACTATACCAATCCTGAAACTGTCCACGGTCAATACAAATCCGGTCTGCGGTCTTCAAACACGCGGATTTTGCGGCGCGCCCGGTCCACCGCTTCCAAGTCGATCGAGGCGCGCAGCACGCCTTCTTCTTCCCCGCCTTCGAGCACGATGTCCCCCCACGGATCGACGATCATGGAATGGCCGAAAAAGCTCGACTTCCCTTCCGAACCGACGCGGTTGCAGGCGATGACGAACATCTGGTTTTCGATGGCGCGGGCGGCAATCAGCGTACGCCAGTGGTTCAGCCGGGGATTCGGCCACTGCGCCGGCAAAAACAGCATAATCGCCCCGTCCACCGCCAGTTTTCGCGCCGGTTCGGGAAACCGCAAATCGTAACAGATGGCCAAACCGGCGGGAATGCCGTCCAACGTCATCCGACCCGCGTGTTGACCCGCTGTCAGGTGTTTGTCTTCTTCCATCAGCCGGAAAAGATGGATCTTGCTGTATTCCGCCACCATCGCGCCGCCGCGGTCAAACGCAAACGACGTGTTGGTCACGCGGTTTCCCCTTTTCACGGCGACCGAACCGGCGACGACATTGACCGCGTGCTCGCGGCAAAAAGCGGAAATCATCTCCCGCGTGCGCCGCCCTTCCACGTCCGCCAGTTCTCCGATGCGTTCCAGCGCATAGCTTGCGTTCCACATCTCCGGCAGCACGATGATATCCGGCTTGTCCTGATCCGACCGCACCGCCTCATTCAGCGCCGATTCGACTTTGGCAAAATTCGCGTCCGGATCGCCCGAGGCGATATCCAATTGCAGCAGCGCGATGTTCCATGTTCTCGACATTGGTCTTCCTCGCTTTGTCCCCGCCGTCGTTTGGCGGATGGATGGCCGTATGTTCGCGGGTACGGTACTTGACGGTGTTCGCTTGCGCAAGAACAGGTCGATGACCGCATGTGCCGGTCGATTCCTGCATGTGCTCGTTCATGACAGGGGTCGTGCGCAACTTCATACCGATGTACGCATGCGCCAGTATGCGAGTACTTGGCGATGATCCTGTCGTACGTACAGGACGATGCTCTCATGCAACAAGTACATACCGATGTTTCCATACGCAAGTATATCAAAAATGTACGGCTTCCATCCGTTCGGCATTGCGTCTTGTTAACCATTATGTCGCATCCCCGTGCTCTGTCAAGCGTCAACCGCCTGTGCAGCAGCCGGTTCGGCAACCGGGGAAGCGACAATTTGATGGATGGTTCTTTTCATTTCTTCAGTTTACCAGGAACTCCCGCGGATTGAACGATAAAACGCAAGTTGTCTCCGGCTTGGCCCGATTCCTTGCTGACTTCCGGATGCTTTTTCGCACAAATACTACTTTCATACTACCTGCCGACGCTTCCTTCACTCTTATCCCCCTCAGATCTCATGTTCCCGCATTGAAAGCCTATGGATGAAATGCTATATTAATGGCAAAGCTTACGTTTTACCGGAATATTGATTCCAAGAAAATCGTGTGCGGAAACGGGTACGGTGATTTTCGCCCCGAAACCGTTTCAAGCGGGAACGGCCGCGCACGCCTCTTTGATCCGCACGGCTCCAAACGGGAAACGGCAGGGGCCGCCTATGAATCCGAACCGTCTCATGCAAGAACGGGACAACAGACAAACCGAATTTTCTTGCTGTTGGTGGCGCTCGTGGCCCGGGAGCGGCGGCGTCCGCCCGCTCGGACTAACGGTACCGACGGCCCGGAGGCCGATGTTTGTCTGCTCGAAGTAGCGGCGTTGCAGTGGTTCGGCTTCCGCCCTTGCGGGCGGAAGCCTTTTGCATTCCCGCTCCGCCGCCAAGGTTTGAACCATAACATCGTTGCCAAATTTAGAAGGGATGCCCATGACTCAACGAATCGTCGTCAAAATCGGCAGCAGTTCGCTGACTTCCGCCGAAGGGGGGCTCAGCCGTCCGCAAATCCGGTTTTTTGCCGAGGAAATCGCCAGGGTGGTAAAGGACGGACGCCAAATCGTTCTTGTCACCTCCGGCGCCGTCGCCGCCGGTTTTCGCGCGATCGGCTACGCGCACAAACCGAAACTGCTGCACGAAAAACAAGCTTCCGCATCCGTGGGCCAGGCGCTGCTGATGCAGGCGTACCAGGAGGCGTTTGCCGAACATGCGCTGACCGTCGCCCAAGTTCTCCTGACCCGCGCGGATTTTTCCAACCGCAAACGCATTTACAATGCGCTAATGACGCTCGAAGAACTGCTGAAGCGCGGCATCGTGCCGATCATCAACGAAAACGACACGGTCTCCGTCGACGAGCTGAAATTCGGCGACAACGACACGCTTTCCGCGTTGACCGCCAATCTGGTCAAGGCGCAGCAGCTCGTCATCGTCACCGACATGGACGGGCTCTACACCGACGACCCCCGCAAAAATGCGGATGCCAAACGGATCGATCGCGTGGAGCAAATCAGCGAGGAAATCTTTTCTTTCGCCGGAGGCGCGGGCAGTGCGGTCGGTACGGGCGGCATGCGGTCCAAGATTGAAGCGGCGCGCATCGCCGTTCGCGGCGGCATTCCGGTGTTTGTCGGCACCGTGCGCGAACCCGGCGACTTGGAACGAGCGATTTCGTCCAAAGGCAAAGGGACGTATTTCGAAGCGGACCTGCACACGCTGCCGATGAAAAAACAGTGGATCGGCTTCCACTCCCAACCCAAAGGGCAAATCGTCGTCGACAGCGGCGCCGAGGAAGCGTTGGTCGCGCGTGGAAAAAGCCTGCTCCCCGCCGGCATACGGGAAGTGTCCGGCGAATTTCATCCCGGCGATGTCGTCGAAGTGCTGAACCCGGACCGCCGCGTCATCGGCAGAGGCGTCGTCAATTACGAGTCCTGGCAGGTCAAGGCCGCGGCGGGACTTTCAACGGCGGAAGTGGAACAGCGCCTCGATGTGCAGCGGATTGAAGTCATTCATCGCGACGAATGGATCACATTGGCATAGACCAGAGGATACGAACCCGGAGAATGCGGTAATGAAACAGAACGGGAGGCGGAAACCATGAGTGAAGTGAAGGAAAAAGCGCTGGCTGCCAAAGCGGCCTCTAGCAAGTTGGCGACGCTCACGACCGATCAAAAAAACCGGGCCCTGCTGCGCATGGCGGATATGCTGATCAGCGAAAGCGGCTCAATCATCGAAGCTAACGCCAAAGATCTGGAACGCGGCCGCGAACAGGGGCTGTCGTCCGCGCTGTTGGACCGACTCGCCTTGGACGAAAAGCGGATTCGCGCGATGGCGGAAGGACTCTTGCAAATTGCCGAACTGCCGGACCCGGTCGGCGACGTGCTGGAGCAGTTTGAACGGCCCAACGGTTTGCGCATCCGGAAAATTCGCGTGCCGATCGGCCTCATCGGCATCATTTACGAAGCGCGCCCCAACGTGACGGTCGACGCGGCCGGACTTTGTCTCAAGACGGGGAATGCGGTGCTTTTGCGCGGCGGCTCCTCCGCCCTGCACTCCAACATCCGCATCGTGGAAGTGCTGCATCAGGCGATGGCCGGCACGGATCTTCCCGTGGAGGCGCTGCAGCTCGTGCACAGCACGGACCGCTCGTCCGTGGACGAAATGCTGAAGCTGAACGGCATTCTGGATGTCGTGATTCCGCGCGGCGGCGCAGCCTTGATTCAGAACGTGATCCAAAATGCGACCGTTCCCGCCATTGAAACCGGCGCCGGCATCTGCCATACCTATATCGATGCCGAGGCGGATCCGCAAATGGCTTCCGACATCGCATTCAACGCCAAAGTGCAGCGCCCCTCCGTATGCAACGCGATGGAGACGCTGCTCGTTCACGAACAGTTTGCTTCCGTCCATCTGCCGGCGCTGGCCGAGCGGCTGCGCAGCGCCGGCGTCGAGCTGAAAGGGTGCGACGCGTCCCGGCGGTACGTCCCCTGGATGGCCGAAGCGGCTGAAAGCGACTGGGACACGGAATATAACGACTACATCCTGAACGTAAAAGTCGTCGCCGGCCTCGATGAAGCGCTGGAGCATATTCGCAAGCACGGCACGATGCATTCGGAATGCATCGTCACGAACAACCAGGCCAACGCGGAGCGGTTTTTGAACGAAGTCGACGCCGCCGCCGTTTACCACAACGCTTCCACACGGTTTACGGACGGATTCGAATTCGGATTCGGAGCCGAAATCGGCATCAGCACGCAAAAACTGCACGCGCGCGGACCGATGGGACTGCCCGCGCTCACTTCGACGAAATATCAAATCTACGGCAGCGGACAAATCCGGACTTAAACGGCCATCCGGCCTGCCATGCCCGCTCGCCCGCCCGCGTACGGATCTTGCCGGTTATCCGGCAGGATTCGGCCGCCCGGGCGCCGCACGACCATCGTTTGCACTGAACCATGGGACACGGGGGATTATGAAATGAACCAACAATTGTCCGATACGAACATCGCGTTTGTCGGCGCGGGTTCGATGGCGGAGGCGATCGTTCGCGGATTGGTGACGAAACGTCTGGCGGATCCCCGACGAATTACCGTCATCAACCGCGCCAATCGCGACCGCCTGATGGAATTGAGCGAAAAATACGGCGTTGAACCCGCTCTGGAGGCGGACAAGAAGGACGCCGCCGTCGCCGCGGCGGATGTGATCGTACTGGCGATGAAACCGAAAGACGCCGTCGCGGCGCTGAACGACCTGAAGCCGCATTTGTCGCCGCGTCAGCTGATCGTGTCCGTCATCGCCGGATTGTCCATCGCTTCCATTCAGCATGTGCTTGGCCGTCTGCCGGTCGTGAGGACGATGCCGAACACGTCCTGTTCCGTCGGTCTGGGCGCCACGGGCTTCGCGTCGTCGCCCGAAGTGACCGCGGCGCAGGAAGCGCTCGCCGCCGCCATGTTTGAATCCGTCGGCATCATTTGCAAGGTGGAAGAGCCGCTGCTCGACGTGGTTACCGGTCTTTCGGGCTCCGGACCCGCATACGTCTATCTGATGATGGAACAAATGATTCGCGCCGGCGTCGAAAGCGGCCTCGATGCGGAAAATGCAAAAGCGCTGACGGTGCAAACCGTTCTCGGGGCGGCGGAGATGGTGCGGTCTACGGGAGAGGAACCGGGCGAACTGCGGCGAAAAGTGACGTCCCCCAACGGGACGACGCAAGCGGCGCTGGAACTGCTCGACCGGGAAGGATTTCCGAGCGCGGTGCGCCGGGCGGTCTTGAGAGCCGCGGAACGGGCGCGCGAGCTTGGTGCCGAAACCGATCCCGCGCGAAAACCTCCCTCCGCCTGACGCGGAGGTTCCGCGCCGGATATCGAATCTAAATCTTACGGTTTCTCTAAATCTTACGGTTTCCGGCGCCCTCCTCCGCAGTCGGATGCAAATACCACCCTCACCATCAACACCTAACGCCTTCGCTATGCTTGATTGCCTTCCCCACAGTCTCGTTCGATCCGCCACGCTCACCGTGTTGGCCGGACGCATTGACCTGCCGCGCTTGCCATCCCGGATGGGCGCTGCCCGCTTGCCTCGCTTATCTGCCGCGAAAACGCTGCGCGTACGCCTTGGCCTGTTCTACGGTGCGGATGCTGTTGCGCTGCCATTCGAGCAAAATGCGGTCAATGTATCGAAAATTCACTTTGCCGGCGAAAACGGCTTCCTTCAGCGCCAATACGATGAGCGGTTCCGGATATTGATCCCGTTCGATCCATCCGGTGATCGTCTCGTATTCCATCGGGGACAACGGGCGGGCAAACTCCTGTTCGAAAATCGAATACAAATTCGGCGTTTCCTGCTCCGGCGGCGCAGGAGAGCCGGCCGTCGACACAGGCGGACGAAGAGGTCCCGCAGCCGTCGACCTTTCCGCAGCAGACGAACCCGCCGCCGATGTCCGTTTCGGCGTCCCGGTTGAGCCTGCGGAAGCTGTCGAGGCTCCCGCTGCGGGTTGTGAAGCCGCGGCGGAAGGTCCTGCGGCGTACAGTTGAGCCGCGGCCGCGAGCCGGTTCATGAGCGGCGTCCAATTGTACGCTTCGTAACGGATGCCGCTCTTTTCGTCAACGCGCTCGTCAATGCTCAAATATCCCCGTTTGATCAACCGGTGCAGCGACGTGATGATCTGCTGCTGCGGAATCGACATGCGCGAGCGCAATTCTTCCCAGGAAGGAAATTCCTTGTGCTCGTGCTGGCGCATATACATCAAATGCAGCAAAATCATGACGTCCTCTTCGGTAAGGCCGAGACTTTTGTAGTACAGCATCAGAGCGCCGGGCACGGCAACAAATCCCGTCTGCCAGGCGTGCATCCAACCCGACTCAAATGACGTGCGATCCGTCTCTCCCATACGCATCCCCTTCCTTCCGCCCACCGTGGACGGTTGGCGGAAATCCGAAAATTCCTTCTCCCATCGACAAACAGCGTGCGTTCTGGCGGTAGACGGCGCGTGGTTGGCGGATGTGAATGAGCCTTCTGCCGCTCAATCGGCTTGCCGCGATTTCAAAGAACGGGCAAGCCGGTAAGTATCGCGGGCAATGACCAGTTCTTCGTTGGTCGGAACGACCAGCACGGCCACTTTCGAATCCGGAGTCGAAATTACCCTCGCTTCTCCCGAAGGCCGGGCGTTGACGTCCGGGTCCAGGCGCACTCCGAGATAGGAAAGCTTGCCGCAAATGCGTTCCCGCATCAACGCGGAATTTTCCCCGATGCCGGCGGTAAACACGAGCACATCCAGCCCGTCCATCGCCGCCGCATACGAACCGATATATTTGCGCAGACGGTATTCGTACATGTCGAACGCCAAAGCCGCGTTTTGATCGCCGTTTTCCATCGCCTTGATGATTTCCCGCATGTCGCTGCTGAAGCCGGAAATCGCCAGAAGGCCGCTGTGCTTGTTGAGCATCGAATTGACCTCGTTCGGCGTCAGCTGCTCCTTGGCCATGGCGAACGGCACGATCGCCGGATCGATATCGCCGCTGCGCGTGCCCATCATGAGGCCTTCCAGCGGGGTCAGCCCCATGCTGGTGTCCACCGACTTCCCTTCCATGATCGCCGCCACGCTCGCGCCGTTGCCGATGTGGCACGTCACCATTTTCAATTCCTTCAGCGGCCGGCCGAGCAGCTCCGCCGCCTTTCCGGCCACATAGGCGTGCGAGATGCCGTGAAAACCGTAACGGCGAATTTGATGCCGTTTGTACAGCACGATCGGAATCGGATACAAATACGCGACCGGAGGCATCGTCTGATGGAAAGCGGTGTCGAACACCGCCGCCTGCGGAACACCGGGCAAATGCTGCTCGGCGGCCAGAATGCCCGTCAGGTGGGCGGGGTTGTGCAGCGGCGCCAAATCGAACAGCCTGCGAATCTCCTGTTTGACTTCCGGCGTAATGAGCACCGACTCGGAAAAACTTTCCCCGCCGTGCACGACGCGATGGCCGACCGCCTCGATTTCTTCAATGCCGCGCAGCACGCCGTGCTCCGGATGCGTCAAGAGCCGCAGCATTTCTCCGATCGCGGTGCCGTGGTCCAAAATTTCCTTGACTTGCGTCCAGTCCGGTTTTCCGGCGGGTTCATGGGTAATCATCGCCGTCTCGAACCCGATGCGCTCCACGCTGCCTTTGGCGAGCACCGTCTCCCTTTCCATTTCAAACAATTGGTACTTGATGGAGGAACTGCCCGCATTGATCACCAAGATGTTCACAGTCGGTCACCGTCCTTGTCGTAACGGAAAAACCCTTGTCCGGTTTTCACGCCAAGCTGGCCGGCGCGCACCATTTTTTTCAGCAAATACGAAGGCCGGTATTTCAATTCGCCGAATTCGCGAAACATGCGCTCAAGCGCGGCGAGCACGGCGTCCAGACCGAACCGGTCGGCCATCTCCAGCGGCCCGTATTTGAAATCATAGCCGATCCTCATCGCCGCGTCGATGTCTTCCGCCGTCGCCACCCCTTCCTCCAACGTATGCAGCGCCTCATTGATCAGCGTGCAGATCAGGCGGGTCGACACGAATCCCGGGGACTCGTACACCAGCACCGCTTTTTTGGCGATCGTCTCCTGCACGAACGTTTTGGTTCGCTCATACGTTTCGTCCGACGTTTGCAGTCCGCGCACGATTTCCACGAGATCGATATCCGCCACCGGATGCAAAAAGTGCATGCCGATCACGCGGTCCGGCGTTTTCGTTTCATTCGCCAGTTCGGTCAAACTGAGAGTTGACGTGTTGCTGGCCAGAATGACGTTCGGAGGACAAATCCGGTCCAGTTCCCGGAACAATTCCTTTTTCATCTCGAGATCTTCCGTGATCGATTCGATGACCATATCGCAACCCGCGAGATCTTGCAAATGCTCCGCTCTGCGGATGCGGGACATGATCATTTTTTTCTCCGCCGCGGTGATCGCCCATTTTTCCATCTGTTTGTCCAGCATCAATTCGATCATTTGCAGCGCATGATCCAGGCGTTCTTCCGTGCGTTCGACCAGCAGCACGTCAAGTCCCGACTTGGAGAGCATTTCCGCGATGCCCTGGCCCATCGTTCCCACACCGACCACGCCGATTTTTCTCATCAAATCGTCACCTCTCCACCCATCATGCCTGTCTATGCAAATCATACCACGAAATGCGCCGGCGAAAGTCCTGTTCACAAAGGATTCACACGCGAAAAATGGAACATGGACGCGCGAGTCGATGCGAGGCGCGATGATCCGTGCGCTGCCTGCGCCGTGGCGGAACAAATCGTGAAAATCGAGCATGAATGCCAAAGCCGTATGGTTCGACTACCATGTCGGCGCGCGGCCGGATACACCCGGATACATGAAGATGAGTTCGGAACCACTGTGGATGCCGGTACGGTTGGATAAGCCGTTGGAAACGATGGAATGGAGCGAAAAACGATGGTTGACGCACGATTTGGTTTCAAGCGGTTGGGTACGGAAAGAAACCGTTTGTTGGGCGCAGCCGTGTACGAACAGTCGGGGGTCGGACAAGATCGTGGGTTGAAGCGCGAATGGTGCGAGCAAGCGGTTCGTCGGCCGGTACGGGATCCGGATTTGCGGTTTGGCCCCGTTCGGCGCGAATGAATCGGAACGCGATCCATGCGTATGTATCGGCTCCGTCAGGCGTAACGCCTGCGGAACCGTCATCCTGTCGCGGCCGCATCCGGCTGCGGCCCGCTCTCGCCGGAACGCATCAATTCACGAAACTGGTCGCCGGACAGCGTCTCCTCCCGGATCAGCACGTCCAGCGCGGCCGTGAACACGTCGCGGCGCCGTTCCAGCATATCCCTTGTCTTTTCAATCAGTTCTTCCAGGATGCGGTTGTTTTCACGCATCAGCGTTTCCTTGGTCAGCATTTGCTCGTTCACGATTCCGAGATCGCTCAACCCGCAGTCGATCATCGTCCGCACGAGATTCATCGCCTGTTCAAAATCGTTGCGCGATCCGGTGCTGCGGCCGCCGTAAAACATTTCCTCGGCGACCGAACCGGCCAGCGCCACCATGATCTGCTGCTCAAGATACGATTTCGTATACAGGTAATGCTCCTGCTGCGGATGGTGACGGACGTAACCGAGCGCCTGTCCGCGCGGCGAGAGCGCCACCTGCGATACGGAACCCGGCCGCACGAGTTCGGCGGCGATGGCGTGGCCGAGTTCGTGCAGCGCGACCCGCTGCCGTTCTTCCTGCGTCGATTCGCGGTCCGTCTTTTCGCCGAGCATGACTTTGTCGATCGCCAGCGACAAATGTTCCTGGGTAATCTTCGCGGAACCGGCGCGCAGCGCGTAAATCGCCGCCTCGTTCATGACGCTTTCCAGCTGCGCTCCGGAGAAACCGAACGTTTCCTCGGCCGCCTTTTCCAGCGATACGCTTTCGTCCAGCGGTTTGTTTGCGGCATGGATGCGCAGGATGTGCAGTCTGCCCTTCTTGTCGGGAAGATCGACCTGGATGTGGCGGTCGAACCGTCCCGGACGCAAGAGAGCGCCGTCCAACACCTCCTTGCGGTTGGTGGCGGCGATGACGAGCACGCGCGGCAGATCGGCGGAATGAATGCCGTCCATTTCCGTCAACAGCTGATTCAGCGTCTGATCGTACTCGCGGTGCTGCCCCCCGTCGCGCCGTCCGCCGATGACGTCGATTTCATCAATGAAGACGATCGCGCGGTTTTTGCCTTCTTTTTGCGCCTGCTGGCGCGCCTCCCGGAACAAGTCGCGGATGCGGCTCGCGCCGACGCCGACGTACATTTCGACAAACTCGCTGCCCGAAGCGGACACGAACACGGAATCCGTATAATGCGCGGCCGCCTTCGCCAGCAGCGTCTTGCCGGTGCCGGGCGGACCGGTGAGCAAAATGCCCTTGAGCGGACGGATGCCCATCTTTCGGATTTCCTCGGCGCGAATGAGAAAATCGAGCGCCTCGATCAGCTCCGTTTTGGCCCGTTCCTGGCCGCCGATCTGATCGAAGGTCAGCCGCTCGGACGGACGCCGCCTGGATTTTCCGCTTCCGGACGGTTTTGCGCCGTCCCGCATGCGAATCAGGAAAAACGCCGCCGCGAGCAGCGCTCCCATCAAGAGGAGCGGCAGCACGTTCACGCCGACATAAGCCAAAAAGACGATCAGCACGGGAATCGCGCCGGCGAGCATCTCTTTGCCGAGCTTACTCATACGGCCACACCCCGATTCGCTCGGGCACGCGCGGCAGCATGACGAATTTGCTGTCGTCACCGCGGACGAGCCGGATATATACGTATTCTTCATCCATCGAAGTGCCGATCTGCAGGCCGGGCAGTTCCGCCGCCCGCTTGTTCAGCAATTCGGGAATTTGTCCGTATTTGTGATGATCCATCGCTTCGGCCACGTCAAACAGCGACTCCGACCACCATCGTTCGATTTCGTCCGAAGTCCGGTTCGTGATGGTGACATCGACGTCCCGTTTGCCGATCGCCTTTTTGCCGGACTCGCGAATCACCCGCATGATTTCGTGCAAGTTCGCGTCGGGGGCGAGTTCCATCTTCACGCCGACCGTATCCGCCTGAATATTCACGGACACGGCGAGCACGCCGTCCGTTCCCCTGAGCGTGTCCGCGAGCGGCGATTCCAGCGCAACGCCGCGATAGACAAACCATCCGCCGAACATGAGCGCGGAAGTGACCACAATGCTGACCAACACAGGTACAAGACGCAATTTCACATTACGCCCCCCTTTCTGAATGCGGTCTGCAAAGCAGTGATATACTTGAGTATATCATACTTGATAGACCGGCTGGGGATGCAATGTGTGGAAGCGCCGCATTGCGGTCATTTTTTCGCCAGCGTATACGTTTCCAGCCATTCTCCGTCGCGGAAACGGTAGTAATCGTAATACAAACGTGCGCCGCCTTCTTTATCCCGCTGCCGATAGTAGACTTCCCAAACCGTTTCGCCGTCTTTGAACCCCGGCACGGCCCGGAGCACGTCGGCTTCGGGGTGCCGCTCGCGCAGCAGGTTGCGCACCTCTTGTTCGGAAATCCCCTCGTCCATCGCGGCGGTGAGCACGCCGCCTTCATCGTCGACCCACACGATCCATTCGCGGCCGTCGCGATCTTTTCCGATCATGACCTGGTAGGAAGCTTCGCCGTTGAACACGTACGTCCTGTCGATCGATTCCAACGGCGTTTCCGAGATCGCCAGCCGCGCGGCGCGCTCACGTTCGTTCCACAGCGGTCGCTGCACCGCCATATAATAGAGGGCTGCGGCCAAAACGACCGCGACGACGACCGCGGCGCACAGCCAGGCGATTTTCGCGGCGTTCTTCGCCATGCCTCATCCTTACCTTTCCCTGAGCGTCGTATCGGGATACATGAAAAAGCCAAAAAACCGCGCCGTCTCCAAGCGGTGAAGACGCCGCTCCGCAAAAGACGGATCGCGGTGCCGAAACCGGGTTGGTCTCACCCCATGAGACGCTGATAGCAAAGCGCAAATTCGCGTTTGATTTTTTCCTCGTCCAGCGTCGTCGGTTCGCCGTTTTTCAAAAGCCGCCGCCCGTCGACCCACACATCGGTCACATCTTTGGAGGACGCGCTGTACACGACGTGGGAAACGAAATCGGTATGCGGATAATAATGCGGCTGGTCGATATCGAGCGCGATAAAGTCGGCTTTCCAGCCCGGTTTCAGGGCGCCGACCCGTTCCAGCCACAGCGATTCCGCGCCGCCGAGCGTGCCCATGTGGAGCGCCGTGGACGCGGGCACCGCCGTCGGATCGCCGGAAACTCCCTTGTGCAGCAGCGCGGCGAGGCGAATCTCCTCAAACATGTCGAGGTTGTTGTTGCTCGCCGAGCTGTCCGTGCCGAGGGACACTTTGACCCCGGCGCGGATCAGGTCCGGCACGCGCGCGATGCCGCTGGCCAGCTTCAGATTGCTGCCCGGATTGTGGGACACCCGGACGTCGTGACGGGCCAATATCGCGATTTCATCGTCGTTCAGATGCACCGCATGCGCGACGAGGCACGGCCGCGAAAACACGCCGAGCCGCTCCAGATGCGCGACCGGGCGCGCTCCGTATTCGCGCACATTGTCTTCCACCTCGCGCAGCGTTTCCGACATGTGCGTATGTATGGGGAGATCGAGTTCCTCCGCAAGGGCCACCGACTGTTCGATAAAATCCGGAGGGCACGTGTACGCCGCATGGGGCGATATCATGGCGCGGATGCGTCCTTCGGCGCGGTTGTGCCACGTTTTTGCGAAATCGCGCGCCTCCGCCAGTTTGGCCCGCTGCTGTTCCGGCGGCACGAGACCGATCATGCCGCGCGTCAACACCGCCCGCATGCCCGCCGTTTCCGCATTGCGCGCCACCACATGCATAAAATCGTACATGTCCACGAAACAGGTCGTGCCGCTTTTCAGCATTTCCAGCATCGACAATTGCGAAGCCCAGTTGACGTCGTTCTCCGTAAATTTGGCTTCGTTGGGCCACATTTTCTCTTCCAGCCACACCTGCAGCGCCAAATCGTCGGCATAGCCGCGCAGCAGCGACATGGCCAGGTGGCTGTGCGTATTGACCAATCCCGGCATATACAACCGGTGCGTCCCGTCGATGATTTCACAGCCCTCCAGCGCGCCGGCGTCCGCTTCGCCGATCGACTCGATGACGCCGTCCCGAACCACCATCGTGCCGCGCAGGACGGGCTGACGTTCGTCCATGGTAAGGAAAATTCCGTTTTTGATCGCAAATTTGCTCAAGCGTTCCCATTCCTTTCTGACGGTTAAGCTCTAAGCTTCACATTACCGTGAACGAACCGGAAAATCAAGCGAAGGAACGGTCCGCCGGACACCGCGCGTCCGCTCATCGGGCGCACCGGACGGGCGTTCCTCCAAACGAACGGGCAGCACGCCGGAACGGAATAAAACGTCTCTCGTCCAAAGAACCCGCGAACACGATGCATTTCGGTTGCCTTCTCCGGTTTTCCCGCGTTCGATTTCATGAATGACGACGACACCTTTTCCCCAAACTGATGACAAAAACTTGTCCGAGAAGCAACGCAATCGATTTTGCAACGTATGAGTAAGAAAGACGCGTGCAGACGCAAGCTTCCGAAACTTCCTGCGCGTCAATTCGGGGCAGCACCGTCGCGCCGCAAGGAGGGTATCGATGGCCATACTGGCGAGAATCGAAACCAAATCGCTGCTGACGAAAACCGGTGGTTATCTTCATGGGTACACACATAGTCTGAACCCGTATGCGGGCTGCTCGTTTGCCTGCTCCTATTGCTATGTCCGCCGGATGCCCGTCGCGCTGTTCCGTGAAGAGCCGTGGGGAACGTGGGTCGACGCCAAAATCAACGCGGCGGACCGGCTGCGAAAAGAACTCGGCAAGGCGAGGCGGGAAGGTCCCGTCCTCTTGTTCATGTCTTCCGCCACCGATCCTTATCAGCCGGCGGAATATCGGGAAATGATCACTCGCGGCGTGCTCGAAGTGCTGGCGGAAGATCCGCCCGACTTTGTGTTCGTGCAGACGCGAAGTCCGCTGATTGTGCGCGACATCGATTTGCTGCGCCGGTTGGACGGCCGGCTGCTGATCAGCATCACCGTGGAGACCGATCTGGAACCGATTCGGCGGGCGTTCGCTCCCTCCGCCCCGCCGCTGTCGTCGCGCTGGAAGGCGATGGAACGGCTGCGGGATGCCGGCCTGCCGGTGCAGGCCGCGGTCGCTCCGGTGCTGCCGCACACGGAACGTTTTGCGAAGAGCTTGGCCGCACATGCGGATGCCGTGTGCATCGACGATTTTTCCGGCGACGGATCCGGCGGACGAAGAACACGCGAGCTGAACGTGCGATCCATATTGGAACGCGTCGGCATGCCGGACTGGAACGAGAAGGACGCGGCTGAACGGCTTGCGGAACAGCTTCGGCGCCATTTTCCCTTGGAAAAAATACGCACCGGGCGCAGCGGATTTATGCCGATCCGCAGCTGAACGAAAAAACCGCGCCCTGTATCGCCCGTGATCGCTCGCACAGTTTGCCCTGATACAGTAAAATAAGGACAGTTGCGCGTACTGAACAGGAGGTTGCCCATGAAGATCATTCGATCTGCCGCCGTCTTTCTGACCGTCATGCTGATTGCGCTGGGCGCGGCGTCGACCGCGTCGGCCGATATCCCGTCCAAACAAGGCCCTGTAGTGGATGAGGCGGACATCTTTACCGACGAGGAAACAACCCGTCTGGAACAGGCCATCGGGCAGGCTCCTTTTCAGCTGTATGTGCTCACGGTTCCTTCCCTGGAAGGCACACCGATTGAAGATTACGGAATCGACGTCTTTCATTCATGGAACCTGCGCGGAGACGATGTGCTGCTCATCATCGCCGTGGAAGAACGCGAAGTCCAGATTTATTTCGACGCCAACAGTCCGGTCGAAACCGCCCTGCTGCAGCATTTCAGCGGAAACGATCCGTACGCCGCTTTTCTCAATGTTCATTTCATTCCATTCGCCGCTGAAGGCCGTTTTGCGGACGGGGTCGAGAGCGTCATCCGCGAGCTGTCCGAACTGAAAAACCGGCTCACATCGCCGGCGCCGCGGCCGCAAGCCCCCGCTTCTCCGGGGACGAACGGGAAAACTTCCGACACGGGGGCGAATGAGGATGATTCCGCCGCGGGGAAGGAAGAACACTCCCCCAAGGGGACGAATAACGTGGAAGTTCCCGCATTCGTTAAAGTTCTGTTTCGAATCGTATTATTGGGGTTGATTCTGTGCGCGATCCTGATATGGCCGCTGAAAATGCTGAACCGCCATCGAAAATGGCGCAAGGAACTGGCCGCCGCGCGCGACAGGCATCAGTCGATTCTCGTCCGCCTGCATTCGTTGGAACAGGAATTGAATCCTCTGTTGAGTTTGTCCAAGGGACAATCCAGACAATATTTGGAAAAATGGAAAGAGCCTTTTTACCAGCTGCTGCAAGACGCCGCATCGGCATCGGAGCCGCTTCGCAACATCAAGGTTCCTTTTTTTGTCCGCTCCGAGACGCAAGATACGATCATGAAGTGGAGCCGGCAAATCGCGGATTTCGTGGAACAGGCGGACAACATCGAAGCCGCCGTCAAGGAATACCGCGAAACGGAGACGAAAACGAGAACCAAAGCCGAGCAAATCCAAACGATGCTGCGGGAAACCCGGAAGACGATCGAGCAAGTTCAGGGCGATTACCGTTTTTCGCTCACTGCGCTGCTGTCGTCTTGCACGAGTCTGGAGCAGCGCCTTCAGGAGGCCATCGAACCGCTGGACTGGGACCCGATGACCGCGCGCGACCGGATGGGCGGTTTATCCCAATTGGCGGAACAGTTGGTCCGGGATGCCGCTACCGCCCGATCGGACGCGCAAGTCTTGACGGGCATGCCGGAACAGCTCGCTTCCGCGCGGCAGCGCATCGACCGCGTCGTGCAGGAAGAGCAGCTGCTCCTTGTGGAAATTCAACCGTATGCCGTGTTTGATCGCGCGCCGTCGATCATGAACCAGTGGGCGCACGCGCTGGACGACGGGCGGGTGGCTGATGCCTCCGCCTGCCGGGAACAGTTGACCGGAGAACTGGAAAATGCCCTAAACATGGTGCAAAGCACCGTGGAGGCGAAGCGGTCCAACGGCCCGCTTGCGGACGAAGTGGAAAAACGCGTCAGCGCTTTTGATGATCGCACGCTGTCGCTCCTCCAGGATCGGTTGACTCTTCTACAACAGCAGTATGTGGAAGATGAATGGTTCGGACTTCCCGAACAGTTGTCGCGCATCCGCCGAATGCGTACCGAAATTCGGGAACGCATGCCGGAAATCCGCGGCTGGAGCGATCCCGGGGTGCAAAAATACCTGGAGGCAAACCGGATTTTGCTTGACTGGCGGGAACGTTTGGATCAACTGGAAACGGACGCCGAACGTTTAAGAACCTTGCCCGAAACGTTGGATGCCGACTTTCGGCAAGCGCTCCGATCGTTGGAGGAAACCCGCCGGCTGTATCGGAAATGTGAAAAACGCCTGGGCGAATTGCCGCCGCTCGGCTGGTTGCTCGAACTTTCCGCCGAAGCGGAAACGGCGCTTCAAGCGGCGGAGCGTGTGGCGTCCTTGTCCAAGCGGGCGGTGCGCGTACTCGTCGGCGCCGTGAAAAGGGCCACAGAACGAATCCATGAACTGGATCGGGAATCCAACGCGATCTTGCAAGCCAAACGGCAGGCGGAGAACACGATCGCCAAAGCGGAGCGATCGTTCGCTTCCGCGCTGCGCAGCTACGGCGCCTATATTTCGCGTCGGTATTATGATGCGGAGTACGCCGCCGTCATGGCAAGGGCCCGCGAGGCAATGGCGATGGCCCAATACGACGAGGTGGGCGGTGTGCTTGCGTCCGTCCAGCAGCTGGTCGACCAAATGCGCAGAGAATATAATCGCAACCGCCGCGACGAGATGGAACGCCGCAACAACAGCGGATCCGGCGGATGGTTTGGCGGAGGAGGCTCGGGCGGGGGCCGTCCAAGCGGAGGAGGTTCTGCTTGGGGAGGCGGTCCAAGAGGCGGCGGATCCTCTTGGGGCGGTGGCGCACGCGGCGGCGGTTCTTCTTGGGGCGGAGGCCCGCGCGGCGGCGGTTCCTCCTGGGGCGGCGGAAGTCCGCGCGGAGGCAAGTCCAAATGGTAGATGATGGCTGACGGCTCGATCCTTCTAAATGTAATGACATCGAAAAAACTGCCGCGGGCACGAATCCCGCGGCAGTTATTCTCTCCGTCCGTTTTCGGCCAAGCCGGAACGCTTCCGGGTTGCCGGCCTGTTTTCGATTCAGTTCGACTTCAGTTCCGCTTTCAGCGCTTCCAGCTCGGCGTCGATTTCCAGGTCCTTCTCGTTTTTGAACAGCTCGTTGAATTTTTCGTCCAGCGACTGGCCTTCGTTGGCCAAAATTTGCGCCGCCTCGGCTTCGTCGTGCATTTGCTGCACCTTTTCTTCCATGCGTTTGAAGCTGTCGACCAGACTGGTGGAACCGATGCCGGACATCGTTTCGTTGATCTTCTTGGTCGCCTTCGCGGCCTGCGCCTGCGCGATCAATGTGCTGCGCTGCGTCTTCATTTCCTCCACTTTGGCTTTCATCGCGTTCAGCTGGCTGCGCAGTTTATCCGACGTCGCCTTCGCTTTTTCGTAACTTTGCCTCAGCGCTTCCGCTTTCTCCGCATGCCGCTTCTTGTCGACGAGCGCCTCGCGGGCGAGCGCCTCGTCTCCGGCCGCCAGCGCCTTGCGCGCCTGCTCGTCCCGCTTCGCCACAATCTGCTCCGCTTCGCGCAGTTCCCTTTCAAACCGCTTTTCCACGGCCATCTGCGATGTGACGGCGGCGGTCACCTTGGCGACGTCCTGTTCCAATTCGCGCAAAATTTGATCGATCATCTTCACCGGATCTTCCAAATGATCCAGCGCCGCATTCAAGTTCGCCTTGCCGATTCGAAACAAACGTTGGAAAAATCCCATACCGCCCAGCCTCCCGTAATTTGGATTCTGACATACAGTACGCTGCGTCCGCAAAAAGGTTTCACCCGCGGTCAATCCAAGTAATAAGCAAGGCTGTGCAGTTCCGCGGTGAAATCCGCATGGTGGACACGAATCGTGTCCGGCACGCGGATGACGGTCGGCGCGAAATTCAGAATCGCTTCGACACCGGAGCGGACAAATTCGTCCGCGACCGACTGCGCCTCCGCGGCGGGAACGGTGATGATGCCGATCCGAATGTTCAATGCCCGCACCGTATCGACCAGCTCGTCAATCGGCTGCACGCGCAAATTGTTGATGGCGGTGCCGATTTTTCGCGGCGAGTTGTCAAACACCGCGGCAATTTTCACGTTGTCCCGCAAATACATGTTGTAGTTGCACAACGCCTGTCCAAGATTGCCTGCTCCGACGAGGCCGACGAGAATCGTCTGGTCGAGTTTCAAGATGTGCCGAATGTTGTCGATCAGGTAATTGACATCGTATCCGATGCCTTTCTTGCCGAACCCGCCGAAATAAGCCAAGTCCTTGCGGATTTGCGCCGGGTTCAGGTCGAGCTTGACACCGAGTTCCTGCGACGATACCGTCTGCACTCCGGACATGCTGAGTTCCTTCAAAAACCGCAAATACACCGGCAGCCTGCGCACGACCGCATCAGAAATTTTCGGCGCTTTCACGCGGCGATCCCCCCCTCTCTTCCAACCATTCCCGGATCCTCTCCACCAAACGGTCATCGGGCATATGTTCGATTTTCGGTCCCGGCAGCGAGTAAAGGAAATGCTTGCCGTAACGCGTCTCGATGACCCGCGTGTCGTACACGATGACGACACCGTAATCAAGCGACGAACGCACGAGGCGTCCGAACCCTTGCTTGAAGCGAATGACCGCTTGAGGCACGGAGTATTCCATAAAAGCGTTTTTGTTTTGGCGCTTCAAGTACTCCGTCCTGGCCTCCACCAGCGGATGATTGGGCGGCTGGAACGGCAATCGGACGATGGCCAGGCAGCTCAGCGACTCGCCGGGAATGTCCACGCCCTCCCAAAAACTGCTCGTCCCGAGCAGCACCGATGCCGGCATTTCGCGAAACCAGCGCGTCAATTTGCTGCGGTTGCCGCTGTCCAGCCCTTGGCCGAGCACGCGAATGCCCTCGGGAGCCAACCGGTCCCGCAGCGGATAGTACACTTCGCGGAGCATCCGGTACGAGGTGAACAGGACCAGCATGCGCCCTTTGGTGGCGGCGGCGACTCTGGCCAGCGAGTCCACGAGGCGGCTGTTGTAATGCGGATCGGAGTCGCCGCCCGCTAGTCTCGGAAAATCGCGGGGTATGCACATCAGCACGTTGTCGCGGTAATTGAACGGGCTGGGCAGCTGTTCCGTTATCAGCCTGCCGGATTCGAGATGGTCCGTCAGTCCGAGCTGCGCCGTCGCATAGTCAAACGTCCGGTTGACGGACAGCGTCGCCGACGTCAGCACCACGCTGTCTTTTTTTCCGAACAGTTCCTCCTTCAGCACGCCGCTGACGTCCACCGGTACGCGGCACAGATGCAGCGACTTGCCTTTGTACTGCGGATGGGCCTCCAGCCAGTACACCTGTTCCTCTCCGCCGGGCATGCGGAGGATGGCGCGAATGTCTTCCTTCAACTGGCCGAGCGATTTGACCAAGCCGCCGAAATCGGTCCACACGTCCTGCAGTTCCTGCCTTTCGTCCGCTTCCCGTGCGGCGGAAATCCATTTCTCCATCTTGCGGACGAGGTTGGAAAGCTGCACATACAAGTTGTCCTCCATCACGAGAACGCTTTCCCATTGTTTCGGCACGCTATCCGGAGTGATGCGCACCGTCGCCGCCCCGCCTTCCGGCTCTCCTTTTCCCTTGCGGCCGAACATCAGCTGCCATACCGCGTCCGTGAGCTCGTCCCACTGCGCCTTGATGTCCGTAACGGGAGCCTGCCATTCGACGGGCGCGGACGCCATGTCCTTCAACTTCTCGTTGTCCGCCTGCTCGCAGCGCATCGACACGAACGCAAGCAGGCCGTTTCCGGCATCGCGGTACAGCCGCTGCAGCGGCTGGGAGAGCGAAAAATACGATACCGTGCTGCCCAGATGGCGGCTTGCCGCTTCCTCGAACTGATGCGCCTCGTCGACGACCAGATGGCGGTAAGCCGGAAGCAGCCGGTGCTCCGCCTTGATATCGGTAAACAACAGCGAATGGTTGGTAATGATGACGTTCGCTTCCCCCGCGCGATGGCGCGCGCGGTGGTAAAAACATTTGCGGAACCACGGGCAGGCCCGGTTCAGGCACGAGTCCGCGTCGCTCGCCACCGTGTGCCAGAAGTCCGCCGATTTGCCGGACATGCTCAATTCCTCGTCCTCGCCGGTAACGGTTTCCGACAACCAAACGACCATCTGCGCGGCGAAAACGCTCTCTTCCCGCGACGGTTCCCAATCTTTCATGTTGATTTTTTGTTCGAATTTGCGCAGGCACAAGTAATGTCCGCGACCTTTCAGCACCGAAGCGCGGAACGGAAACGGAAAAATCCTTTCCAGCAGCGGCAAATCGCGCGTGCGCAGCTGCTCCTGCAAATTGATCGTATGGGTGCTGACGACGACCGGTTCCCCGTGCAGCACCGAGTAGTAAATCGCGGGGATGAGATAACCGAGCGATTTGCCCGTTCCCGTTCCCGCTTCGACCATCAGGTGCTTGCCTTCTTCCAGCGCCTCCGCGATCCGGTAAGCCATGCGTTCCTGCGCTTCCCGGGTTTCGTACGCGTCGTAGCCGGCTTTCAGGCGGTTGACGATGTCGCTGTAAAAGGAGGCAAACACCGGATCGACGTCCTGCGCGGCGTCTTCTCCGGATTCTTCTTCCCGGCCCCAATCGCCGACCCGAAGCGCAAACTGGCGATAATATCGCGCCTGGTCGGGATCTTCCGCGACCTTTCGCTCCCGTTCGAACCGATACTCCCGAAAAAACCACGAAAGGTCTTCCAAATAGGCGGGCGGCTGGTCGAACAGATGGGCGAGCCGCTGTACGGTGATCAGCGGCAGGCGATCCAGCTTTTCCAGGCACATCAGCCACAAGTGGGCGGTCGCCAGCGCGTCGCTGTCGGCCCGGTGCGCGCGTTCGTGCGCCACGCCGAGCGTCGCCGCCGCCGTCGACAGCTCCAGGGAAGGCAATCCGGGGAATAAAATGCGCAAAAAATCCATCGTGTCCAGCACGCGGCCGGAAAACGGCGAATACCCGCAGCGGTCGAGCGCGCGCTGCAAAAAACCGAGATCGAACGCCGCATTGTGCGCCACCAGCGCCGCATCATGCAAAAAAGGCAGCACCTGCGGAATCACTTCCTCCAGTTCAGGCGCGCCTTCCAGCATGCTCTCGTCAATTCCTGTCAACCGCTTGATCGCTTCCGGCAGCTCTACGCGCGAAGGTTTGACCAGCGAGGTGAAACGGGAGCGGATGACACCGGCCTCGATCAGCACGAGCCCGATCTGAATGATTTCATCGGACGGCTGAAAACCGGTCGTCTCCACGTCAAGCACCGCATATTTCATCCTTTTCGTCCTTTCCCCTGACGAACCCATTCGCCGTGCGAATATGTCCGCGCGCATTCCACGCATCATAAGAAAAGCGGGGATGCGCGACCGCGGTTTTGCGAAGTTTTGGATGGAATGTTGAACACGATCAATTTGAGAAAAGTCCGGTGATTCCCGGTCCGAGCTGCAGGGAACCTTTGTTGTTGAGGCAGACGGCCATGTTGACGAGCGGCTCCTGCAGCGTCGGGTCCGACTCGTAGGCAAGCCGGAACAATTCGCACGCCTTTTCCATATTGGACTGCACCGCCTGAATGCAGCCCATCGCATTGTAGGTGACTGCTTTTATTTTACCGTCTTCGGTCAACGGAAGCAAAAATTGAAAATGGCGGTATGCCTCGGCGTGATTCCGGTTTTCCAGATGGCAGAGCGCCAGCAAAAGCCGCGCCTGCAAGGCGTCCGGATTTTTGGCGACGGCGAGCTCGAATTCGCGGATCGCTTCGTTGTACATCATCAGCTGAAAGTATCCGTGGCCTTTGGCCATGTGTTCGTCGTCCGGCGGCAGCATCAGCGGCAAACCGCCGTTCGCCTCGGATGTCTGCTGTTTGGCGCGCGACCATTTTTCTTCAAAGACAAGCCATTCCTCCATCACCATGTCGCCGAGACCTTTCAGCATTTCCAGCTGTTCATCCAGGTGGCGCCGGCGCGCCGGGGACGCGGCGGGGTATTCGCGAATGATGTCGTCCAACACTTCGTTCATGACGGCGAACATGTGCCTGAACAAGGCGGAACCACCTCCTCGGGCGGGATCGTAAGCTGCCGGTGTACCCTCATTGTGTGTTCGGGAGGCGTTTTTCATGCACCGTGCCAGGTATTCACTGTCCGGCGGCTTCACGCGCCAAAAGCGCCCGATGCCGTTCAAGCGCCGGACGGTTTCGGACGGATGGAGCCAAGCCCAACCCTTACTTGACCGTCGCGTGCACTTCCTCGCCGAGCACTTCGATCGGTTTGTTGTCGGGCCCCAGGATCGCCACTTTGGGGCGGTGTTTGCGCGCCTCCTCGTCCGACATCATCGCGTAGGAAATGATAATCACGATGTCCCCGGGTTGGACGAGCCGGGCGGCGGCGCCGTTCAGGCAGATGACGCCGGATGCGCGCGGTCCGGGAATGACGTACGTTTCCAGGCGCGCCCCGTTGTTGTTGTTGACGATCTGCACTTTCTCGTTGGGCAGCAAATCGACCAAATCCATCAAATCTTCGTCGATCGTGACGCTGCCGACATAGTGCAAATTCGCTTCGGTCACCGTCGCCTTGTGCAGCTTGGATTTCATCATCGTGCGAAACATGCGCTTCACGCCCTTTCTCCCAGCAGGATGTTGTCGATCAACCGCGTTTGTCCGAATTTTACCGCCAGCGCCGCCAACAGCGGACCATTGGCCAATTCTTCACTGAGCGGCACGCCGTCCTCCGGCGTTTCCAAGGAAGGAAACCGCGCCACTTCCACGTAATCGATGACGGCAAGCGGCGCCGTTCCGATATGTTCCGTGATGAGCGATTTCAGCTGTCCGACCGTCATTCCGGGCTCAGCCGCCCGCCGTTCGGCCAATCGAAGCGATTCGTACAGCACCGGAGCCTGTTTGCGCTCTTCCGGCGACAGCCGGACATTGCGCGAACTGAGCGCAAGCCCGTCGCTTTCCCTCACGGTCGGACACGGCACGATGGTGACGGGGATGTTGAGATCGTCGACCATTTGCCGGATAACGGCGACTTGCTGAGCGTCCTTCAGGCCGAAATAGGCCCGGTCCGGCCGAATCAGGTTGAACAGCTTCGTCACGACCGTGGCGACGCCGTCGAAATGCCCCGGACGCGATGCGCCGCACAGCCGCTCCGTCACCTTGGATACGGACACTTTGGTCAGCGGCTTTCGCGGGTACATCGTTTGGACGTCCGGCATAAACACGTAATCGACGCCCGCTTTTTCCGCCATTTCCAAATCGCGCTTTTCGTCGCGAGGATAGGTGTCGTAATCTTCCCCGGGGCCAAACTGCAAAGGATTCACGAAAATGCTCATCACCGTTACGTCGCATTCGCTTCTGCACCGGCGGATCAGGCTCAGATGTCCTTCATGCAAATATCCCATCGTCGGAACGAAGCCGATCGTTCCGCGATCTCTGGGCAGGGAAACGGGCAGCGTGCGGATCACCTGCATGATGTTTTCCTCCTGTCATGAATACGTGCGCGCGTCCGCCGGCACCGCCTCGTCGGCATGAAACACGTTGTCTTCCCCGGGAAACGTGCCGCTTTTTACTTCCCGCACATAGTCCGCGATGCCGCGCGCAATATGTTGATGCAAATTCGCGTAAGCTTTCACCATTTTTTTCGTGTTGGGGCCCGCGTACTGCAGCATGTCGTGAAAGACGAGCACTTGCCCGTCGCAGTACCGGCCGGCGCCGATGCCGATCGTCGGGACCGAAACGGCTTCGGTGATTTGTTCGGCCGCCTCCTCCGGAACGAGCTCCAGCACGATGGAGAACACGCCGGCCTGTTCGAGGCGTTTCGCGTCGTCCAGCAGTTTTTTCGCCTGTTCCGGCCGTTTGCCCTGCACCTTGTAGCCGCCCAGCTGATGCACGGACTGCGGGGTCAGGCCGATATGGCCCATGACCGGTATGCCGGCCCTGACACACGCTTCCACGGCGTCGGCGATTTCCGCGCCGCCTTCCATCTTGACCGCTTTGGCGAAGCCTTCCTGCATCAGTCTGCCCGCGTTCTGCAATGTATGTTCCACTTGACCGTGATACGTCAAAAACGGCATGTCGACGACGACAAAACTGTGCTTGACGGCGCGCGTCACCGCCTTCGTGTGGTGCAGCATGTCGGACAAGGTGACCGGGATCGTCGAATCGTACCCGAGCACCACCATGCCGAGCGAGTCGCCGACGAGAATCACGTCGGCGCCGGCCTGTTCGGCCAGCATGGCGGAAGGGTAGTCGTAGGCGGTGATCATCGCGATCTTCCGGCCTTCTTTTTTCATTTTGCGCAGTTCCGCCGTCGTTACGGGTTTCTTCCGGTCAAACATTAGGCATCGCCTCTTTCCGAAAAGATGTTGTCTTCATCATGCCCCGACGCGGACCGGAGTTTGCCCCGGCGACGGCGAAACGTCCAGCCAGTCCCTCCTGCAAATGGTAGGAGATCCTACGGCTTTCGCCTGCGATCGCGCGTGTCTCCCCTATAATGAAAAACTTCGCTCGATCGTGTCCGTTCCAGGATGCGCGATCGCGGTTTCGCGGAAGTTTTTCTATCAGAAAGCCCCTTGGTTCTGATGAACGCAAGGGGCCAAAACAAGCGCAGGAATCCGTTAAGGTCCCTTCTGTCTCGGTCCGGTCAGGCTCAGAGCAGAATCCGACTTTATTCCTTGAAAACCATATCCGATTGTCGAATGCAAAGCGGCCGAACTCGGCGCTTCGTAAGCGGCAAGTGCGGTTCCCGCGGGATACCGCCTTGATGTGTGATTTCATTATATCAAAACCATGGTGCGTTTTCTATCGTTTTTTCACGCGCGGTGTCGCACGTTATGATCCGCGTTGGGCTCCGGTCGCCTTTGCCTCTCGTAAGGAAAACTATCGGAACGCGCATCCCATCGAATGCTCGATGTCTCCGGAAACGACCCGATCGATGGTTCCGTCGTCCCTCCGCACGAGCAGCGCGCCTTCGTCGTCCATGCCGACGGCGACGCCCGCTATGGATGCGGTGCCGGTTCCGAGCCGCACCGTGCGGCCGATCGTCTCGCAAAGGCTTTCCCAGACCGTGCGCACGCCGGGAAACCCTTCCTTCAAAAAGTGGTGGTACCAAAATTCCAGCTCCAACAAGCAGTCGGCGAGCAGCCGCTCGCGTTCGAACGGACGCCCGGCCGCCGCGCGCAGGGAGGTGGCGCGGTCGGCGATCTCCGCTGGCCATTCGGAACGATCCACGTTCACATCGATGCCGATGCCGGCCGCCACATACTTCAGCCGGTCGTCCTCCGCCGCCGATTCCAGCAAAATGCCGCACACCTTTTTCCCGTCGATCCAAATGTCGTTCGGCCATTTGATGGCGGCGGCCAGTCCGGTCGCGCGCCGGATCGCGCGGCACACCGCGACGGACAGCACGTAGGTCAGCTGCGGCGCGGCACGAACGGAAATGCGCGGTTCCAAAAGCAAGGTAAACCATAGCCCTTTGCCGCGCGGCGAGTGCCACGAACGGCCCATTCTGCCTTTTCCGGCCGTCTGTTCCTCCGCCAGCACGACGGTGCCTTCCCCGTCGCCGGCGGCGTAGCGTTCATGCGCGACCGTTTGCGTCGATCCGGTGCGCTCGAGATAAATCAAGCGGCGTCCGAACGCCCTCGTCGCAAGCGCGGCGTGAAACCGTTCCGGCTGGAAAAGTTCCGGCCCGGACTTCAGCCGGTATCCGCGGCTCGGTACCGCTTCGAACTCGTAGCCGCGCTTTTTGAGGGCGCGGATATGCTTCCAGACGGCGGTCCGGCTGACGCCAAGCTGACGGCTGATCTGTTCGCCGGACAAATACCCGTCGCGGTGTTCCTCCAGCATCGCGAGCAGCCTGTCAATCATCGGCCTTTCTCTCCTTCAGCCATCTTTCCGCTTCCTCCAGCAACAGACGGCGGTCGTTCGGAAGTTTGCCGAGCCCGACGAGAAAAAGCAAATGTTCGAGCGCCGCGCCGATTTCGGCGCCGGCGGCGCCGAGTTCGGCGATATCCTGGCCGCGCACCGGCAATTCGCCGAGCGATGCGGCCGGCATGCCGCGCAGCCAGCCGCGCGCCCGCTCCGCCATCGCGCGCACACGTTGCGCCCCGGCCGCCGCTTCCTCGGCCTCGTCCGGCCAAACATCCGCCATCGCGAGCCACTTTTCCGCCGCCGCCCGTCCGTGCCGAAGCACGGCGATTTTCCACGCGTCGGCGCTGTCCGCGCGCAGCGCATCAAGGTGAAAGCGCAGCACGCCGACGACCTCGCGGATCAGCTTGCCGGAACAGGTCAGCCTTCTCAACAGGCCGGACGCTTCCCCGGCGTCGGCGTCCAGCGCGACCATCAACAGCGCCCACCGCACGTCGCAGTCGCCCAGGCGGCCGATGCCGGCCAGCTCTTGCCGCCGGACGGCGCGATCCCATCTGGCGTTCCCGCCGATGTCCGCTTTCAGATGGTCCGCGAGCCCGGATTCGGCAAACAGCGACAAACCGCGGTATGGGTCGCTGCCGCAGATGATGCGCTCCAGTTCGGCGCGCACCCGCTCCATGGCGATATGGCGCATGAGCGGGCGGCACGCGATCAGCGCCTGCCACGTGCTCTCCTCAATGCGCAAACCATATTCCGCCGCAAATCGGATGCACCGCAGCATGCGCAGCGCGTCTTCGCCGAACCGTTCCGCCGCCGGCCCGACCGCTCTCAGCAAGCCGGCTTCCAAATCATCCCTTCCGCCGAACGGATCGATGACGCCGCCCTCGTCATCCATGGCCATGGCGTTGATCGTAAAGTCGCGGCGGCGCAAATCTTCCTCCAGATCGTCGATAAATTCCACGCGCTCCGGACGCCGGTACGATTCGTATCCGGATTCTTTGCGGAACGTCGTCACTTCGAACGCGTGTCCGTTCCTCACCACGGTCACCGTGCCGTGCTGCAGCCCGGTCGGGATCGCGCGGGGGAACAGCGCCAGCACTTCCTGCGGCGTCGCCGCCGTGGCGATGTCGATGTCCTTCACCGGGCGGGACAACAGCACATCGCGCACGTATCCGCCCACAAAATAGGCGGCGTGGCCCGCCCGCCGCAGTTCGCGGAGAACGGCCAGCGCCTCCGTTTCCTTTACGGTTCGCATGCGTACTCCATCTCCGGCACTTTTCTTCCGAGCACCCGGTAATAAATCGACTCGTACTGCGCCGCGATTTTGTCACCGCAAAACTCGCGGCGCGCGCGCTCGATGCACGCCCGGGAAAACCGTTCGTATTTCGCCGCGTCCCTCAGCAGCTCGAGCGCGTATGCCGTCATCCGTTCGGTGTCCCCGACCGGCGCCACATACCCCGTCTGCCCGTGCGCGATCAGTTCAGGCAACCCGCCCGCGTCGGAGGCGACCGTCGGCACTCCGCACGCCATCGCCTCCAGGGCGACGAGACCGAAGCTTTCCTTCTCCGACGGCAGAAGCAGCAAATCGGCGAGCGAGAGAACCTGCGCCACTTCCTCCTGTTTTCCGAGGAACACGACGCGGTCCCCGAGGCCGAGTTCCATTACCTTCGCGCGGATGATGGGCAAATCCGGCCCTTCGCCGACGAGCAGCAGACGGGCGGGCAGCGCCTCATTCACCTTGCGGAACACCTCGACGACGTCGCCGACCCGTTTGACCGGCCGGAAGTTCGAAATGTGCATCAAAATTTTCTCGTCCGGCGCGGCGTATTCGGCACGCAGCACGGAACAGTCGCGCGGGTAGTATTCCCGCTGATCCACAAAATTGTAGGTCAGGTCGATCGGCCGCTCGATCTGCAGGAGCGTGCGGGTTTCCCGAATCAGATCGCGGGACACCGCGGTCACCGCGTCGCTTTTGTTGATCGCGAGACGGATCAGGTCGGAGAGCGACGCTTCCTGCGCCAAAATCGTGATGTCCGTGCCGTGCAGCGTCGTCACGACCTTGAGATGATCCCCGACCATCTGGCGGGCGAGAAACGCGCACACCGCGTGCGGCAGCGCGTAGTGGACATGCAGCACATCCAGCTGCTGCATGCGGGCGACCGTCGCCATCTTGCTGGCCAGCGCGAGATCGTACGGCGGATGCCGGAACACGTAATAATCGGTCACTTCCACTTCGTGAAAAAAAATGTTTCGGTGAAACCGGCCGAGGCGAAACGGAATGCTGTGGGCGATAAAATGCACCTGGTGGCCGCGTTCGGCCAGCAGTTTGCCGAGTTCGGTCGCGACGACGCCGGAACCGCCGAGCGACGGGTAGCAGGTGATGCCGATTTTGAGCTTCTGATTCACGCCTTATTCCTCCATCCCGAACCGGTCGATCAAGAGCGGCACGCGGCTGGCGAATCCTTCCGCATATGCGACGGAGCGAAGCTGCCCGAACAGCCGGTCGCGGGCGGCGACGCGCTCCAAATACCCTTGGTTCAGCGGAGTCGGCACCCGGTTCGCCTCCGATGACGGTTCCTCGAACTGGCTGCGGTAACACGCCAGCGCCTCCATCTTGACCGGCTGCACCGCGCTGATATCGACCAGCACATCCGGCGCATCCACGCCGTTAATATAATAAAAGTACGTTTCCCGCACGGTCCAGGCGGGCAGCTCCGGCAAATAGCGGCGCAGTTTGGCGCTGAACACCGCCTCCTGCACGATGCGGCTGCACATGACGTGATCCGGATGCCGGTCCTCCCAATGGGGAGCGAACACGACGCGCGGTCGCAGGCGCCGGATTTCCCGGACGACGGCGTCAATGTGTTCCTTCGCCAGGCTCAGCCCGCGGTCGGGCAGCCCGAGATTGGAGCGGTACGCCAATCCTAGAAGCCGGGAAGCGTCGGCCGCCTCCCGGCTTCTCGTCTCCACGTCGCCGTTGGACGACATTTCCGCCTTCGTCAGATCGCACACGCCGACGCGCAGGCCCGCGCGGGCGTGTTTGACGATCGTGCCGCCCATGCCGATTTCCGCATCGTCCGGATGGGCGCCGATCACGAGCAAATCCAGCCGACTCGTCATGCTTCGTCCCCCGGTTCCCCCGGTTTGTATTTGTGCACGAGTTCCCTCCACGCGAATTCACCGCGTTCGACAGCCCGGATCAACAGTTCTCCGGTCGCGATGTTGGTCGCCACCGGGATGCCGTTGACGTCGCATAGCCTCAGCAGCGCGATGATGTCCGGTTCGTGCGGCTGCGCCATAAGCGGATCGCGCAGGAAAATGACGAGGTCCATCCGGTCCTCCGCCACCATCGCGCCGATCTGCTGATCGCCGCCGAGCGGTCCGGACATGAACCGATGCACGTGAAGCCGCGTGTTTTCCATAATCCTCGTGCCGGTCGTCCCGGTCGCGAACAACCGGTGCCGGGCAAACACATGTTCATAGGCAATCACGAAATTGACCATTTCTTCCTTTTTGCGGTCGTGCGCAATCAGCGCGATATTCAGCATGCTCACCCGCTCCTCTCCCGTCCGGACATGCGATCAATCGAGAAAATGTTCGAAACCGTACACGATGCCGGATACGCCCGACACTTTTTTTACCGCGAGATTGACCCCCGGCATATAACCGGCGCGGTCGTAAGAATCGTGACGAATTTTCAGCGTTTGTCCGTAACCGCCGAAAATGACTTCCTGCTGCGCGAACACGCCGGGCAGCCGGACGCTATGTATGCGGAATCCCTGATAGTATCCCCCGCGGGCTCCCTCGATCGTCTCCTGCTCGTTCGGATTGCCCTGCCTAAGTTCCTGCCGGTTCGCCGCGATCAGTTCGGCGGTCTTGACGGCGGTGCCGGAAGGCGCGTCCAGTTTCTGATCGCCGTGATATTCGATGATTTCCACGTGCGGCAAATATTTCGCCGCCTCGGCCGCGAACTTCATCATCAAAATCGCGCCGATGGAAAAGTTCGGAGCGATGATGCCGCCGATGCCCTTGTCCCGGCAAAGCTTGTCCAGCATGTCAATGTCTTCCGGTTTGAATCCGGTCGTGCCGATAACCGGCCGGACTCCCCGCTCAATGGCGGTCACGGCGTTGGAGACGGCGGAATGCGGCGTGGTGAAGTCGACCAGCACTTCCGCGCCGGACTGCGCGAGCGCTTCGTCCAAATTGGAGGTAATGGTCACTCCGCAAGGCGCCACGCCGGCCGTGCTGCCCGCGTCGCCCCCGTCACGGCTGTCGATTGCGGCGACGAGCTCGAGCTCCGGGTCCGAAAGCACCATTTTCACCACTTCTTTGCCCATGCGTCCCGCCGCTCCGGATACGGCCACTTTTATGATCCGATTCATGGTATCACCTTTCCTGATGTCGATGTTGTTGCTGATGCGTCCATTGCCGCATGACATCTTCTTTCATTCTGCGCGCGGTTTCATGATGCGGCTCCAGGGCCAGCGCTTCGTCCAATTCGGCGGCCGCCCGCGGATAATCCCCTTCCCGCAGCCGGATGACGGCAAGCAGAAGATGCGCCTCCACCGACAGCGGATCGAGCGCCTTTGCTTGCTCAAGATACCAAGCCGCCCGCTTCGGAGCCTGCTCCCGCTCCATCAGCTTCTCCGCCTTGCGGATGAGGTCCAGCGCCTGCAGGTGCCCGTAATGGTACCGGTATTCCTGCGCATTCGCATTCAGTTCGCAGGCGCGGGCGGCATGTTTCAGCGCTTTCGCCAGTTTGCCGCTGCGGGCGTAGCTGATCGACAGTTTGTGATGGTAGTCGGCGTTGTCCGGTTGTTCCTGCACCGCCCGCTCAAACCACCGGATCGCCTGCTCGAAATCGTGGTGCAGCAATGAAGCGTACGCTTCCCTGATGTTTTTCTCCCCCTCCATCCTGCAACCACCCCATGGAAATTCGGATGGTACAGCATATGAGGGCCTGATGTGTCAGGTGTCGATTTTGGTCCATCTGTCCGCATCGCGCGTGCGGAATTTGTGCATGACTTTGTCGTGCGCTTCGGTCAAATCGATGCCGAGGGAGTTGGCGAAACAAATCGTGATGAACAAAATGTCGCCGAGTTCCAGCTCGATGGAGCTGTCCTTCTCATCGGGCTTCTTCGGCTTCTCCCCGAAACGGTGGTTCACTTCCCGCGCCAGTTCGCCGACTTCCTCGGCCATGCGCGCAAGCATCGTCATCGGCTGAAAATAGCCTTCCTTGAATTGGGAAATGTATTGATCCACTTCCCGCTGCATGTCCTTCAGCGTTTTTTCCGGCATTCCAGCTCCCCTTTCCCAAACGTCCGTTTGCCGCAAGCCGCGATGCATCCATTCATGGATTCGCCGCTGTCGGCGGAAACTACAACTGATCCCGCCTTTTTCGGGACTCTAAGTCCATGTTATATGAAAGAACGGATGAAAACAAATGCTTTTTCGTCCGCCGAACCGTACGAAAGGAGCCCGATTCATGCCGATATCGATCCCGTTCTCCGCCAATTTCCGCCTGTTCGCGCAAGTGGTGTTCGGAACCGCCGTGTACGCGTTCGCACTGCATTTTTTCGTCATCCCCAACGAACTGATGGAAGGCGGCGTGACGGGCATCGCCATTTTGCTGAACTACGCGTTCGGCGCCAAGCCGTCGTTGACGACGCTGCTTTTGAACATTCCGCTGTTTGTTTTGGGATGGAAAATTCTCGGCAAATCGTTTATGGCCTACACCGTGCTGGGCACCTTGTCGCTCTCCTTTTGTTTGTGGGTCATGGAAGGGTTGATTCGCGCAGGTTGGGTCGTGCCGTTTGTTTCCGACGACCATTTGCTGGTCGTCTTGTATGCGGGCGTCACCATGGGGGGAGGGCTCGGCATCGTGTTTCGCAGCGGGGCGACGACCGGCGGCACGGACATCATCGCCCGGCTGGGCAGCAAGCTGTGGGGACTCACGATGGGGAAAATGTTTTTGGTCATCGAAACGCTGGTCATCGGCTCTTCCATTTTTTATATTCCCAAGGAAAAAGTGATGTATACGCTCGTGATGCTGTTCATCGTAACCCGAGTGATCGATTTCGTGCAGGAAGGCGCGTTTGCCGCTCGCGCATATATGATCGTCACCGAAATGCCGGAGCGGATTACCCGCGCCATCGATGAAGAGCTGGCGCGCGGCGCGACCTGGTTCAAGGCGAGGGGAAGTTTTACGAAACGCGACCGGGAAGTCGTTTATTGTGTCGTATACAAAAACGAAACGCAGCGGATGCAGGCGATCATTCGCCGGACCGATCCGGATGCGTTTGTCGTCGTATCCGACGTGAGAGACGTGTTCGGCGAAGGATTCCGGCTTCCGTACGAAGCGAAAGAATAAACGCGGTTATCGCGGAGGATGGCGCCGGCGGAAACTGATCGATACGTATCCCCGGTCATATCGAAACTTTTGCCATCCGACCAACGCCAGCACGAGCAGCACAAACGCGCCGATCATGCCGGTCCAATAGGCGCCGGCTCGCGGGTCGGTCAACGGCAAATAAGCGGTTTCCTCGCCGCTGCCGAATACGGTGTCCAGCAGCGGGCGCAATTGTTCCATGTACGACCGCAGTTTGACCGGATCGGGAGAGCCAAGCGCCATTTCCCGGTCGATGGCGGCCATAAGGCTGTACAGCTGCGTCGGAATCGACGGATCCAGGCTGACGAATACCGCGGGCCGAACCGTTTCCGCGCGTTCCTTCAAAGTGGCCCAGGCCACTTTCCAGCTTTTTCGCGAAGGATCGCTCCCAGAGGCCAGCTCCCGTTCCAGCACCGCCGCGTCTTCCTTCAACAGCCGGCCGTATTGCTTCCACAGCGGTTCCCGGTCTTTGATCAGCGCGTCCGCGGCCATGCGCAGCTTCGCCGCGCCGATCTGCAGCGCGTGCGGGTCCAAAGCCACCGCGGCGAGTTCCCGCTTCAGTTCGGAAAGCGCGGCGACAAACGCCTCCACGCCCTGAATGGACGTCCGCTCCGTCCAGCGCACGTCGGAAAACTGCCGCACGATCGCGTCCGCCAGCCGCGCGGCGCGCTCCCATTCGCCGCCGACGATCGCCTCGTACAGTTCCTGCGCCGTCTTGTTCAGCGCCTGCACCCCGGCGTCGTCCGGCGCGGCAGCCGCCGGCGCGTCCGCTTTGGCGGCGGCGACGGAGCCAAACACGATCCACAGCAGGAAAAAGCAGGCCACCACTTTCAGGCTTGTCCTTTCCGAACGCGGCATCGACATCGTTCATCTCCCCCCGATATCCGACCGTTCTACCTTCATCATATGGGGGGATGTCCGATTTTAGACCGCCTGTCTGCGGATGTGCGGCAAAAACAGCGCGGCGCAGACGATGCCTAACAAGCTCATGCATACGGTAAACGCACGAATCCAGAACAAATCGTCCAGCAGCACGTCGGGAAGGGCGGGAAACACGCCGAAACCGTAATCGATCGCGTCGTTCGCCAGCGTCCAAACCGCGACCGCCGCCACATGCGCCGCACGATACGTAAAAAACCGCGCGTACAGCAGCGCTTCCACCGCCATGCCGATATGGCCGACCACGAGGCCCCACTCGATCCATACGATTTCGTCGCCCTGCAGCCCGCCGGCGGCAATCATGACGACCGCCCAAATGCCGTATTTGATCGAGGTAATGACGCCGAACGCCTCGATGAATCCCCGCACGTGTCCGGCCGCGCCGGCGGACGCCAAACGTTCGCCCTTATACCGCTCCGCCGTCAGATAAACGAGCGCCAGCGTAAAAAACAAGATCGCGGTCGGGCTGTCCGGCACGACGAGCACCAGCCATTTTCCGATCTCGTTCCATGTGAAGATCAGCTGGTCCTTGTACCAGTAGTACGCGTAAATGTCCCCCAGCCCGTTTACGACGAGCAGCAGCCACAAAAGCGCCCGATCCAGCAAAAATTCGCGGCTCCAAATCCACCGTATCCACCGCATCCGAAAACACCTCCATGCAAAAAACCGGAAGAGACGTATCCCTTCCGGTCTTCCGGACTCGTTCGTCCGCTTATTCCGCGGGCGCTTTTTGCAGTGCCAGCCATTCCGCCAGCTTATCCAGTTCCTCTTCGGTCAAACCGAGGTCGAGGTTTTGCTGCCACTGCGGCTGCATGCCGCCGATGCCGTTATGCATGATATCCAGCAGCTCTTCCTTGGTGTACACATCGCCGATGCCGCGCAGCGCGGGAGGACCATTTCCCGTCAAATCCTTCGCATGGCAAGATGCGCAGGTCGCTTTGTTGTAGATCGCGAATCCTTCGCTGTCCTCGTCGATGATCGGCAGCGAAGCGCGATCGACCGGCTTTTCCGGCGGTTTTCCGGACTTGCGCGCCTCTTCCAGCTTCTGCGCGCGTTCGATATGTTCCGGAATGATGTTGCGGGCTTCCAGTTCATGCTGATAGTGATCCCAGGACACCTTGGTCAGGTAAATCATCGCGATCAACGTCAGCAGCATGAGCGAAGAAGCGACCGGTCGTTTGTACCATCTGCGTTCCGGCCCGCGATCCAGAAACGGCGCCAGCGCCAGCGCCGCCATCGCGATGCCCGGGATGCCGACGGTGCCGAGCACGACAAACTCGTTGGACGTATACGGGTATTTCAACAGCTGGTACAAAAACAGGAAATACCAGTCCGGCATCGGAATAAATTCCGCGTTGTTCGGATCGGCGGGATACCCGAGCGGCGACGGATGCGCAATGACGAGCGCCATGAATCCGACGAGCACGACCGCGCCGACCATCCATTCCTTCAGGAGAAAGTTGGGCACGAACGCCTCGGTTTTTCCCGGAAAGGCCGAATAGTCCTGCGGCACGTACACTTTCGTGCGCTTGCGGATGCGGGAGTCTCCCACGTAGACGACTTTTTCGTTCGAATCGTGTCCTTGTGCCACAAGTGTTCCTCCTTTCGTCGATTATAGCGGACCGGAAATGCCCTGTTTCCGGATCAGGAAAAAGTGCGCTCCCAAAAGGGCGAGCAGCGCCGCCGGCAGGAAGAACACATGAAGCGCAAAGAAACGGGTGATCGTCTGCGCGCCGACCGGTTCTCCACCTTGCAGGAACGTCTGGATGTATTCCCCGATGAACGGCACGGACGCGGCGATCTGGATGCCGACCTTCGTGGCGAAGTACGCCTTGTTATCCCAGGGCAACAGATACCCGGTGAAACCAAGCCCGAGCATGATCGCGAAAATGCCGATCCCCACCAGCCAGTTCATCTCGCGCGGAGACTTGTAGGAACCGGTGAAAAACACGCGCAGGGTATGCAGGAACATCATGACGATGACGAGGCTGGCGCCCCAATGGTGCATCCCTCTGACGATCGAGCCGAACGCCACCTTGTGCTGCAAATAGTCGACGCTCGCATAGGCGTTGTTGATGTCGGGCACATAGTACATCGTCAGAAACATGCCCGACAAAATTTGAATGACGGTAATAAAAAAGGTCAATCCGCCGAAACAATAAACGAAGGCGGAAAAGTGGTGCGCAGGGTTGACGTGTTCCGGCACCTCGTGATCGGCCACATCTCTCCATATGGGCGTGATGTCGATCCGCTCATCGATCCAATTGTATATCGCTTTTAACATCCGATGTCACGCCTCCTCTATTTCACCAGTCTATTCGGGTGCACTCCGCCCAAATAAACCCAACCGTTATCCACTTTGACCTCGTACTGGTCGAGAGGTTCGGGCGCAACGGCCAAATTTTTGCCTTTTTTGGTGTAGCGCGCCTCGTGGCACGGACAGAAAAAAAGCTCCGGAAAACGATTCGGATCGCCGTTCCATTCGACGCGGCATCCCAGGTGTTTGCAGGTCGGAGACAGCGCGTACACTTTGCCGTCCTCATCCTTTGCGATCCAGGCTTCCAATTCCGGATCGTGCTCGTACCATCCGTCGACAACGTGAACTTTGAATTTGACGGAAACCGGAGTTTCCGAGACGTCCTTTTCCTCGATCACCTTGACCCAATCCGCCGATTGCTTGGGTTGCAGAAGGGGGTCGACCGCAAATCGGATGCTCCACAACAGCGGCATGGAGACCATAAAAGCTCCCGTTCCTCCCAGCGTATAGGAGAGGAACTGCCGTCTGGACATTTCCCGTCGTCCGCTGCCCTCACCGGAAGGTTGTTGATGCTCCAAATGATTTTCACTCATACGCTAACCCCCCTTACGATCAGCTTGCATCGGAATTTCCTGCGAATCCCTCTAAAGGACATAAATATAATAGCTTACCGCATTGGGACCGTCAAGAATCGCGCCGGCCGCGGAAGCGGCATCCGGCCTCGGTTTTTGACAAATGTTATGAATTTGTCACAGTTGGAATGGGGGGCTTTTCAGCGTCGTCCCCTCCCCGGATCGCATCCGTTCGAATTCGCGTTCCTTTCCGCCCGGAGCTTTCAGAGCTCGGTTTTTGGCGGATCGCGTCCGTCGCAAACCGGCCCCTCCGCGGATCGTTCCCGCCTTTGTCTGTCATAGGATTTACCGTTGGCAAGCAATCCATTCCTGATGCAGTCGGCTTTTCTTATTTTCTCCAGAGCTTCTGCAGCGTCGACGTGATTTCCGATTTCAGCGCGTCCGGATCCGCTCCGGCCCGAAATATCGCATCCGCTTCCGCGCATTCCGGCGCGTCCGCGGTCGGACCGAGCACGACCAGCACGTGTCGGAAGCCGGCTTTTTGCTTCAGCATCGCACAGGTGTGATGTAATGTGGCGGCCAGCCGCTCCGTGTCCCCTCCCGTATAATGCAGTGCCGGATACGTCACCACCCGGCCGCGGTACGGCCTTTCGATCAGGTCGAGCGCATCCTGCAGCTGTCCCAACTTGTCCGTCGCTTCCCAAGGCGCTTCTTCCCCGGTCAATCCGGTGACCGGCAGCAGACAGGTGTCCATGTACGGCGCCAGCTGCATCCAGTCGTCGCGTTTCAACTCGCTGAATTTCATGCGATTACAGCCTCCTTGTGTTTCGCCGCCGACAAGCGCGCGCAAAGCTGTCCAAGCTTGTCCGACACGAACATTATGCGCCACTCCGCGGCCGAAGGCAAGGCTCGCAAGGATGCAAAAAAACCGTCCCGGCTTTTCTCAACCGTGACGGTTCGGAGGGGACAGCGTCCGCATTTTGTCCTCTTTCGTCTGCTCCTGTGCGCGCAATTCGTCTTTGAGTTGGGCGGTGAGCTTCAGGAACGTTTCCTGGTCTTTGGACATGAGAGCGCGGTCGATTTGCTCGTACAAGCGCCGTATCCGAAACGACCGCAGCGCATCATCGAGCACCATTTCCGCGTGCAGGCTGAGCAGCGCTTCGTAGATCATGCTCATTTTTTCCACCGCCTTCATCCCTCCACCTCGCATATAAGCTCATCATCCGACGTTCCAGACTTACTAAAGCATATTCACCGGTTTCGGCTCCGTACAATACAATGGCCCTCATGCCGATCAATGTGCCGCTGCCCATGCGCTGCCCATGCGGACGACCGCAGGCGGCGCGGACGGCGATCCCCTCCGCTTTTCGTTCAGCGGCGATCCGGCACCGGACGGCGCGATTTTTCCTGGTCGTCGGGCAATTCGATGCGGTCCGCCTCTTCCACGTACGTCCCCTGCACGATGCGGACGCCGACCGGCTTCATCTGCACGACCGCCGTACCGTCTTCGTGTTCGCCGATTTGCAGCAGTCCGAGATGCATCATCATTTTCAGCACCCGCTGTTCGAGAATGTCGTCCGGCTGGTCGAAATAGTAGGCGTCCACCAGCGGAATCAGCGTCTTTTTCAACGAAGCGACCGTCGTCCACTGCGGACAGAGCCGGCAAATCCAATGGACGACCGCCTGAATGTTGCGCACCGGCCCTTTGTACAACCGGATCCAGAACCGGTACAGGTCCGCCGGACTCGGGGCGAGGCCTTCCGCTACCGCCTGTTCCCCGCGCTCGGTCAGCGCAAGCCGGTCCTTCCCTTCCTCGATCAGCTGCTGGAAATAACAGTAGTCGTAAATCAGCGAAAACCGGTTCGGATATTCCTTGAATCTCCTGCCGTATCCGAACCGCCATCCGCCTTTGGCCAACGGGGCTTCTTCCACCTGCAAGGACGACAACAGCTGATGCAGGTGGCGCTTGTACATGTATCCGTCCGCGGTCAGCTGCGGTTCATGAAACCGCACAAACTCCAAAAACCGCAAACAATCGCCGGGAAGAAAATCGTGCTCGTCCCTGTACACCGGGGGATCGCCGGTGACGTCCATGTTGCTGCGCCATTGGCGGGCGAGCATGTCGCCGATTCTCTGTTTCACGTCGCGCGGAATGGCGAACAGCGTTTTCGTCTGCAGGGAATGTCCGTTGAACAGCCACCCGATCTGCGTAAACTTGACAATCGTGTCCCGCGGGCTGCCGTCCGACCGGTTGCCCTGCTTGGCCCATGCGAGCAGTTCCTCCAAACTGAAGGCGTCGCGGCGGTCGAACAAGATCGCGTTCAGAAACCGGACGTCGTCCCAGGAAAGCGACCGAACGGTTTGCTCGAACACCTCCCTGCGGTTGACCGCGGCGAGAATCGACTGAATCAAGGAATTTTTCGAATGAACGCTGCATTCGCATTCATAGTGCATCGCAATCCGGCTCAACTGCCGGATGTCGGCATAGGACAGCATTTCCGCAAGATTCATAACGGCACCTCCGCGCAAGCGTCATCCGATCCGCGTTCTGGTACCATTATGGGAAAATTTTGCCGGGTTTATTCCGTTTCGCCTTCCAGGTGATCCATCCGGTTGATGTCCACCGGCTTCCAACCGTCGGCCGTCCTGCGAATGACCGACACCGAAGTGTTGCCGATCCACCCGAATTCCAGATCGGGGAACAGCGCCGTCAAGACGTGCACAATCCATCCGCCGTGCGTGACGGCCAAAATGCGTCGGCCGGCATACGCTTCGGCGAGATCGTCCAGACACGGCAGCGCCCGGGCGAGCAGCGCATCAACCGATTCGATGCCGATGTCCGGGTTTTCCCGCCATTTCTCTCCCCAACGCGCCAACCGCTCTTCCTCGGTCGTTCCTTCCGCGGCGCCGAAACTCCGCTCCCGCAGGCGGGCATCCTCCGACGCGACCGGGATACCCAACGCTTGGGCGACAATTTCGGCCGTTTCTTTCGCCCGCACCAGATCGCTGGTGACGACGGCATCCCACTGTTCGCGGCGAAGCCGCTCCGCCAGCTGTTTCGCCTGCCTTCTTCCTTCCCCGTTCAAGGGAATGTCGGACTTGCCCTGGATTTTTTTCAGCACATTCCAATCCGTAACGCCATGTCTGATGAGACCGATCTCTGTCATGATTTCCCCCTTGTTGGACGAATGAATTTGCCATCATTGCGCGCGCCGGCTTGCGCAGGCAGTCCGGCGGTCAATAAGTTGGCGCCTGCCGCTATGAATCCTTTCCGATTTCTCTGTGCCGGATACAAATGAAGATGCGCCCGCCCCACGGGCGTGTGCGCAAAAAAAGCTTCCCGCAAGGGAAGCGCTAAAGCGCGGTTGACGCGTGTCAGGAACGCACACGGGATAACCAGTTCATGATCAAGAGCATCGACACGATGCCGAGCAGCGAAAAGACGAGCCAGTAATTGGGATCCGTCTGCAGCGTATCCATTCTGACGAGAATCGGGTCGCTGATGCTGGCGACCGGAATGCCTTCCAGCCACATGTCGCCCCAACTGTCGGCGGACGCGAGCTGGGAATCGGCGCTTGCTGCCGGAAGACGGCTGTACCAGGCATCGACCGGTTCCTCGGACTTCGTGACCAGCGAATGGAACAGACTGATGAAAAACAGCGCCAAAAAGAAGGACATGAGTCCGGCCGCCCACTTGCGGCTGCGGTCGGAAATCCCCGGCGCCCTTTGGACGACCGGAACTCGCCACGATTCCTGCTCATAAATGCGCCGCATCACCGTATCGCTGATTCGCTTGGCGGGAACCGGGCCGTCCGCGGCGGATTCGCGGATCCAGTCCACGCTTTCCTGCCAAAGGCGAAACTCTTCGCGACAGGCCGGACAAATTTTCACGTGCTCGCGCACCTGCAGCCGGCGTATGTCGTGTTCCGGCAAATCCTCGTACTCCCAGAGCCATTTCTGGATTTCCGTGCATTTCATCGCTGGTTCATCCCCTCGTATTCCTGAAAAATCGGCTCTGTAAAATAAGGTTCAAGCTGCGCCTTCACGCTGGATCTCGCGCGAAACAGCAACGATTTGACGGCGCTGACCGTCTGGCCGAGAATGTTGGCGATTTCCTGGTAGTCCAGTTGGTCGTATTCTCTCAGAATGAGAGCCGATCTTTGCTTTTCCGGCAAATTGTTGATGGCATCGCGGACGAGCATGACCTTTTCGTTGCGCAGCGCCGACATTTCCGGCAGCGATTCGGACGGCGCGTGGGGAACGATGCCGCTCTCTTCCAGCGAAACGCTGCCGGCGCGCTGTTTGCGCAGTTCGCTCAGCACCGTATTGCGCGCAATCGTGTACAGCCACGTGGAGAACGAAGCCTCCACCTCGCGAAACGTTTGCAGGCTGCGAAACGCCTTGTAAAATGTCTCCTGGCACAAATCTTCCGCCATGCTCTCCAGCTTGGCGCCTTTCAGCATGTGGTAAATAAACGCCAATATTTTACGCTCGTAACGATCCATCAATTCGGCGTACAATTCCACATTGCCGTCTTTGATTTCGCGTATCAACTGGGAATCGGTCATTACGAGCTGCCCTCCCTGCATGCGAAAAACCGGTCCCCGATCCCGACCGGCCGCGCGTCTATTGTTCGACGCCAATTAGACGATCCGGACCGCGGTTCGGTTGCCGAACGAAAATTCGTTTCGGGTCGCATGACAGTGCGCCGCTATGACTCCCCGGTTATATGTATGTACCATCGTCGGAGGAAAAAGTTGCGGTCGCGGCGAACATGCGCCCAATAAACAATTTCGGTTCCGTAAGCAAAAATCCTGCCGCCTCAACAAATTTCGTCACCCTTCGCAACGGACGCAAGCGGCGCGACAAAAAAAAAAAGTCCGCCCGGATTCCGGGCGGCTGCACACAGGTGCGAGAACATTCGGATAGGAGTGGAGAGAAACCATACTGTAGTTATAGTATAATGAATCCGTTTTCATTTTGTCAACCTTTTTTTTGAAAGCGTTTTTTGACGGTGCGCCGCCGGCGGCGACGTTCAATAATACACCTGGTACCGGTGTTTCTCCAGCAGCGCGGCCGCTTTATCCTGCTCGTCGCGGTTTCGGAACGACAATCTCAGCACGCCGGGAACGTCCAGGCGGCTTTCCATGATATGAATGTTGCTGAGATTGATCTGATGTTCGCCGAGCAGCGTGGCGATTTGCCCGATCGCGCCGGGATGGTCGGGAATGTCGACATACAGGTCGTGCATCGGCATGATGACGCCTTTGCGCCGTTCGGGCAGCCTGCTGCGAAACTCGCCCGCAAGGGCGAATTCGCGGGCGATGCTTTCCCCGTCCCCCGCCTCCAGCATGCGGACGAACCGGTCGATACGCTCGTTCCAGTCGCGGAGCAGACGAAGCAGCACCGGCCGGTTGTGGAGCAGGATGTCGCGCCAGATGACCGGATCGCTGGAAGCGATGCGCGTGATGTCGCGAAAACCCCCGGCCGCGAGCCGGCTGTACAGGTCGCTCTCGTCATTGTAACCGCTGATCTGGTTCACCAGCTCCACCGCGATGATGTGCGGCAGATGGCTGATCGCCCCGACGACGTCGTCGTGCTCGCGCGCGTCCATGCGAATCAGCTGGGCCTTCGTATGCGCAAGCAGTTCGGCCAGCCGCCCGTACGCTTCTTCCGGCGTATTCTTGGCGGGCGTCAGCACGTAGATCGCGTTTTCGAACAGCAGCGAAGAGGCCGCCTCGACGCCGGAACGTTCCGAACCCGCCATCGGATGTCCGCCGATAAAATACGCGCCGCCCCATGCGAGCGATTCGGCGCATTCCATGATGGACGCTTTGGTGCTGCCGACATCGGTGACGATGCAGCCCGGCTTCAGGGGCAGCGCGCTCAACTGCCGCAGATAGGCTTCCAATTCCCCCACAGGCACGCACAGAAAGATGAAATCCGCGTCCAGCGCCGCCTCCTCCATGGACGTGGTCGCCTCGTCCACCACCTGGCGCTGCACGTATTTGGCCGCCGATTCGGGCCGCCGGGAATGGCCGACCACCTTCAAACCGGGTTTGTTTTTGAAGCTGAGCGCCAGCGAACCGCCGATCAATCCGACTCCGAAAATCGCGATTTTAACCATGCCGGACACTCACTTCTTGGAGCACCTGTTCCAGCGCGGCGATGAACGTGCGGTTTTGCTCCGGCGTGCCGACCGTCACCCGAATGGAGGTGGGAAAATTCAAGGTATGCCCGCCGCGGACAATGACGCCGCGCCGCAGCAGCGCCTCAAACACCGCTTGCGCGGGACGCTGCGTGTCGACCATGATGAAATTTCCATACGCGGGCAACGAGCTCAGCCCGAGCCGGGAAAACTGCTGCGTCAAATAAGCGATCTGCTCTTTGTTTTTGCGCCGGCATTCGGCGATGAACGCCTGGTCGGACAGCGCCGCCCTGGCGGCCGCCTGCGCCTGGCGCGACGTGTTGAACGGTCCGCGAACCTGATTGATGGTGCGCATGACGTCGGCATGGCCGACCGCGTATCCGATGCGCAGGGAGGCGAGGCCGTATATTTTCGAAAATGTGCGCAGCACGACAAGATTCGGATATCGGTCAATCAGATCCAGCCCGTTCGGGTAGTCGGGATCGTCGATATATTCGCAGTACGCTTCATCGAGCACGACCATGACGCCGCGCGGCACGTTTTCCAGAAACGATTCCGTTTCGCGTCTCGTCACGATCGTGCCGGTCGGGTTGTTCGGGTTGCAAATCCAGACGATTTTGGTCCGGTCCGTCACCGCGGCCAGCATCGCCTCAAGATCGTGCGTGCCGTTCTTCATCGGCACTTCGACACAGACCGCGCCTTCGATTTGCGCATTGTGCTTGTATTGCGGAAACGTGTGCGTCGCCATGACCGTTTCGTCGCCCGGCGTCAAATACGCGCGCGCGATCATGGTGATAATTTCGTCCGAGCCGGCGCCAAATAAAATCCGGTCACGGGAAACGCCCAGGTGTTCGGCGACGGCGCCCGCCAGCTCCGTGCTCCCACCGTCCGGATACAGGTGCACGTTGTCCATTTCCGCCAAGATCGCCTCTCTGACGCGAGGCGAACATCCATACGGGTTTTCGTTGGAGGCGAGTTTGATGACTTCGGTCAGCCCGAATTCCCGCTGCACTTCCTCGATCGGTTTTCCAGGCTGGTATACGGGCAGTTGAACGACCTGGGGTTTCGGTCTCAACACCAACATCTCCTTCTGGTACGGAATCTGTAAGCTGTCTCAGAGCGGTCTCAGAGCCGTCCAAGCGCGAACTTCGACGAATCTTTGGTCTATCGCTGAGATCTCTCGAATCGCAAATCTATCTCTTTAATTCTGCCACAAATTCGCGAATTTTCAATAGCCCATCCCCGCGGCGGGCAGGATCTTTCAACAGCGGCAGCGCTTCCTCGATCTGTTTCACGATGGCGCTGCCGACGACGACCCCGTCCACGCTGCCGGAAAACTGGCGCACTTGATCGCGGTTGGAAATGCCGAAGCCGACCGCCATGGGCAAATCCGTCGCGCTGCGCACCGACGCGAGAAAATCGCCGATTCCCTCGTAAAATTGCGTGCGCATGCCGGTGACGCCGAGCGACGAAACGCAATATACGAAGCCCGACGCCCGCGACACGATGCGGCGCACGCGTTCGCGGGACGTCGGCGCGACCAGCGGGATCACATGGATGCCCGATCGTTCCGCGATCGCCCTGACTTCACCGTCTTCCTCCATCGGCAGATCGGGAATGATCACGCCGCTGATGTCATGAGCGGTCAGCGTATCAAAGAAACGGTCCAGGCCGAATTGCAGCACGGGGTTGAAGTAGGTGAACAGGATGAACGGAAGCCGGCTGCCGCGTTCCCGCGCCCGTTTCGCCACGCGGATGCAGTCCATGATCGTGAGGCCGTTTTGCAGGGCGCGCTCGGAAGCGCGTTGAATGACCGGCCCGTCCGCCAGCGGATCGGAATAAGGCACGCCCAACTCGATCAAGTCCGCCCCGGCGCGCTCGAGTTCCAGCACGATTTCCAGCGACGTGTCCAGGTCGGGATCGCCGATGGTCAAGAAGGGGATGAGCGCCATTTCCCCGCGCGACCGAAGCGCGGAAAACGTTTCATCAATGCGGTTCATGCGCGTTCCCCTCCTTTGTAACGCATGATCGACTCCACATCTTTGTCGCCGCGCCCCGACAAGCTGACGACGACGATTTGGTCCTTCGCCATCGACGGGGCGACCTTGATCGTCTGGGCGATGGCATGCGCGCTTTCCAGCGCGGGAATAATGCCCTCCGTGCGGCTGAGCAGTTCCAGCGCCTCCAGCGCTTCCTCGTCGGTCACCGGTACATATTCCGCGCGGCCCGATTGTTTCAAATGCGCGTGTTCCGGTCCGATGCCGGGGTAATCCAGACCGGCGGAAATGGAGTGTACGGGCTGCACCTGGCCGTGTTCGTCCTGCAGCACATAGCTGTACGAACCCTGGAACACGCCGGGACGGCCTTTGGTCATCGTCGCCGCGTGTTCGGCGGTGTCCACGCCCTTGCCTCCCGCTTCCACGCCCATCAGCCGCACCTCGCGGTCTTCCAGGAACGGATAAAACATGCCGATGGCGTTGCTGCCGCCGCCGACGCAGGCGATCACGAGATCCGGCAGCCGTCCTTCGCGCGCAAGCACCTGCTCTCGCGTCTCGTCGCCGATCACCCGCTGAAAATCGCGCACGATCATCGGATAAGGATGCGGGCCGGTCGCGGAGCCGAGAATGTAATACGTATCTTCGACATGGCTGACCCAATAGCGCAGCGTTTCATTGCAGGCGTCCTTGAGCGTGCGCGTGCCCGACGTGACCGGCACGACTTCCGCGCCGAGCAGATTCATCCGGAACACATTGAGCTGCTGCCGCTTCGTATCCTCTTCGCCCATGAACACTTTGCATTCCAGGCCGAGCAGCGCAGCCACCGTCGCCGTCGCCACGCCGTGCTGTCCGGCGCCCGTCTCGGCGATCACTTTGCGTTTGCCCATGCGTTTGGCGAGCACGGCCTGACCGATCGCGTTGTTGATTTTGTGCGCGCCGGTGTGATTCAGGTCTTCGCGCTTGAGATAAATTTTTGCGCCGCCGAGTTTTTCCGTCAGTCTGGCGGCGTAGTACAGCGGGGTGGGACGCCCGGAATATTCGCGCAGCAGGTCGCGAATTTCCCGCTGAAACTCTTGGTCGCCGCGAAACTTCTTGTATGCTTCTTCCAGTTCAATCAACGCGTTCATCAACGTTTCCGGCACGTAGCGGCCGCCAAACCGACCGAAACGGCCGAACTCATCAGGATACATGCCCAACGCTTTTCACCTTCCCGACAAATGCCCGTATTTTGTCCTTGTCTTTGATTCCGTCCGTTTCCACTCCGCTGGATACGTCGACGACGTCGGGACGGTGCGCGTCCAGCAGGATGCCGACGTTGCCCGCATCCAGTCCGCCCGCGACGATGAGCGGCAGCCCGTGCGACGAGGCAAATTCCCGATAGGGCGGCAAAAGGTCCCAGGAAAAGGTCGTGCCGGTTCCCCCTTTGCCGTGGTCGAGCATAATGCCGTCAATCGCCCCGCAATAAGGCAGCAGTCTGTCATTCACGGTCTTTTCATGCGACAGTCGTTTTGCCGACGTGTCCGCGGGCAACGGCGCGCCGGCCGCGTCCGCATGCGATGTCTCGGAATCTCGGTCCGCATCCGCGTTGGAGTCGGATACCGCATTCGTCACCGAGAACACCTTCCACACCTTCACGCCGAAACGTTCCCGCACTTCGCGGCAAAACTCCGGCGTCTCCTCGCCGTGCAGCTGGACGACGTCGAGCGGCGCCCGCCGCAGGATTTGTTCCAGTTCGTCCATGGCCGGATTGACGAACACGCCGACGAAAGACGGCCGGCGCCCGTCTGCTTTCGCCAGCCACGGCTCCATCATCGCGGCGGCTTCGTCCGCGTTCACCTTACGCCGGCTTTGGGCAAAAACAAAGCCGGCGTACTCCACCGGCAGTTCCGCCACCGCGGCCAGCGTGCCGGCATCGCGGATGCCGCAAATCTTGACGGCCGCGCTCACGTCGGACGCCCCGCTTTGTCTTCGTGCCGCGCGGCGACCGGTCCCATGAGCCGATGCACCGCCGCTTCCACATCGGGCTGGCGCATGAAATGTTCGCCCACCAGCACCGCCTGCACGCCCATCGATCGCAAAAGCGAAATATCTTCGGGCTTGGAGATGCCGCTTTCGCTGACGACCGCCGCCTCTTTCGGCATCCTCCCGATCAGCCGCTCGGTGACGGCCAGGTCGGTGACGAACGTTTTCAGATTGCGGTTGTTGATGCCGATCAAAGTCGGCTGCAGCGCGAGGGCGCGTTCCAGTTCCTCCTCGTCGTGAACCTCGATCAGCACATCCATGCCGAGGTCCTTGGCCAACCGGTACAGTTCCCGCATCCGCCGATCGTCAAGGATCGCGGCGATCAGCAAAATCGCGTCCGCGCCGATCGCTCTCGCTTCATAGACCTGGATCGGATCCAGGGTAAAATCTTTGCGCAAAATCGGCAGGTCTACCGCGCTTCGCACATCTTGCAAGTAGGCGTTGGCCCCTTGAAAAAAGGGCTCGTCCGTCAGCACGGACAGGCAGTCCGCGCCGGCCGCGGCGTACGCGCGGGCCAGTTCGACCGGGTGGAAATCCGCCCGGATCAGCCCTTTGGACGGGGACGCTTTCTTGATCTCGGCGATCAGCCCCACGCTGCGCCTCTTATGTGCGGTCAAAGCCCGTTCAAACCCTTTGCAGGGGCCGAGCCCCGCAATGATTTTTTCAAAATCCGCCGCGCCGGCCCGCTGCTTCAGCGCCTCGACTTCCTGCCGTTTGGACGCGACGATGCGATCAAGAAACATGCTTCAACTCTCCTGTCTTGCGGACGAGTTCTTCCAGCTTTTCCTTCGCTTTTCCGCTGTCGATAACCTGCGCCGCATATTTTACCCCTTCCGCGAGGGAATCGCAACATTCCGCCAAATAAAAGCAGGCGCCCGCATTGGCCAGCACAATGTCGCGCCGCGGCCCCGGTTCCCCGTTCAGTACGGCACGGATGATGCGCGCGCTGTCGGCGGCGTCGCCGCCCGCGATGTCCTCAATCCGGGCCGTGCGGAGTCCGAGCTGCTCCGGCGTCACTTCATAGGTGACGATTTCGCCGTCTTTCAGCTCGGTGATTTGCGTCGGCGCGCATACGCTGATTTCGTCCAGTCCGTCGTGGCTCGCCACCACCATCGCGCGTTCGACATTCAGTTCCCGCATGGCGCGGGCGAGAAATTCCGTCCGGCCGCGATCATACACGCCCATCAGCTGGCGGTCGGCGCCGGCCGGGTTCGTCAGCGGTCCGAGCACATTGAAAAAGGTGCGGAATCCGAGCTCGCGGCGCGGGCCGGCCGCATGCTTCATCGACGGATGGAACACCTGCGCGAACATGAAGCAAATGCCGACCTCCGCCAGGCACTTGGACGCCTCCTCCGCGTCGAGCGCGATCTGGACGCCGAGCGCTTCCAGCACGTCCGCGCTGCCGCTTTTACCCGACATCGCGCGGTTGCCGTGTTTGGCGACGCGCGCGCCGCCGGCGGAAGCGACGATGGCCGCCGCCGTCGAAACGTTGAACGTTTTGCCGCCGTCGCCTCCGGTACCGCACGTGTCGAGCAGCCCTTTGCGGTCGGCCGTCACTTTTTGCGCGCTGCTGCGCATCGCATCGGCGAATCCGGCGATTTCCTCGACCGTTTCACCTTTCATGGACATGGCGGTCATCAGGCTGCCGATTTGCGCGGGCGTCGCTTCCCCTTTCATGATCAGCAGCATAATCTCCCGCGACTCCTCCCGCGTCAGCGACTGACCGCGAATCAATTTGCCGAGCGCTTCCTGCATCGTCATTTCCCCACACGTCTCCTTTCCTTGCAATGGACCGGTTATTGAATTTTGACCATCCGGTTTCGGGACCCGCCGTTCCGCCGCATACGACGGCTCAACGCCCTCCCGTTAATCGTCCCGTTTCATTCGTCCGTCAGAAATAATCCTGATTGACCGCCGCGACACGTACCGTCGCGGACGAATTTTCACGCCGTTCGGCCTCGTTCTCGCGATCCCCGTTTCGGCCGTCCGCCTCCGTCACCCGCAAGAGCGCGCGTCCCGGCGCATCTTTCCCGAACATCGCTTCCGCCATGCGGATCGCTTTCAGCAGCGCCTTGGCCTTGTTGATCGTTTCCTCATATTCGCGTTCCGGCACGGAGTCGTACACGATGCCCGCTCCCGCCTGGATGTACGCCTTCCCGTTTTTGAAAATCATCGTGCGAATCGTAATGCAGCTGTCCAAATTGCCGGAAAACGCAAGGTAACCGATGGCTCCCGCATAGGCGCCGCGCGCTTCGTTTTCCAGTTCGGCGATGATTTCCATCGCCCGCAGTTTGGGCGCGCCGGAAACCGTTCCGGCCGGCAGGCAGGACAAGAGCGCGTCGAAAATGTCCTTGTCTTTGCGCAGCTTCCCCGACACATTGGACACGATGTGCATGACGTGGGAATACCGTTCGATCTCCATGTAGGAATCGCAGCGCACCGTGCCGTATTCGGACACCCTTCCGAGATCGTTCCGCCCGAGGTCGACGAGCATCAGGTGCTCGGCGAGCTCCTTGTGGTCGGCGAGCAGTTCTTTTTCCAGCGCGGCATCCTCTTCCGGCGTCCGGCCGCGCGGGCGCGTGCCGGCGATCGGGCGCGTCTGCACGCGGTCGCCTTCCACCCGGACGAGCAGTTCCGGGGACGCGCCGACGATGATGTCCTCGTCCATTTTCAAATAATACATGTACGGCGAAGGGTTGATCGTCCGCAGCACGCGGTACACTTCCAGCGGCGACACGTCGGTGTCCGTTTCAAACCGCTGGGAAAGCACGACCTGAAAAATATCCCCCGCCCGAATATATTCTTTCGCCGCTTCCACATTCGCCATAAACCGCTCTTTCGTCACATTGGAGCGGAACGGTCCGATCTCCACATCGTCCCGCAGCCGGTACGGCGACGTGGCGGGAATTTGCTGCGACGGATCCAGTTCCTCGATGATGCGGTCGATTTTACGGCAAGTGGCGGCATAGGCATTGGCGATGTCGTCCGCCGTCGCGTCCGGCGGAATGTGCACGTTCGCAATGACCTTGATTTGCTGCTTCGTATGGTCAAACGCGATGACCTGATCGCAAAACATGAACCGGATGTCGTCCATCTGCAAATCGTCGACGCGGTGCTTCGGAAGCCGCTCGTAATATTGCAGCAAATCGTATCCGAAAAATCCGACCGCGCCGCCGGTAAACCGCGGCAAATCTTCCATCGCCGGGCTGGAATAGCGCGCCAGCGTCCGTTTGAGCGTTTCGATCGGGCCTTCGCCGCGCGCGACGACTTCAGGCGGACCGCCCGCGGTCTCGATGGTGACGACGCCGTTTTTGCCGCGAATGATCAGAAACGGATCGGTGCCGATAAACGAATAGCGCGCCCATTTCACGCCTCCCTCCACGCTTTCCAGCAAAAAGGCGTACTTCCGATTGTGAAACTGGTGAAACAGGCGAATCGGCGTTTCGGTGTCCGCCAGCACGGTTCTGGCAACCGGTATGAGATTGTGCGACTTCGCCAGCCGCATCACCTCGTGCAGCCCGGGACTGTGCATCGCGTACCCTCCTTCATGGTTTTGTCAAAGCAGGACCGTGATCTCTCGCGGTCAAGGACGCGGCGAACTTGTGGCGTCACGGCGATCGCACATCCGTCAAAACAAGCTCATTCAAGGATGAGCGACCGCGTTGAGCGGACGTTTGGTCCAATCAAAAAAGCCTCCGCAAGCCGCGGAGGCATCATGGTTGAATGATGGAGAATGTTCGATTCCGACAGGCAAAAACACGAATGCCGACCATCCAAACGCATGGCGCCCGTCCGTCTCCGGAACCGCCCCGTTTGCTCGGCTCGCTGCGGCCGCTCCCGGTGCAAACTCCTGTACCGGTGCAATCGTGCGCCGCATTTCCCTTGTCTCGACTCTTCTCCGCTCAGCTCAACTCTGACTCCGCTCGGGCAGCGCCCTGCTGTATGTCACTACTATAGCGAAAACGATACGGATCGTCAAGGCGGCTGTTCAGCCCGTGCGCTGGATTTCTTCTTCGCCTTCATGGATCGTTGGACATCGAGACGGTTCATGCCGAAAGCTCCTTGGACGCATGGTGCATGCTCGTGCGGACAAGATGGTATTGGTCTCAACGATTCACCTTGGACATGGAAATATCCGCGATCCGCATCGCATATTCCAGGTCGTGCTTCATCCGTTGTTTCACTTCCACGTGCAATTCCGAATCCGCCATCACGTTTTCCAGCAGTCGCTGTAGTCGGTGGCGAAAATCACTCAGATTGCCCGGATCGACCGTGCCCGGCCGCAAAACGTCGAGCGCGGCGTCGATTTTGTCCGCGTACCGGCTGTCCGCCGGCATTCCTTGGAAAGGAACATAGATGTCGTTGATCTTCCGCTTCATCTCCGTCAGCACCAGCGAAAGCGATTTAACGGGATCCCGGTCCGGAATGACGGCCGCTTCGCGGAACAGCCCAAGTTTCAACAACCGGTCATAATGATTGTTGAAAAACCCGAGATACTCGAACATCGCGCTGCCCGCCGCGCCGAGGCGTCTGGCCCCGTCCACCTGGAGAGCGAGCGTTCTTTTGTCGATGCGCATGTACGGACCGAGTCCGATGGCCGCATATGCGTTGTTCTTGGCGATTGCCAGCGCTTCCCGGGTATCGGCCAGTACAGGATCGACGCCGAACGTATAAGACATCGGGAGCACGTGATCGATGAGGTTGCGGTCGATCCAGACGCTCGCTTTCTGGTTTTTGTACTCGGGCGCCATCGGAAAGTCCGCCCACACCGCGGCGGAGATTTTCGCATCCGGACGCAATGCCTTCAGCTCATCCACGATCCGGTAAACAAACGTGTTGATGATGTTCACCTTGAAATCGACCCATGCCGGCCACAGATCGTCGCCCGGATACAGCCGGATGGGGTCCGCCCCGTACTGCTCCTGAAACCGTTCCCTGGTATAATCGTCGTAGCCGAAATCGTTCGTATAATCGCCCGCTTCGGGATATCGGGTATAGTCGAGATGCAGTCCGTCGATGTCGTATTTTTGCGCCATCTCCCGGTAAATGTCGGCCACGAAATCGCGCGCCTCCGGCAGCGCCGGGTTCAGCCAATAAAACTTGTTGCCCTCGACCGATTCGAAGTTGTCGCCTTTCCGGCTGCGTATCGACCATTCCGGATGCTTTTCCACCAATTCCTTTCCGACAAAGAAGTGCTCCACCCACGCGTGCACTTCGATACCGTACCGATGCGCTTCATCCAGGTAGGCCCGAAGCACGTCGAACCCTCGGTAAATCGGATTTTGCCGGGTCTCGGGGGTATCCGTCGGAAAGATCGTATAGCCGTCCCACCACGTTTCCAGGTAAATCACGTTCAGATTCGCTGCATGAATATTGGCGACGCGTTCTTTCACCTGTTCGATATTCACCTCGAGCGGACGGACCCAAATTCCCCGAAGTTCCGTTTTGACGCTCTCAAAATTCATGAAGAACACTTGATCGCCAAGCTCCGCGATTTCGTCGGCGTACCGCTGGACGGCGGAAAAATCGCCGTTTTCGGCTTCCCGCTTCAAGACCTCGTATTTCTCTTTTAAGGCGGCAATCGCCGAATCGATGTCCGTATACGGCACATCCATGAACTTGCCGCGCGATTCCTGCAGTCCGCGCTCGGCGGCTTCGACAGTCTTTCGGGCCAGCACCAAATACGACTTCGGAGTGAACTTCAGGATGAGTTCCTTCTTGTCCCGGTTCCATTGCACCGAGGCGCCGATCCTGGCGTGTTTTTGCAGCCATTCGGCCTTTAGGCCGTGCCCCGACAACACGTATCCGCCTAAGGGAATGGCGGAATTGTTTCCGCCAAGCGCAGTGACCGTCCCGTCGGCGTCGACCGTCACTTCGAACCCCCAGGCATTGGTCCCGGTCGTTGCTCCGTAATTGCTGTCATAGATGATCAGTTGATCGGGTCCGCGATAACTTTCATACGGTCTGTTGTAAACTTCGTTCCACCCGCCTGGATTGTCTTCCCGGCTGCGTGGATTCCAGGCATCATAATGGGTCGAAACCGTCTCGTTCAACGGACTGTCCATGGACGGCTCCACAGGCATATGGACGTCAGCCTCCTTAATTTCTCCTTTCAGATCCGTCATATGCTCCCGAGCATGGTCGGATTCCCCGCCGCCGATTTTACAAGCGCTTGTTAATACGAGTACCGACATCAAAAGCACCGACAATCCGACTTTTGCCTTATGCATGATCCACCTCCTCATAAAAGCGCAGATCAAGCAGAACGCCTTCTTTGGGCAACGGCAACCCTTTCAAAAAAGACCCGGCCGACCCGGCCGCGGGAACGACAAATCCCCGCGGCCCCTGCGATGTTGCGATCCCGCAATGATTTTCTTTCCGTCACACCTCCTTCCCGCTCGGCATGGGCAAGGCGACCCCAAGTGACCAAAAGACAGGCGACCGCATAAGAACGGTATTTCCTTTATCGAAATGATTTTTGGAGAATCATACCGCCTTTTTTCGTTGCCGATCATATCGTACGCCTCCACCGCCGTCAAGCGATTTTTTTGTCTTCTGGCTAATTTCCATATGTCGTTGCGTTTCGTTTCCCGTGCGATAAAACTTGGATAATCGTATTATTTTCAAGTTTTTTCTGCCTATTTGCGCCTGCTACCTTTATCCTTGATGACAAAAATGGATACAAACTGGTCGAAAGCCGTCATTTACTTGCCATTCGAATCCATGTACGTTCAATTTAAATTCAGCCAGGACGAAGGAAAACGGACGACGGTTTTGAAAAGGCTTCCCGGTGCATCGCGGTTTTACTGTACGTCCGGCAGACCGTCACCATTTTATAAACACATATGGGAGGGGTATTATGAGCAAGGCGAAAGTCGCAATGTTGGTGATGCTTTTGATGGTGCTCGCCATTACAGGCGCTTGCAGCGGCGGAGGCAACAGCGGATCCAACCATCATGCCGGAGACGACGGCGTGACGAACGGCAACAACCCGAACGGCGGCGGAAACGCCGACGGTACGCAAGATTCGGCCCATCCGCCGGAGCAGCAGGAGCCGACGATCGATCTGAAAGGCGAACCGGTGAAAATTTTGATTTGGTACGGCGAACCGGAACCCGGCACCCAGGAAGGCGATCTGAGGATCGCCAGACAAAAAGAGGTGGAAGAAAAATACAATACGAAAATCGAGTGGGTTAAAGTGCCTTGGGGTGAAAGCATCAACATGCTGACCAACGCGGCGCTGTCCGGCGAGCCCGTGGCGGACATTGTTGCTCTCAACATTTACCATGCCATTCCCGCCATCAACCAGGGACTGCTGATGCCCGTCGAAGATTTCTTCGATTTCGACGATCCGAAATGGCCGAAAAGAATCAAAGAATTCGGTTCCTGGAGCGGCAAAATGTACGGATTTACCGAAGCGGTGAAGGACAGCTCCGGGCTGTATTACAACAAAACGCTGTTCAAGCGGGAAGGCCTGCCGGACCCGCACGATCTCGTCGCGCAAGACAAATGGAATTGGGACACGTTTCTGGAAATCGCCCGGAGAGCGACCAAAGACACGGACGGCGACGGCGTGCCCGACCAGTGGGGACTGACGAACTCCTCGTCCATTTTGATGCGGATCATGATCTACTCCAACAACGGAAAATTAATGGATCAGAAAGACGGCAAGTGGATGTTTACGCCGGAAGATCCCAACATGCTGGAAGCGCTGCATTTCTTTAGCGATCTGTTCCACAAATACAAAGTGATCTTTCCGAACGACGGACAGGACGACTACGGGAAATCGCAGCAGTTGTTCATCGACGGAAAGGCGGCGATGGTCACCGGCGAATTGTGGGAAGGCGCCGAGCGAAAAACGATGACGGACGAACAAGGTTTTGTCTACTTCCCCAAAGGACCCGGAGCGGACCAATATTCGAACACGATCTCCAATTTCGTGATGTGGTATATGCCGGCGAACGCGAAGCGCCCGAAAGAAGTGGCGAAAATCTGGGAAGATCTCATCCTGTGGGACCGTATTGAACTTCAAAAGCGCGAAGCCGCGGAAGCGCAAAATGTGGCGGACGAAAAAGATATCGAAGTCATGATGAACATTACCGACATCGTGCAGCCGCTGTATCTGCCGCTCGGCGGGGCGCTGGAATTCGTCGCCCACGGCATTGCCGTCAACGGGGAAGTTCCGGAAACGCTGCTCGAAACCCACAAGCAGCTTGCGCAGGATACGATCGACTCGATGCTGAACACCCCGATCCAGACCGCTCAGTAAACGCACCTGCCATGAAAAAGGGCTTGTCCTGCGTTTGGGGACAGCCCTTTTTTCATCGCGGATGCAGCCGTGTTACGTATAACTGCGCAATTTCAACACATACTCTTTCGGCGTACAGCCATTGTATCTTCGAAACAATTCGTAAAAATGCGCCATATTTTCAATGCCGACTTCAGCGGCCACTTCGGTGATTTTCATGTCCCGGGTAATGAGCAGCCTTTCGGCCTTCTGAATGCGTTTTCGGTTCACATATTCCGTGAACGAAACCCCCATCACTTTTTTGAAATATTTGGAGAAATACGAATAGCTCATGTTGGCCAACCGGCTAACCTGTTCGAGTTCGATTTTGCGGCTCAGATGTTCCTCCACGTACCCGAGAACCGGTCGCAACAACTGAGGATTCGTGCCGTTCCGGGTCCGTAGCACGCCAAGTGTGTCATGCCGCACCAGTACAAGCATCAGATGTTTGATGTGCATGCTGACGGCCAGTTCGTAACCTTCCGGCTTTTCCTCGATTTCCCTGTGGATGGACGTGATGGCGCGGGCCAGTTCGCGGCGGGCGATTTCGTCGTCTCGCAACAAATAGTTCAAATTGTCGAGCGGTTGGTCGATTTCCATAAATTTGCGAAAATACGTTTGCGTGGCAAAATCGAAATACGCTTGCAGATCCACGTGAAGCACGAAGTACACGAGACGTTCGTTGCCGATTTTCCGTCCGAAATGGAGCTGGGACGAGCCGATGGCACAACTGTCGCCCGGTTTCAGATGGTACACTTTGTTCGGCGTATGAATGTCGAGCCCGCCTTCCTGCACGAGGATAAACTCGACTTCCTTGTGATAATGCCACACCCATTCGATCGGATATTCGATGCCGTTGTTCACCAGCTTCCAGATTTTGAGGCACAGAAGCGGGTTTTGATATTCGATATTTTCCTTGAATACTTCCATGGGAATCCCCCCGCATCGCCGTTCCGAACGGATAGCGCTTCATTTTCAACTAACTGGCTTTTTCACGCTCCCATTTACGGAGCGTCCTAATCTCTCCATACGCTTCTCCATGCCGCCATTCATGTGATAGTTATAATATACCATCCATTCCGCGCAAAGTTCATTATATGACGCGTGGTGCATGTTTCGTAATTTTTACGTTTTCCTACGGAAATCCCGGAACCCATCAATCGTTGTGAATGCACGAATTGTCAAGACACGGGAGTGCAGTCAACGAAACGAACAAAAGCGGCGAAGATCGGGCGCTTCCCGACCTCGGCCGCATGAAATCCATCACAATTGGTGCAAATCCGGCTGATCGTCCAGCCATTCGATGGCAATCGACATTTTGTGGGCGCCGAATTCGCTTTTGGATTTGATTTTGTATTCCATGTCCTGATCCGGCAGATCGATTTTCGTACCGCGTATATACAGTTCTCCGGAATCGATCGCGTCGGCCACCTGACGCAAATATTCGGCAAATTGCCGTTTGCCGCCGACGAATTCTTCTTCCAGTTTCACTTCGATCACCTCCCTTCCCATCCATCGGCAGATGATCGCGAAAGTCCGCGGACGAGTTCCGTCTGGAGTGCGGGAGAATTCCCCCTTGGGGAGAGCGAGTTCGGCCCGGAGCACGAGCGAGTTCCGCCGGTGAACGGACGAGTTTCGCATGGAACGTGTGCGAATTTCGCTAATGCGCGAGCAAGTTCCCCCCCCCCCCGATGCGGACGAGATTCGCCTGGTGTGCGGGCGAATTCCGCCTCAAGCGCGGACGTTGACCATGGGCAATGGCGCAGCGCAATATGAAGATTAAGATATAGCGTTCTTATTCGCCCAAATCCAGTCCGAGCCGATCCGCAAGAAGCGGAAGCTTGCCCCGTTCAAAAGCCGCGCTTTCCAGCAGTTTGTCCACTTCGCCGCGTTTGCCTTTTTTGAACGGATTTTTCGCCGTGCCGTAAAAATAGTGCGGGAACAACATATCGATATACAAGATCGCGATTTGCGATTCCGTCAACGGATACACGGACGCGTACCACCCGATGATGCGGTCCAACTCCGGTTCGTCCCAGCGTTCGAGATAATCCATCCGCTTGACGATCAGTTTGCGCAAATCGCGCAGCGGCACGTCATAAGCGAGATTATCGAGGTCGAGCACATAGACGCCGCGATCGGTTTCGAGCGCGTTGCCTTTTCCATAGTCCTGGTGGGCCATGCAGCCGTACGGTCCGAGCTCGCGCACCCACTCCGCGTAACAGGATTGAGCGAGCAGATCGATCGCCAGGTCCGCCAAGCGGATCATGCGCTCCGCCTCGCGCGCGTAAGTTTGGTGAAACACGCTTTCCCGCTGTTCGGATTCGGATTTCCAGCGCGCGAGTTCTTCGCGCATTTCACGGTAATGGCGCGGCCATTCTCCCATCCGGTCATACGCTTCCCCGTCCGCCGGCGGTACGAACCCCGCCGTGTCCCGATGGAAACGCGCCAGTCCCCGGACGCCCGCGCACAAATGTTCCGCCACTTCCTCCATATACAGATCGCGGCCGTCGATCCACTCATACAAGGCCAGCGGATGGCCCTCATGGACAAAAAACAGCTCGCCCTTTCCGGTCGGAACAATTCGCGGCACCAGCGCTCCTTTGGCGGCCAAATAACTTTGCGCCGCCGTCGTAAACCGGACCGTCGGCACCGACTTGCGGATGCGCTTGAGGGCGACCGGCCCCGCGTCCGTCTCGATTTTCCAAATCGTCTTGATGCCGCCGCTCTGGATAATCGTCGCCTGTTTTACGGTCATACCGGGATAATGTTCGGCCATCAGCCGGACGCCAAGTTCAAGCAGCGATGCACGGTCATTTTCCACTGCCTTTCACCTCTCCGATACGCAAAATCATTCCGGACATTTCCGTCAGGATGCCGCCCGATGCCGGTCGCCGGGCATCTCGCCGGCCATCCCGCCGGGTATCACATCGAGGATCACGCCGGGTATTCCCCCGGGCATCCCGTCGGACATTTCCGCACGGCCTAACTGCCACCGCCGATGACCTCGCCAATCCGCGACATCACTTCACGCATCGCCGCCACTTTGCTCCGTTCCGTGGCGATCATTTCCTTCAGCCGCGAAACATGTTTGTGCAGCGTCCACTTTGCCTCGCGCCGCTCATAATATTTGGATGCTTGTCCGTAAAACAGGTGCGGATATTGCACGTCGGCCAACAGTACTTCATACTGCGCTTCGGTCAGCGGATTCACTTCCTGATAGGCTTTCAGCATGAACAGCGCCAGTTCCGCGTCCCACGCCGTGCGGCTTTTCATGACTTTGTTCAAAATTTTGCGAATATCGCGCACCGGCAAATCCACCGTCAGCGAGTCCATGTCGTAAACATACAGCTGGCCGTCGGCGCCGATGACGAGGTTGCCCGCCGCGTAGTCCTGATGGCAAAGCGTCTTGACGCGATGCGTCTCCGCAGCCCATTCGTCGAAACAGGATCGGTTCAACGTTTCCATTGCCGCGCGGCATTGTTCCAGAAATTCATCGGCGTGCGCGAGAAACACGTCGTCGAACACGTTGCGGTTGTTCGCGGCGGACCGTTCGCGCGCCCATGCCTCCAGCCGTTCCGTTCGCTGCCGGAAAGCGGACTCCCACTCGGACAGCAGATACGACGGAAACCATCCTTCCGGCGGTTCGATGCCGCGCGAAGCCGCGTGGAACGTCGCCATTCCTCTCATCATCATCGCGAGCTGCTGCCGGTTTTCGTACTCCGGCGAATCGCCGCGCACGGATTCGAAGGCGACGAAGTTCGCGCCGTCTTCCAGCACGAACGGTTCCCCCGCGGAAGTCCGGATCACCGCCGGCGTCCGCACGCCGTTCGCCCGCAGGTGATCGATCGCGTGCGCCATGAAACGGATATGTTTTTCGTCAAACGGGACTTTTTTCAAAATGATTTCTTCCCCGGCATCGGTCCTGACGGACCAAACCGCCTTTTTTCCTTTATAGCTCAACAGGTGTATCTGTTTCGTGCGAAAAGGATAATGCGCGGTAACTTTGCTCACCGTATCCGAAAACACGCTGTCCATTCGCCGACCCTCCTTGAAAAATCATGTTTTGGCCCCGAGCGCCGCGATCCCCGCTTCCGTCACCCCCTTTCCCGGGATGATCCCGCCGCGTTCGCGCGAAGCGGTTGTTGTGCAGGCGTAGTACGACGGAGCAAGCCGTTATGGCCTGGCAATGTCCGGCGCGACTATTTTCGCCGCCGCATCGCCGCGCGGTACAAATGTTCCAACCGGAGTGCGACGTGTTCAAATCCGAACCGGCTCTCCGCCATTTCGCGGCCGGTCCGCGCCATTCGGCGCGCTTCCGCAGGATGCGACAGCAGACGGTCGATCGCAGCCGCGAACGCCAATGGATTCGCGTAATCGTCGATGACCAATCCGTTGATCTCGTGTCGGATCACTTCCGCGTTGCCGCCGCGGCGGGTCGTGATGATCGGCAGACCGGCGGCCATCGCCTCATAGTGAACCCTCGCCAACGGCTCGTTCCACTGCGACGCGCAGACGAATATATCTCCCATCGCATAATGGTCCGGAAGCTGCTTGGGCGGAACAAAACCGGTGAACCTCACCCTGTCTTCTCCCAGACGTTCCGCCAGCGCCCGCAAATGCCGCGTGTAATCGTTCATCCCTTCGTCGCTGAACCATTTGCTGCCGACGATGACGAGCACGGCGTCGCGGTGCTTCACGGCCACGTGTTCCATCGCTTGCAACAGGACGTGCGGCCCCTTCACCTCGCTGAGCCGTCCGACGAACAAAACGACCTTTTCCTCGCCCAGCCCGTATCGTTCGCGCATGCGCCGGCGCACGGCTTGGGCCGCCTCGGTCCATACCGGCCGGTAATCCTCCAGGCGGACGCCGGAATATACCGTCTGCACTTTGGACTTGGCCATCGGAAATCGGGAGACAATCGTGCCGCCGATGTAATCGCTGACCGTCATGATGCGGTCCACCGCCCGAACCGCCAGCTTTCCCATCTCCGTCGAAATTTTTTGTTCGTGAAACATTTCATTGTGCAGGCTGACCACCATCCGGCTGTCCGGCATGGCGGATTTGTAGATTAACGTATTGGCGGGGCGATTGAACACATGGATCAGATCGAACCGCTGTTCTTTGGCCGAACGGCGCGCGAGTTCCCTGGCGACCTCGAACACGTAGTTGCCGCGCGGAAAACGGACGTATTCGATACCGTCGCGCGTTTCGGCGTCCGCGAGCTCGGGATCGGAAATGGAAAAAATCGTCAGCTGATGCCTCTTTTTCAAGTGTTCGGACACGCCGTCGATCAAAATTTGGATCGCTCCTCCCCGAATGGGCGGAACCGTCAGCTTTTCCGTACAGATCAATGCCAGTTTCAACGATGTCCCTCCCGCGATTCTGTCGAAATGCTTATCCGTATTCTATGAAACTGTAACGGCAAAGAAACGGCGTTTCGACCTGAAGCTTTGTCCATTCCTTCATGCAGCGCGATTCATATGATACTATCAGCATTCCTTGTCCTAAAAAAATGATAGGGCAATGCGGAAGACAAGCGGGGGGGATCTCATGAACGTGGTCGTGATGGGTACGGGCTATGTCGGCACCACCATGGCGCTCCTGCTCGCCGAACGCGGGCATCGGGTCACGGGGCTGGACAAGGATCTGGACAAAATCGGTCGGCTGCAGAGCGGGTCACTCTATTTTCATGAACCCGGCATGGAACGGATTTTGCGACAATATCTGCACCGGGGCTCACTCACGTTCACGGGGAACGCGGAAGAGGCGATCGCGCACGCGGAGGCGATTTTTATCTGCGTGGGGACGCCCGCCCTTCCCGACGAAACGCCGGATCTGTCGTATGTGCGGGAGGCGTCCGCCATGATCGGACGGCACATGAAAAGCCACCTGCTGGTGGTGGTCAAAAGCACGGTGCCCGTCGGCACTTCGGAGAACATCGCCCGCTGGATCCGTTCCGCGCAGCCCGAGCCGCTTGAAGTCGACGTCGTCTCCAATCCGGAATTTTTGCGCGAGGGCAGCGCGTGGCAGGATGCGACGCAGCCGGACCGCATCATCATCGGCGCGCGAAATCCGCAGGCCGCCTGGCGCCTCCGGAATCTGTACGAACCGATCTATTGTCCGGTCCTCGTCACCGACCCGAGTACGGCGGAAATGGTCAAATACGCCGCCAACGGTTTTCTCGCGGCAAAAATTTCGTTTATCAACGAACTTTCCAGGTTGTGCGACAAATTGAACATCAATGTGGACGAAGTCTCCGCGGGCATCTGCTACGATTCGCGCATCGGCCCGTCGCTCATGAAAGCGGGGATCGGGTACGGAGGATCCTGTTTTCCCAAAGACGTCAGCGCCCTGCTCGCCACCGCCAAGCAGCACAACTGCCGGCTGTCCATACTGGAACGCGTCGTCCGCGTGAACGAAACGCAGCCGGGATATGTGCTGGACAAGTTGATCCGAGGCCTGGGCGGATTGGACGGCAAAACCGTGGCCGTTCTGGGCTTGGCGTTTAAACCGAATACCGACGACACCCGGGAATCTCCCTCCCTGCGCATCGTGCGGGGGCTGCTCAATCGGAGGGCGAAGGTAAGGGTGCATGATCCGGTCGCGAAATGGCCGCAGGCCCGCTCGAAACGGCAGCCGGAAGTATGCGCCGCGGCCGAACAGGCGCTGGCCGGCGCCGACGCGGCGATTCTTTGCACGGACTGGCCGGAATACGGCCGGCTGGATTGGGGGAGTATCCGGAAAACGATGCGGACGCCGCTCTTCATCGACGGACGGAACATGCTGGATGCGGAAAAGATGAAGTCGCTCGGATTCCGTTATGAGGGCGTGGGGATCCAATAAAAAAGCTAGGAAAAAGAGGGAGCGGGCATCCTCGGCGGTCGAAGCCGGAATGCCCGCTCCCATTGGTGTTGGCGTCCGAATATCCGGACCGCCGAATGAGCGCGAACAAGGTCGCGCCGGTTCAGGATTGGCGTTCAAATTCCGAAGGCACTGTCGAATGTCCGGTACCGAACACTATGTACGAAGACGACAGCAACGGTTCAGATCGGCGTTCAAATATCCGTGGCCGCGGTCGCTTGTCCGAAGCCAAGCGGATGAGATCGGTTCGGACAGCCGATAATATACCCGGAAGCGGCCGATGGCACGCCAAAAAAACGCCGCATTACCGGCCGTTGAGGTCCGGGCGCAGCTGGACGGCATCGTTCAGGTACACATGGACGATTTCCCGCTGCGACTTTTCGGTGTTGACGGTCACCATCATCCGGATGCATTTGGGCAGCCCGCCCTTGACCGGGATTTCCACCGCGCACATGAGCGGCACGAGTTCCCATCCGGGCAAATCGCGCACCGCCTTGGCGGGAAACGTCGCGTCCAGATCTTGCGTGACTGTGATCAAAACGCTGCAAATGTCTTCCGGGCGAACGTCGTTTTCCTCGACGATCTTGGCGAGCAGCCGCCCGGTCGCCTCCAGAATGTCCGCTTCCTCGTTGCGCTCCACCGTGATCGCACCGCGGATTCCTCTCGCAACCATTGCCGTCACCCCTCCGATTTCAGTTCCTCCACAATCTCTCTGACCCATTCCGCCGGCACATCCTTGCGGATTTCCACCTTTCCGATCTCCTCGGGAACGACGAACACCATTTTGCCTTCGCGGAATTTTTTGTCGTGCATCATCGCCGACATCACCGCATCGGTGGAAATATGCCCGGGCAGGCGAACGGGAAGGCCGAATTTTTGCAGCACACGCTTGGTCACATGGTAAATTTCCGGGGAGCGACCGAAACGAACGGCCAATTTGGCCGCGCCGACCATGCCGATCGAAATCGCTTCGCCATGCACGAATTCGTCGTATTGCGCGACGGCTTCAAACGCGTGGCCGAACGTGTGGCCGAGGTTCAAAATCGCGCGCAGCCCCCCTTCCCGCTCGTCCTGGGACACGACTTTCGCCTTGACGCCGCAGCCGTGATACAGCGCATACGTCAGCGCCTCCCCATCGAGCGCCAGCAGCCGCTCCGCGTTCGTTTCGCACCATTCCACAAATTCGCGGTCCCAGATCAGCCCGTGTTTGACGACTTCGGACAGTCCGGCGCGCACTTCCCGCTCCGGCAGCGTTTTCAGCAGCGAGGTGTCGAACAGCACCAACTCCGGCTGGTGAAACGCGCCGATAATGTTTTTGGCCAGCGGATGGTTGACGGCCACTTTGCCGCCGACCGCGCTGTCGTGCGCGAGAATCGTCGTCGGCAGCTGAACGAACTTGATGCCGCGCATGTAGGAAGCCGCCACGAACCCGGCGAGATCGCCGACGACGCCGCCGCCGAGCGCCACGATCGCGGAATTGCGGTCCAATCCGTTCCGGAGGGCGATGCCGGTCAGCCGCTCCAGCTCCGCCAGCGACTTCGATTTTTCCCCCGCCGGCACGATCGCTTCCGCCACCGTGTAGCCCGCTGCCTCCAACGCATCCGACACCGCCGACAAATGCAGGCTCGCCACGTGTTCATCGCTGACCACCATCAGCGGGGAACGGCGGCTGATGCCGCGCCTGTCAAAAAAACCGGCGACGTCCGCGAGCAGACGGTCGCCGATATAGATCGGATACGAGCGTTCCCCCAAATCGACCCAAAGTTCTTTCATATCAATAACGCTCCACCTGTCGCAAATAGTTGTCCAGGTTCGCCCGGATTTCTTCCATCGAATCGCCGCCGAACTTTTCCAGAAACGCCCTGGCGACTTCCCACGCGACCACATGTTCCATGACGACGCTCGCGGCGGGTACCGCGCAGGCGTCCGATCGCTCGACCTGGGCCGCAAACGGCTCTTTCGTATCGATGTCGACGCTGCGCAGCGGTTTGTACAGCGTCGGAATCGGCTTCATCACGCCTCGCACGATGATCGGTTCGCCGGTCGTCATGCCGCCTTCGAAGCCGCCCGCCCGGTTGGTCGCCCGGTAAAAACCGCGCCCCGGTTCGTACATAATCTCGTCATGCACCTGCGATCCGCGCAGCCGCGCCGCTTCAAATCCGATGCCGATCTCGCATCCCTTGAACGCGTTGATCGAGACGACCGCCTGCGCAATGCGGCCGTCGAGCTTGCGGTCCCACTGCACGTGGCTGCCGAGCCCGACGGGAACGCCTTCGACGATGCACTCGACGATGCCGCCGATCGAGTCTCCTTCTTTTTTGACCTCATCGATGTGCGCGATCATCTTCGCTTCGGCTTCCTTGTCGATGACGCGAACCGGCGACTCCTCCGTCAGCCGGATGATGTCGTCGATCGGCAGATCGTAACGTTTCGCCTCCACTTCGCCGATGCGCAGCACCTGCCCGGCCACCTTGATGCCGAAGGCGGCCAACAGCTGACGGGCGATGGCGCCGCAGGCGACGCGGGCCGCCGTTTCGCGCGCGCTGGAGCGCTCCAGCACATTGCGCAAATCCCGCAAATTGTATTTCAGTCCGCCGTTCAGGTCGGCATGTCCCGGCCGCGGACGATGCACCCTGCGCTTTTCCTCTTCCGGTCCTTCGACCGGCTCGACGCCCATCACTTTGGTCCAGTGGGTCCAATCCTTGTTCTCGATCACCAGCGCAACGGGAGCGCCGGTCGTCCGGCCGTGCCGGACACCGCCGACGATCTTCGCGGCGTCCTGTTCAATCTGCATTCTGCGGCCGCGCCCGTATCCGAGCTGGCGGCGACGCAGCTGGAAATTCAATTCGTCAAAATCAATCGTCAAATTGCTCGGCAATCCTTCGATAATCGCCGTCAGCTGCGGTCCGTGCGTCTCGCCCGCTGTCAAATATCGTAACAACCCGTTTCCTCCCCGTTCGTTCGCCCGCGCGGCGGCCGTCTTCGCGAACGCCGCATCGGTGCGCTTCTTCAATGTGCCTATTATAGTACAGCGTGAAATCTTTGACAAGAAACGTGCGGCCGAAAAATGCTTGCGGTTCCTTCCTTCCCGTGTTCTTCGGATCGAAAAACGAGCCAGTCACGTCAAGGTGACTGGCTCGCAGCCTCAAATGAGTCCCGACCGCTGCAGCAAACGGTGCACGAGCACGGCCGTCTCCGCGCGGGTCAACCATTCTTTCGGCGCCAACCGCTGTCCGTTGCGGCCGGTGATCAGTCCGGCATCCACGCCGTCCGCCATCGCCGGGATCGCCCACGCGGACACTTGGTCCGCGTCCGCAAACGGACGCAGAGCTTCCGCCGGTGAATCCGTTCGTCGGGATGTGATTCCCGCAAGCGCCGTCGCCCTCGACAGCATGGCGACCGCCTGCTCGCGCGTAATCCGTTCCATCGGACGGAACGTACCGTCGGTGTATCCCTGAACGATTCCGTATTGATACGCGGTCTGCACTTCCCTGTAGTACCAATCGGCGGCGCTCACGTCCGTAAACGTCACGGGCCGATCGTCCGGTTTAAGCCCCAATCCGCGGACCAGGACGGCCGCAAATTCCGCCCGCGTAATCGGCCGATCCGGTTCGTAATGGCCGTTGCTTCTCCCGTTCACCACCAGCCGCGACGCCATGTCGTTCACCACGTCTTTGGACCAGTGGTTCTCCACGTCCGCAAAGGCCGCCGTCTTGCCGACCAGCGCATACAAACTGTTGGTCATGCTGCGGATCACCGCATAATATTTCCCGTCCACAAACTCGATCCTGGTCGGAACGGGCCGGAGCGTTCCGTCCGGCTCCACTACCGCGGCCGTGGTGATCCGGCCGGGATCCGTGCCGTCGGGAATCGCAATTCTCCGTTCCACGTAGGCGCTGAATCGGTTCAACTCCACCGTCCGCCCCGCATATTCGATTTCGACGGAGAAATGCACCGGCGGAACGACCACGGTGATGCCGACCCCAGCCGCGACGTCCTCCACAAAGACCGCTTCCTCCTCCGACGACTGGGCGATCCCGATCCGCACGGTCATCTCTTCAAAATCCGCCTCTTCGCCGAACCATGTCAACATTTCCTCCAGTTGTAGCAGCTCCGCGGGGATCAGGTAAGACGCGTATCCGACGTTCATTTCGATCGACGCCTGCAGAAGCTGCATCTCCCTGACGATCTCGCCGTTCAATTCCACCGCGGCGGCATCGGTTTCCTCCGCGACGGTGATCGTCACCACCGCGCCTTCTCCCGCATCCTCCAACTGCCGCCGCACTTCCTCCGGATCCACAGGCACCGTGTAAACCGTGCGCCCGTCCGCTTCCTCCAACGTGCCGTCTGCCGGATCTTCCTCATCCGGCACTTCGATGGGTTCCACCGGCAGAGGAGGAATGATCGGCCCGGGAGGCTGCGCCGGACGGTTGCTTTCGATCACCACCGTAACGGAAACGTCGCCGCCGACATTTCCGGCTTTATCCACCGTTCGGGCGTACACCTTCGTCTCATAGCCGTCTTTGATTTCAAACGCGCCGGCATACCGATTCCACGGTCCGTCGTTGATTTTGTATTCCGAATAATCCGTACCGCTCTGCAGATCCGCAGATTCGACGAGCTCCACCCGAACCGGTCCGTTCGACCACCGGTTTGGACCGATCGGATTGCCGGGACCCGTCAAGACCAGGGCAGGCGCATCCGGCGGCGTCCGATCCACTTTGATGACCGCGGATGACTCCGCGCCGGTATTGCCCGCTTTGTCCACGGTACGCGCGTACAGGGGATAAGTCCCTTCTTCATCGAATTCCAGCGCTCCGTTATAGGTCATCCAATCGCCCGTATCGCCGAGGCGATATTGGGTATAGTCCGGACCGCTTCCATGATCCGCACCGTGCGAGATGACCGCGGTAACGGTATCTCGGGCCCAGCCGTCCTTGCCGAACGGTCCGGTCAGCTCGATGACCGGCAAATCCGGCTTCGACAAGTCGATTTTGACTTCCTTGACCGACGTCACCCCCGTATGCCCGGCCAGGTCTATCGTTCGGGCGTATACTTGATGAATGCCCTCCTCTTCGATTTCAAAAGGCGCAACATATTTCGTCCACGTGCCGTCTTCTCCGATCTTGTACTCGTTATAGGCCACCCCGCCGACCGTATACGTCGCCTCCGTGACCGTAACGGTCACTTTTCCGCTCGCCCAGCCGTATATGTTGATCGGTCCCGACAACCGAATGTCCGGCGCATTCGGCGGCGTCATATCCACCTTGACCATCTGCGTTGCTTCAAGGCTCATATTTCCCGCCTTGTCAATCGCACGGGCTTTGATGAAATGCTCACCCTCCACCCCGATCTCAAACGGGGCGGTGTACGTCTTCCACCGGTCATCGGCGAAATATTCGATAAAGTCGATTTCTCCCCACGGATCATAGACATCAATGGTGACCGTCACCTCGCCGATGAACCAACCGTCGTCCCCGCGCGTTCCGCTCAGCCCAATTTGCGGCAGGCTAGGCTTGATCGTGTCCACCTTCACCACGGCTTGCTCCACCGGGCTCTCGTTGCCCGCCTTGTCTTTCACATAAGCGGAAACGGTGTACACGCCATCCTCCTCGATGTCCACGGTCCCGGTGTACGCCCCGCTTTTCACCTGCCACGCGGCCGTCTCTCCGGCCTTTTCCACCTTGTACCACGTCTCGTCCACGCCGCTCAGTCCGTCCGCCTCCGCATCGACGCGGATCGTCACCGTCACCGTGCCGTTCGCCCAGCCATCTTTGCCGTTCACCCCGCTCAGCGTCAGCTCCGGCGCCTCCGGCGCGGTCAAGTCCACCTTCACTTCCCGCGAGGTTTCGCTAAAGTTCCCCGCTTTATCGTACACGCGGGCCCACAACGTCCATGTGCCGTCGGTGTCAAAGACCGGCGGATCGGCGTCGTCATACGCCAGCCAGGACACGCCGTCGATGCTGTATTCGATCCGGTCCACGCCGCTATGCTCATCGTCCCCGGTGATCGTCGCTTCCACCTCGCTGCGGTGCCAGCCGTCCTTGCCCGCCGCTCCCGACAGCGCAATGACCGGCTCCTCCGGCGGCAAAGAATCGATCAGAACCGGGAAATGCCGATAAAACGTTTCCGAAGATGCTTGCCCTTTGAAATAAACATGGGTTTCGCCCGAGGCGGAAATGTTCACGGGCCCGGAATAGGCCAGCCAGCCGTCCAGTTGGCTCGGATCGTCAACGGCACTGCTTCTCGTCACATATTCCAACGTGCCGCCATCCGCGAATAAAGCGGTGAGCGTGACCGGCTGCGACGACCATTCCCCCTGCCGATAGTCGGTTTGGTCCGCTTTTTTGGCGGCGACGAAAATTCCCTTGACGTCAAAGCTGCCGCTGACGACATTCGTGCCCCCCCTTGCGGTCACCGCCCAAAGCTCGTAACGATAAGCGCCGTTTCCGGGGAAACGATCGTCGATGTCGACCGAAATTTGGAAATGATCCGGCTCCGCCGCATTCTCCAGAAGGGGCTGTACAAACAGTTCATCGCCGCTGTCATCGGTGATTTTGACGGAGACGTACAGCGGTTTCAACTGCCTGCGGCATCGGGCTCCGTCAGCGCCGAAGACAAGCTGATCTCGACGTCAAATTCCAGCGAATCCCCGTAATTGTACTCGCCCAGGATCGGTTGATTCAGATCAACGGTCGTCACTATGCCCGGGTTGATGATCAACGGATGGGCCCCGCCCGGCGGCATGACCCAGGTTTTGGCCAAATCGTCGTGACTGGCGAATGAAAAGCCGACCAACTTGTCGGGCTGCGCCATTTCCTCCGCGGTGAGTTTGGTGCCGGAAGTGTTCATGAAGTCGCTGGAAGTCACGTTGCCGGAATAATAGGCGTTTGTAACGTTTGCACTGGAATGCTTGTCGCCGCATATTCCTCCGCCAAAGTTGCGTGCGTTCACATCCCCCATGGCAAACGCCCGCGTTACATGGGTGTAGCAGCTCCCGACCAAGCCGCCGACCGTTTGATCCCCGTTGACATGCCCCAGCGCGAAACTGTCGCTGAGCGAAGCGATATTTCCGCTGGTTCCGGCGGATCCGACCAGTCCGCCGACCAAACCCGTGCCGGTCACATTTCCAACCGCATAGGAGAGAGTGATGGTGCCGTTGTTAAATTTTCCGACAAGACCGCCCAGATAGGTTCCGGTACCGCTGATGTCTCCAAACGAAGCGCTCGCGGTAACACTAAGCTGAAGCGTATTCGCATATCCGATCAAGCCGCCGACATAATCATTTCCGCTGACGCCGCCCCTCGCATAAGTGTTCTCGAGGGTGACCGCCGAAGAGCCGTAGCCAAGCAAACCGCCGACTTGGTTCACGCCGGTGACTTGTCCTAGTGAAAAACTGTTTATAATCTTGACATTCGAAGCGTGTCCGACCAAGCCGCCCGTATAATTGGCTCCCGTCACGTCACCCTCGGCGTAGCTGTTCCGAATCTCCACGCCCGACTCGAGAAAGCCGACGAGTCCGCCGACTCTGTTTGCGGTGGAACGGACGTAGCCGGTGGCATAACTGTTGGATATGCTTTTCGAGCTGCTGCCGATCAAACCGCCTGCATATTCTTCGGTCGCCGTAACGTCACCCGAAGCGTAGCTTCCGTCCACAACGCCGTCGTTTTTTCCGATCAGCCCGCCCACGTAACCGGTTCCTTCCACGTTGCCGGATGCCGATGAGTTGGTTACGCTGCCGCCGGAATAGCCGTATCCCACCAATCCGCCCGAGTTCTGTCCGCCGTTAACGTGCGCGGCAGAGGAAGAATTTCGGATCTCGCCGTAACTCCGTCCGACAATGCCTCCTGCATCGGAGCCGCTGGCCGTGACGGTGCCCGAAAGCACCTTTACATTTTCAACGGTCCCCGCAAACAAATAGCCTGCCAGAGTTCCGACCGCGTTTTTTCCGCTGACATCGACGTTTTCGAAAGTGAGATTACGAATGACGGCGGGATTGCCGGGGGTTCCCAACTCTTTAAACAACCCCACACTGTCTGTTCCGCTTCTGTTGATCTTCAAGCCGCGGATCACATGATGATTTCCTTCCAATGTGCCCAAAAATTCCACCGGATTCCATCCCAAACCGTCTCCGCTGTCGTAGTTTGTCAAATCAATATCGTCCTTTAGCTCATAAGTGCCATTTGAAGGCCATTCCCGTCCGATTTTGGCCAAGTCTGCGGCATTCCGTATTTCCATCGTCTCCGCATCCGCTCGGCCGGGAAAAATGCAGATGGCGAGAAGCGCGATTCCCGCAATCACCGCCGCTCGGTACCATCCCGTATGACCGCGAACCTTCCGCCTCATCCGTTTCTCCTCCCAAAACCGTTTCTCCTCCCAATTTTTCCACGAACATTATATCAACCGTTATCTTCCATCCAGATCTTCCCTTCATGCAGTTCCACGATTTCTTTTGAAATCGCCAATCCCAGGCCGCTGCCGGTCGCTTCCCGGTCCAGGTCGGCCGGATAACGTTTGAAATGCCGCTCAAAAATGCGTTCCAAATCGCCTTGCGGAATGCCGATGCCCGTATCGGACAGGCAGATCAAGGCATGGAGGCCGCCCATGTCGCCAAGCGCCAGCGACAGGCGGACGGAACCTCCCGGAGCGGTAAATTTGATGGCGTTGGACATCAAATTCGCCAGCACCTGCTCGATGCGCATGGGGTCCACATCAACGAGCGGAGGGTCCCCCGAATGAAGGGCCGGATCCACGCGAATTTCTCCATGCAGGCCGGCCTCTTCCAGCACCAGCTCGTATTTCTCCCAAAACCGGCGAATCAACGGTTCGATCGGCACCGTCCGTTTGTTCATGGAAATGCGTCCCGTTTCCAATGACGAAAGCAGCGACAAATCTTCCATCATGCGGTTGAGCCAGATCGCCCGGTCGTATACATATTTCAAGTACGTGGCATGTTTCTCCGGATTGATGTTATCCTGCAGCGCTTCCACATATCCGATGATCGAGGAAAGCGGCGCCTTCAGATCGTGAGTAAAATAGGACAGCAGCTTCTTGCGCTCTTCTTCCGACCGGAGCAGCCGATCATAGGCAACTCGCAGATCGTCGTGGGCGGCGGACAATTCCCGCGTTCTTTCCGCCACCTTCTGCTCCAGATTTCGGTTTGCTTCCTGCAACCGTTCATTGGCGACGGCCAGCTCGCGAACCGCTTTCTCCTCATTGGACACCGCCTTGGCAAAGCGCGAGGACAACAACACCATTTGCGCAACGGTGAAAATCAACAATCCCAAATTGGAAGTGTTGGCATACGGAGAAAGCTCGTTGTAGTACAGAAAGTCATTGAGCACGGAGGCGAAGGTGACGACGGAGACGGCGATGAAAAGGCCCGCGCCTTCTTTTTTGCGTCGAAAAGCTTTTGAGAGAATATACAGAAAAAAGATCATATGAAGAACGATAATGATTTCGTAGGTGAGCAGCGTCCGGGTATAAAGCCGCGCCGGGGCCGCCAGCACGATGAAGCTGAACGACAAGGCCAAATACCGCGACGAAAGCCGAAACCATCGTGGGGTCTCCTCCGGAAACAGACGGGAGAAATAGATGGTAAAAATGTGGGTTCCGAGATACAAAATCAGATATTCCGCTTTGATTTGAATTCCCCACGGAAAAGACGGAAACAGGCGGGTCATCAGCACCTCGCCCACCAATAAGGAGCGGATGCTCCACATGATCGAAAACAGACCGAAATAAAGCGGCGCGGAGTCCTTTCGTCGATGAACATACAGCAGGAGATGGTACGTTCCGATGATAAACAGACTGGCGGTGACAAACATTTCATAGGCGGTTTTCAAAATCGTTTTGTTGGAAGCGGCTTGGGCCGTTCCCAGTTCCATCGGCTTGGTAACGCCGCCGCGCATATGATGGAAGTTGGCCACCTCAAGCACCAGTTCCACCTGGTTGTCGCGCGGTTGAAAATAGACCAACCGGGTGGCAAGGCTCGGCTGCGTGCTGTCCCGGTCGGAGCCCACCCGCCCGACCTGGGCATGCAAAACGCCGTCGATCCACAACCGATAGGCGTGGAAAATGGTCGGCAAACGCAGCGCCAACGTTTGTCCCGCATCGCTGTCGTTCAGGAGGAGAAGAAGGCGAAACGTGGCGTATCCTTCTCCCGGCAGCTGTTCCCCTTCCCAAACGTATCCGTTCCACGACTGCGGCAAACGCAAATAATGTTTTGGGCCCGGCGAATCCCAGGCCTGCCGGTCTGACGGCTCAAACCGCCGTCCCCAATAAAATTCCCACTCTCCGTTCAATTTGACCAAAGATGCCGACATATCGGCCTTTCGCAAATCCATCAAGCCGCGCTGGGCGGTATCGCCGGAATGAACGGCGCGTTCTCCGCACCCCGTGAGCAGTGACAATAAAAAGAATACCAATATCGCCTGCTTCACGCGCCTAACGCACAATCCGATCTCCCCCGTTTTCCGCATCGCGATCCTGTTCGTGCAAATCATTACATCATGTATTCGCGCCTGTCCCCTTCCATTCCTGTTTATGGAATCCATGAAATATATTACAAAAAATGCCGGCGAAATCCCGGCCTGTTTCATTTCAACGCAGCGAGGACGCCCGGCAGAGCGAAATCGAGTAGGAGGGGGCGGCTAGCCCCCGTCCTCTCTCACCACCTAGCATGCGGGTCCGCACTAGGCGGTTCCAAAAGGTTGACGAAGTTCCATGTAGCGAGTAAGCATGCTTTTCAGCCCTTTCG
>Ga0207870_100065_pt1 | contig 120289 bp, 105 predicted proteins | sample CeladaPassage60B_FD_187477 | JGI IMG/M metagenome (GOLD analysis project Ga0207870, IMG submission 187477) | Cellulose-adapted microbial communities from the Joint BioEnergy Institute, USA - Passage3 60B (SPAdes) (version 2) | ecosystem: Engineered > Bioreactor > Continuous culture >... | reverse complement strand
CATTTCGCGATTTCGCTTTCTTGTATTGATCAGCCAACATACGGATCACTTCACGTCGTGTTTTCATGGACATTTTCAAAACACTTCCCTTCGGTAACATTTCGACGTGAGTGATCCGATCCCCCTTTTCGACGGCTGGCACTGGTTCGACATCGTTTTTGTCGCCGTGCGGGTTGCCTGGCTGGTTTTCGCGTTGCGCGATCTGTTTGTTCACCCGGAACGATTTCCCCTGTCCAATCCGTTGCTCACGACCGGCGCGATCGGGCTGACCGCCGCATGGCTGTCCGCCTGTTGCCTGGTTCCGCTCGTCTGCTACTTCTCCCCTCGGCTTCGGCGGTGGAGTCCGATCCTCGAGCTTTCGCTGATCACCCCGCTGATGATGTTCCTGGCAGCCAACGAATCGGCGTTCGATCTGTACCAACTGCCCGTGTTCAGCGTGGGTTATTTCTGCTTCCGCAAGCGGGATGTCCCGCTGTATCTGCCGGCTGTCCTCGGGATTCCGGCGCTGGCGGGCGCCGTCTACGGATACCCGCTCGAAACGATCGCCGATGAGTTGATCAACAACGCGATCATGTTCGTCATCGGCGTCTGCTTCCGCGTGATGATCAGCGCCCACGCGACCATCCGGGAGCAGAACCGGACGCTCGAGAACTATTCCCGGCAGATCGAGCGGCTCACCGCCGAGGAGGAGCGCAACCGCATCGCCGGGGAACTGCATGATACGGTGGGACATGCGTTCACCTCGACGATTCTGGGGATGGAGGCGATCCATTGCCAGATGGACCCGTCGTCGGCGCAGGCCCGGAGCTTGAAGCAGCTCGCGGAGTTCGCGCGGACGGGTTACGCCGACGTGCGAAGACATATCCACCAGATCGCTACCGTCGAGGACGATCGCCGCTGGTCGGCAGTCTGGCGCGGATATCCCGCGAATTCGGCGAGCACACGGACACCCGCGTCACGTTCCGTGTGACCGGCTTTCAAGGCCGGATTTAAATTGACCCACTATCGCCAACTTAAAATTGACCCACCACCCATGTCGTCACGCATCCGATGAAAGCGGCAGCTTCCCTTTCATCCGGTAGCTGTTGCCCCGGATGTTCAGAATGTGCGCGTGGTGCAGCAGCCGGTCCAAAACGGCCGTGGCCAGCACGCGATCGCCAAGCAACTCTCCCCATTCGCCGAAACTCTTGTTGCTGGTCATCAAGCCTTGAAAAAATACAGGGGCATCATAAACAGATGGACGGCTTATACGTTTGTAACCTTAATAACGGGAACAATCGTGTATGAAATCATCACAGATGGAGTTAGACCGTTCTTGGACCAATTCAAAGAGGACTACCCTTTTAACGTGATAGTCCCGATTGGTTGTGTCATTATCCATTCCTTGCTCAAACGAATTATTGACAATAACGAGTGACGGCATTGTGAAAGCCTTGAGGATTGCGAACCTCAAGGCTTTCTTACTCCCAAGACCTTGCGCTGTCACTCTCGCTCAGTTTCGTATAAAACCGGGCCCGGAAACCTCCTGTTACAAATCGCCGGGCTTTTTTCGTGCACAGTTACAAAATCATGTAAACAAAATTGACCCCAATTACCCGCGTTGTTACTATCAAGTCAACAACGTAACATTACCTTACATCAAGCGGGTGGTGAGAGGATGCTGGCAGAACAGGCGACCGCATTGGTGAACATGGAGCAGCTGGAGAAAGTGTATCCCAACGGCACGATCGCCGTCCGGGGCGTGGACCTGGAGGCGGGTGCGGGCGAATTCATTTGTTTCGTGGGGCCTTCCGGCTGCGGCAAATCCACCATTTTCAAAATGATCGCGGGATTGGAGCAACCGACCGGCGGACAACTCGAGATATTCGGGAACAGTCCGCACGCGGCCCGCAAGCAGAACGAAATCGCCTTCGTGTTCCAGGAGCACACTCTTCTGCCCTGGAGCACGGTGGAAGCCAACGTCATGCTGCCGCTCGCGCTGCGGAAGGTCCCGAAGCCCGAACGGCGGGAGGCGGCGCACCGGGCGCTGCGTCTCGTCGGGCTTTCCGACTACGTGAAAGCTTTGCCGCGGGAGCTTTCGGGCGGCATGAAGATGAGGGTCTCCATCGCCCGGGCGCTCGTGTCGCGGCCGAAGCTGCTGCTGATGGACGAACCGTTCGGCGCGCTGGACGAAATTACGCGGCAAACCTTGCAGCAGGAATTGCTGAACATCTGGCGGCAGGAAGAAGGCATGACGGTCCTCTTCATCACCCACAACGTTTTCGAGGCGGTGTATCTATCCACCCGGGTGGTGGTGATGACGCCGCGGCCCGGCAAGGTGTCGGCCGTCGTGGACATTCCCGTTCCGTTCCCCCGGGACGACACCTTCCGCACATCCCCCGAATTCGGTCACTATGTGGGTCTCGTCTCGCAGGCCCTGAAGCATTGATACACCAAGATCTGAAAGGAGGAGAAAAGACATGACCGCCCAATGGAAACAAGAATTCGTCGAGGAACTGATCGGTCTGGTCGGGGAAGAGCGGGTCAAGCTGGACCCGGAAGCCCGGGAGAAGCTGTCCAAGGACTACTACTGGTACTCCCCGGTGCTGAACGATCTGCTGAAGCAGAAGCGGGCGGACGCCATCGTCATTCCGTCCCGGGAGGACGAAGTCCCGGCCATCCTCGCCGCCGCGTGCCGGCATCGCATCCCCGTCACGGTGCGCGGGGGCGGAACCGGCAATTACGGACAGGCCGTGCCGCTCCACGGCGGCATCGTCCTCGACCTGAGCCGGCTGACCGACATCCTGGAAGTCGGCGACGGATTCGTCACCGTCCAGTGCGGGGCCAGAATCAAGGCGCTGGAGCTGGAATTGCGCAAACGGGATCGGGAACTCTGCATCTATCCGAGCACGTACGCCATCGCCACCATCGGCGGATTCGTCAGCGGAGGTTCCGGAGGGATCGGTTCGATCACCTGGGGCAACCTGTGGGACGGCAATGTGCTGGGCGCCGTGATTTACACGATGGAGGAAAACCCGCGGCGGCTCGAAGTCACCGGCGACGAGCTCCGGAACTACATCCACAGCTACGGCACGACGGGGATCATGACGCAGGTCACGATGCGGATCGCGCCGAGAACGGAATGGTTCCAGGCCGCCGTCCAGTTCCCCGATGCGGAATCCGCCATGCGGTTCGGGGAGCGGCTCGCCCGGGACGATGCGATCCGCAAGCGGCTGGTCAGCATATCGGAGCATCCGATCCCGACCTGGTTCATCCCTTTCGCGAAACATTTTGAACCCGGCGCAACGGTCGCGCTCCTGGAGATCGAGGACGGCACCGGAGAAGCCGTGGCCGCGATGGCTGCGGAATACGGCGGCAAGGCGGCGCACACGATCCCGGCCGACCGATACCAGAAAACGCTGGGGCTGTCCGACTTCACCTGGAACCACACGACGCTGTGGGCGCTGAAATCGGATCCGACGATTACCTATCTGCAGGCCGCCTTCCATGGCACCCGCTACCTCGAACAGATGCGGCTGATCAAGGAACGGTTCCCCGATGAAGTGCTGTTCCACTTCGAATGGGTTCGCAGCGCCGGCAGAATCGCGCCGAGCGGTCTGCCGATCGTGCGCTACCGGAACAAAGAGCGGCTCTACGAGATCATCCGGTATTTCGAATCGGTCGGCGTCCGGATCTTCGACCCCCACACGTTCGTCCTTGACTACGACGCCAGAGCCGACTACTCCGGCATGATCCGGAGGAAGAAGACCAACGATCCCTTCGGCTTGCTCAACCCGGGAAAAATCAAACTGCTCGGTTGAATCTTCAGGCCATCATGCCATGACACCATTCGACAAGAAGGAGGTTGAATCCGATGGCCATCGACAAAACGGAGCTGCCGGCGCTTCGGTACGGCAATCCGGACACGAAGAACAAAGGACGGCTGCGGCAGGCGATGCCGCCGGCGGCATCCGTCGCCCGGAAATGGGGCAGCAAACTGCTGCCGCCCGTCGCCGCGTTCGTGATCTTTATCGGCGGCTGGGAACTTGCGGGCGGGCTGCTCGGCATACCGGCGTACCTGCTGCCGAAGCCGAGCGACATCGTGCGCGCCGCCGTGGAGAACGCCGGCAACCTCGGGGTCTCGGTCTTCACGACGCTGTCCGAGGCGATCATCGGTTTCCTGTTCAGCATCGTGTTCGGCGTGCTCGGCGCCGTGCTGCTGGCCTCGAGCAAGACGGTCGAGAAAGCCGTGTTTCCCTACGCCATCGTCCTGCAGACGATACCGATCGTCGCCATCGCGCCGATCATCGTGATCTGGGTCGGCGCCGGAGCCAACGCCATCGTCATCATTTCGTTCCTGATCGGCTTCTTCCCGATGCTGTCCAACACGTTGATCGGGCTGAACTCGACGGACACGAACCTGAAAAATCTGTTCTTCCTGTACAACGCCTCGAAGTTCCAGACGATGTGGAAACTGCGGCTGCCGGCGGCGCTGCCCTACATCGTGGCGGGGCTGAAAATTTCCTGCACCCTGGCGGTGATCGGCGCCATCGTCGGCGAATACATCGCGGGGATCGGGGGCGGGAAAGGCGGCCTCGGCTATGCCATCACCGTGGCGGCCACGCGGCTGCAGACGCCGTATCTGTTCGCCTGCGGGCTGTCCGCCTCCATCATGGGGATCGGCTTCTACCTGATCGTGAACTACTTCTCCAGAGCGATGCTCAGTTCATGGCATGAATCCGAAATGAGAACCAGGTAACGGCAATGCGATAGAAGAGACCATCTGTGCGAAAAAGTGGAGGAGAAACCATGACGACAACAACGAAACGGAACACCCGCGGCAGACTTCTTGCATTGACCTTCCTCGGCATCCTGCTGATCCTCCTGGCCGCCGCCTGCGGGTCGAAAGACGTGCCCGCCGGCACGGCGTCCGGGAACACCCCTGCCGAAGAAACGGAGACTTCCGCAGGCGCGGAACCGGCGGATGAGCCGGCCGGAGCCGGCGAAGAGAAGAAGGAACTCGTCAAGATCACGCAGATTACGAACTGGTTCGCCCAGGCGGAACACGGCGGACAATACGCCGCCCTGTTGAAAGGCTTCTACGAGGAAGCCGGTCTGGACATGGAAATCCAGTCCGGCGGCCCCGGCATCTCGGCCACGCAGATCGTGGCGTCGGGAAGGGCGCAGTTCGGCATGGGGCAGGCCGACGAAATTTTGTTCGCCCGTCAGAACGGCATTCCGCTCGTGGCGATCGCCGGCATCTTCCAGAAAAACCCGCAGGCGCTCATGTTCCACAAAGGCGAGCCGATCGACAGCTTCGACGACCTGAACGGCCGCAAGGTGTATGTCGGCAGCGGCGTGGCGTACTGGGAGTACATGAAGAAGAAATACAATCTGACCGACGTGATCGAGATGAAATATACGGGATCGCTCGCCGAATTCGTGAACGACAAGACGGCGGTGACGCAAAGCTACATGACGAGCGAGCCGTTCACGATGCAGCAGGAGGGCGTCGAAGTCGACTGGCTGCTGAACGCCGACTCGGGCTACATGCCTTACGGCAACCTGCTGTTCACGACCGAGCAGTATATCAAGGAACATCCGGACATCGTCCGGGCCTACGTGGAGGCGTCGATCAAGGGCTGGAACTACTACAAGGACCATTATGACGAAATCAATCCGTTCATCCAGGAACACAACCCGGATATGCCGCTCGAGAAGCTGGAATACAGCGCCCAGGCCTTGCAGCCGCTCGTCTACGGCTTCGACGCGGAGGAATACGGCGTCGGGTACATGAGCCAAGGACGCTGGGAGACCTTGATGGATCAGCTGCTCGAACTGGGTCTCTTGAAAGAGCCGATCGACGTCAGCACCGTCTTTACCAACGAATTTTTGCCGAAGGAATGACGCCATGACAAGATGGGGTGAATTGCGATGGACTACGCCGGCGTGAAGGCGGAATTCGACCAGGTTTGCGTCTTGCGGGACGGTACGCGGCTCTACGCCGACGTCTACCGTCCCCCGGGCTCCGGCCCGCATCCGGTGCTCCTCATGCGGCAGCCCTACGGCAAATCGCTGGCTTCCACGGTCACCTATGCGCATCCGGTCTGGTATGCCCGGCACGGGTTCATCGTCGTCATCCAGGACGTGCGCGGCCGCGGGAAGTCGGAGGGCGTGTTCCGGCCGTTCGTGCAGGAAGTGGAGGACGGCTATGACGCGGTGGAATGGGCGGCGTCCCTGCCCGGATCGAGCGGCAAGGTCGGCATGTACGGCTTCTCCTATCAGGGAAGCACGCAATGGGCGGCGGCCGCCGCCCGTCCGCCCCATCTCGCCGCGATCGCGCCCGGCATGTGCGCCGCGGACCTGTATCACGGGATGTTCTATCCCCACGGCCGGTTCCAGATCGGCAGTTTCCTGCCGTGGGCGTTCCAGCTGGCGCGGGACGAGGCGAGAAGGGCGGGGGACGGCGAGACGGAGATGGCGTGCACGCAGACGATGCGCCATCCGGATGCCCTGCTCTGGCGGATGCCGGTCGGGGAGAAGCATCCGATTCTGACCCGCTATTTCCCCGAGTATTACGACTGGTGCGCTCATCCCGTCTATGACAGGTATTGGGAGAAGCGGAACTGGATCGGGAAGGTGCTCGAAGCCCCGGTGCCGGCGCTGCACATCGGCGGCTGGTACGACAATTACCTGGCCGGTACACTCCAGACCTATGAGGCGCTCGAGCGGGCAGGCCGTTCGCCGGACTGTTTCCACCGCCTGATCATCGGGCCGTGGGTCCATATTCCGTGGGGCAGGAAGGCCGGCGGATTCGATTTCGGCCCGGATGCGGACGGCCATCTGCATCTCGAACATCTCCGGTGGTTCCGCCATTGGCTGGTGGAGCGGGACGAGGAGCTGGAAAAGGAGCCGCCGGTCCGCTACTTCGAGTACGGCAGCAACACATGGCGCACCGCCTGGCGGTCGGCGTTCGGCCCGCCGCAAGCCGCGGAGGCGGCAGACGGCGCCGAAACGAAGCGATGGCACCTCGGCAGCCGGGGACTGCCGGCCAACGGCGCCTCCGGCGGCGGCGTCCTCACGGCGGAGCCGGTGCAGCGGGAGGCGGCCGTCGACGCCTTCGTGTACGATGCGCGGCTGCCGATGTTCTGCGATTCGTATTTGCCGGTGGACCGCAGCGCGCTGGAAGACCGGTTTGAGATGTTGAACTACACCAGCGATCCGCTCGAACGCACGCTCCATGCGGCCGGTTCGCCGAACCTGACGGTCCGGTGCAAGGTCGCCGGCGGGCCGACGGATCTGGTGGCGATCCTGACGCTGGTGGACGAGGGCGGCGCATCCCGCTTCCTGTCCATCGGGCGGGCGGAAGTGCCGGCCGCTTCCGGCGAAAGCGACGAGTGGGCGGAGCTCGCCATCGTCATGCGGCCATTCGCCGCCGAACTGCCGCAAGGCAGCCGCCTCCGCCTCGAGCTGACCGGCAGCGCGTTTCCCTTGTTCGCGCGGCACCCGAACGGCATGCCCGCGCAGCGGCTGCCGGAAGCCGGGCCCGGCGATCTGAACATGGCGACGGTGGCGGTGCTGACCGATCCGGAGAAGCCTTCTGCGCTCGAGATTACCATAGATAACCTTATAAGGGAGGAAGAGGTATAATGGCAATCATGACGAAGGAAATGTTGGCCGGCTCCTTGACGGAATGTCCGGTAATGAAAATCTCGGCGAAGGACACGAACAAGTTCGTCCTGCTGTGCGACGGCCGGCAGACGGGATTCGTATCGGTGGTGGAAATTTTTGACGCCGGCGGCAAGACACCTCCGAACATCCACAAGGAAGCCGTTGAATACTTTTACGTCATCAAGGGAGAAGGATTCGCTTATGTGAACGGCCAGCGCGTGGATCTGAAGCCCGGAGCGTTCCTGTTCGTGCAGCCGGGACACACCCACGAGGTCCACAACACGGGCGATTCGAGACTGTACGTGCTGACCACGATGGTGCCGGACGAGAAGTTCTCCGATCTGATCAAGTCGGGCATCCCGGCGGAACTGGACGAGGAAGATCTGGCCGCACTGCTTTGACGGCGTGATCATTACAGGAAAGGGGGCGGACGGCCCATGTTCAACCGCTATGCAGGCGCCGCTTGGGAGGAACGGTTTCTGCCGCGTCTCTCCTCTCCGGAAATCCGGGATTTGCCCAAGGAGAACGCGCTGGTGATCCTTCCCGTGGGCGCCATCGAGCAGCACGGCCCCCACATGCCGGTGATGACGGACACCCTCATCGGGGAAGCCGTCCTCACGCGCACGATGGAGCTGCTGCCGAAGGACAGCAACATTTGGCTGCTTCCGCCGCTGGCCTACGGCAAAAGCAACGAGCATCTGGATTTTGCCGGCACCATCTCGCTGTCGGCCGCCACGCTACTCCAGGTGCTGCTCGACATCGCCGCCAGCGTGAAGCGGAGCGGCTTCCGCCGGCTCCTCCTGCTCAACACCCACGGGGGCAACCAGGATCTGATGCTGGTGGCCGCGCGGGAAATCCGCATCGCGAACGATCTGATGGTGTTCTACATCAGCCCCGGCAGCCTGGCCGGCCTCGCGGACCTCATCACCGAGGAAGAACGCGAGTACGGCATCCATGCCGGCGACTACGAGACGTCGCTGGTCATGGCCGTCAAGCCGGACTGGGTTCATCCCGGCAAGCGGATCCGGGAAGTGCCGGACGTGGCGTCGTATCAGTATTTGACCCTGGAAGGCAAAATCCGCTTCGCCTGGGTGATGGCCGACATTTCCGAAAGCGGCATGTCGGGCGACGCAACCCGGGCGACGGCGGAGAAGGGCGAGATCATGCTCCGGCGCATCGCCTCCCATCTGGCCAATGCGCTGCAGGAAATGTGCGATTTCGACATCTCCGGCGTGAAAATGAAACCGTCCGTCGCGACGTGAAGGGGGGGGGATCCGGCATGAAGCTGGCATCCTTTCGCAACGGGGAACGGGAGGAAGCCTGCATCGTAACGGCGGAAGGCGCCGTTCCGATCTCCGAGGTGAACCGGCTGACCGGCGCGGATTGGCCCGTGCAGCTGTACCGGATCATTGCGGAAGAGCGGCTTGACGCGCTACGGCAGTGGGCCGCTTCGGTATCGGAATCATGGCTTCGCCGCCTGGCGCTGCCGGCCGAATCCGTGCGGTTTGCGCCGCTCTACCGGACGCCGCGCAAAATCTGGGGCATCGGGTTCAACTATGTCCGGGATCCGGAGGAGCTGCAGCGGGTCCCGCCGGACGAGGAACCCGTCGGATTCATGAAGCCGGACACGACGATCGTCGGCCACATGGACGACATCCTCATCCCCCAGGAGTCCGAACGGACGACGGCGGAAGGGGAACTGGCCATCGTGATCGGCAAGCGGTGCCGGAACGTCGGACGGGAAGCGGCCGCTTCCTGCATCGCGGGATATGCCGCGGCGATCGATGTGACCGCCGACGACATTCACCAGCGCAATCCCCGCTTCCTGACGCGGGCCAAAAGCTTCGATACGTTCTTCAGCTTCGGTCCGGTGCTGTTGACCCCGGACGAATTTCCGAAGCTCGGCGATGTTGTCGTCGAAACCGTGATCAACGGAGAGGTGGTCCACCGGAACCGGGTCGCCAATATGCGGTTCCATCCGCATCAAATCGTCGCCTTCCATTCCCGGGTGATGACCCTGCTGCCCGGCGACGTCATCCTGACGGGGACGCCCGGGGCGGCGGTCATCCGGGACGGCGATCTGGCGGAGTGCCGCATCGCGGGGCATGTTTCGCTGGCCAACCGCGTCGTCGACCTGAAACGCAACCAAACCAATTCAAAGGATGTCATCGCATGACGGATCAATGGGGAGCCTTCTGCAACGACCGCATCTGTCTCGATCCGCCGGCGCAGGGGCCGCTGAGCGGCATGACGTTTGCCGTAAAAGACGTCTTCGACATCGAAGGGTACGTGTGCGGCGCGGGCAGTCCGGACTGGAAACGGACGCATCCGCCCGCCGAACGGCACGCGGACGCCGTCGAAGCGCTCCTGCAGAGCGGAGCCCGGCTCATTGGCACGACGCATACCGATGAGCTGATGTTCAGCTTGAACGGCGAGAACTACCATTACGGCACACCGATCAACCCGAAGGCGGTGCAGCACATACCCGGCGGCTCATCCAGCGGTTCGGCCGTGGCCGTCGCCGCGGGGCTCGTGGATTTCGCCCTGGGCACCGACACGGGCGGATCGGTCCGGGTCCCGGCCAGCTACTGCGGGGTGTACGGGATGCGTCCCACCCACGGCGCCGTCTCCATGAAAGGCGTCGTCCCTCTGGCTCCGAGCTTCGATACCGTCGGCTGGTTCGCGTGCGATCCCGGGACGCTGCTCAAGGTCGGGCAGGCGCTGCTGAACGGCCGGCAAGACGATTCGGCGAGCCGGAAGCCGTTCGCCAGAATGCTGGTCGGCACCGACCTGGTCGCGGTGCTGGAGCCGCATGACGCGAAGGCGTTGACCGAGACGGTGCGGCGCATCATCTCCGCGTCCGGTCTTGAGTCGCAGGACGTTACGGTGGCCGAAGAGGGCATCGGGGAATGGATGGGCGTGTTCCGCAGGCTCCAGGGCGCGGAAATCTGGCGGACCCACGGCGCGTGGATCCGGTCGGCCAAACCCCGGTTCGGCCCGGGCATCGCCGAGCGGTTCAGCTGGAGCAGCACGCTGCAAGACCTCGACATGGGCAAGGAACTCGAAGCGAGGAAGAACATCCGCAAGCGGATGCTGGAACTCGTCGGCGAAGACGGGCTGCTCATCCTGCCGACGGCGGCCGGAACGGCGCCGCTGCGCAACACGCAAGGCGAGGAAATGGAGAAGATGCGCAACCGAACCTTGAAGCTCAGCTGCGCCGCCGGATTGAGCGGTTTTCCGCAGGTGACGCTGCCGTGGTGCGCGTCAGACGGGCTTCCGCTCGGCGTGTCGCTGGTGGCCGGCCCGCGGCAGGACCTCAGGCTGCTCCGGTTCGCCATCGAGCTTGCGAAGAAAACCGGCTTTTCGCATCCGGCGTCCGGCAGCCTGGTCCGGCAGCCGTAAGGAGGGATTGCGGTGGCGACGCTTCAAACACCGCCTGGCAACAGCGGTTTTCGGGCGATGGTCGTCAGCCCCCACGCGCTCGCTTCCGAGGCCGGCGCGCGCATCCTCGCGGCAGGGGGCAACGCCTTCGACGCCGCGGTGGCGGTCAGCGCCTGCCTCGGCGTCGTCTATCCCCACATGACGGGGATGGGCGGCGACAGTTTCTGGCTCGTCTATCATGCCGGCGAGGGACAGGTGCGCGCCTACAACGCCAGCGGCCGGTCCGGCCGGCTGGTGCACCGCGGCCTCTACGCCGGCGAGCCGCACATCCCCTTCCGCGGCATCCGCAGCGCGATCACCGTCCCCGGCATGGTGGACGGCTGGGCGGCGATCCACCGCGCGTACGGCCGGCTGCCGTTCGGCGAGGTGCTGAGCCCGGCCATCCGGTACGCCGAACAAGGCTTTCCGGTCTCCGCCGGCCAGGCGGCCTTCACGCGGGAGGCCGCTTCCGCGCTGGCGCAGGATGCGCGCGCCGCTTCCGTCTACCTGCCGAACGGCCGCGCGCCGGAAGCCGGGAGCCGGTTCGTCCAGCCCGCCCTGGCCCGGAGCCTGAAACGGGTCGCCGAAGGCGGGCGGGAGGCGTTCTACAAGGGTGAGATCGCCAGGGAGATCGCCGATTTCATGAAGCGGGAAGGCGGATATTTGACGCGGGACGATTTCGCCGATCACGCGGGACGCTGGGAGACGCCGCTCTTCGGCCGGTACCGGGAGTACACGGTCGCCCAGGTGCCGCCCAACTCGCAGGGATTTGCCGGGCTGATGATTTTGAACATGCTGGACCGTTTCCATCTGCAATCGATCGAGCACGGTTCGGCGGATTACTACCATTTGCTGATCGAGGCCGTCAAGCTTGCGTTCCGCGACCGGGACCGGTACTTGACCGACCCGGATTTCAGTCCGATCCCCCTGGACCGGCTGCTCAGCCGGCCGTACGCCGCCGAACTGGCGGGCCGGATCCGGATGGATCGGGCGCGGGAGGCGGACGCCGCGCCGATGGGCCGCGACACCGCCTATGCGGCCGTGGCCGATGCCGAAGGCAACGCGGTCTCCTTCATCCAGAGCCTCTATTTCGAATTCGGCTCGGCCGTCGCGGCGGGGGATACCGGCATTCTGCTGCAGAACCGCGGGTCATTTTTTTCGCTGGATCCGGATCATGTCAACCGGCTGGAGCCCGGCAAGCGGACGTTCCACACCCTGATGCCGGCGATGGCGCTTCTGGACGGCAGGCCGGCCATCCTGTACGGGACGCAGGGCGGGGAAGGGCAGCCGCAGACCCAGACCGCCGTCCTGACCCGCATCGCGGATTACGGCATGCATCCGCAGGATGCCGTCAACGCGCCGCGCTGGCTGTGGGGGAGGACGTGGGGCGAGCCGCGCCGGGATTTGCGGATCGAAGCCCGGGTCGGCCGGGAGGTCATGGACGATCTTCGCCGGCGGGGGCACCCGGTGCAGCCGGCGGCCGATTATGACGGCTGCATGGGACATGCGCACGCCATCGTCATCCGGGACGGATGGTGCGAAGGCGGCGTCGACCCCCGGTCGGACGGCCAGGTCGCGGGAATTTGAATGACGGGAGGGGAGTACCGATGCACGTACTGGGCAACCGCCGCAGGCATTGGCTCGTTTCGAAGGATCACGTGGATATGACGGCAGCGGGTCCCGCGCCGAAGCGCATTACGCTGGAAGCGGAGCCGCAGCGCATCACCGTGGATTTGGCGCGAACCGCGATCATCATCGTGGACATGCAGAACGATTTCTGCAGCGCGGGGGGATGGCTGGACCATATCGGCGTCGACTTCACGCCGGCCCGGGAGCCGATCGAGCCGCTGAACCGGCTGCTTCCGGCGCTCAGGTCGGAGGACGTGCCCGTGATCTGGCTCAACTGGGGCAACCGGCCGGATCTGCTCAACATCAGCCCGTCGCTGCTGCATGTGTACAACATGACGGGAGACGGCGTCGGGCTCGGCGGCACCGTCCCCGCCACCGGCTCCGCGGTGCTGGAGAAGGACAGCTGGGGCGCCGCGGTGGTGGACGAACTTGTGATCGAGCCGTCGGACATCCGCGTGGACAAATACCGGATGAGCGGGTTCTGGGATACGCCGCTGGACAGCATCTTGCGCAATCTGGGCATCGACACCCTGCTGTTCGCCGGGGTCAATCTCGACCAATGCGTGATGACGACGCTGCAGGACGCGGTGTGCCTGGGCTACAATGGCGTGCTGCTTCGGGATTGCAGCGCCACGACTTCGCCCGATTTCTGCCGGGAGGCGTCGCTGTACAACATCAAGCAATGCTTCGGATTCGTGTCGTCGGGCGGCGCCATCCTGTCCGCGCTCCGGGCCGGCTGAAGGACGTGCGGCCATGCGGAGACTGCGGATGATCAACGCGGCGCTCTATCCCGACGGCGGCGGGCGCCTGTATGAACTTGCGGCGGAGAACGGCGTGTGGCGAACCGTCCGGGAGCAGGAATCGGCCGTCCATGAACCGGACGCGGTCCGGCTCGCGGACATCCGGCTTGACGAAGCCGGGCGGGGACAGACGACCGTACCCGGCGACCCGTCCGCCGGCGAGACGGCTGCGCTGGATCTGGAAGGGCGGATGCTGCTGCCGGGGTTCGTGGACAGCCACATGCACCTGGACAAAGCGTTCACGCTTCCGGCGGTTCCGAACCGTTCCGGCACGCTGCTGGAAGCGATCGAGAATTACCGCCGCGCCGTCTCGTCCTTCAGCAAGGAAGACATCCGGAGCCGGATCATCCGGACGGCCAGGCTCGCGCTCTCGTTCGGCTCGACCGTGCTGCGCTCCCATCTGGACTTCCATCTGCACGCCGGCGCCGATGTGGCGATGCGGACGATCGAGGCGGCGCTGGAAGCGAGGGAGAAGCTCCGCCATCTGATCGACATCCAGTTCTTCCCCATGTTCCCGTATCATGCGCACGAGCCGCATTACGCGGATCTGATGAAAGAGACGATCTGGATGGGAATGGACGGCATCGGCGGAGCGCCCCATCTGTCGTCGACCCCGGACGACGATATCGCGCGGCTGTTCCGGATGGCCGACGAGCTCGGCTGCCCGATCGACCTGCATGTGGATGAGAACGACGATCCCAACGTGCGCACCGTCCTGACGATCGCCGAACAGACGAAGCGCTTCGGCTTCGAAGGGAAGGTGACCGTCGGCCATCTCTGCTCGCTGGCCGGCATGCCGCAGCACATCGCCGACGAAGTGATCGAACGGATGGCGGAGGCCCGGCTGAAGGCCGTTACGCTCCCCGCGGCCAATCTGTATTTGCAGGGCCGGGGTGACAAAGGCGTCGTCCGCCGGGGCGTCACGCGGGTGAAGGAGCTGCTTGCGGCCAGAATCCCGCTGGCCGCCGCCTCCGACAACATCCACGATCCGTTCCACCCTTTCGGCAGAGGGGATCTGCTGCAGATCGCCCTCATCACCGGGTACGCCGCCCATATGGGGAGCCCTCAGGACATGCGGCAGCTGCTCCGGATGATCACCGTGACGGCGGCCGACGTGATCGGCCTCGAAGATTACGGCGTCAAGCCGGGACGGCCGGCGGACTTCGTCATCCTGGATGCCCGCACGCCGGAAGAAGCGCTCACCATGCTGCCGGCCGCGCGCTGGGTGGGGAAGCGGGGGCGCTTCGTGTTCGCCTCCGTTGCGCACGGCAGGTGGCTGGAAGAAACGGAATCGTGATGCCTATGCTTTTTGGAACCCGCTTTACGGCGGGTTTTTTGCTTTTTTGGGCGGGGGCAACTTTTTACAGCTGGCATTCGTATATAGGGGGAGAGTCGGAATCTGCGCGAAGTGGAGGACCCATGAGTACCGGAAAATGGAAATTGCTCAAGACCATCACCGTCTGTGCCGCGGTCGCCATCCTGGCCGTCTGGTTCGGCATCTATTATTTCTCCGTGAAGGAGTTCCATCTGGACGGCCGCACCTACCGGGCGGCGGAAGACGCCGGATCGTCCATCCGGTATGTCAGTGACGCGGGGCCGCCCGTCGTCGTGCGCATGGACGGAACGGACCGCACGGTCACGATAGACGGCGAGGATTATCGGATCACGGAAGAAGAGCAGCCGTACGGCATCGAGTACCAGGTCCGGTATCCGGACGGCAAAACGTACCGCGTCAGCGGTCAGCATGGTTTGATGGCTTTCGATGAGAACGGGGAGCTGGTTGTCGGCGGAGGCATCGTCATCGAGGGAGAGCGGATCCCCTTCGGAGACGAAAACCTGCGTTTTCACCCTTCCGCACTGGTGACCGCCGCCTACTCGCAATATCATCAGACGCGGGGATATCCGGTGCTGTATGCGCTGTCGTTTGTCCTGTTTCTTTTCGGATGGGCCAATTTCCGCTATGAATCGGTGCAACGGGCCATGTTCTGGCTGTCGCTGAAATGGATCTGGGTGGAAGATCCCGAGCCGAGCGAATTCTATTTCTTCATGTGCAAGATCGGCGGGATTATCGCCATGATTCTTTCGTTCGTGCTGTTCTTGCAGTCGCTGTCCAGAGATTTCGTGGTCGCGGGGCTTCTTTGATGTCGCGGGAAACGTTGAGGTGAAACATTTCAATGCAGGGGGGTGCCGATGTTTCAGGTCAATTCCTATTTGTTGAAACCCGGCTGTAAAGTGACGGACTTGGACGATTTGGTGCAAAATCCTCAAAACTATTTCGTTGAAATTACGGATTCGAAAAGTTTGGGCGCAATCCGTCACAAGCTGAATTTTAAATATCTTGATGGAGCCATTTGTTTGCAATATTATGATCAGGTTCTGATGGATTATCGATATTGGGATTCGGTTGATATGCTATGGTCATCCATCTTGGACCTGGTCGACGATGTGCTCCAAAAAGGCGAAGGCAGGGAGTATTTTCCCGACCAACCCGTCAAACTTGGTTTGAAGCCCGCTCACAAGAACTGGCTTATTTTTTCAATTGAAGACAGCAGAACCTCCCGTTTTTTGTTGCCCCGCAATGAGTTTTTGCTTGCATTGGTTCAAGGTGCCGAGCAGTTCTTTAACGTTATGATCCATGGCTTTGGGCTTGCTGGCAAATACGCTTGCGAATTGGAGAAATTAAAAAGATTGAAAGACGAACTGCAGTGATTGCGCGTGAACTGAAGGTGATCGTATGCATGTGTGCCCGGTATGTGGTTTTGACGGCCTGGAGGATCCGCCTTATTCTCAACATCAGGATCCGTCAACTGGAAGCTTCGAGATATGCGGGTGCTGCGGGTTTCAATTCGGGGTTGATGACCTGGACAAAGGATATTCTCACGCGGAATACCGAAATCAATGGATCAACGATGGGGCTCGATGGTTCGGCAAAACGGCAAAGCCCCAAAATTGGAATCTGAAGAAGCAACTCTCAAGGATTGGAGTCAAGATGTGAACATGCCGCATGCGAGTGCAAAACTCCATGCGTTTTTTTATTTTCCATTGCAGGAAAAATCAAGATGCGAGCGTGAAGATTCGATATTAATGGTAAGCAAATTGAAATGAACGGTGTTTCGCATGATGACTGGGTGAGCTGCCCTGTTGGTTTAATTATCTGAGCTGAGCTTGATTGAAAAAGAGCTCGAAAAAACAGGTCTGTCTTATAAAGAATGAGTTGATCAGGAGCGATGCATCATTGGATTTCAAAATCAAAGGATCAGGCGGCGAATTGCTCAAAATAACGGTTATGGGTTACTCCTGCCCCGACGCGGTTGATTTCTGGGACGGGAATTGGCTGGATTGCCGATTAAATCTCGGCCTCAACGGATTTTATGCTGATTTTGCTTTCGGACTGAGAGCCGATGAATTGGAAAGGTTCCTGAGAGAGTTGGAACAGCTCCACTCGAACCTGAAAGGAACCGCTTCCCTTGAGAACATGAGCTGTGTGATCCAATTAAATGTGACCATTCGCAAAACCGGACAGTTGATATGGGAAGGCCGATTGGTCTATCCGGCAGGTCACGGAACCACCCTGGAATTTGAGGTTGAATCCGACCAATCTTTCCTTCCTGATTTGATCAATGAATTAAAAAGCATCGCAAATCGATATCCAATCCGAGGAAAATGAAGGTCTGCATTGTCTATATAGATGACAGATGATAAAGGGGGCACAAAATTGAATGAAAAGGATTATGGTGGTTGTTCTGGGCTTTCTTCTGATGCTTGGTGCCGGTTGCGGTCAAGATGAGCAACACCAAATGAATGAACAGCATCAACGGTATTTATCAGACAGAGGCTGGGATATCAAAAAGCTTCTCGGAACCTCCACCGTTCGGTTAGATATGCCGGATGTGCGTTTAAGAAATTTTGAAGCAAGCGGCATTACATTTTTTCGAGATTATTTGGGGAAGGAAGTTACGCATTACACCTACGAGTGGGTGCAAAAAGATATTGAAAGGGAACGACTGACAGCAACGATATACGAAGCGGAAGGCAAGATCATTGGAGGTTACGGCGTACTTCCGAGTTGGACGCCCGGCACATTTCGATTGGATGATAAAGAGCGTTTAATCCATGAAGAGAAGATCATGCAGTGAGTCAAATGATGCGGTGAAATCGAATGAATAATGTTAAAGCGGTCATTTTTGATCTGGACAACACCATTCTGGATCGGAGCAAAACGTTCAGAAATTTCGCAGCTTCGTTCGTTCAAACATACTTCAGCCATTTGGAGACGACAGACGGGCTGACGGAGCGAATCATCGAATTGGATCAGGTCGGCTACAGACCGGACGAATGCGTCTATGTCGGAGACCACCCCAGGAACGATATCGAAGGAGCCGGCAAGTCGGGAATGAGAACGGTCTGGATCAAGGTCAACCAGCCGTGGATCCCGGAGCTGACCGTAAGGCCGCATCACAAGATCGAACGGTTGCCGGAGCTGTTGGCGTTGCTGTAGGGAACAGAGGTGAAATCCTTGAGGATCCTAATCAATCGGGATCGGATTGCCAAAATCCTGATTGCCGTCGAAGGCATTCCGCTCATTGCTTATCCGTTTGTATTGATGGCCAACGTGATGCAGTTGGCCGCCTTTCAGAATTGGGAAGGGAGTTTGCGATCTCAGATATTCATAATCCTTTTCCTGATCCTGACAACCATCTATCCGCTCAGCTACTTTGTCTGCTTATGGCTCGTGTTCAGGCGGACGGGCAAACATAAGCTGTGGGTTTCCTTGATTCCGGCTGTTCATATTTTGCCTGTATTCCTGCTATTCGCTTTGGCTTAGGAGGATTCGCATGAATCAGATAGAATACACAGACATACCTGAGCCTTGATTGAGGTGTCCAACCAACGATGGTCTCATGCAAAGAGGCACACAACGTGCTGTTTTCTTTTTTGAACCGGGAAATGCCGGTCAAGGAATTCGAGCAGCGGCTGTACGGGCACGATGAATTGGAGGGCTGCTTCCAGCCGGAGGCGTACCGGGAACTCCTGTCGATTAACTATAGCGGCAAGTACGCCTATGAGGAAGCCAGCCGTGTTATCCGGAAAATCATCGACGTGGGGGCCTGCGAGCAGAAAAGAATCAGAGATCTGCTCGGGGATTTCATCACCGACGAGTCACGGATGGTGGAGTTGGCCGAACGGATCTATCGTGAATGCTGCCAAGGGTGCTATTTTCTCGAAAAGATTGCAAGCGTTTTTATCACGACCGCCGACTACGACGAAACCCGCATCTACGGGAACCGGAGCCGGCTGCTGGCTGAGCGGGAGAAGCTGGTCCGGGAAGCGCGGCACATCATTGACCTGATGGAACGGGGAACCATATCCATGACCGATATTCGTGAATATCTGGAAATCGTCCCGCTGGACAGGGAGCTTCTGGAACCCGCAACCCGGCTCCTTGCCCGTTATAGGAAAACATCATATGGGCAGGACGGAGAACTCGTATCGAACTGCGAAAAATCGTTGCGCGACCTGTTGGATGACGGAGTCGCCCAATTCTATCTGGCGGGTCAGGGGGACGAATGGGCGGGCTTCGTCGTGGTCTATTGGGGCTTCTCCACGTCTTCAGGCAAACCGGTTCTGCGCATTCAGGACATTTACGTGGAACCGTTGTTCCGAAATCGGGGGATCGGGACCCGGCTGCTTCAATTTTGCGAGAAAATGGCGAGGGCGAAAGGCGCGAACAGCATCCGGCTGGAGACGAATGCGGACAACACAACGGCACGGAGGCTGTATGAAAAAGCGGGGTTTGTCGAGTTTCCCCAAAGGCTTGTCTGCATGAAGTTCCTGGATTAGGAGATGTCAACGGACATGAACATTCGAGGCATCATTCTCGAAGGCCACTCCCATGCCGGCAAGACTTCGCTGCTCAGGGCATTGAAGAGATACCACGCCAGCGATGATCACGCGGAGTCGAGTATCGTGGTTCTCGGCGAGCATTATTCGCAGGTCTTGCAGAACGTCCAAGGAAAGCTGGTCCGGCTGTCGAGGGAACGGCATCTTGAACTGCTGAACAGCAGGGTCGATATGCTGAAGAATCTGAACGATTGGGCGAATGACCTGGGCCCGTGGCGCAGAAAATCCCGCGGGCTGTTCTTTATTCTCGAACGATTTCACCTCAATCACAGAGCGGCTTTTCCGGATCATGATGACGCAGATATTGCGAATATTGAACAGCGGTTGTTCGAACTCGGCGCCAGATGCGTGCTGCTCACGATCTCACCCGAAATCGTTGAAGAAAGAATCAAAAGCAGAAACCCGGCAGAGTGGGAAGGAAAATCCGACCGGGAAGTCGAAAAAGCTTGCAACGAGTTGCTCGAAGCCCAGGATGCACTTCGGGCGCAAGCCGGCAAATCCCTTATCCCCACACTTGAAATCAATACGGATGACAAGAATTGGGGCGGATTTGCGAGCATGATCATGGAAGGCATCGACTTTAGATGACAGGTGAAAAAAATGAGTGCTCAGCCAAACATCAGATTCCGAGCCGCGGGATTGCTGCAGCGGGAGAACCGGATCCTGTTTCAGCGCAACAAGAAAGGCGATGCGTGGGTGCTTCCCGGTGGGCAGGTGGAAGTCGGGGAGACCTCGGCCGAGGCGATCGAGCGTGAGTTTCAGGAAGAGCTGGGGTTGCGAATAAGTGATGACCAAGAAGCGACAACTATGATAAATTGAATGTACGGCATTCAGCGGCCATCAGGATCAACATTACGGATCTGTGTATAAACATGTGAAGTCACCCGGGAGTCGGCACGCGCAACATCCTTGGTGGCTTTTTCATTCGGGGGTGATACATGATGAACAGCAAAGAAAGATTTTCAAACCGCGTCGATACCTATGTGAAATACCGGCCAAGTTACCCCAAAGCGGCCATTGATTATTTGTACGACACGGTTGGATTGCGGCCGGGCTGCACGATTGCGGACATCGGTTCCGGTACGGGCATTTTTTCGAAGCTGCTGCTGGAACGCGGAAGCCGCGTCATTGGGGTTGAGCCGAATGAGGCCATGCGGGCGGCTTCCGAGCAGACGTTGAGCGGCTATCCGGACTTTCGGGCAGTGCCCGGTTCCGCGGAATCGACCGGGCTGCCGGACCGGTCGGCAGCGTTCATTGTCTGTGCGCAATCGTTCCACTGGTTTGACCGGGCAGCCGCGCAGACCGAATTCCGCAGAATTTTGCAGCCGGGCGGTAAAGCGATCTTGATCTGGAACACGCGCCTTGTGAGCGGCACTCCGTTTCGTGAGGAATACGAGCAGCTGCTCCAGACCTATGGAACCGACTATAAAACCGTCAACCGCCGCAATATTTCCAGAGAGATGCTGCTCTCTTTCTTCAAGGATGGCGCGATGAACGAAGAACGTTTCACTTTGACGCAGGAATTCGATTTCGAGGGATTGAAAGGGCGGTTGCTGTCTTCCTCCTACATTCCTCTCCCCGGCCATCCGAAATACGATGCCATGATCAAAGAGCTTCGGGAGCTGTTTGACCGGAACAACCGGAACGGCATCGTGCCTTTCGAATACGAGACTGAAATTTATTGGGGCGAGGTATGAACAGGGGGTTGAAGGAAGTTGACTTCTCTGAGACCCGTGCCGCGAAGTTCGATCCGAATATACGTTGGAAAAAAATACTATCGCTTGAAGCGGTACTGCGACTGGTACCTCGGCGGCAAAAAGTATGCTTCCCATATCGAGCGTTCGTTGCTGCCGCACGTCATTTTTACACATCGGACACCGCTGCTGCGACAGCTCCGAAATGCGGACATGCGGCTGCAGCATAACAAAGTGAAGAACTTGACCATCGCCTCCCGGCGCCTGAACGGGCTGATGGTAAAACCGGGAGAAACTTTCTCGTTCTGGCGGCGGATCGGCAATCCGACCAGACGAAAAGGTTACGTGGAAGGCATGGTGCTGTTTTACGGGAACGTTACGGCGGGCGTGGGCGGAGGTTTGTGCCAATTATCGAATTTGATTTACTGGATGGCCTTGCACACCCCTTTGACCGTGACAGAGAGACATCGGCACAGTTACGACGTGTTCCCCGACTCGGGAAGGACGCAGCCGTTCGGAAGCGGGGCAACGTGCGCCTATAACTATCTGGATCTGCAGATCAAAAACGAGACCGACCGGCCATATCAACTGATCGTTTATTTGACGGACACGCACCTGGTCGGGGAATGGCGGTCAACGACTCCGTCGTTACGCAGGTACGAGGTGTACGAGAAGGAGCATTTTGACCAGACGGCCGTCATCCATGAGAAAGGCAGCTTCGGTGACGTTGTGACGGAAGGCCGTACATCATCGCCTGTCACCCCGAGAGCAGGGAGTTCTTTTTGCAGACCGTAAGAGAGGGACTGGGGAAGATCTGATGCGGCCAACCGGCTTTGCGGACGGAGGGGAATGGAAACGCTGACCTGGTTTGTACTGATATTCTTGTGGATGGCGATCTTGTTTTTCAGCTCGGCCGAGATCGGCAAACGGCTGACCATCATGAAATCATTTATTGCTTCGACCGCGATCAATTTGATCTTGTACGTGTTGTGCGTGGTCATCTGGTTGCTGGCGGAGTCGGACGGAATGGCGCAGTTGGCGGGCGCCATGATTTACACAGCCGTATTCGCGGTTTCATTATTCGCGACGGCCATCATTTACTACATCCTTCACAGATCAAAACGTACAAATCCATGATGGATTCAAGGGAGCCTGCAGCATGCCAAACACGGACTGGACGCGGCTGAACAACCTGCAACTGGGAAAATACGCCGAGTACTTCGCAAAGATGGAGTTTGCTTCATATGGATTGGAGGTGTACACCTCCGAAGTCGACGACAGAGGGATCGATTTCATCGTCAAGGATTTGCAGGGCAGATTCTGCGAGATCCAGGTCAAGGCTTTGCGAGGCACGGGCTACGTGTTCATGCAGAAGAGCAAGTTCAATATCGATAATCGCAACCTGCCAGGCCCACGCCGTTCTGACGGAACATTTCATGAAGGAAGAGAACGTGCTGTTCCCGATGGCGGAGAACATGCTGAACGAAGAAGAGAAAGCGAAGCTCGCCCGCGCCGTCGGATCAGCCTGACGGCTCAGCATTGACGCGGCGCTTGAGCCAATCCCGCAGCACGACGGCGTGGTTGTGGACGGGATCTTTCGCGGCGTAGACGAGCGTGACGGGCTGCCTGAGCGCCGTTTCGCAGATGCGGTCCGCAAGCCTGAGGCGGACCGGATCTTCCGCCAGTTCCCGCTCATAGCCGGAAGCAAACTCCGCAAATCGCTCCGGGCGGTGGCCGAACCATGTGCGCAGTTCGGGACTCGGGGCGATTTCTTTCATCCATTCGTCGATGGACGCCTGCTCCTTCGAAACGCCGCGCGGCCAGAGACGGTCGACGAGAATGCGCACGCCGTCTTCGGGAGCGGGCGGCTCATAGGCGCGTTTGATGCGAATGGCGGGGCGATTCGTGCCGGACATGGTGCGGTCGCCTTCTTTCGTGAAGATTTTGTCCATGTAAATCCATTATACGCGTCGGAAGGAATTGGATGGAACCGCCGTTTCGGATAGAATGTAGGAAAGGAGATGATGCCCATGGATGTGTTGGCGGCCATCGAGAAGCGCCGCGAGATTACGCAGTTCAAGTCCGATCCGATTCCGCAGGACGTCATGGACAAGCTGTCCCGCGCGCTGTATCTGGCCCCGAGCGGCAACAACCTGCCTTCCCGCGAATTCATCCTCGTCACGGAGAAGGAGATGCTCCGCAAGCTGACGCCGACCACGCCGTACATGCAATGGCTTGAACAGGCCGCCGGGGCGGTGGTCATCATCGCCGATCCGGCGCTCAGCAAATATTGGCTGCAGGACGCGTCGATCGCCGGCGGGTTTGCCTGGCTGACCGCCGTGTCGCTCGGGCTCGGCGCCGCGTGGGGCGCGGTGTATCATGCCGAGGATGCGGCCGAATCGGCAAAGCGGGAGAAGCATGTCCGGGATCTGCTGGGCATCCCCGACCAATACAGGGTTGTGGCCATCATCGGGCTGGGATACCCGGCCGTGAAGCCGCCGCCGAAAGAGATGTACCCGCCGGAACGGGTATTCCATGAGGGAAAGTTTACATCATGAAGACGATCGGACTTCTGGGCGGCATGAGCTGGCAGTCGACGATTGATTACTATCGGATTCTGAACGATGAAGTGGCGCGCCGTCTGGGCGGCCTGCATTCCGCGAAGATCGTGATGTACAGCGTCGATTTCAGCGAGATCGCGGAGATGCAGCGCCGGGGCGAGTGGGATGCCGCCGGTGCGGTGTTGGCGGAAGCCGCGCGGAATCTGGAGCGGGCGGATGCCGATATGGTGCTGATCGGCGCCAATACGATGCACCTCGTGGCGGATGCGGTGCAGCAGGCCGTCCGCATTCCGCTCGTCCATATTGCGGATGCGACAGCCGCCCGGGTGCGTCAGGCGGGACTCACCCGCGTCGGCCTGCTCGGCACGCGGTACACGATGGAGAAGGATTTTCTGAAGGACCGGCTGGCCTCGCACGGCCTGACCGTTTATGTGCCCGACGCGGAAGATCGGGAGGAAGTCCACCGAATCATTTATGAGGAATTGTGCCTCGGGATCATCACGGAGGAATCCCGCAAGCGCGTCACGGAGGCGGCGGAGCGGCTGGTCGGTCAGGGAGCGGAGGGCATCCTGCTCAGCTGCACGGAGCTGCCGCTGCTGATCCGTCCGGGCGACCTGTCGGTCCCCGACTTCGACACCACGCGCATCCACGCCGAGCGCGCGGTTGAGCTGGCGCTTAGCGAGTAGTGGGGATATGGCGATTGCCTGCCTGGCGGCGGGCGGTCGCTTTTTTTGTTTATTCGGAAGGTGCTGCAAAATATCCAAAGTCCGCTTGATCGGTTATTGAAGGCGTGAATGAGTTTATATGAAAGACCCTGCGTCAAGGGAATCTAGTTGAGTCCGTATAATTGTGTAAAATGGTAGTTTACTGAAAATAAAGGGAGCCATAATCCCAATCCCTCAGTTAGAATGATGGTGTCTAAGCAACATTCTTCAGGAGGAGATTCAGATATGGCTCAATACCAGATTAACGTAGATTCTCAACTTTTGCATCAACTTTTCTTAGGAAACACCCAGGATTCCGGTGTTGCAAAATTGCTGGAATCGGTACTGAACCAAATCTTACAGGCGCAGGTGACGGAACAATTGGAGGCACAGCGTTATGAGCGTACCGAAAACCGGCAAGGTTACCGCAACGGCTCCTATCCCCATCAACTGCATACGCGTATTGGCACGATTACGTTGAGTGTGCCGCGTATCCGTGGCGGAAAGTTTACAACGGAGCTGTTTGCCCGTTACCAGCGCAGTGAACAAGCGCTCATTTTGACGATGATGGAGATGGTCGTCAATGGGGTTTCCACGCGCAAGGTGGCTCAAGTAACGGAAGAACTGTGCGGTACCGAGTTCTCCAAATCCACTGTAGCCGATCTGTGCAAGCGTCTGGACCCGATCGTAACGGCTTGGAATCATCGTCCGCTTTCTGACAGCCGATTTCCCTTTGTCCTCGTTGATGCGCTGTATTTGAAGGTGCGGGAAGACGGACGTGTTCGCAATCGCGGCGTGATGCTCGCCGTTGGCGTCAACACGGACGGGTATCGGGAAGTGCTGGGCCTGATGCTCGGAGACACGGAATCCGAAGAAAGCTGGACGGAGTTCTTCAACTGGCTCAAGTCCCGCGGACTCCGTGGCGTGGATCTGATCGTGTCTGATGATCATGGCGGGCTGGTTCGCTCGATTCGCCAACAATTGCAGGGCGTGACTTGGCAGCGGTGTCAGACGCACTTTATGCGCAACGTACTGGATGCCTCTCCGAAAGCCCTGAAGGATGAAATCCACACGCATGTACGAGCGATCCTGGAGGCGCCCAACCCGGAAGCGGCCCGGCTGCTTTTGCAGCAGACGCTGGCGGCTTACGAGGACAAAGCGGCGAAGGCGATGCGGATTCTGGAAGCCGGTTTTGACGATGTCACCGCCGTTTTGAGCCTGCCGGAAAAGTACCGTAAGCGCTTGAGAACGACAAACAGCGTAGAACGTCTGAATGAGGAAGTTCGCCGCCGGGAACGCGTGATTCGCATTTTTCCCAACCGGGAATCCGTCATTCGACTCATCGGTGCACTACTCATGGAACAGGACGAGAAATGGGCTTCCGGCAAGAAGTACCTCGATATGGTCGAATACCTGGAATGGCGTGAAAGCCGACCAAAATCTGTCTCGAAAGTAACCCGAATCATGTAGCCCATTCTAGCTGAGGGATTTTACACATAAATTTGGACTTGATCAAATTTTGGACGACAAGGGCCAATTTTCCGCAACAAGTGGATATATGATTACGGCACCGGCGAAAGATCAGGCGGAAGCGATGAAAAAGTCCCAAGAACTGATCAGGAATACACCCCTCGATCGCCAGAAGTTGAAACGAGCGGGCTCCGAAAAGGAGCCCCGTCTGCATTTGCAGCGTGAATACTCCGTTGCAGAGCAGCGTATACGCCGCATTACACCTCCCTCCGCAAAAAAATCTCATCCCCGCAAAAAAATCCAATCCTCCAAAATCCCTTCATGCAAAATTGTACGATTGCCTGCAAACCGCGCCGTCTTTACCCTCGGAGTCGGGAGGGAGAAACTTGCCGACGAACGAGAGACACGCAAGACAGGCCATTCAAATGGAAGCGCTCGACCGGGGGCTGAAGGCCGTCCGGACGGATGAAGGCGTCTTCCTGAGCTGGCGGCTGCTCGGCACGGAAGTGACCGGCCGCACAGACCGGGGCATGGCCGGGCCGTCCTTCCGCATCTATCGGGACGGCAGCCGCATCGCAGACGTGGAGCACGCCACGAATTACCTCGATACGGGCGGAACCCTCAACTCGCGCTATATTGTATGCGCTGTCATGGACGGGCGGGAGATCGACCGCAGCCGGGAAGTCCGGCCGTGGCCCGCGCCGTATCTGGAAATCCCGTTGAAGAAGCCCGCGGACGGCGTCACACCGGACGGCAAGCCGTACACGTACTCGGCGAACGACATGAGCGTCGGCGACGTGGACGGCGACGGCGTGTACGAGTATTTCGTAAAATGGGACCCGTCGAACTCGAAGGACGTGTCCCAGACCGGGTACACCGGCAACGTCTACCTTGATTGTTACCGCGAGGACGGCACGCTGCTGTACCGGATCGACCTCGGCGTCAACATCCGCGCCGGCGCCCACTACACGCAGTTCCTCGTCTACGACTTCGACGGCGACGGCCGGGCGGAGCTGATGTGCAAAACAGCCCCCGGGACGAAAACGATCCGCTTCGGACCGGACGGCGAGCCTATGCGAGAGACATTCATCACGATGCCGCCGGAAGACGCGGCTGCGGGGTACAGCCATGCCGACGACTACCGGATGAGCGCCGCCGACTACGCGGAGCACATCACACAGCTGTTCATGCGCTGGCACGAGCACGAGGAAGTGAAGGCCGGCCGCTGGCCGCAGCGGGTGGAAGAGGCGCTGGGCTGGGACCGCCGGTTCCGATACCCGCTGTCCCGCGAAGACGCGGAGCAGCTGCGCGATTACTTCTTCGATGTCTACGCGCCGAGCCGCAGCCCGCGCAACCGGCTGCGCGCGTTCGAGGGATTCATCCTCGGCGGGCCGGAGTATCTCACCGTCTTCGACGGAGAGACGGGCGAGGAACGCCATACCATCCGTTACAAGCCCGGCCGGCACGACGACGGCCTCATGTGGGGCGACTACGCCTGGCATCGGATCGAGCCGGGCAACCGCGTCGACCGGTTCCTCGCCGCGGTCGCGTACCTGGACGGCATCAGGCCGTATGCCGTCTTCGCGCGCGGCTACTACACGCGCGCCGCGGTCGTCACGTATCGCTGGGACGGCCGCCGGCTCCATGAGCATTGGAGCATCGACAGCGGCTGGGTGCCGATGAACAACCCGTTCGGCGACACCCGCCATGCGGAGGACGGCCTCGATCCGCAATACGGCGCGCTGGCGGGGCAGGGCGCCCACTCGCTCGCCGTTGCCGACGTCGACGGCGACGGCTGCCAGGAGCTCGTCTACGGCGCTGCGACGATCGACCACGATGGCACGCTGCTCTACGTGTCGCGGGGCGAGATGCCGGAAGGCAGCGCCGCGCCGGGCAGTCTCCGAAAGCTCGGCCATGGCGACGCGCTCCACGTCGCGGACATCGACCCCGACCGGCCGGGGCTCGAAATCTTCATGGTGCATGAAGGCGGGCGGCACGCCCCGTACGGGTTCGCGCTGCGCGACGCGGCGACCGGCCGCGTGCTGTTCGGCGCCCCTGCCGAACAAGACGTCGGCCGCGGCATGATCGGCCAGGTCGATCCGCGGCATCGCGGTCTTCAGGTATGGTCGTCCGCCGACCACGCCGGCCGCGAGCCGTTCGGCCTCATGACGTGCCGGGGCGAACGCATCGCCGACACGACGCCGGGCACGAACATGAACATCCGCTGGGCGGCCGACATGACGACGCAGATCATCTCCGGCACGTTCGATGAGCCGGCCGCCATTGACGACTGGCGGCGGGGCCGGCTGCTGACAGCGCACGGCACCCGCACGAACAACGGCACGAAGGGCAACCCGTGTCTCGTCGCCGACCTGTTCGGCGACTGGCGGGAGGAGCTCGTCGTGCGCACGGCGGACAGCTCGGCGATCCGGATCTATATGAGCACCGAGCCGACTGGCCGCAAGCTGTACACGCTGATGCACGATCCGCAATACCGGGTCGGCATCGCGAACCAGAACGTCGTGTACAACCAGCCGGCCTATCCGAGCTTCTATCTCGCGTCGGACATCGACTGGGCGAAGGTGCCGGTCCCGGAAATCCATGCGCCGCGCGCCTCCAACCCGTCCGACAGGGAGGTGACGGCCGGATGAAGCCATCCGCGACGACCGCCGCCGCGCGGCCGATGAGCCGAACGGGCGGATCGACGAAGTGGGGCCGGCTCTGGAAGAACCGCTGGCTGTACGCGCTGCTCGCCCCCGGACTGCTCTATTTTCTCATCTTCAAATACGTGCCGATGTGGGGGGTGCTGCTCGCCTTCCAGAACTTCTCGCCGTTCCACGGCTTCTGGAAGAGCGAATGGGTCGGGTTCGAACATTTCCGCGTCTTCTTCACGAACCCGGAATTTTTCATGCTGCTGCGCAACTCGCTCATTCTGTCGCTTTACAACCTGCTCTTTTTCTTCCCGGCGCCGATCATCCTGGCGCTCTTGCTCAACGAAGTGCGCATCGCCCTGTTCAAGCGGACGATCCAGACGCTCGTCTACGTGCCGCACTTCATCTCGATGGTCATCGTCGCCAGCCTCACCTACGTCTTCCTGACGACGGAGGGGGGCCTCGTGAACGAGCTGCTGCAGCAATATTTCGGCTTCAAGATCAGCTTCCTCACGAGTCCGGAATGGTTCCGGCCGATCATCGTCCTGCAGACGATCTGGAAAGAGTGCGGCTTCGGCACGATCATCTTCCTCGCCGCGCTGGCCGGCGTCGATCCCGAGCAGTACGAGGCCGCGATCATCGACGGGGCGAGCCGGTGGCGGCAGATGTGGCACATTACGCTGCCGTCGATCCTGAGCACGATCGTCATCCTGCTCATCCTGCGCATGGGCGACGTGCTCGACAACGGATTCGAACAGATCTACCTGCTGCTCAATCCTCTGAACCGGGAAGTGGCCGAAGTGTTCGACACCTATGTCTATTTCATGGGCATCACCCAGGGCGCGTTCAGCTACAGCACGGCGGTCGGCCTGTTCAAGTCGGTCGTCGGCATCATCCTCGTCATCGGGGCGAACTGGACGGCGAAGAAATTCGGCCAGTCCGGCATCTACTGACGCGCCGAAGCAGCGGAGGTGCATGTAACGATGAGGCAATACCGTACTCTGCCCGGAACCATTTTCGACATCTGCAACTATCTGTTCCTCAGCCTGTTCGCGCTCGCGGCGGTGCTGCCGTTCATCTACGTCTTCGCCGGCTCGTTCGCCTCGGACGCGGAGCTGACGAAGCGGGCGTTCTTTCTCGTACCGGAGAAATTCACCACTGCCGCGTACCGGTACATCTTCTCGACAGACACGATCGTGCGCAGCATCGGCGTCTCGGTCTATGTGACGACGGTCGGCACGCTCATCAACCTGTTCTTCACCGTGACGATGGCGTACGCGCTCTCGAAGCGGGAGCTTGCGGGCCGCAATTTCGTGCTCAACCTCGTCGTGTTCTCGATGCTGTTCGGCGGCGGCATGATTCCGACCTATCTCGTCGTCCGCGAGCTGCAGCTGCTGGACACGTACTGGGCGCTCATGCTGCCCGGCGCGATCAGCGCGTTCAACCTGATCATCGTCAAGAACTTCTTCCAGGAGCTGCCGGCGGAGCTGGAGGACGCGGCCAAGATCGACGGCTGTTCCGATCTCGGCCTGCTCAGGCGCATCGTGCTGCCGCTGTCGATGCCAGTGCTGGCGACATTCACGCTGTTCTATGCCGTCGGCCATTGGAACAACTACTACTCGGCGCTGCTCTACATCAACGAACCGTCGAAATGGCCGCTGCAGGTCATCCTGCGCCAGATCGTCATGCTGTCCCAGATGGCGGCCGGCGATCTGAGCGCGATGGACCCGAACTTCGAACAGCCGCCCGACCAGTCGATCAAAATGGCGGTTATCGTCGTCGGCACGGTTCCGATTCTGCTCGTCTATCCGTTCCTGCAGAAGCATTTCGCGAAGGGCGTCCTGCTCGGGTCGGTCAAAGGGTAACGGATATGCGATACCATTTTCCACCACACACACAGGGAGGTTCTCGCGCATGAGAAAAGCGAAGAAATGGGCCGTCGTCCTGACGGCGGTGCTGCTGGCGCTCAGCGTGCTGTCGGCCTGCGGCGGCGGCAAGAACAACGGGAATTCCGGCGGCTCGGGCGATGCCGGCGGCGCTTCAAACTCCACCGGCGGCCGGAACGGCGCAGACACCGGGTCGAGCGAAGACAGCAAGGCGTCCGAACCGGAACCGCCGCTTGAAATCAGCATCATGCTGCCGATCTTCAAGACGAACTATCCGAGCGACGACAGCCCGGTCGTGCAGGAGATCAACAAGCGCGCGAACGTGAAGCTGCATCTCGAATGGGTGCCGAACTCGTCCTACACCGACAAGTTCAACATCACGCTCGCCAGCGGCAAACTGCCGACGATCATTTACGTCCCGGACGTGAAGAACCCGAACTTCGTCAACGCGGTGAAGGCGGGCGCGTTCTGGGAAGTCGGCGAGAAGATGAAGAACTACCCGTACCTGTCCCAGGCGAATCCGGTCATCATGAAAAACTCCTCGATCGAAGGCAAAAACTACGGCGTCTACCGCGGCCGCGCGCTCGGTCGGAACGGCATCAACTACCGGAAGGACTGGCTCGAGAACGTCGGGCTCGAGCCGCCGAAGACGATCGACGACTTCTACAACATGCTGAAGGCGTTCAAGGAGCAGGACCCGGACCGGAACGGCAAGGACGACACCTACGGCATGGTGCTCGTCAAGTGGACCGGCCAGTGGGCGAGCGGTTTCGACATCATCAAGCTGTGGTTCGGCGCGCCGAACAAATGGGGCGTCGTGGACGGCAAACTCGTGCCGGAGCATCAGACGCCGGAATATCTCGAAGCGCTCCGCTTCATGAAGAAGCTGTATGACGAGGGGCTGATCAACCAGGACTTCGCCGTCTACGACTCCGCGAAGTGGAACGACCCGGTCGTGAACGGCCAGGCCGGCGTCATCGTCGACGTCACCGACAACGCGGCGCGCCTCGACGACGCGATCCACCGGGCGCTGGCGGCGGAAGGCAAGGATCAGCCGGACGTCCATTTCGTCGACAACATGATCGGCGTCGTCGGCGACCACGGCCTGCGGGCCCTGCCGACCTCCGGCTTCGCGGGCATTCTCGCGATTCCGAAGTCGTCGGTCAAGACGGAAGAAGAGCTGGACCGCGTCCTTGCGTTCCTCGACAAGATGAACGAACCGGAGCTGCAGACACTGGCGGGTTACGGCATCGAAGGCGTCCATTATACGCTCGAGGACGGGTACGTTGTCTGGGTCGACGATCCGGTGAAGCTGGAGTCGGAAGTGGAAGGGCTCAACCAGATGCTGCCGTTCATCCCGGAAGATCAGGGGCTCAAGGTGAAGCAGACGCCGCTGCGGCAGAAGACGGCGGAGCTGCAGAAGGAAGCCGAGCAATACGTCGTGCCCAACCCCGCGGAGCCGTTCATCTCCACGGTCTATTCGCAGAAAGGACAGCAGCTTGACAATATCATCAACGACGCCCGCATCAAATATATCGTCGGCCAGCTTGACGAAGCGGGACTGCTCCAGGCGTTCGAGACGTGGAAGAAATCGGGCGGCGACGATCTGGTCAAGGAAATGAACGAGCTGTACGCCGCGGCGAATCCGTAAGCCGCGCGGCGGACGGCAAATCCGGGCCGCGTCCTTCATGGGCGCGGCTTTTGCGGATTGGCCGGGCACTCCCCGAAAAACCGGAAAATCAACCGATTCTGACGGAAAAGTGAACACTTTTCCGCGCCGGGATGGGGTACGATCAAATAAAAAGACGCGCGGGGAGAGCGACCGATGGAGGGGAAGCGGGGGATGGACGCGTGGTGAAGCGGATCTTCAGCCTGCCGGCACGGATGGCGTCCGGCAGAGGCCATTTCTATCGGCGCAGCCTGAGCTTGCTGTTCGTCGTATCGGGCGTGCCGGGGCTGATCATCGGCTCGCTGGTGTACGGGCTGACGGCGGGCCGCGTGGAGCGCGAGCTGCTGGACAACCATGTGCGCCAGATCGAGCAGCGTTCCGTCAACCTCGACAACCAGCTCGGCAATCTCGAGCTGCTCTTGTCCCACTGGGCGTTCGATCCGAAGTTCGACTACCGGCTGCGGGAGACGGATTTCATCCGGGAGTTCGACGTGACGCAGGAACTGACGCGGACGCTCGTCGCGATGCAGGGGTCGAACGCCATCGTGAAGCGGGCGGAGCTGTATGTGGGCGGGCAGAGCCCGGTTCTGCTTCATCCGGAGTACATGGCGGTCGACGAGGCGACGGCGGCACGCTACGAAGCGCTGATCCGCTACCGCAGGTTCACCTACTGGACGCACTGGGCGTTCGATCCCTCGCGTCCGGACGAACGGGAACCGGCGCTTGTCCACCATATCCCCGCCGGCAGCCTGGAGCCGTTCGGCGTGCTTGTCTTCCGTCTCGATCCGGACCGGTTCGCGGATCTGCTGCGCACGCTCGCGCCTTACGACGAAGGCGAGACGTTCACGTGGGATCCGTCCGGCAGCTTCTGGCTGTCGGCGGGCGGAAGCGCGGAGGATTCGCCGTTCGTCCGCGCGCTGCGGGAGCGGGTCGAAGCGTCGGATGAGCCGTCCGGCTCGTTCCTGACCGAATGGGAAGGGCAGATGTACGCCGTCTCCTACGGCACGCTGTCGCGCATCGCGAACGACTGGCGGTACGTGTCGGCGTCGCCGATCGGCAACATTACGGCGCCGGTCGTGTTCATCTCCAAAGTCATCATGCTGGTCAGCCTGGCCGCGCTGCTGCTCGCGGCGCTGCTGGCGTGGCTGGCGTCGCTCCGCATCTACTCGCCGGTGAAGCGGCTCGTCGCGCTGCTCGGCGGCGGGCAGACGGGTCATTCTGGGGACGAATTTTCGCTGTTCGAGCGGGAATGGCGCGATCTGAACCGCGAGCGGCTGGAGCTGCACAACCGGATCGCGGAGCAGCTTCCATTCGTGAAGCACGGCTTCCTCCATCAGCTCCTGCAGGGGCATCTGCACGCCTACTCGGAGGCGGATCTCCGCCGCCGCATGGAGCGGCTGCTGCGGGGGACCGAAGGATGCCGGTTCGTCGTCGTCTACGTCCGGCTGATCGGCATGCTCGGCGGCGAAGGGAAGTTCCGGGACGGGGACGAAGGGCTCGTCTCCTTCGCCGCGGCGAATCTGCTCGAGGAATTGGCCGCGCCGCGGTTTCCTCGCAGCGAGACGATCCACTTCCACGACATGTCGGCGGGCGTGCTGGTGTTCGTGCCGCCCGACTTGTCCTGCGCGGACGAGATCGAATCGTTCTGCGCCGAAGCGGCGGCGCGGATCAACCGCGTGCTGCATCTGCACGCGGTGATGGCGTTCGGCGAGCCGGTGCCGCGCATCCGGGACGTGCCGCTCGCCTTCGAGCGTGCGAAGCAGGCGGCCGGATTGCGCCTGCTGGACAACGCGAACCAGATCATTCGCATGGAGCGGGAGATGGCCGATCAGGAGGAGGCCGCCGAGCTGCGCTATTCGTTCACGCTCGAGCGCGAGCTGCTCCAAGCGCTGCGCACCGGCGACGAGGACGGCGCCCGCGCCCATCTCGAAGCGTTTCTTGGCTCGCTGTGCGGCGGCGGTGCGAAGGAGATCGACGTACAGCAGGGCATGCTGCAGCTGCTCGGCCAGGTGCAGCACGCGATGATGGCGTCGGGCTTCCATCCGCACCGCCTGTACGGCGGAGCGAATCTCTACGCCGAACTGTCGCGCCTGCGGGAGCCGAAGCAGATGCTGCGCTGGTTCATGAACCGGGTGCTCGCGCCCTATTTCCGCGAGTGGGCGTCCCGCGCGGACGCTCGCGTGAAGCGGCTGGCCGGGCAGGCCGCCGAATATTTGCACCGCAACTACATGCGAGTCATCTCGCTCGAGAGCTGCGCGGACGCGCTCGGCACGAGCCCGTACGCCTTGAGCAAGGCGTTCAAGGCGGCGACGGGTACGAACTTCATCGATTACCTGACCGAGCTGAGGCTGGAGAAAGCGAAGCAGCTGCTTCGCGAATCGGAGCTGAAGATTCACGATGTCGCGGGCATGGTCGGCTATCAGCACAGCTATTTCAATCGGATTTTCAAGAAGCTGGAGGGCATCACGCCGACCCTGTACCGGCAGCGGAGCCGAAACGCTTGAAGGCGGGAGTTCCAGGTGCGGGGGTGCGCGTGATGATATCTGAAGGAGGCGCTCTGGATGCGACATGTGGATGCGGAACCGGTGCGGACGGCTGAGCTCGACATCCGCGCCGCCGGCCCGCGTTGCCGGATGCTGCTCGGCGATCTGGACGGGGACGGCCGGATGGAAATGGTGCTCGCGCAGCCGGACAACCGGCAGGATGTGCGATACATTCCCCATCAGGTGCAGGCGCTCACGGCGTTCGACCTGGACGGCAGGCTGCTGTGGCAGGTCGGACGGCCGGACCCCGGCGCGGGCGGTCCGGGCTCGGACTATCCGGCGCAGATCGTCGACTGCGACGGTGACGGACGGCTCGAAGTGCTGTGCGTCATGGACGGCCGGCTGCTCGTGCTCGACGGGCGGAGCGGCCGAGCGAAGGCGAGCCTGCCGCTGCCCGCGCCGCACGCGCACGACTGCATCATCCCGGCGGACCTGTCCGGGCGCGGGTACTGCGGCGAGTGGCTGCTGAAGGACCGGTACCGGAACGTCTGGGCGGCGGACGGGAGCGGCCGCGTCCTGTGGCACCATGAAGGCAACCCGGGCCATTACCCGTGGGTCCGCGATCTCGACGGCGACGGCAAGGACGAGGTGATGGCCGGCTACACGCTGCTGGACCACGACGGCCGGCCGCTGTGGACCTGCGAGGGGCTCACGGAACACGCCGACTGCATCTGGGTCGGCGACGTGAACGGCGACGGGGAGGCGGAGATTGCGATCGGCGGCAGCGCCGTCGTCCTCTGCGACCGGCACGGCCGCGAGCTGTGGCGTTACGAAGGGGTGGTCGAGCCGCAGCATCTGGCGATCGGCCGCTTCCGTCCGGATCTGCCGGGCCTGCAGATCGCGGGCGTCGACCGGATCGTGCGGGAAGATGACGGACGCGGCCGCCCGGGGCGGGACGCGCTGTTCCTGCTCGATGCCGCCGGGCAGCTCCTGTGGAAGGAAGCACGCCGGACGCCGGGCTGGCTGACGATCATGGAGCCGCTCTCCGGCTGGACGGAGGACGCGCCGGACTATATGCTTGCGTTCCGGCGCGGCGGCGGGCTGCCGCCGGCGCTCTGCGACGGCCATGGGCGGACGGTCTGCGCCTTCCCGCTGGACGGCTATGCCGCCCATGCGGACCTGGCCGGTACCGGCCTGACGCAGGTCATTCTCTATCACGACGAGGCGGCGGCCGTGTTCGCCAGCCGGGACGTGCGGCTTCAGGCCAGGCCGGGAGCCGGGCCGCTGCCGCAGCCGAAGCGGCTGTCCCACGCAACGCTCTATCCCGGCGGCGAAGTTTGACAACACTTTCTGCGAGGAGAGTGAACATGTCCGATCTGAGCGCGTTCACCTTGTTTCTGGCGGGCGACTCGACCATGGCCGACCAGCCGGCGGATGTGTATCCGCTGACCGGATGGGGGCAGATGCTGCACCGGTTCGTTCCGGCCGATATCCGGGTCGCCAACCACGCGATGTCCGGCCGCAGTTCCCTCAGTTTCATCAACGAAGGGCGGCTGGACGCGATCATGCGGGAGGCCGAGCCGAACGACTGCCTGATCATCCAGTTCGGCCACAATGACGAGAAGATGGAAGATCCGAGCCGGTACACGGACCCGGAAGTGACGTACCCGGCGATGCTGCGCCGCTATCTCGAAGCCGCCCGTTCGCGCGGCATGCGGCCGGTCCTCGCGACGCCCGTCCAGCGGCGGACGTTCGCGGCGGGCGGCACGCTGTACGAATCGCACGGGGCCTATCCGGATGCGGTGCGCAAGCTGGCCGCGGAGGAGGGCGTACCGCTGCTGGACCTGGCGGCGAAGACGAAGGAGCTGTACGAGCGGCTCGGACCGGAAAAGTCCACGTCGCTGTTCGTGCATGCGAAGCCGGGCGAACTCCCGAATTACCCGGACGGTGCGGAGGACAACACCCATTTCAGCGAGCGCGGCGCGCTGCGCGTGGCGGAGATCGCCGCGGAGGGACTCGCGGAGCTGGGCATCCTTCCGTATGTGCGCCGGCCGGCTTGATGCGCGGTGGTTATCCGATTAAGCGGGAAGGATTTTGCTTGTGCGGGAACGAAATGAACGGGGAAGCGTTTGCTGAGCGCACCATGCGGAGGGATGAACGATGCCGAGAATCGTGCTCGCTTTTCCGGAAGGGCGGCACAAGGCGCTGACGATGAGCTATGACGACGGGCGGGAAGCGGATCGGCGGCTCGTCCGGATTTTCAACGACCACGGCGTGCGGGGGACCTTCCATCTGAACGGCGGGCTGCTCGGCGAAGGCGGGCGGATCGGCGCGGAGGAAGCCGCGTCCCTGTACGCGGGCCACGAGATCGCGGCCCACACGCTGACGCATCCGACGATCGCGCGCTGCCCGAAGGAGACGATCGTCCACGAGATCATGGAGGACCGCAAGCGGCTGGAGGAGATTACGAACGAGCCGGTGCGCGGCCTCTCGTATCCGAACGGTTCGCACAACCGGCTGATCCGGGACATGCTGCCCCATCTCGGCATCGCCTATTCGCGCGTCGTGCCGTCGACCGGCGGGTTCGGCATGCCGGACGACTGGTACGAATGGATGCCGACGTGCCATCACAAGGACCGGCTGATGGAGCGGGCGGAGGCTTTTGTCGAGCTGCACAAGCGGCAGTATCTGTACCTGATGTACGTGTGGGGCCACAGCTACGAATTCGACACGGACGGCAATTGGGATCTGATCGAGTCGTTCTGCCGGTTCATCGGCGGCCGGCGGGACATCTGGTACGCGACGAACATCGAGATCTTCGACTATATGCAGGCGTTTGAGCGGCTGCAATTTTCTGCGGACTGCCGCGTCGTCCGCAACCCGAGCGCGTCGTCCGTCTGGCTGTACGCCGACGACCGGCTGGTCGAGGTGCCCGGCGGGGCCGTGGTGGCGTTGGCGTAACCAGCGGATGGTGCGGAGAGGCAATATACTGCATTATTACATCATATTGTGCCGAAAAACGCCGGGACCGCCAGATATACTGCAAAAATGCAGTATATTCTCCCGATTTGCGAAAAATCGTCCAAATGTAATGTATTTTTGCATTACATTAAAATAAGGCCAGCCAGGAAGTCCGCTGAATCGCTCCTGACCGGCCGTCCCGCTTCACCGCATCGCTTCCGCCTCGCGGATCGCGTTCTGCGCCAGCAGCCGCATCGTCACGTCATCCATCGGCGGATTGGAGAGGCCGAACCGGACATCGCGGTACAGACGCTGCAGCGGGTGGTTCATCGCCAGCCCGTGGGCGCCGGTGATGCGCAGCGCCTTGTCGACGACCGCGATCGCCGTCTGCACCGCGAACGATTTTGCCGCGGCCATTTCCGCCGGGTACTGCTCCGGATCATACGTCCCGTCGTCGTACTTTGCCGCGACGGCGTACAGGAAATGCCGGGCCGCGGTCAGCGCCAAGTCGATCTCGCCGAGCAGTTGGCCGACGTTCGGCGCATACAGGATCGGCCGGTCCAGCGAGTTCGGCTGGTACGACGCCGCGAACTTCAGCGCTTCGCGACGCGCTGCCAGCGCGATGCCGAGATAGCAGGCGGGCACGTGCAGCAGGAACGGGTTCGGCGCGTGAACCTGCTTCGACGTATGCCGGGCGCGCGCCTCTTCGGGTACGATGACGCCGTCCAGCACGAGATCGTGGCTCGCCGTACCGCGCATGCCGACCATGTTCCACGTCGGCTCGATCACCATGCCCTCCGCGCCGGCCGGAATCAGAAACTCCGCCGGCACTCCGGTGTCCTGAAGGACCGCGGTGACGATGAAATAATCCAGCACGGGCGAGAACGTCGAGAACGTTTTGCGGCCGTGGATGCGGTAGCCCTCCGGCACCCGGACGGCGTACGTCTGCGGCTTGCCGCCCCGGGACGGGCTGCCGGTGGCCGCCTCGGACGCCATTTTGTTGATCAGCGCGCCGCGCTCCACGACATCGGCGAAAATCCGGTCCAGCGTTTCGTCCGGCCACGGGCGGCGCTGCACAAGCTCCGACAGCACGCTCACGTGCCACCCCATGCCGAGCGCGGTTGCCGGATCGGCCTGGGCGATCCGCTCCTGGTACAGCACCATCTCGTAGACGGTCATGCCCTGCCCGCCCCGGTCGCGGGGCACGGGCCATCCCGGATAGCCGAACTCCCTCAACGCCTTGACGAACCCTTCGGATATGCGATTCTCCTCGTCGGCGGCGTGCGCTTCCGCCGCGAAGCGGTCGGCCAATTCGCCGAGCCGGGCCAGCCGCTCCCGCTGCTCGCCGGTCCGCGCGAACGTGTCCATAACCCCATCACCTGCTCCGTCATAGTCGAACTCGGATTCGTTCCCCTGATATTGGCATATTCGATCGGCGGATGTCAAGTATTCCCGTCACAATAGGAGCCATTTCCGGTGCATGTTAAAGACATATTATGGACTTGTCTTTATATGATGCGAACGGTATCATTAATTTCGGGATCAATACGGCTGAACGACCGGATCAGCGAGGCCGCTCAGCGCACAAGGGGAGGAGTTGAATCGGATGAAGTACAGAATCGGCGTCATCGGCGCGGGTTCGATTTCCGAAATGCATCTGAACGCGTACCAAGCGCATCCTGACGTCGAAATTGCGGCGATCTGCGATGTGAACGAAGAGCGGGCGCGGGCCAAGGCGTCGGAATACGGCGCGTCCCGCGTATACACCGACTATCGGGAACTGCTCGCCCAGCCGGACATCGACGCCGTCAGCGTCTGCACCTGGAACAATTCGCACGCGGAAATTTCCATCGCCGCGCTGGAAGCCGGCAAGCACGTCCTCGTGGAGAAGCCGCTTTGCAAGACGATGGAGGAAGCGCTCAAGGTGCAGGAAGCGGTCAAAAGAACCGGCAAGGTGCTGCAGGTCGGCTTCGTCCGGCGGTACGGTGCGAACGCGGAAGTCCTGAAACAGTTCATCGACAACGGGGAGTTCGGCGAAATCTATTACGCGAAAGCTTCCTGGCTCCGGCGGCTGGGCAACCCGGGCGGCTGGTTCGCCGACATCGAGCGTTCCGGCGGCGGGCCGCTGATCGACATCGGCGTCCACGTGATCGACATCTGCTGGTACCTGATGGGCAAGCCGAAGGTGAAGTCCGTCAGCGGCAATACCTACAAGAAGCTGGGCAACCGCTCGAATGTGAAGCACATCGAATTCTACAAGGCGGCAGACTACGACCCGTCTTTCAACACGGTCGAAGATCTCGCGAACGCGCTCATCCGCTTCGAGAACGGCGCGTCGCTCATGGTGGACGTCAGCTTCACGCTGCACGGCAAGCAGAGCGGGGTGGAAGTCAGCCTGTACGGCGAGCGCGGCGGAATCATTCTGGAACCTGAACTCAAGATCATCACCGAGAAATACGACACCATCCTCGAGCTTGCGCCGCAGATGGACCATCCGACGTTCGACTTCAACCAGGGATTCGCGAACGAAATCGCCTGGTTCGTATCGGCCATGGCGGGCGAGAAGGAGACGCTCAGCCCCGTCGAGGACGGCGTGGAGATGATGAAGATTCTGACCGGCATCTACGAATCGGCGCGCCTGGGCAAGGAAATTCACTTCTGAACATCATAACCGACGGATGGAGGACGGACAATCATGGCAAAACTGGACAACAAAATCGGCGTCATCGTCGACAGCTTCGGCGTCGGCGTGCGGGAAGGCCTGAAGAAGGCGAAGGCGGTCGGCGCGGAGGGCGTGCAAATCTACGCCGTCAAGGGCGAAATGGATCCGGACAATCTGTCCGCGGCCGCGCGCAAGGAACTGAAGGCGTACATCGAGGATCTCGGCCTGGAAATTTCGGCGCTCGTCGGCGACCTGGGCGGGCACGGGTTCCAGGATGAAACGGCCAACGCCTGGAAAATCGAGAAGTCGAAGCGCATCCTCGATCTCGCCGTGGAGCTCGGCACGAACGTCGTGACGACCCACATCGGGATCGTGCCGGACGATCCGAACAGCAAGATTTACGCCACGATGCAGGCAGCCTGCAGGGAGCTGGCGGATTACGCGGATTCCCTGAACGCCCATTTTGCGATCGAGACGGGGCCGGAGACGGCGGCGCATCTGCGCAGCTTCCTCGACACGCTCGGCAGCAAAGGCGTAGCCGTCAACTTCGACCCGGCGAACTTCGTCATGGTGACCGGCGACGATCCGGTCCGCGGCGTCCACATCCTGAAAGACTACATCGTGCACACGCATGTCAAGGACGGCATCCGGCACAAGCCGATCGATCCGCGCTACGTTTACGGCGCCGTCGGCTTCGACTCGCCGGACCATGACCGGATCGCCGAACTGCTCGCGAGCGGCGAATATTTCGAGGAAGTGCCGCTCGGCGAGGGCAAGGTCGACTTTGATGCCTACTTCCAGGCGCTGGTCGACGTCGGTTACAAAGGATACCTGACCATTGAGCGCGAAGTCGGCGCAGATCCCGAAGCGGACATCCGCAAGGCGGTGGAGTTCATCCGGGCTTACCGGCAAGCGTAAACCAGACGGGGAGTGGATGAACGTGAAGCTGGGACTGAGCAGCTACAGCCTGTACCAGGCAATCCGGGACGGGCGGATGACGGTCGTCGACGCGGTGCGGTGGACGGCGGAACAGGGATTCGAGCACTTCGAGATCGTGCCGGTCGGCTTCGATCTTCGGGACAATCCCGATTTGACCGACGAAATCCGGCGCACGGCCGAGGCGTGCGGCATTGCCCTTTCGAGCTATACGGTCGGCAACAATTTCATTGTCGATTCGGAGGAAGAATTTGAGGCCCGGATCGCGGAACTGAAGAAGCACGTCGACATCGGGGCGCGGCTCGGCGTCAGGCTGATGCGCCACGACGTGGCCTCGGTGCCGGTGCCGGAGGCGACGATCCACCGGTTCGAAGAAGAACTGCCGCGCCTCGTGGAAGGATGCCGCCGCGTGGCCGACTATGCCGCGCAGTATGGCATCGTGACGAGCGTCGAGAACCACGGCTTCTTCGTTCAGGCCGCGGACCGGGTGCAGCGGCTGGTGAAGCTGGTGGACCGGCCGAACTTCAAGACGACGCTGGACGTGGGCAATTTCATCTGCGTGGACGAAGATCCGGTCGCCTCGGTGAAAAAGAACCTGCCGTACGCCTCCATGGTGCACGTCAAGGACTTCTACCTGCGGCCGGCGTGGATGGAGCTGGGCGAAGGCTGGTTCCGGACGGCGGCGGGCAACTGGTTCCGCGGCGCGATCACGGGATATGGCGACCTCGACCTGCGGTCGATCCTGAAGGAAATCAAGGCCGGCGGCTACGACGGTTACATCTCGATCGAATTCGAGGGGCTCGAGGACTGCCTGGAAGCGTCCCGCCTGTCGCTGGGTCAGGTCCGGAGGCTGTGGGAAAGTGTCTGAGCCCGGGGGGATTGGGGCAAAGACGCTGAACATCGGCATGGTCGGGCTCGATACGAGCCATGCCGTCGCGTTCACCCGCCTGCTGCATGACGCAAGTCACCCGCATCACGTGCCGGGCGGACGGGTCGTCTGCGCGTGGCCGGGCGGCTCGCCGGACTTCGAGCTGAGTTATTCGCGCGTCGGACGGTTCACGCGGGAGATGGAAGAGGAGTTCGGCGTGCGCATCGTCGATACGCCGGAGCAGGTCGCGGAACGTTGCGATGCCGTGATGCTCGAGGCCGCGGACGGCCGGACGCATCTCGAATTGTTCCGCAGGATCGCGCCGTGCGGCAAGCCGGTGTTCATCGACAAGCCGCTTGCGGTCACTGCCCGCGACGCAGAGGAGATTATGCGTCTAGCGGAGCGGTACGGCGTCCCGGTCATGAGCTGCTCGGCCCTCCGGTTCACGGACGGGCTGGTCCCTGCGGCATCGGCCGAGGGAGACGCGCACGTCACCGGTGCGGACGTCTTCGGTCCGATGCCCTTCTCGCCGCCAACGCCGGGTTATTTCTGGTACGGCATCCACGCGGCGGAGATGCTGTTTGCGATTCTCGGAGCGGGATGCGATCGGGTCAGCGCGGTCGGCGTGGGGGATCACGACCTGATCGTCGGCACCTGGGCGGACGGCCGGATCGGCACCGTCCGGGGCAACCGCGCCGGTCAGAACGCGTTCGGCGCGTTGATCCACCGGGCGGACCGCGTTTTGTTCGTCGAGCCGCCGGCCGATCTGATGCCGCTCTACGCCGGTCTGCTGCGGCGCGTGCTGGAGCTGTTCCGCACCGGGCGTCCGGAGGTTGACGCGCGGGAGACGCTCGGGATCATCCGCTTCCTGGAGGCGGCCAACGAAAGCCGCAAGTCCGGCGGAAAGCCGATCCGGCTCGGGCAATGAAAGATCGGGGTTGTCTCGCATGCCATCGGGGTGATGGCCTGCGGGCAGCCCCGATTTTTTGTGGGATGGGGAAGGGGCGCGCCGTCCGGGAGTAGGGGCCGTAACGAGGATACCGCGTTGCACAGCACCTACTCCTGACGATTGCCCCGGTAGATTGTACGATCCTCTCATTGTGGCATTTTCGGCCCCCCGGTAAGATGAATGCAAACGTCACGAACTGCTGAAAGGTGATGATCATGCTCCAGAATATCGTGATCGGGGAACCGGAACTTCTGGGGGAACCCGTAAGGACGCGCCTCGGGCAGGCGGCCGCAATCGGCGTCCGGGACGGAAAGAACGCGGAAGTCTGCTTCGCGGCCAACGGCTCCACGGCGGAATTTTTCTGCCTCGATCTGTGGACGGGCAAATGCAAATTCCGGGCGGAAATCCCGGGAGAAGACGTTGTCTGGGGCATGACGGTCGGCCGGGACGGCCGCGTGTATCTGGCCGGCGACATGACCGGCGTCCTTTACCGCTATGATCCCGCAAATCCCGGTCTCGAAAAAATCGGCGCCCATCCCGCGGACCCGTTCGTCTGGGATCTTGCCCCCCGGGGCGATTCCATCTTCGGCGCGACCTATCCGAAAACCCGCATCTTCGAGTACGACCCGGTCCGGTCCGTATTCCGCGACTGGGGGCGGGCCGACGATACGGAGCATTACGCCCGGGGGATCGCCGCGGACGAACGGTTCCTGTATGTCGGCCTCGGCAGCACGGCGGGGATGGTCAGGATCGACCTTTCCGACGGCAGCCGGACGAAAATCGACGTGCCCGGCGTCACGGGCCGGCAGGGATTCGTGGAACGGCTGTGGGTATGCGGGAACCATCTCGTCTTCCAGGTGCAGAAAGCGCACATGTACGTACTCGATCTGGCAACGAACCGGATCGTCGATCGATTCGAAGCGGACGGGTACGCCTGTGCGGACACCGCGGACGGTGCGGACATCGCCGCCGGCGGCGCGGGACCGAACGCCGGTCTGCGGCTCTATTTCACGAAAGGCAATGCCCTCTTCCGCTGGGAAGGGGCCGGCGAGGTCCGGCAAGTCGCCGCCCTGCCGATGGGCGCCTGCGACGGCAAACTCCGGATCAAGGCGATGGCGTGGGTGAACCGCCGGGAGGACGCGGCCGGGCGGGTGCTCGCGATCGTGACCTCCTACGGAGAATGCTTCCTCTACGATCCGGCCGCCGGGGAAACCCGCCGCGTCGAGCTCGAAATCGAGCCGAAGCCGGTGCAGGTGCAGGCGCTCGCCGCGGTCGGCGAAGGACATCTGTTCGTCGGCGGCTATCAGCGCGGCCTTGCGCTCTGGAATCTGCAAGAAAACCGCCGTGAATGGGAACTGCTGCATTTTCCGCAGTCCGAGGGCATCGCATCGGGCGATGACGGCAGCGTCTATTTCGGCACGTACACCCAAGCATGCATTTACCGATTCGATCCGCGCAAGCCGCTTGAACCCCGGCCCGGCTTCAAGGGGGCCGGCGCCAATCCCGAATTTCGGTTCGGCATCGGGGAAGGCCAGGACCGGCCATTCGCGATCGCGTCGGGGGACGGATACGTCTTCTTCGGCACGGTTCCCGACTACGGCCTGCTGGACGGGGCGCTGACCATCCATCGTCCGGAAACCGGCGAAATCCGCGTCTATCCGGGCATCGTACCCAAGCAGAGCATCGTGAGCCTCGCCTACCGGGACGGCGTCGTGTACGGCGGCTCCTCGATCGAAGGCGGCCTCGGCAGCGTGCCTGTCCATGACCGGGCGGAGCTGTTCGCGTTCGACGTGCGCGAGGGCAGGCTGCTGCACCGGTTCAAGCCCGAAATTCCCGGCATCGACGTTCCGCCGAAGATGATCGGCGGGCTCGCCGTCGGTCCCGACGGCCTGCTCTGGGGCATTGCCTGGGGGACCGTCTTCGCGTACGACCGCGCGTCGATGCGGCTCGTGAAGTCCCGCGTCTGTCTGCCGAGCGATTACCGGGGGCCCCTGTACCGCCCGCCGGCTCTCCGCTTCGGCCCGGACGGCCTGATGTACACCGAACTGGCGCGGAAATTCGTCGTCATCGATCCGGAGACGCTGGACTTCCGCGTGATCGACGAGGAGCCTTTCGGCCATCTGACGTTGGGCCCCGACGGGGATTTGTACCAGGCGAAGTGGTCGCAGCTTTACCGGCGGAAAGTCGTCCGCCCGGCGGACGGCGGGGCATAACGCCCGAACCGGTGCGGGCGGCCCAAGGCAGCTCATTTTGAACGATTGTATGGCAAAATCGAAAGATCGCCGCATAGGAAGCGGTTTCGTTTGACTCTACAATGGGAAATGTCACGGGACTTCCGGGAGACAGAAAGGGGAACATCATGGACCGTGCGACGCCGATGCCGGCAATGCCGGAGAAGAACAAGTCGGGACTGGCCGGCTTCCTGAAATTCGTGGTGCGCCACCGCGCGCTCTACATCATGCTCATTCCCGGCCTGGCCTATCTGATCATTTTCAAGTACATTCCGCTGGCGGGCAGCGTCATCGCGTTCCAGGACTTCAACATCTTCAGGGGAATCTGGAACAGCCCGTGGGTCGGCTTCAAATGGTTCGAGCAGTTTTTCACCTACCCGCAGCTCAGGCGGCTGCTGTTCAACACGATCATCATCAGCTTCTATCAGTTGATTTTCGCATTCCCGGCGCCGATTCTGCTGGCCCTGCTGCTCAATGAAGTGCGCAAAATGGCGTTCAAGCGGACGGTGCAGACGATCGTCTATTTGCCGCACTTCTTCTCCTGGACGATCGTGTTCGGATTTACGTACATGATCCTGTCGGTGCAGACCGGCCTCCTGAACAGCCTGATCGAATCCCTCGGGTTCGAGCGGATCAACTTCCTGCAGAAGGCGGAATACTTCCGCACGATCATCGTCGGCACCGGCATCTGGAAGGAGACGGGCTGGAGCGCGATCATCTTCCTGGCAGCGCTGGCCGGGATCAACCCGTCGCTGTACGAAGCGGCCAAAATCGACGGCGCGAACCGTTTCCGGCAGCTCTGGCACATCACACTCCCCGGCATCCTGCCGACCATCGTCATCATGCTGCTGCTCCGGATCGGCAACATCCTCGATCTCGGCGCGGAACAGATCTACATGTTCCTGAACGAGCTCACGTACCGGACGGGTGACGTGCTGGACACGTACACGTACCGGATCGGCATCCTGGGCGGCCAATACAGTCTGACCACCGCGATCGGGCTGTTCAAGTCCGTCGTCGGGTTCCTGCTGATGGTCACCGCCAACCAGTTGAGCAAGAAGATTACGGGCGAAGGCTTGTACTGAGCCGGGCCGGTCAAGGTGAGAACATATGGCGATCAAACGCTCCCTGGGTGAAAAAATCTTCGACGCCTGCAACGTGATTTTTCTCGTGCTCGCGTCCCTGCTCGTCGTCATTCCCGTCGTTCACGTCATCGCGGGATCGTTCAGTTCGACGCAGGCGCTGATCCAGAACAAGGTGTTTCTGGTGCCGGTCGATTTCAACCTGGACAACTACAAGCTGGTCATCCAGAACGAGACGTTCTGGGAAACATTCAAAAACTCCGTCCTGCTCGTCATCGTCGGCACGGCCATCAACATGGTCATGACGCTCGTGACGGCGTATCCGCTGTCCAAGAGCTATCTGAAGGGACGCAAAGTGTTCATCCTGGCGTTCGTGTTCACGATGATTTTCCACGCGCCGCTCATTCCGTCCTACATTCTGATCCGGAACCTCGGCCTGCTCGACACGTTCTGGGCGCTTGTCGTTCCGCCGGCGATCGGGATGTTCAACCTGATCATGTGCATCACGTTTTTCCGTTCGCTGCCCGAGGAGCTGTTCGAGGCGGCCCGCGTGGACGGCATGGGCGAATACCGCATCCTGTGGAAAATCGCCGTGCCGCTCTCGATGCCGATCGTCGTGACGCTGCTGCTTTTCTACGCGGTCAATCACTGGAACAGCTACTTCAACGCGCTCATTTACATCACGGACCGGAAATTGTACCCGCTGCAGCTGTATCTGTACCATCTGCTCGCGGAAGCGAACGCGATCGACAACTATCGCGGCGTCAACACGCTTGCCAGCCTCGACACGTCGCCGCAAGGGCTGCAGCTCGCCACGATCGTCGTCGCGACGGTGCCGATCGTCATCATCTATCCGTTCCTGCAGAAGCATTTCATCAAGGGCGCCATGCTCGGTTCGCTGAAAGAATAGCAAGTACTTCATCCGGAGTATGTTCGGGCGCAGGACCGGTCATCTGCCCGTCCGCGTCCGATCGAATACGACTACTCTTGCTGGAGGTGCATGCGCGACCGGAAACGGAACAGACACTTGCCGCCAACGGAGATGGACTTGAAGCATCTGGATTTGCATCCAACCATGGAGGGAAGTCATTCATGAACAAGTGGAAAAGGTTTGCCATTCTGGGGGTTGCACTCATGCTGCTGTTCTCCGCCGCCGCCTGCTCGTCCGGCAGCAAAAACAACGGCGGAAGCGCGTCCTCGTCCGGTTCGGATTCCGGCTCCCCGGGCGAAACGGCGGAAATTCCGACGATCAAGATTCTGACCGCCGACCTTGCGAAGGTGGCGCCGGAAGATCCGTCGAAGGACCGGACGGTCCAATACATGGAGGAGAAATCCGGCGTCGATCTGGACATCACGTTCATCGCGAACGCGAACTACCAGGAGCAGGTGCAGCTCAAGTTCGCCGCGAACGAGAAGTTCGACGCGTTCCTCGGAACGGGACTGAACAGCGGCGCCGCATCGTTCGCGCGGGAAAAGCTGCTGCCGCTCAACGATCTCATTGATCAATACGGTCCGAACCTGAAGAAGAACATTCCGCAGGAAGCCTGGGACGCCGTCACCGTCGACGGCCAGATCCTCGGCATCCCGCAGCCGTCCTATGTCCAATCGAGCCGCATCCTGTACGTGCGCCAGGACTGGATGGACAAGCTGGGCATGACGGAATATCCTAAGACGTCCGGCGAATTCCTGGACATGCTGCGCGCGTTCCGCGACAACGACATGAACGGCAACGGCGACAACTCCGACGAGCTGCCGTTCTCCACGCGCCAGGGCTTCAACTGGGTCATGGACCCGATCTGGGGCATGTGGGGCCTTTCGCCGCTGGGCGGCTATGAATACAACGGCGAAGTGGTGCCGGGCTTTGCGCATCCGCGCTTCAAGGAGCCGCTCAGGCTGCTGCAGACGATGTATCAGGAAGGTCTCCTGGATTCCGAGTTCCTGACGAACTCGTCCTCGATCTGGGCGCAAAAGTTCGAATCCGGCCGCGTCGGCGTCCTCGGCTTCCAGCCGGAATCCGCCTGGGCGTTCCACAAGCGGATCTATGACAACGCGGGCGACCCGAACGTGAACCTGATGGCGATGCCGACGCCGCGCGGCGAAGGCTGGGACGGCCCGGTGGGCGCCGAAATCTACACGATCGCCCGCACCTATCACGTCACGACGGATTCGAAAAATCCGGAAGCGGTCATCAAGTTCTTCGACTGGGTCCTGAGCGAAGAAGGCCAGATCTTCACCGAGCTGGGCATCGAAGGGCTGAACTACACGATCGACGCAAACGGCAACATCGTGTACGACGCCGAGTCGGAAGCCCGGGAGCAGACGGAATGGCGCGACGTATTCCGGATGCACGGCTTCAACGAAACGGCGTTCGCAGCGAAGTATCCGGGCGAGCAGGGCGAGAAGCTGCGCCATGCATACGATATTTCGGCATCGGAAGGCTTCCGTTCCCTGACGGTGGACATGCCGCCGCTCGATCAGGAGCTGCAGAACATCCTCGAGAACTCGTTCCAGGAAAAGGCGGCGGAAATCGTCGTCAACAACCTGCCCGTCGACGAAACGTGGGACAAATTCATCGAAACGTGGCGCAAGCAAGGCGGCGACCGTTTGATCGAAGCCATGACGACGTGGTATAACGAGAACAAGTCCTGATCGCCGCCGCGGGCGGAACCGGCAAAATCCGAAAATCCACCTTTGCCGTTGGAACCGGAAAGAAGAGGGGAGAGCCATCTCCCTTTCTTCTTTTTCGCTTTTCTGAAATCCGGCTGCATCATCCGGGAGTGAGACCGCCATGAACGTGCTGGATGCGATTCGCCGATCGATCAAATGGAAACTCGTGACGCTGCTTGCTGCCGTGCTGCTGGCCGTCATCCTGCTGGTCGTGTATCTGACCTACCGGATCACCTCCGAGACCGTCATCCGCGACGCGGAAGTGATCAGCAGCCAAATGCTCAAGCAGGTCAATCTGAACCTGAACCAGTATCTGAACGGCTACAAGCAGAGTTTCCTTTCCATCGCTTCGAACCGGGACACCGAGAAGTGGTTTACGATTGGCGCCGGCGACGACCTCGGATCGTACGTCGCGTTCCAGGAGATCGTCCGCAACTATTTGCAGGTGTTCATCTACCATCATCCCGAAGTGATGTCCCTGACGTTCTACAACCTGAACGGCAACGAAATGCACTTCACGAACCAGGACGAACTCCGGGCGGATTACACGTTCAGGGCCGAGGACTACATCGAGCGGCTCGGAGCCGAAAGCGACATTTACCATGAGATCACCTTCCCGGAACACTACAGGCGGTCGACCCAGCCGGTGTTGACGATGGTCAAGCGGGTGGCATTCGGCCGGCGGGCGGGGTACATCAAGCTCGACGTGGACCTCGGGCCCGCCCTGGCGATCGTGACGGACACCGATCTGGGATTGTCCGGAAAGACGATGGTGACCGACGGGAAGGGAGAAATCATCGTCCATCCGGATCTGTCCAGGGTGAAAACTTACGCGGACGCCGACATCATCGCCCGCCTCGGGGAAACGAGCGGAACGTTCTACCGGAAGGACAGCCGGGAGATCGTCATGTTCCAGACCGTCCCGGCCACGGGATGGAAAGTGATGGCCGTCATTCCGTATTACGAGTTCGCGGAGAACGAACTGAACATCCGGCGGGTCACCATCGCGACCGTCCTGATCGGTCTCGTGCTGGCACTGGCGGTCGTATTCGCGGTCGTGTCCTCCGCCACGCACAGGATCGGAACGCTCAGATCGGCAATCAGCCGCGTCAAGATCGGCGATCTGGGCGTGCGGGTGCCGGCCGGGGGGAGCGACGAACTGGCGGATCTCGGGCACGCGTTCAACCTGATGCTCGACCGGCTGAACGATTCGGTGCAGGAGCTTGCGGAGACGCGGATGCGCCAGCAGGAGGCGACGATGTCGGCGCTCCAGTCGCAGATCGATTCCCATTTTCTCTACAACAGCCTGGAGACGATCAACGCGATGGCGGACCTGGCGGGTCACCGGGAGATCGAGCGGATCGCGGTGGCGCTGTCGCGGATGCTCCGCTACACGTCCGACTACCGGCAAATGTTTGTCACCGTCGAGGATGAGCTTCAGCATCTGAAGCATTACCTGGAAATTTGCCGGATCCGGTTCGGCGAGAAATTGAGCTATGCGATTGAAGCCGAAGACGACTGCAGGCGGTCGAAGTGCCTCAAGGCGATCATCCAGCCGCTCGCCGAAAACAGCATCCGCCACAATCTCGACCTGAACGGACGGCCGCTTCGGCTCGAGATCAAGGTCCGGCGCGCGGATTCCGGACATGTGCGGATCGACATTCTGGACGACGGGACCGGCTTTGCGCCGGAGAAACTCCGCGAGCTGCGGGAGAAAATCGCGTGCATGAGCTCGCGGGCGCTCGGCGAACACGCGGGCGGCGTCGGGCTGCTCAACGTCCATTCCCGGATCCGGGTCTGCCACGCGGCGGATCCGCTTGCCGGCGTTTCCGTCTCCAATCGCGAAGGCGGCGGGGGCGCGGCGGTATCGGTCATGTTCCCCTTCGATTCCCCAGGCAGGGAGGAACCGGCATGAAACGCATTCTGATCGTGGATGACGAGCCGATCATCCGGCTCAGTCTCGCCAAGAAGGCCGGGGAGTGCGATCCGTCGGCGGTCGTGGCCGGCGTCGCTTCCGACGGCCGGGAAGCGCTGGACTGGCTGGAGAACCATTACGCGGACCTGTGCATCACCGATGTCAAGATGCCCGTGATGAACGGGCTGGAGCTGATCCGCGCGATTCGGGAACGCCATCCGTGGATGGGCTGCATCGTGGTGTCCAGCTACGACGATTTCGATTTCGTGAAGCGAAGCCTGGAGCTCGACGTCATCGACTATGTCCTGAAGCCGGTCGATTCCGCCGAGTTGAAGAATGTGATGGCCAAGGCGTTCGCGGAACTGGAGGGAAGCCGCAGGGACGAAGCCGCGCGCCTTCTGATCGGCAAGATTCCGCTGCATCGGGACATGCTCGACCGATGGGAGCAGACGCTGGACGCGATGCTGGCCGAGCAGGTGCCGCTGCTCATCGTCGATACGCTCGCGATGATGGAACAATGGACCGTCGGCCGGCTCCATCTGCTTCCCGAGCTGGCCGGAGGATGGCTGGATGTCGTGCACGAGACGCTGCTGAAGGAGGCCCGGGGCGTTCCGGAGCGGGAGCCGGATGTCCCCGAAAACATCCGAACCGCGTTCGAGACGCTTTCGCTTGACCGGATTCGCACCTGGTTCCGGTTGTGCGCCGCCGGCGTGCTGGAACAGGGGGGTTGCCGGCTGATCGAACAGATCGCGAAGCAGCGCAGCCTCAAGGGATCGCGTCTGGCCACGCAGGTCAAGGAATACGTCGACAGGCACTACGCCGAGCGGATCACGCTCCAGGACGTGGCCGACGCGCTTTGCATCAGCCGGACGTACCTGGCCAGCCAGTTCAAGCAGGAGACGGGCATGACGTTCCTGAACTATCTCGTGTCGGTCCGGATGGAACGGGCGCGCGAACTGCTGCTGAACACCCCGATGAAGGTGTACGAGATCACGATGTCGGTCGGGTACGAGAACACGATCCATTTCTCCAAACTGTTCAAGGAGTATTACGGTCTCAATCCGATGGAGTACAAGAAGCGGATGGGGGGCTGACGCGCGGCCCGGCCCATCTTTTTATCGTCTATATAAAGACTGTATAAAGACTTGTCTTTATATTGTGTTCGGCGCTATGATGAGGATGGGAACCGCTACGAGTCCTTAAGGAGGAGAGTCATGAGAACAGTCGAAGAACTGGAAGCCAAGCTGTCGGAGCCGTCGGAGGAACTGATCCGGGATCTGGCGAGCGTAGACGGCGATGTGCTGATTCTGGGAGCGGGCGGCAAAATGGGGCCGAGCCTGGCGAAGCTCGCGGTGCGTGCGATCCGCGAAGGCGGGCTGAACAAGCGGGTCATCGGCGTATCGCGCTTCTCCGATGCGGAAGTGCGCGAAGATCTGGAAAGAAGCGGCGTCGAGATCATCTCCGCCGACATCCTGAACGACGACGAACTGCGCAACCTGCCGGACGCGGCCAACGTGATCTACATGGTCGGCTACAAGTTCGGCACGACGGGCAAGGAGCATCTGGCCTGGGCGATGAACACCTATCTGCCCGGCCGGGTGGCGGAACGGTACAAGGATTCGCGCATCGTCGTTTTCTCGTCGGGCAACGTCTATCCGTTCACGTCGATCCACGGCGGCGGCGCGGACGAATCCGTGGCGCCGGAACCGATCGGCGAGTACGCGCAATCGTGCCTGGGACGCGAACGGATTTTCACCTACCATTCGCACAAGAACGGCACGCCGATGCTCATCTACCGGCTGAACTATGCGATCGACATGCGCTACGGGGTGCTGCTCGAAATCGCGCAGTCGGTGTACGAGGGACGGCCGATCGACCTGACGATGGGCCACGCCAACGTCATCTGGCAGGGAGATGCGAACGCGATCGCGCTGCGCAGCCTCACGGCGTGCACGGCGCCGCCGACGATCCTGAACGTGACCGGTCCGGAGACGATGTCGGTCCGCTGGGCGGCGCACAAGTTCGCCGAGCGGTTCGGCAAAGAGCCGATTTTCGAGGGAACCGAGTCGGAGACGGCCCTGCTGAACAACGCGGCGAAGTCGTTCCGGATGTTCGGCTATCCGCGGGTGTCGCTGCTCCAGATGATCGACTGGGTCGCCGAATGGGTCAAGGCCGGCGGCAAGACGTGGAACAAGCCGACGCATTTCCAGGAGAGGAAGGGGAAATTCTGACATGACGCAAGCAGCCAGAACGCTGTCGCCCGAGAAAATGCGGGCGCTGCACGAAGGTCTCGTCATCCCCGCGCATCCCCTCGCGCTGGACGAGAACCGGAAGCTGGACGAACGCCATCAGCGGGCGCTTACGCGCTACTATATCGCATCCGGAGCGGGCGGCGTCGCGGTCGGGGTGCACTCGACCCAGTTCGAGATCCGGGATCCCGAACACAACCTGCTCGAACCGGTGCTGCGGCTCGCCGCGGATGAGGTCGACCGGGCGCAGCTCGACCGGCCGTTCCTGAAGATCGCCGGCATCTGCGGGCCGACGGAGCAGGCGCTCAAGGAAGCGGAGCTTGCCGCCTCCCTCGGCTACGACGCCGGCCTGCTCAGCATGGGCGGACTCGCCGATTGGAGCGAGGAGGCGCTGCTGGAACGGACGCGCCGGGTGGCGGCCGTCATCCCCGTCGTCGGATTCTATCTGCAGCCGGCCGTCGGGGGCCGGATTTTCACCTATGAGTTCTGGCGGCAGCTGGCCGAGATTCCGAACGTCGTGGCAATCAAGATGGCGCCGTTCAACCGGTACCAGACGATCGACGTCGTCCGCGCCGTCTGCTCGTCGAGCCGTCGCGACGAGATCGCGCTGTACACCGGCAACGACGACAACATCGTCGTGGATCTCATGACGACCTGGGATTTCGACGTGGACGGCGTCAAGGTCCGCAAGTCCATCGTCGGCGGCCTGCTGGGCCATTGGGCGGTCTGGACGAAGAAGGCCGTCGAGCTGCTGGAGGAAATCAAGAAGGTGCGCGGCCGGAGCGAAATTCCCGCGGAACTGCTCACCCGGGCGATCCAGGTGACCGACGCCAACGCTGCCTTCTTCGATCCCGCCCACGCGTTCGCGGGCTGCATTCCGGGCATTCACGAGGTGCTCCGCAGACAGGGGCTCATGAAAGGCACCTGGTGCCTGAATCCGCACGAGACGCTGTCCCCCGGCCAGTCGGAGGAGATCGACCGCGTATACCGGGCTTATCCGCATCTGAACGACGACGATTTCGTCGCCGCGCATCTGGATGAGTGGCTGAACGGTTGAGCCTTTGGCCGGGGCAGGGGGATCGCGCATGCGGTACAAAGATGTCTTCTCGATCATCGGTCCGAGCATGGTAGGTCCGTCCAGCTCGCACACCGCCGGTGCCGTCAGGCTTGGCCTGACGGCCCGAGCCATATTCGGCGGCACGCCGGAAGAGGCGGAAATCGCGCTGTACGGATCGTTCGCCGCCACGGGCCGGGGCCACGGCACCGATCTCGCGCTCGTCGCGGGCATCCTGGGCTTCGGTCCCGACGACGAGCGGATCAAGGACGCGTTCCGCCACGCGGAGGAAGCCGGCGTCGCTTTGAGCTTTCGCACGGCGCACCGGCCGAACGTGCATCCGAACACGGCCGCGATCGTCCTGCGCGGCGGCGGGCGGGAGGACAGCGTGACGGGCTGCTCCCACGGCGGCGGCAACATTGCGATCACGGAAGTCAACCGGTTCGAGGTGAAATTTTCGGCCGACTATCCGACGCTCCTGGTCTTCCACGACGACCGGCCGTCCATGATCGCGGAAATCGCGGTCATCCTCGGCACGGCCGGGGTCAACATCGGCTACATGGAAGTCGACCGCATGTCGCGCAACGGCAGCGCGCTGACGGTGCTGGAGCTGGACCAGGAGCCCGGCGCGGAAGTGATCGGCAGCATTTCCGGCCTGCGCGGCGTGCGCAGGGTGTGTGTCGTTCCGCTGGTCCGGAGGGCGTAAAGCACGCAAACAGCGCGGAAAGGTTCGAGGAAACGGTGCTGTTTTACCGAGGGACGGAAGAAGGGGTGAACCGCAAATGAGATTTTCGACCTTAAGCGAGCTGATCCGGCTGTGCGAACAGGAAGCCGTCCCGATCGGCCGGCTGATGCTCATGGAGCAGGCGAAGGAGACGGACGAGCCGGAGGATGCGGTCTTCGGGCGGATGCGCGAATATTACGGGGTGATGAAGGAAGCGGTCCGCAAAGGCATCGGGGAGGCGCCGGTGTCGCGCAGCGGACTGACGGGCGGCGATGCGAAGCGGGTTCACGATTACCTGGAAGCGGGCGCTTCCTCGCTCGGCGCGGATACGGGCAAGGCGATGGCGTACGCCCTGGCGGTATCCGAGGTGAACGCCGCGATGGGGCGGATCATCGCGACGCCGACGGCCGGCTCGTGCGGCATCATCCCGGGCGTGTTCGTCAGCACCCAGGAACGGTTCGGATGGACGGACGACGAGATGGTGTACGGCCTGTTCTGCGCCGGCGCCATCGGGTACGTGATTGCCAACAACTCGTTCATTTCGGGCGCGGAGGGCGGCTGCCAGGCCGAGGTCGGCTCGGCTGTCGCGATGGCGGCCGGCGCCCTGACCGAGCTGCGCGGCGGCACGCCGGAACAGGCGGTGCACGCGGTCGGGCTCGCACTGAAGAACTCGCTCGGCCTCATCTGCGATCCGGTGGCCGGCCTGGTGGAAATCCCGTGCATCGTCCGCAACGGCTTCGGGGCGGTGACCGCGCTGGCCGCCTCCGACATGGCGCTGGCCGGGGTTGAGAGCGTCATTCCGTCCGACGAAGTGATCGGCGTCATGCTGGAAGTCGGCAGCCAGATGCCGGAAGCCTGGCGGGAGACGGCCCGGGGCGGCCTGGCGCGCACGCCGACCGGTCAGAAAATTACGCAGGATATCCGACTGGAAAGAAGGAATCCGTGAAAATGAACACCACATTGAACGATGCGATGCTGCTGGCCGGCGAGCTGACCGCGATCCGGCGGCATCTGCACCGGTATCCCGAATTGAGCCGGAAGGAAACGGAGACCGCCGCGCTCGTCGCCCGCGAACTGACGAAGCTGGGCCTTGCGGTCCGGACGGGCGTCGGCGGTCACGGCGTCGTCGCGGATCTGAAGGGCGGCTTCCCGGGCAAGACGATTGCGCTCCGCGCCGACATGGACGCGCTGCCGATCCAGGAGGAGACCGGCCTGGAGTTCGCATCCGCGCGGCCCGGGGTGATGCACGCCTGCGGCCACGACGCGCATACGGCGATGCTGCTCGGCGCCGCGAAGCTGCTTGTCAACATGGCGGACCGGCTACATGGCACCGTCCGCTTTGTCTTTCAGCCGGCGGAAGAGGTGAACGCCGGCGCGAAGGCGATGATCGCGGACGGCGTGCTCGACGGCGTGGCCGAAATTTACGGCTTGCACAATTTGCCCACGCTTTCGGCCGGCAAGGCCGCCGTCTGCGCCGGGCCGATGATGGGATCGGTGGACCGGCTGGAGATCCGGCTCGAAGGCCGGGGCGGCCACGGCGCCATTCCGGATCAATGCGTCGATCCGATCGTCTGCGCCTCCCACGTGGTGATGGCGCTGCAGACGATCGCAAGCCGCGAGCTGTCGCCCTTCGAACCCGCGGTCGTCACGATCGGCAGCCTGCAGGCGGGGGACGCGAACAACGTCATCCCGCACCGGGCGGAGATGACCGGCACGATCCGCACGTTCGACCCGCGCTTGAAGGCGCGGATGCCGGAGCGCATCGAGCGGCTCGTAACGCAGATCGCGCAGGGCTATCGCTGCAAGGCGGAGATCCGCATCATCGACCAGACGCCGGTGCTCGTCAACCACGCGGCCAACGCCCGCCTGGTCGGCGAGACGGTTGACGGGACGATCGGCGCCGAAAACCGCGTGCCGGCCGCGCCGACGATGGCCGGCGAAGATTTCTCGGTCTACCTGGAGCATGTGCCGGGCTGCTTCTTCTGGCTCGGCTCGGGACCCGCGGTGAACGCGGAGGAAGCCTATGGACTCCATCATCCGAAGTATGTGCTGAACGAGGACTGCCTGCCGTACGGGGCGGCGCTGCTCGCCAACATCGCGTGCAAGGCGCTGGGGTAGAAGGCGGCCAAAGGCCATGCCCCGAACCGGGAACAGCGCCCGGTCAACCGGCAAACCATCAATACGGGGGAGGAAAAAGACGCATGCATGATGTGGCGGTGCTCGGCGGCGGACCGGCCGGAATCGCGGCCGCGATCGCCGCGGCGCGCGGCGGCGCGAAGACGGTGCTGGTCGAGCGCTACGGCTTTCTGGGCGGCATGTCGACGGCCGCGCTTGTCTATCCGTGGATGACGTTCCACACGGAGACGGGCAGGCAGGTGATCCGCGGCATTGCGCAGGAGATCGTGGACCGGCTGATCGAGCGGAACGCGTCGCCCGGCCATCTGCGGGACACGATCGGGTTTACGTATTCGCTCACGCCGTTCGATCCGGAAGTTTACAAGGTGCTGGCGCATGAAATGCTGAAGGAAGCCGGCGTCGATCTGCTGCTGCACACATGGGCCGACGATGTGCTCGTGCGGAACGGCCGGATCGAACACGTCACGCTCCGCGGCAAATCCGGACCGCTCAAGCTCCAGGCGCGGATGTTCGTCGACGCGACCGGGGACGGCGACATCGCATACCGGGCGGGTGCGCCCTGGGAACAGGGCAACCGGGAAGGCCGGGTGCAGCCGATGACGATGAAGTTCCGGATGCGGGGCGTGAACGTCGACGAGATCAAGGACTATATGAAGCGGCATCCGGAGGAATTTTACGAGCGGTCGCTCATTTCCGAGCTGGACCGGCTGCCGCTGACGGGCGTCATGGGGTTCTATTCGATCTGGAAGCGGGCCGGGCTGCCGATCGCGCGGGAAGGGCTGCTGTTCTTCATCGGCCCCCGTGGAGACGAAGCGCTCATCAACGTGTCGCGGGTGCCGGGGCTCGATCCGACGAAGGCGGAGCAGTTGACGGAGGCCGAGCTGGAAGGCCGGCGCCAGGCGCTCATGCTGGAGCGGTTCTTCCGCGAGTCGGTTCCCGGCTTCCGCCATGCGGTGCTCGCCCAGGTCGGCACGCAGATCGGCGTGCGGGAGACGCGGAGAATCCGCGGCCTGTACATGCTGAACGGGGAAGACGTGCTGTCGGGCCGGCGGTTCGACGACTGCATCGCCCGCAGCGGCTATCCGATCGACATCCACAACCCGTCCGGAGGAGGCGTCACGACCGGCATGATCCGGGACGGCGGCGCCTATGACATTCCCTACCGGTCGATCGTCCCGCTGGGCGTCGAGAACCTGCTCCTGGCCGGCCGCTGCATATCGGCGACGCACGAGGCGCAGGCGACCGCACGGCTGACGCCGAGCTGCATGGCCGTCGGACAGGCCTCGGGCGCGGCGGCGGCGATCGCGGCCGCAGGGGGCTTTGCGGCCGGGGAAGTTCCGATGGACAAGCTGCAGCAGAAACTGCTGTCGGACGGGGCCGAACTCGGCCTTGACGAAGAAGGAGGAAGATAACCGATGAAAGCCGTCGCTGCACAGAACGGCCGGGTTTTCGTCACGGAGCTGGATATCCCCGGGCTTCTGCCCGGGCATATCCTCGTCCGCACCGAATATTCCGCCATCAGCCCGGGAACCGAAATGACGATGATGCGAAACAGCGGCGATACGCCCATCATTCTGGGATACAACGCGGTCGGGATCGTGGAACGGACCGGGGAAGGCGTGGAAGGTCTGAAGGCCGGCGACCGCGTGGCGTGTTACGGGGCGCCCTATGTGCGCCACGCCGAATATCTCGCGGTTCCGGCCAACCTGACGGCGAAGGTGCCGGATCACGTCGATCCGCGGGAAGCCGCCTATTCGGGATTGGGCGCGGTCGCCATCCACGCGCTGCGCACGGCGCAGCTTCAGTTCGGCGAATCGGTCGTCGTGGTGGGGCTGGGCATCCTCGGCAATCTGATCGCCCAGATCGCGAACGCGGCCGCATTCCGGACGGCGGGGCTCGATCTGCAGCAAGAACGGGCGGTCAAGCTCAAGGAGGCGGGCATCCGCCACGTCTATGCCGACCCGGCGGAACTGGAGGGGAATCTCGCGGACGTCACCGGCGGGTCCGGAGCGGACGCGGTGCTCCTGTGCGCCGGCGGTCCCGGCGAAGCGCTCATCAACCGGGCGATGGAATGGCTCCGGGACCGGGGCAAAATCGTCATCGTCGGCGATCTTGCGACGGCGTTCTCCCGCAACGCGATGTTCGCGAAGGAAGTGCAGGTGCTCATCTCGCGCGCCGGCGGTCCGGGACGCTACGATCCCGGTTACGAGCGCGACAACCGCGACTATCCGATCGGCTACGTGCGCTGGACCGAAGGGCGCAACGTCGGCGAGTTCGTCCGCCTGCTGGCGGAGAAGCGCATCAGCGTCGCGCCCCTGATCACGCACGAAGTGCCGTTCGAACGAGCGCCGGAGGCCTATGACCTGTACCGGCAAGGCGCGTCAGGGGTGATCGGCACCCTGCTGCGTCACGGCGCAAGCTCCTGACCTTTGATCCAGACGCGCCTGAGTCCGAGCCCGGCGTCGAGCAGCAGGACATCCGCCTGCTTGCCGGGCGCAAGCGACCCCGTCACGCGGTCGACGCCGATCTGCCGGGCCGGATTGAGGCTGGCCATCCGGCTCGCGTCTGCGACGGATACGCCGGCCTTCCGGACCACGAAGCGGAATGCGTCGATCATCGTGAGCGTGCTGCCCGCCAGGTTGCCGGAATCGCGCAGCCGGGCGACGCCGTCCTGCATGATGACGGACAGGCCGCCGAGATCGTACTCGCCGTCGGGCATCCCCGCGGCGGCCATCGCATCGGTGATGAGGATGACGCCCCGGGGCCCCTTCGCGCGGATGAGCATCTCGATGCCCGCGGGATGGACGTGATGGCCGTCGGCGATCACCTCGGCCATGATCCGGTCGTCGGTCAGCACGGCGCCGACCGTTCCCGGTTCCCGGTGATGATAGGGACGCATCGCGTTGAACATATGGACCGCGTGCCGCAGCCCGCGGTCGGCCGCCGCCCGCATATCCGCCAGCGTGGCGTCCGTATGCCCGCAGGCGGGCACAATACCGCATGCTTTCAGGCGCCCGATGTATTCGAGGGCGCCTTCCGTTTCCGGCGCAAGCGTCTGGATCTTGATCAGGCCGGGCCAGCGGCTCGTCCAATCTTCCAGCCAATCGAGGCGCGGCGGAAGGATATGGTCGGGGTTCTGCGCGCCTCTCCATTTGAAGCTGACGAACGGCCCCTCCAGATGGACGCCCAGAAGCTGCGCATGGGGCATCGGCGAAGCCGTGAATCGGCTCACGGCTTCGATCGCCGCGTCCAGCCGCTCTTTCGATGCGGTAAGCGTCGTCGCCAGCATGCCGGTCGTGCCGTGAAGGGCATGGAAGCGGGTAATGGCCCGCAGGCTCGCCTCGTCGGCGTCCATGAAGTCGCCCCCCGCTCCGCCGTGGACGTGCAGGTCGATAAAGCCCGGCAGCACCCATCCGCCTTCGCCGTCGACCCTGACCGCGGAAGCCGCTTCGGGCGGAAGCGGCTTGTCCGCCCCGCCCATCGCGGCGATGATGCCGTCCTCAAGCAGGATCCACCCGGAAAAAGGTTCCCCTTTTTCCGCAACAATACGGGCATTTTCGATCAGGATGCCGTTCACGGGCTCACACGCTCCTTCCGCCGGACAGCGTCGTTCTGTCCGGAAGCGACTTCGAAAGCTTCGACGCCGCCCCCTGATCCAGCAGCACGATGAGCTGCGGATGGGCCTGCAGCAGGGAGGCCGGACAGTCCGTCGTGATCGGGCCTTCCAGCGCCCGGCGCACGATGTCCGCCTTGTCTTCGCCCTTGGCCATCAGCACGATCGTCCTCGCCTTCAAAATCGTTCCGACGCCCATTGTGATCGCCAGCCGCGGCACTTCGTCGATCGAGTTGAAGAACCGGGCGTTCGCCTGCCGCGTCTTCTCCGCGAGCTCGACGACATGCGTGCCGGTTGCCAGTTCCCGGTCCGGCTCGTTGAAGCCGATGTGGCCGTTGTGGCCGATGCCGAGCAGCTGGAGATCGATGCCTCCGGCCTCCTCGATCAGCGCGTCATAGTGGCGGCATTCCGCTTCCAGGTCGGCGGCGTTGCCGTTCGGCAGATGGGCGCGGGAAAGCGGAAGGTCGATATGGTCGAACAGATTTTTCCGCATGTAGGCGTGATAACTCTCGGGATGATCTTCCGGCAGGCCGACATATTCGTCCAGATTGAACGTGGTCGCATGGCGGAAACTGACCAGACCGTTCCGGTAATCGTCGATGAGGCGGCGGTAGACGCCGAGCGGCGTTCCGCCCGTCGCGAGTCCGAGCACGGCTCGCGGCTTGATGCGGATCATCCCGCCGATGAGATCGGCGCAAGCCTCGTCCAATTGATCTCCGGATGCAAACACCTGAATGTTCAAGCCGGTACACGCTCCTTGTCCAATCCTGATGAATTAACGTTTGACATTTCGTCCGATTCATATTATATCATAAAATGACACGGTCTTTATTTTGTCTTAAATAAAAAAATTGTACTTATTCTTTGCCTGAAAGGACGAGCGTTCATGCAGATCAAGATTGGTGTCATCGGCACTCCCGCCGTCGTCAGGCGGCTGATGGCGGTGATCAAGGAGTTTCCGACATTTCGACCGGTCGTCCGCGAGATCGGGAAGGTCGAAGAAGCGCCCGAACATGCGGAGGCGCTCGCGAGGGAGACGGAGGTATTGTTCGTTTTCGGACCGGTGGCGCACCGGCTCGTGAAGGAGCGGGTGCAAGCCTCCGTTCCGGTCGTCCAGGTGCCGCTGACGGGAGCGGGACTGTACAAGGTGTTGTTCTCCGCGCTGAAATCCGGCAAACTGGACGGCGGCCTCTCGGTGGACACGCTGACGAAAACGATGGTCATGCGGACGCTCAGGGATCTCTGCCTTGAAGACATTCGCGTGATGGTTTACAACGGCCCCGCCTGGGCGTCGCCGGAGAAGGTGGCCGCCTTCCACGAGCAGCAGGCGGCGGCGGGCTTGAGCTCGCTGGCCGTAACCGGAGCGGCGTCGGTCGCGGAGATCCTCCGGTCGAAGGGGATTTGCGCGGAGCATCTGATTCCGTCCGAGCAGGACATGATCGTGGCGCTCGAACGGGCGCTGCTCTCGACGGAATCGCGCCGGAACAAGGAATCGCAGATTGTCGTCGGCATGCTCGCCGTCGACGACTTCGGAAGCCTCGTGCTGAAGAAGAGCAGCGAGCTGGAAGTGCAGAAGCTGAAGCTGGACATCCACCGGACCGTGCTGAACTACGTCGAGTCGCTGGACGGGTATCTGACGCAGATCGGCGAAGGGGAGTATCTGTTCTTCACGACGCGCGGCATTTTCGAGCGGGAGACCGGCGGTTACAAGACGATCTATCTGGCCAAGGATGCGCGCTCGTCCTACGGCATCACGCTCAGCCTCGGCGTCGGCTTCGGCACGTCGGCGAACGAAGCCGGCATGAACGCGCGCGCGGCGCTCAGGAAATCCCGTGAAGCCGGCGGCAACGCGTGCTTCATCATCCGGGAAGACCAGACGCTGATCGGTCCGCTCGAAATGTCCGACCCCGTGCAGGCCGTGCTGCCGCCCACGGATTCCGAACTGATCCGCATGGCCGAGAAGGCGGGCATGACGAGCACGTATCTGAGCAAGCTGCTCACCCACACGTCGAAATCGGGCAAATACGATTACAAGGCGCACGAGCTGGCGGACGTGCTCGGCATCACGATCCGCAGCGCGCACCGGCTGCTGCAGGCCTGGGCGGACAACGGGCTCGTCAAGGTCGTCGACGTGGAGAAGCTGTCCAAGGGCCGGCCGCGCCAAATCTACCGGTTCACGTTCCTCATGGGCAGGGGAAATGCAGCCGCATCGGCAAAAAATGAATAATCCGGAACCATCGGCCAGCGCGTGAAACCGCGCATGGCGCCGTCCGCATAGCCGGGAACTCCCGGCTTTTTCTTTCTATTAAAGACAAATTATGGACCTGTCGCAATTCCAGTGAAAGAGGTATCATAGTCGTGTAAACTTTCGCTATTTCCACCGCTTTTGATTTTTCCACACCTCGTGAGCCCTTGATTTTCAAGGATTTTTTGATTTTTCGCCCCGCCCTTGCTTCCGGGTTTGCCGGATGGTTGAAAACGTTTTATTTCTCGGCGCCCGGGGGCCGGATAGAATGGGTGGCGATGGCAAACGCAAGACCGTCCTCCCGTAAGCCGCGGCCGGATGGCCATTCCGGACGGCGCGGCCCGGGGACACGGAACTTGCCCCAAGCCGGAACATCAGGGGGGTGTGCGGGGCTGCAGAGGTAGACAAGCTCACCGGGTCGATGGCTGTTTTATGGATCGGTTGTTTCCACCATATCAGAAGCGAGGGGAAAACATGCGCAAACAGAAGCGACTGCTGGCTCTGCTCCTGGTGCTGACGATGATTGCGATGATCATCGCGGCATGCGGCGGCGGCAACAAGGAACAGGGCAACAATTCTTCGTCCAATTCCACCGCCGGATCATCCAATTCGGGTTCGACGAACGCGGCTTCGCCGGAATCCGAAGGAGCGGCCGACACGACGGCCCAATACGGCGACACCGGCGGCCTGAAGCTTCCGCTGGTTGATGAACCGGTAACCATCACCTGGATGCTGGTCGGTGACGAGCCGGTGAATGACAAGCTGATCGCCAGGGAAATCGAGAAGCGCACCGGCATCAAGGTGGACTTCCAGGTCTATTCTTCCGCCACCTATCAGGAAAAGCTCCGCGTGACGGTTGCTTCGGGCAAGCTGCCGGACATCTTCCACGGCCTGACCGCTGCCGAACTGAAGAAGCTCGGCCAGCAAGGCGCGGTTGTCGCCATCAACGAATACATCGACATGCTGCCGAACTTCAAGAAGCTGTACGTTGAAGAAAATCCGTGGGTCATCGCATCCTACGGCGACGAGAACGGCAACATCTACACCTGGCCGATCTACGACATGCAGCGCGACGTGAACCACGGCTTCATGTACCGCAAGGACATCTTCGACAAGCACGGCATCCAGCCGTGGACGAACACGGATGAGTTCTATGAAGCGCTCAAGAAGCTGAAAGAACTGTATCCGGACTCCTATCCGTACGCTTCGAAGACGAAGGAAGCGATCTTCAAGGATTGGGCTTACGGCTGGGGCATCGGCAGCGCAAGCTATCCGGCGTACTACGACGAAAGCGACGGCACGTGGAAGTTCGCGCCGACGTCGGAGCAGCACAAAGACATGCTCGACCTGATGAAGAAGATGTACAACGAAGGCCTGCTCGATCCGGAATTCCTGACGGATACGCAGGATTCCTGGACCGCGAAGATGACGACCGGCAAGTCGTTCGTCACGTGGGACTGGATCGGACGCATGGAACTGTTCTACAACCAGGTCAAGGACCAAAACCCGGACTACGACCTGCGCTACGCGAACCCGATCGGTCCGACGGGCAACATCCGCACGCTGCCGCGGATCGACGACTTCAGCATCACGGTCGCGAACAACAAGAACAAGGAAGTCGCGCTGAAACTGCTCGACTATCTGACCAGCCCGTCCGGCGGCTCGCTCGTGACGATGGGCGTCGAAGGCGAAACGTTCCACTTCGACGAGAATGGCAAGCCGGTTTATCCGGAACTGGAAGGCCAGGCGATCGACATCAAGGTGCTCGAGCAAAAGTACGGCCTCTGGCTTGAAGGCATGTACCTGCGTCCGGACCACAGAAGCGTCTACTACAACTACACGGAACGCGAGCAGGAAGCTCAGGACATGATGAACGCGCAAGGCAAATTCGAACCGCTGGATCCCGTCCTGAACTTCACCGACGAGGAGAACGCGAAGATTGCCGAACTGCAGGTCGCGCTCGAGAAGGCGGCCGCCGAGTTCAACGCCAACTACATCCTCGACAAGAAGGCCGGCGAGAAAGATTGGGAAGCCTGGCTGCAAAACGCGAAGAAACTTGGCGTGGATGAATTCATCGAGATCTTCAACACGGCACAACAACGCTACAACGCCATGGTTGCGCAATAACGGTTCCGGAACATCGCGGATACCGATTGCGGACTTCGCAAGCGGGGGCGCCCGGGACCAACGGGTCCCGGGTGTCCTTCCCGTTGCGGGGCTTGATGCGCGGAGCGGTCAACCGCTGCCGGCAGCTGAAGATTTTTTCGGGGAGGAGACATGATGGAGACCGCTGCCACGAAGGCCGGGAAAGCCGCGAACAAGCCCTCCAGGCTGGCCGCAGCCTGGAAGCACATGAAACGGGATCGGCAGCTTCTGATTCTGTTCATTCCCTGCCTTGCCTTCTATCTGATCTTTCGTTACGGACCGCTGTACGGTCTCCTCATCGCGTTCAAGGACTACAGCGTGTTCCAGGGCATTTGGGACAGCCCGTGGGTAGGTTTCAAGCACTTCGAGAAGTTTTTCAACGGCAACGACTTTGCGCTGCTGTTCCGCAACACCCTGATGCTCGGCTTCCTGAACCTCATTTTCAGTTTTCCGTTTCCGATTCTGCTGGCGCTCATGCTGAACGAGGTCAGACTGAAATGGTTCAAGAAGTCGGTCCAGACGCTGAGTTATCTGCCGGCGTTTCTGTCCGTCGTCATCATCTGCAGCATGGTCATCGACTTCCTGTCGCCGACGCACGGCATCGTCAACAAGATCATCGAAGCGTTCGGCTTTGAACCGGTATACTTCCTTGCCGAAAAAGCCTGGTTCCGTCCGATTTACATCATTTCGGACATCTGGACCAACATGGGGTACGAGTCGATCATCTATCTGGCCGCCATCGCCGGCATCGATCCGACGCTCTACGAAGCGGCCAGGGTGGACGGCGCGAACCGCTACCACATGATGCGGCACATCACGTTCCCCGGCATCCTGGGCACGGTTATCGTCATGTTCATCATGAAGACCGGCAACATGCTCCGGATCGGCTACGAGAAGGTGCTGCTCCTCTACAGCCCGATGACCTACGAGGTGGCGGACGTCTTCTCCACCTTCGTCTACCGCAAAGGGCTGCTGGAGTCGAACTACAGCTACGCCGCCGCGGTTGGTCTTTTCGAAGCGCTCGTCGCGCTCGTCATGCTTCTGATGGCCAACTTCGTCAGCAAGCGGTTGGGGGGTCAGGGACTGTGGTAGGACAACCCCGATTCACGTTGTTCAGCCTTGTCAACGGCCTTTTGCTGATCGGCGTCGCCATTGCGACCCTGTACCCCGTGTGGTATATTCTTGTCGTTTCGCTGAGCGACACGGCCTATGTGGTGCAGGGCAAAGTGTTCCTTTGGCCGAAGGGATTGAACCTGGACGCGTACAAGGAAGTGCTGCAGGACAGCAAAATTCCCCGTGCGTACCTGAATACGATTTTCTACACCACGCTCGGGACCACGATCAACCTGCTCATGACGGCGATTGCGGCCTATCCGCTGTCCCAGAAAGATTTCTTCGGCCGAAAATGGTTCATGCTGCTCATCATCCTGACCATGTTCTTGAACCCCGGCATCATCCCCAACTATCTGCTTGTGCAGAAGCTGGGGCTGATCGATACGTTCTGGGCGCTGGTCATCCCGAACGCGATCTGGACGTTCGAACTCATCATCCTGAAATCGTTCTACGAGAGCATGTCGACGTCGATCCGGGAGGCCGCCAGAATTGACGGCGCGTCCGAATTCCGGATTCTGTTCAGGATCATTCTCCCGCTTTCCAAGCCGGCGCTGGCTTCGATCGGCCTGTTCTACTTCATGGGCCACTGGAACAGCTACTTCCTCCCGATGATCTACCTGAACGATTCGCTCAAGTATCCGCTTCAGGTCGTGCTGCGGGACATGCTGATCTTCAGCGAGGGCAACCGGTCGAACCTGGTCGACGCCGCCGCACTGGCGCCGCAGGCGCTCAAAAATGCGACGATTGTGCTGTCGATGATTCCGGTCCTGATGATCTATCCGTTCGCGCAGAAATACTTTGCACAAGGAGTCATGCTCGGGGCGGAGAAAGGATAAAGGTGAGTCGTTCGAACGGCTCGTGCACAACGCGCCGGGGGTGTTGGTCATGAAGAGATGGTTTTACAGCTTGGGCGTGCTGCAGGTCTTCGGGGCGTTGTTGATTGTCATCCTGGTGATGTCCGCATCCAACCTGGTCATTCACCGCAACTCGATCTCCGACATTTACGAGAAGATGGTTGACCACAACAACCTGTCCGTCAAATACATGATCCAGACGTTTGACGACCATTTCCGTGCGATCAACAACCTGATCTACACGATCCACAGCCTGCCGTACGACAATCTGATCGACAATGACGGCTCGATCGACATGTCCAGGGTGTACGCCCTGCAGCAGCAGGTCGAGTCCCTGATGTCCTCCCACGATGTGGTCGAGGACGTCATTGTCTTCTATGACAACGTACCGGTGGCAATCACGTCCACGGGCACGAGCAGCCTGGAGCACCTGTTCGAGCAGAAGTACCGCCATCCCCATTATGATGCCCATTATTGGCTGAAATTCCTGCGCAGCAAGCACGACATGAAAGTCTTTCCGGCGGAGGATTTCACGGTCCTCACCGGATCGACGCAGGAATACCGGACGAAGAAGCTGCTGGTCGTCACGGACAGCAACCGGATGGCGCTGTCCAACAAAAACGTCGTCGTGCTCGTCGACGTCGACAAGCTGCTCAGGCAGGTGAACCGGGCGTCGCTCATTCCGGGCTCGTCGCTCGTCGTCATGGACCAGAACCGCCAGGTGCTGCTGGGAACCGGGGCCAACTGGGACCTCGTCGAAGTGATCAATACCTTCAAGGGCAGCGTGAAGGACGAAACGTCGGTCACCCGGGAAGATTACGAGTATCACGTATACCAGTCGGATTTCAACGGATTCATCTACATCGACCGGGTACCGTATCAATTCCAGAATCTGGACTCCGTCACGAAGGCCAACCGTTCGATCATTCTGACCTCGATCGCCAGCGCGATCCTCCTGTCCCTGCTGCTCAGCGTGTACCTGCATCGTCCCGTGAGGAGCATTCTGCGCCTGCTCGGCGGCGGCAACAGCAAGGGAAACGATTTCCGCAAAATCTACAGCGGCATCGTGAAACTCCAGACGGAAAACCAGGAGTTCCGCAATCAGCAGCAGTTCCTGGAGAACGAGCTGCGGCGCGTCGTGTTCCTGCGCGCCATCGAGGAAGCGCCGTATTCGGAGGAGCTGTGGCGGGAACTCGAGAAATTCAAGCAGGATTTTCTGCCGCACCGGTATTTCGTGATGGGCGCGCTGCTCTTGGAACGTTCGTCGCCCGTCCGGGAAATGCTCCCCGCCGAGACGCAGTCGGCCATCCTGCAGCGGGAACTTCGGAACGCAAGGCCGGACGCGATCGTCGTCCACGTGCGCGGACTTCGCTTCCTGACGCTCTTCCCCGTAAGGGAACCCGGAGAGCGGCCGAAACTGCTGCGGCAGGTGCGCGAGGCCGTCAGCGCGATGGAACAGGGCGTTTTGGACGGCTGGCGCATCCGGGGATGCGTCGGCAAATTGCGCAACGCGGAATTTGAACAATTTCCCGAAGCGTATGAAGAAGTGCGGGAAAGCATGTACAACCGTCCGGTGAATGTGGAGGAGGCGGTGCTTGACGCGGCCGAACCGGCGGACCAGCGCGGCATGCATCTGCCGCTGGATCAACTGGAGAAGCTGTCCAACTGCCTGCTCGGCGGGAAAATGGAGGAGGCCGGCGCGATCATCCGCGACATCATGCGGCGGAATGCCGGCAACCACGTCGGTCTGCGTCAGATGGAACATGTCGCCAGGACGCTGTTCTACCACATGTTCCGGCTGGTCGAAGCGTCCGGAATGGACGGCGAAGCGCTCGCGGATCTGGAGCGGCGGTTCCATCGGACGCTCGAGAAGGACGGCGATTTCGACCTGACGGAGGAGATGCTCGTCGAGGCAGCGGCCTGCATCGGGGCGAAGGTCCGGGTCGCCAAGCCGGACAAGCTGAATCCGGCGTTCATCAGCCAATATATCGAGCTGCATTACATGGAAGATCTGTATCTCGACCACATGGCGGAAGTGTTCAACACGACGCCGAAATATTTCTCCAGCTACTTCAAGAAGACGTTCGGCGTCACGTTCGTGGATTACCTGAGCAAGGTGCGTCTTGCGCACGCGCGCGAGCTGCTGCGCAATACCACCTTGACCGTCGCGGAAGTCGGGGAGCGGGTCGGTTACCTGAACGCCTCCACCTTCGCGACGACATTCAAAAAATATTACGGCATATCGCCGAGCGACTTCCGCAAGCAGGAGCTTGGCGCATAGGCGATTGATTTCACGGGGTGCGAAACATGACGGACTTACGGTATATCGGCATCGACATCGGCGGCACGGCCGTCAAGGTCGGCGTCTGCGACGCGGAAGGCAGGCTGCTTCATACGTTCGAGGGACCCACGGAAACGGACAAGGGCCGGGAGCGGGTGCTGGACAACATCGCCGCGTACGCCCGCCGGTGCGCCGATGAAGCTTCGCTTGACTGGGAGCGGATCGCGGGCGTCGGCGTCGGGCTTCCCGGCCAGATCGACGCGGCGCGGGGCGTCGTCGAATTTATCGCCAATCTGCCGCTTGCGGGCGTGCGATTGAAGGATCATCTGGAGTCGGTGCTCGGCAGGCCGGTGCGCATCAGCAACGACGCGAACGTTGCCGCGCTCGGGGAAGCCTGGTCCGGCGCGGGCCGGGGCGTCGCGAGCAGCGTGACATTCACGCTCGGCACCGGCGTGGGCGGCGGCATCGTCGTCGGCGGCCGCGTGATCGACGGCTTCTCCGGCATGGGCGGGGAATTGGGCCATATGGTGATCGTGCCCGATTCCGAGGCGGTCCGGTGTGGATGCGGCAAGACCGGCTGCCTGGAGACGGTGGCGTCGGCCACCGGCATCGTGCGCATGGCGCGCGAGGCGGTGGAGATGGGCGTCCGGACGTCGCTCGCCGAGGCCGGAGAACTGACGGCGAAGGCGGTGTTCGATGCGGCCCGGGCCGGTGACGAGGCGGCGCGGCGCATCGTCGGACGGGCGGCGCATTATCTCGGCCGGTCGATGGCGTTGGTGGCGGTCGTCATCAATCCGCAGCGGTTCATCATCGGCGGCGGCGTCGCGAAGGCGGGCGAATTCCTGCTGGAACAGGTGCGCGAGGCGTTCCGCGCACACGCGATCGGACGGGCGGGCGAAGGCGTCTCGATCGTCGCCGCGAAGCTCGGCAACAACGCCGGCGTGATCGGCGCGGCGGGGCTCGTCCGGAATCTGTGAGCGACTCGCGTGCAACTTCCTCCTCTTCTTTCGCGTCAGAACGGCGAAGGTACCGGAGGAAGGAGTTCGGGAGATGGGCGGATCATCCCTTTGGAAGCTTCGGCGCGTCACCGCGCCGCTGCTGGCGTTCGGCCTGATCGCCGGATGCGGCGCCGGTGCGGACGGCCCCGGAGACGAACGGATGTGGTCCGCAGGGAGCGGAGCGCTGTCGGATCGCGTCGACGATCCGGACGGCGTCCGGTCGGCCCGCGCGTGGCTTGCGGAAGATGCTGCGCCGGAAACATGGTGGACCCGCGCGGGATTCGGCCGGCCGGCAGATGGTTTCTGGGGGATGGGCGGATGGCGGCGGCCTGCTCGGATACGGGTTGACGCCGTGTATGAACGCCGTGTATGCGCTGGGCGCAGCGATTCTGGACGAGCGCGGCACGCCGGAGGACACCCGGGCGTCCCTGATTCTCGTGCCGGAACCCGAGATCAACGCGTCGGTGCGGCTCGACCGGACGGTGTACGCCGATGCGGACGAGAAGGCCGTTCTGACGCTGACGAACGCCGGTCCGACCGTTCTTGTATTCGGTACGGATTATCGGATTGAGAAGAAGGTCGATAAGGAATGGCGCGTCGTGCCGCTGGATCTCATGTTCGACAGCACCGGTCTGAAGCTCCGGCCCGGCGGGCAGCATGAGCTGCATGTCGATATCGGCAGGCTCGGCCCCGGGGAATACCGGGTGGTGAAGGCGATTTGGGCGGAAGGGCTGGACCTGACCGCGGAGCTGGCGGCGGAATTTGCCATTGCATAAGGATGCGTGCGGCATCGGATCGCGGGCAGGCCCGCGGCGCCGGTGCCGTTTTTTTTGCAGGTTCGCGAATGACCGCACATCAACGGTTGTGGTAAGATCAGGAAGAATGGCGTTTCCATTCTGTTTATTATCGGATATCGGGTGGTAGAGACAGATGGCGTATCAATTCGTGTGGGGCGGCTTCTTCGCGGTTTTGCTGTATTGGGCGCTCGCGCTGCTGATCGTGTATATGGTCATTTATTTCGCGGTCAAGCACGCGATCAACAACGCGCAGCTGCTGCGCGAGCTGCGCGATGAGATTCGGGCGCTCCGCAACGCGCCGCCGCATGGACCGGCGCCTGGTCCCTCCGACGGCCCGTGGCGGCAAGATTGGAAGTGACGGGCATTGTTGGCCCCGATCCGCTTGCCGGATGTCGAGGCCGCATCCGCGCGGAGACACGGCCGCAAGCGGCGGGGCCGGTTCCGGCGGCTGCCGTGAGCCGGGAGCGGCGCCGAGGCTGCATCCGCGCGGAAGCACGGCTGCATGGCTTGACTGCCGCGGCGTGGCCGATACCGGCGCGGAACGGTGGCCGTAAGCCATGGCAACCGTGTCCAGGCCGGTTCCGTCGGCCGCCAATGGAACGGAGTACCGCTGTTTGTGACAAACGGCACATTTTGCGGATGCTTGCGGAACTCGGCGCCTTTATCGGTTCTGCTCCGGCCTTCAATGCGCCGGCGCGCCAGCCGAACACGTGCGCTGAATTCCGTCAGGTTTCGGCCGAAGGGCCTTATCGGCGAAATAACGGCTCGTGGTTCCGCAACGCCCGGGGACGGCCCCAAAAATGTGATTGATCTTCGGCGCGATTCGGCATATGATGGATTAACAACGTTGTTATTCCGCGCGATGACCGGACTTGAAACCGGCTCCGCGAATCCCAAACGGAAACCCCAAAAGAGAAGAAAGGCGGGACAACGATTGGCCAGACATTTCATGGACGAAGATTTTCTGCTCGGAAGCGAGACGGCAAGGCGGCTTTATCATGATTACGCGAAATCGATGCCGATCATCGACTATCACTGCCATTTGAGTCCGCAGGAGATCTGGGAGAATCGTACATACCGCAATCTGGCGGAAGTATGGCTCGGCGGCGATCATTACAAATGGCGGGCGATGCGGGCGAACGGCGTCGACGAGCGGTACGTGACCGGCGACGCGGACGGCTACGAGAAGTTTCTCGCCTACGCCCGCACGCTGCCGCAGGCGATCGGCAATCCGCTCTACCATTGGTCGCATCTGGAGCTCAAGCGGTATTTCGGCATTGACGAACCGCTCGACGAGCGCTCGGCGCCTTCAATCTGGGAGCGGGCGAACCGGCAGATTCAGAACGGGGGCCTGAGCGCGCGCGAGCTGATCACGAAGTCGAACGTCGAAGTGATCTGCACGACCGATGATCCGGCCGACTCGCTGGAATATCATCTGAAGCTCAAGGGGGATGCGCAGTTCCGGACGAAGGTGCTGCCGTCGTTCCGTCCGGACAAGGCGCTCGAGCTGAACCGGCCGGGATTTCCGGACTATGTGCGGAGGCTGGAGCAGGCGGCGGGCATCCCGATCCGGACGTACGACGACCTGCTGGCCGCGCTGAAGGCGCGGATCGACTTCTTCCATGAGGTCGGCTGCCGCGTCTCGGACCATGCGCTCGATGTCGTCGTCTGCGAAGAGGCGACGGATGCGGAAGCGGCGGCAGCCTTCGCGGAAGCGCTTCATGGCCGCCGGGTAAGCGAAGAAGCGGAGCGGAAATACAAGACGCATCTGCTGATCTTCCTCGGCAGGGAGTACGCCGCGCGGGGCTGGGCGATGCAGTACCACATGAACGCGATGCGCAACAACAACACGCGCCGGCTGGCCGAGCTCGGGCCCGACACCGGTTTCGACTCGATCGGCGACACGTCGATCGCCCGGCCGCTGTCCCGGCTGCTCGATTCGCTCGAGCGGGAGAACGCGCTGCCGAAGACGATTCTCTATTCGCTCCATCCCGGCCACAACCCGATCGTCGCCTCGATGATCGGCAACTTCCAGGGCGGCGGCATCCCGGGCAAAATCCAGTTCGGCTCGGCGTGGTGGTTCAACGATACGAAGGAAGGGATGATCGCCCAACTCAAGACGCTCGCCGATTTCGGCCTGCTCGGACGGTTCGTCGGCATGCTGACCGACTCCCGCAGCTTCCTGTCGTACACGCGGCACGAGTATTTCCGCCGCATTCTCTGCAACCTGATCGGCGAGTGGGCGGAGAACGGCGAAGTGCCGGATGATCCGGAGATGCTCGGCGGCATTGTCGAAAATATTTCCTACCGAAACGCGAAAGCGTACTTCGACTTCGACTCCGTCCGTTAAGAGCGTAAAGAACGGGCCTCGCAAGCCCTCAAATTTCCGCGGGAGGCGGGGCGGTGGACACGCGGACGACGAGCGACGGTTCGAGCGTGACCGTTCCGACCGCATCCGGCTGCTCGACCAGCCGGAGCAGGCTGTCGGCGACGAGCTCCGCCATCGCGTCGATGTCCGCGCCCACGGCCGTCACGGGCACATCCAGCTCCGCCATCTGCGGAATGTTGTCGTAGCTTGCGACCGACAGCGCCCGCGGAACGTCGAGCCCGGCTTCCGCGGCCGCGCGCAGGACGCCGCGCGCCAGATCATAGCTGCCGCAGACTACGGCAGTCGGACGCCGCCGGGTCGCGCCGGATTCTCCCGGACCGCCGGCGAAGAGGGCCCGCGCGGCAGCGTAGCCGTCGTGCACTTCCATGCCCTGCACGTCCGCGACGGGCGCGTCATGAGCGGCAATGCCAAGTGCGCCGGTCTCATCCAGGAAAGCCTCGATCTTCACGGCTTGCAGCGGATCGTACCGTTCCGGCCGGCCGATGTAGGCGATGCGCCGGTGGCCGAGCGAAGCCAGATGGCGGACGGCCAGCCGGATCGCGGCGCCGCGGTTGACGTCGACGGTCGGCAGCGGCGCGTATCCCGCCGCGCCGTACGACAGCACCGGGATGCCGGCGGAATCGGGGATGTGAGATGCGCCGCCTTCCATCCCGCCGAAGACGAGGATGGCGTCGACCTGGAACTTGCGGAACGTCGCGAACGCCGCGTCCATGCCGCCGATTGACAGCAGCATGGCGGTGCCCCGCCGTTCGAGCCGGTCACCCACGCGCGTAATCAGCGTAGACAGCGCCGTCCGTTCAATGGACGGCCAGACGACGCCGACGGCGCCGCTGCGCTTCGATACGAGACGGCGGGCCGCGATGTTCGGCTGATAGCCCATCTCGCGGGCGATGGCGATGATGCGCCGCTTCGTCTCGGGCGTGACCAGCGGGCTGTCCCGCAGCGCCTTCGACACGGTCGAGAAGCTGACGCCGGCCGCTTGCGCGATATCTTTGATCGTGACCATGGCGTTTTCCTCCCGCCAATGCCAACGTTGTTATTCGATGCTATCATCTTAGTACATGGACGCGGGAATGACAAATCCAAATTCAACATCCCCCCCGGAGGTGCCTGATCCATGAAGAAATATGCCATCTGCGGCGTAAGCAACCGGGCCATGGGCATGTTCCTGAAGCCGATGCTGACGACGTTCCGCGGCAACCACAAACCGGTCGCGCTGCTCGACAGCGACCCGCTGCGCCATCGGGTGTGCAAGCAGCTCTACCCTGAATGTGCCGATCTGTCCGAATACGGGCCGGACGATTTCGACCGGATGGTGGAAGAGACGAAGCCGGACGTCGTCATCGTCGCGAGCCGCGACGACACGCATGCGGGCTATATCCTGAAGGCGCTGGAGCACGGCCTCGATGTCTTCACCGAGAAGCCGATGGCGACGACGGCGGAAGACTGCCGGCGCATCCTCGAAGCGGAGAAGGCGAGCAAAGGCAAGGTCACCGTCACGTTCAACTACCGCTACAACCCGATCCATACGCGGATCAAGGAAATGATTCTGGAAGGCAAAATCGGCCGCGTCGTCTCGGTCGACCTGAACTGGTATATCGACACCTATCATGGCGCGAGTTATTTCAAACGTTGGAACCGGATGCGGGAGTTTTCCGGCGGGTTGTCGATCCACAAAAGCTCGCACCATTTCGACCTGGTGAACTGGTGGACGGGGCAGCGGCCGGTCGAAGTGTTCGCCTACGGCGCGCTCAACTTCTTCGGCCCCGAGGGCGAGCTCAACCCGAGCCGCAGGGACGGGCGGCACTGCACGACCTGCGACGAGCGCTCCGTGTGCGCCTACTACCGCCGCTGGGCGACGCGGACGGACGATGTGAGCGCGAAGGACGACCACATCGGCGCCCTGCCGCTCGCGGGCAAATATACGGGATACAGTCCGGACATGTGCATCTACGATTCCGAAATCAAGATCGAAGACACGTACGCGGTGACCGTGCGCTACGACGGCGGCGCGATGCTCAGCTATTCCGTGCTGTTCTCGGCGCCGTTTGAGGGCTACCGGCTGGCGATCAACGGGACGAAGGGCCGAATCGAGACGCAGGAATACCACGAGCTGTCCCGCATTCCGTTTCCCGTGCCGGAGCAGACGATCGACTATTTCCCGATGTTCGGCTCGAAGGAGACGATCCACGTCGTGCGGCGCCCGGGCGGGCACGGCGGCGGCGACCCGGCGCTGATCGAAGACCTGTTCCTCGGTCCCGATCCGGTCCGCGGCTACCCGATGCTCTCGGGCAGCGCCGACGGCGCGTACGCCGTCGCCACGGGCGAAGCGGTCTGGCGTTCGGTCAAGGAAGGCCGTCCGCTGCGCATCGCCGAACTGCTCGGCATCATGCCCGAGCCGCAGCCGCAACGGTAACGGCCTCCATTTTCTTCCGTTGAAAGGGTTTTCGGGGAATGGCGTCGAACAGATGTCGAACAGATAAAGCCAACAGACGCCGGGATCCGGCACACCCGGGAGGAGACCGATGCGGCTTCGTTCGCTGTACGACAACCTGCTCATCAAGAACAAAGTGCTGGTCCTCGTTCTTCTGATCACGCTCTTGTCGGCTTCGTCCGGCCTCGTCGCTTTCCATACGGCGGCGACCGCCTATGAGACGAAGCTGTACGAAGAGGCCGCCGAGGTGCTCAATCTCGCCTCGACGACCATCGACAACGAGCTGAAGAAGATCGAGGACCTTTCGTTCTCCATCATGACCGACAGCACCATCCAGGAACATCTGCGCAAGGTGAAGGCCCAGGAACCCGGCTACGAGCTGTATCAACGGCGGGCGGATCTGTTGGACCGGCTCGTCGTGCTCGCCCAGGAGCAGCCCTACATCGCCTCGATCCGGCTCGTCGACGCGACCGGCGTCGAGCTGATCGCCGGCTACATTCCGCGGCAGAAGGAAGAAGCGTCGGAGCTTGCGGCGCACGCCGAGCTGGCGGCCGGCGGGAACCGGTGGCTGTCGGGCGCGCCGGGCGACGACCTTCTGACGAGCGTGCGGCTCATCCGGAACAAGGAGAACCTGCAGCTCGACCACCTGGGCCTGCTCGTCATCTACGTCAACATGCGGACGCTCGTCGACCGCTTCCTCGATCTGTCGGACAACCGGCTCTACTTCGTGTTCAAGGACGGCGAGCTGCTGCATGCCATCGAAGGCGGCCGCGTGCTGGAGGACGCGGAGCAGCGGTTTGCCGGGATGAAGGGCTATGAGATTTTTGCATTCGACGGCCGCAAGCGGTTTACCGCTTACTACCGTTCGCGGGACGGCGAGTTTCTGCACGTCAACATGATCGACTTCGACCGGATTGCCCGCAAGACGGCGGCCATCCGCAGCGGCATGATCGTGTTCTACGCCGCCATAAGCGTGCTTTTCCTCGTCATCGCGAGCCGTGCGGCGCGCGGCATCACCCGTCCGCTCGAACGGCTGATCGAGAAGATGAAGCAGGTGCCGAAGGGCGGATTCGAGCTGCCGGTGTCGGCGGAGGACCGGCACCTGTCCCGCGACGAAACGGGCGAAATCCACCGCCATTTCCGCATCATGATCGAGAAAATCAACGAGCTGATCTCCGAAAATTACGAGAAACAGCTCCTCATCCGCGAGACGGAATACCGCGCGCTCCAGGCCCAGATCAACCCGCATTTCCTGTACAACACCCTCGACACGGTCGCCTGGATGGCGCGCATCAACAAGCAGCGCGGCATTTCGCTGCTCGTCGAGTCGCTCGGACGTCTGCTCCGCGCCATCATCAGCAAGCGGGAGGCGCTCGTCAAGCTGTCCGACGAACTCGAAATCACATCGCACTACGTCACGATCCAGAAGTTCCGGTTCGGCGACCGTCTGGAGTTTCTGATGACCTGCGACGACGCTTTGCAGCATGCGCTCATCCCGAAGCTGACGATCCAGCCGCTCGTCGAAAACGCCGTCGTGCACGCACTCGAGGAGACGGACTGCGTCTGCACGATCGAAGTCGACATCAGCGAGACCGCATCCGGCATGGAGATCCGGGTGACCGACGACGGCCCGGGCATCGACGAGGAAGTCGTAGCCGCGGTCAAGGCGGGCACCATGAAGCCGAAAGGTTCCGGCATCGGCCTTGCCAACATCGAGGAGCGGTTGAAGCTTCTGTTCGGCGACAACGCGGACCTCATCGTGCAGCGGCTTCCGGAAGGCGGCACGGCCGTGACGATCCGGATGCCGGTCAGACGGAAGGAGGAGAACGATGTATAGCGTGCTGCTCGTGGACGACGAGCGGATCATTCTCGAAGGGCTGGCCGTCGTCGTCGAATGGGAGCGCCACGGCACGGCGCTCGCCGGCAAGGCGAAGAACGGCGCCGAAGCGCTGGAGATGATCCGCGAGATCCGGCCCGACATCGTCATCACCGATTTGAAAATGCCGAACATGAACGGCCTGGAGCTGATCGCCGCCGTCCGGGAAGCGTATCCCGACATCGTGTTCGTCATCCTGTCCGGATACGACGAATTCGAATACGCGCAGCGGGCGATGCAGTACGGCGTGCGGCACTATCTGCTGAAGCCTTGCGGCGAGCAGGAAATCATGGACACGCTCGACCGGGTCGTGGCGGAGCTGCGCGCCGCCGAAGAGCGCAAGCGGTACACGCAGGGCATCCGCGCCCAGTTCGAGAAGATGAAGCCGCAGCTCAGGCAGCAGCTGCTGAAAGAATTTCTGACGAACAAGACGTATGGCATGAAGGAATGGGAGAGCTGCCGGTCGATCTTCGGCCTTCCCGCGGAAGGCGCGCGGGTCAGGCTCATCCTGTTCGAGCCGGACGCGGCGTCCGCGCCGGAGTATGAGCAGCTCTTCGCGCTGCAGAACATCTCGTCTGAACTGATCGGCGAATGCGCGCCGGTTCATCTCGACGCCGCGATCGGCGACCGCGTCGCCGTCCTGTGCGATGCCGCGCCGCTCGAGCGGCTGATGCCGGTGATCGGCAACGTGCAGCGCGTCTACCAGGCGTACTACGGCATCGAGACGACCGCCTCCGTCAGCGACGAAGCGGACGTCGGCAGCCTCCGGCGGCTGTACAAGGAGACGCTCGAAAGCCTGTCCGGCCGCTTCTATCTCGGCGGCGGCAGCATCATTACGCGCGCGGACACGCCGCAGCCGGCGAACATGCTCGATCTGCCCGACGCCGAGGAACTTGCGCGGGCCGTGCGGAGCGGCAGCGCGGCCGAGGCCGAATTGCTCCTGTCGGACTGTTTCCGGAGACTGAAGGACATGCGCCTGGACGTGCAGGTCGCGAAGACGTATCTGGCCGAACTGTACATGGTGCTCATCCGCCAGGCGCCGCAGGACCGGCTGTCCGGCTATTTTGAGCGGGCGGTGTCGTTCCTCGCCTCCGAGACGCTCAGGCAGATGGAGCGGTTCGTCCTGGACATCGCGCGCGAGATCGCTTCTTCCTATTACGACGCCAACCTGCAGCACCGGAGCGAGCTCGTCCGCCGCATGATCGCCTGCGTCCAGGAGCGGCTCGGCGACGAGACGCTGACGCTCGGGAGACTCGCGAGCGAAGTGTTCTTCATGAACGCGGACTATCTCGGCCGGCTGTTCCGCAAGGAGACAGGCGAGCGGTTCTCCAACTACCTGCTCGCCGCGCGCATTGAACGCGCGAAGCGGCTCATCGCCGAGTCCGGTCAAAGCAGCCTGCGGATCGGCGCGATCGCCGAGGCGGTCGGCTTCGGCAACAATCCGCAATATTTCAGCCAGGTGTTCAAGAAGCATACGGGCCTCACGCCCACGGAGTTCAAGCGGAAGACGTCGGAAAATTGAACGGCCCCGGTCGGAAAAATGAACCCGCTTGGGCGCACACGCCGGACGGTTTCGCCGCTCTGCCGCAGTACGGAGGTTCATTTCCCGGAATATTGAACAACGAAGACCGGAACCTTTCGTATCGCCGCCGCGGCGGATCGTTTTTAATGAGAATTGAAAACACTTTCAAGTCAGGGGGAACGTACGGCGATGAAGCGGAGAAGAATGTTCACCGTGCTGCTCGCGCTCATGCTGGCGCTGACGGCGGTGCTGTCCGCCTGCGGCGGCAAATCGGACAACGGCGGCACGAATGCGGCGAATTCGAACACCGCCGGCCGGTCGGAAAACGGCGGCGGATCGAACGCCGGTTCCGGATCGGAGGGCAGCGGCGGAGGCGATGCTCCGAAACCGGTCACGCTCAAAGTGCTGTGGTGGGGCGGCCAGACGCGGCACGACAACACGCTCAAGATCATCGAACTGTACCAGCAACAGAATCCGCACGTCACGATCGAACCGGAATTCACCGGCTTCGACGGCTATTGGGAGAAGCTGTCCGCCATGGTCGCGGGCAACAACACGCCGGACGTGCTGCAGATGAACTTCGGCGAATACCTGACCCAGTATGCGAAGAACGACGTGCTCGCCGACCTGAATCCGTTCGTCGAGAGCGGCATCATCGACACGAGCAAGCTCGATGCGGGCATCATGGAATCCGGCGTTGTCGACGGCAAGCTGCTCGGCATTCCGCTCGGCATGAACGCGCTGACGGTCATCTACGATCCCGAGCTGATCAAGCAGGCGGGCGCGCAGGAACCCGCGCTCGGCTGGACGTGGGATGACTTCAAGGCGATCGCCCGGACGGTGCATCAAAATCTCGGCATCTACGGTTCGCCGACGCTCGAAGCGAACAATATCCTTGAATATTACGCCCGTCAGAATGACCAGAAGTTCTTCAGCGACGACGGCACCGGCGTCGGCTTCGACGATCAAATTTTCATCGATTACTTCAACATGCAGGTGGAGTTGATCAAGGAAGGCGTCATGCCGTCGCTGGACGTCATGCAGCAGCACTCCGCGCTGGAAGATCAGCTGATCGTGCATGGCAAGGCGCCGTTCGACGTCCGCTGGTCCAACCAGGTGGTCGCCCTGGCGAAGGCGGCGAACCGTCCGCTCAAGCTGACGGTGCTGCCCGGCCCGAACACGGAGAAGGGGCTGTTCCTGAAGCCGGCGATGTTCTTCTCGGTGGCGAAGGATTCGAAGAACGCCGAAGAAGCGGCGAAGTTCATCAACTTCTTCGTCAACTCGCTCGAAGTCGAGGAAATCCAGAAAGGCGAACGCGGCGTGCCGATCAACGCGGAGATCCGCGAAGCGATCTCGAAACAGCTCGACGAGGTGCAGAAAAACATGTTTGATTACATTGATCTGGCGGCGGCCAACAGCAGCCCGATCGATACGAACTATCCGGTGGGTTCCGCGGAAGTGCTGAACCTGCTCGGCACCGACATCGAGGACCGGATTCTGTTCGCCGAAATGTCGCCTGAAGACGGCGCGGCGAAATTCCGCGAACAGACGGCGGACATTCTGGCCCGCAAGCGGTAGAATCTGCGGCCGGTTCGGAGGCGGCGCGGGAAGCTGCGCCGCCGATGGGCCGGCTTTCTTCAACGCGGACATTACGGGGAAAGGGCGGATGCAAAATTGGCAACGCGCAAAGCGGGCGGTTATCGCAACTTGACGGGGTACGCGTTCATCTCGCCGTTCCTCATCGGGTTCTTCGGACTGACCGTCATCCCGGTCGCGATGACGCTGTATCTGTCGTTCACCGACTATAACATGCTCCGGCCGCCGGAGTGGATCGGGCTGGAGCATTACGAGCGGATGTTCACGAAGGACGAGAAGTTCTGGCACTCGCTGCGCGTCACGTTCTTCTATACGTTCACGGCCGTGCCGCTCCGGCTCATCGTCGCGCTCGCGATTGCCATGCTGGTCGCGAAGATCGTCCGGGGCGCCGGGTTCTACCGGACGGTGCTGTACCTGCCTTCGATCATCGGCGGCAGCGTCGCCGTCGCCGTCATGTGGCGCCAGCTCTTCGGCCTCGAAGGCGCGATCAATACGATCCTGAAGTGGCTTGGACTGTCCGGGGTCTCCTGGCTCGGCGATCCGAAATATGCGATCTGGACGCTCATTCTGCTGTACGGCTGGCAGTTCGGTTCGTCGATGCTCATTTTTCTCGCCGGACTCAAAAACATCCCGAACGACTACTACGAGGCGGCGAGCGTGGACGGGGCGGGGAGCGTCACGATGTTCTTCCGCATCACGCTGCCGCTGCTCACGCCGGTCATTCTGTTCAATGTCGTCATCCAGCTCATCAACGGCTTTCTGGCGTTCACGCCGGCATATGTCATCTTCGGCGACGGCCGGCCGCTCGGCGCAACGCTCATGTACGTGCTCTACCTGTTCCAGAACGCGTTCACGTTCTTTGACATGGGTTACGCGTCCGGCATGGCGTGGGTGCTGCTTGTCATCGTGGGTCTGCTGACGGCGCTTATTTTCAAAAGTTCGGAGTATTGGGTGCACTATGAATCGAAGGGGGACCGCTGATGATGAGACTTCGGCGCATTCCCGTCATATCGCACGCCATCCTGCTCGCGCTGACCGTCTCCATGCTGTACCCGGTCGCCTGGATGGTCGCGAGTTCCTTCAAGGAAAGCTCGTCCGTGTTCGTGGACGCCGCTTCCCTCATTCCGAACCAGTGGAACTTCGACAACTACATCAACGGATGGAAAGGCGTCGCCGGCGTCACGTTCACGACGTTCTTCAAGAACACGTTCCTGGTCGTCGGCATCTCGACGATCGGCAGCGTCCTGTCGTCGGCGGTCATCGCGTTCGGCTTCTCCCGCATCCGTTTCCGCGGGCGCAACCTGTGGTTCGTCTGCATGATGCTGACGATGCTGCTCCCGTACGAGATCGTCATGGTGCCGCAGTACATTTTGTTCAACCAGTTCGGGTGGATCAACACGTATCTGCCGCTGATCATTCCGACGTTCTTCGGCACGCCGTTCTTCGTCTTCCTGATGATGCAGTTCATCCGTTCGATTCCGTACGATCTGGACGAGGCGGCGGAGATCGACGGCTGCAACAAGTTCACGACGTTCGTGCGCATCATTCTGCCGCTCATCCTGCCGGCGATGATGACATGCGTCATCTTCTCGTTCTATTGGCGTTGGGACGATTTTCTCGCGCCGCTGCTCTACCTGAACAAGGTGTCGCTCTATACGGTGTCGCTTGCGATCAAAATGTTCTCCGACCCCGACAACGTGACGGACTGGGGGGCGCTGTTCGCGATGTCGACGCTGAGTCTCATCCCGGTGTGCGCCGCGTTTTTCGCGTTCCAGCGGTACATCGTGGAAGGCATTCATACGAGCGGGCTGAAGGGCTGAAAGGGGGAGGTTGCGCATGAGCATGACACCGGGTGCACCGATCGACTGGGCGAAGGCGGCGTGCGATGCCGTCATGGCCGCGTACACGCCGGAGGAGCTGCCCCCCGCCGGCAAATGGCATTACCACCAGGGCGTCTTTCTGACGGGCGCCGTGCAGGTGTGGGAGCGGACGGGAGATGTGCGGTATTTTGATTATACGAAGCGGTACGTTGACCATCTGGTTGACGAACTGGGCAACGTGGTGGTCGCCAAAGGGGAACTGGACGCCATTCAAGCCGGCCTCCTCCTCTTCACGCTCGAGGATGCGACCGGGGATTCGCGTTATCGCGAGGCGGCGCGCAAGCTGCGCGCATTGTTCGATACGTTCAACCGGACGCGCGAAGGCGGCTTCTGGCATAAAGACCATTATCCGTACCAGATGTGGCTGGACGGACTGTACATGGGCGGCGTGTTCGCGGCGCGGTATGCCGCAAGGTACGGGGAGCCGGAGCTCGTGGACATGGCGCTCCATCAGGAGCGGCTGATGCGCCGGGGCACGCTGCGCCCGGACGGGCTGCTCGTCCATGCCTGGGACGAGAGCCGGCGCGCGCCGTGGGCCGATCCGGCGACCGGGATGGCGCCGGAAGTGTGGGGCCGGGCGCTCGGCTGGTACGGCGTCGCGCTGGCGGAGATCCGCGCGGCGCTGCCGGAGGGCCATCCGGCGCGGGAGGATCTCGCGGCGAAGCTCGGCGCGCTGGCGGAAGCGTTGGTGCGTTACCAGGATGCCGGGAGCGGCCTGTGGCATCAAGTCGTCGATAAGGGCGATCGGCCGGACAACTGGCTCGAACTGTCGTGCAGCAGCCTGTACGTGTATTCGATCGCGGAGGCCGTCCGCGCCGGCGCGGCGGACCCGGCGCTGCTCGAGGCCGCCCGGCGAGGATTCGCCGGAATCACGGCACGGGTCGAATGGGATGCGGAGGGGCGGCTCGTCCTGCCGGACATCTGCATCGGCACCGGCGTCGGCGACTACGCCCACTACATCGCGCGCCCGGTAAGCCGGAACGACCTGCACGGCGTCGGCACGTTCGTCTGGGCGTGCATGGCGATGGATCGGGTTGACTGACATGGCATGCCGGCCGGTGCGCTGATTACAAGCGCACCGGTCCGTTGTTGGTGGGGGCGGTTTTCCATACGGCTGCCGTTGGTCAGTTCATATTCCCTTCGCGCATGTCGGCACGGTTTCGGTCAACCGCCATTTTAGAACGTATTTTCCTATACCTTTCGCTGCCTTTTCGTCCATATCCCCTTCGCTCAAATCGCTTTAACCGTCCCTTTCTGCCGCATTTTGACCATATCCCCTTTGTTCAACTTGTCTCTAATCCATCATCCAGCCGCATTTTAACCATATCCCGCTCGCTCAGCGGAATGGGCTGCAACTGCCCCCTGGTGCCCCATATCCCTTTCAATCAGCAGCCTTGACCGCCTTTCGGTACCGCCAAACCCTCCTCTCAACCGCTCTGGCGAACTTCTCAAACAGGGGAATCACGTCAATTAAATTTCATGGATGCATCAACCATTTTTACATTGAAATAAGAACATTTGTTCGATATCATAAAGACAACCCGGAAAAACGGAGGAGGACCGGACATGTTTTCGAACGAGACAGCTCTTCGTTTCCTTCAATATTCGGAACAGAAATGCGCCGATCTCCTGATGCAAGCGCGCTGGCCCGGCGGTTTCCGGTGCCCGGGCTGCGGCAGCACGGCACATTATCGCATATCCGGACGTCGGCTCCCGCTGTTCGCCTGCGCGTCTTGCCGCCGTCAATGCTCGCTCATTTCCGGCACCGTCATGGAGAGAAGCCGCGTCCCCCTGCGAAAATGGTTCACCGCCATCGCGCTCATCTCTTCCCGGCCGATAAGCGCCGCCGCGCTTGCCGACCAGATCCGCGTGACCTACAAGACGGCTTGGCTCATGCTGCACAAGCTGCGCAGCGCCATGTCCCGCCACGAAGAGCTTGACCGACTGACCGGGCTCGTCCGGCTTCAACTCGGCAACGCCGGTCCCCGACCCTTGCCGTGGGTGAGGAACCTCAGCGATCGCGAACATCCTTTCGTGATCGGCGGCAGCATGGAAGGCGGCCCCGATGGACATGTGCTGGGGATCAAGCTGATGCAGGACACAGGCGGGGACACCTACCAATGGAAGATCACACCCCAAGGCGCGCTCCGCTTTATCGATAAACATGTGGACCGAAGCCGGTCCGCAGTCGATTTGCGCACCGACACACTGGGACGGACACGCGTTTTTTCTCTGTGGAAAATCGCCATGGACATCGGTTGCGGCATCAATTCCGTACACCGGGGCGTAGGAGCCAAGTACCGGCAAGCTTATTTGAATGAGTATGCCTATCGCTTCAATCAATCCAGCCGGGGACAGAATGCGGAACGGCACCTGCTGCATTTGGCCGCCGCTTCCGGCGCACCGACCCGAAAACAGTTGAGGGACCGTCCCGTACCCGGCCGCCCGGACTGGGAGACGTACCGGAATACGCGCCGGATGATTGCCGAATTGAAGGCGCTTGCCGCCCGATTGCTGCCGCAGGCGTCTTAAATGTCATTTCTCTGGCATAAGGCTTTCCGCGCGATGGACTCTCGATTTTCTGTCAATCGTCTGTACAGTTGCAAGCGCTTTCTTATTACCGAGAGATTAAAGTTGACTGTTCACCGTACTCTTCTCAACCGCCGGCTGAACGCCTTAGTATTTGCCAACCTTCTGTCTACTGTCGGTTGTGCACATAGAATCGCATTTGGTTCAGTGAACATCTTCCGATCATGGTTCAACTCAACGGTTGCTTCACAATAACTGCCATCACGGCCTGGCGATTACTCAACATTTGCCCGGCACGAGCTTCCTGATCTTCTTGCGGTCTTCATGATGTTCCTCTTGCATTCCCTCTTGTTGAGCGACGGGGATATGGACGAAAAGGAACCGGAGAGCACCTTTTTAAAGTCCGCGAACAAGTACCACGGCCCCGCATTTCATCAGCCACGCGCATGGCTATTCCAGTCATCTTTATCCCCAAGAAAACAAAGAAAAATAAATCTATACAAAGATAAACAAAAATGATAGTATGAAATCAGAAGAAAACCAACATCCGTTTCGGAGGGAATGGCAACGATGGTGCAAAACTTGTGGGACCCGTCCGCGGCGTCGCAGCTGAAGGGCGGCCTCGAAGAACTTGTCTATCGCTCGAACCTGCTCGGCCGCGACCGGCGCGTCTGCAACAGGGGCGGCGGCAACACGTCCAGCAAAATGATCGTGAAAGATTTCCGCGGCCGTGACGTCAAAGTCATGTACGTCAAAGGAAGCGGCTCCGACCTCGCGACGATGAAGGCGCACAACTTCACCGGCCTGCGCATGGATGACATCCATCCGCTGTTCGAGCGGGATGACATGTCCGACGAGGAGATGGTCGCGTACCTCGCACACTGCATGATCGACGCGAAACATCCGCGCGCATCGATCGAGACGCTGCTGCACGCATTCCTGCCGTTCAAGCATGTCGACCATACGCATCCGGACGCGATCATCAGCATCTGCTGCGCGGACAACGGCCGGCAGATCGCGGAAGAGATTTTCGGCGACCGGTTCGTCTGGGTGCCGTACATCCGCCCGGGCTTCAAGCTCTCGAAAATGATCGCCGAAGGCGTGCTCGCCAACCCGAAGGCCGAGCTCGTCCTGATGGAGAAGCACGGCCTTGTCACGTGGGGCGAAACGGCGGAGGCGTGCTACGCGCAGACGATCCGCATCATCAACGAGGCGGAGGCGTACATCGAAGCGCGCGTCGACAACGCGAAGCTGTTCGGGGGGCAGAAGCACGCGCCGCTGCCGGCGGAGACGCGCCGCAAGATCGCCGCGGAAGTGATGCCGGCCGTGCGCGGCGCGGTGAGCGGCGACAAGAAGATGATTCTCGCGTTCGACGATGAAGAAGATGTGCTCACGTTCGTCGGCGGGGCGGACGCGCCCGAGCTGTCCCAGGTCGGCGCCGCCTGCCCGGACCATCTCGTTCACACGAAAGTTGTGCCGCTCTTCGTCGACTGGACGCCGGACGCGAACGATGTCGAAGGCCTCAAGCAGAAACTGATCGACGGCATCGCCGCCTACAAGGAGCAGTACAAAGCCTACTTCGAGCGCAACAAGAATGAAGGCGACGTCATGTTCGAATCGGCGCCGCGCGTCATCCTGATTCCGGGCGTCGGCATGATCAACACCGGCAAGAGCAAGGCGATGGCGAACGTCAGCGGCGCGCTCTATCATCGCGCGATCGCCGTCATGCGGGGCGCCGCGGCGCTCGGCAAGTTCGTGTCGCTCAGCGAGAACGAATCGTACAACGTCGAATACTGGCCGCTTGAACTTTACAAGCTGACGCTCGCTCCGCCGGAAGCGGAATTTTCCCGCCAGGTCGCGTTCATCACGGGCGGCGCAGGCGGCATCGGCAGCGAGACGGCGCGGCGGCTGGCAGCGGAAGGCGCGCATGTCGTGCTCGCCGATCTCAACCTCGAGGGCGCGCAGAAGGTGGCCGAGGAGCTTAACGCGAAGTACGGAGAAGGCCGGGCGCTGGCCGTGAAGATGGACGTCACCAAAGAGTCGGAAGTGCAGGCTGCTTACAAGGAAGCCGCGCTCTACTACGGCGGTGTCGACATTCTCGTGAACAACGCGGGACTTGCCACGTCCAGCCCGTTCGAAGAAACGTCGCTCGACGAATGGAACCTGAACATGAACGTGCTCGGCACCGGCTATTTCCTTGTCGCGCGCGAGGCGTTTAAAGTCATGAAGGAGCAGAACACGGGCGGCAGCATGATTTTCGTCGGGTCGAAAAACTCGGTCTACGCCGGCAAAAACGCCACCGCCTACAGCGCGGCCAAGGCGCTTGAAGTCCATCTCGCCCGCTGCATCGCCGCCGAAGGCGGACCGCTCGGCATTCGCGTGAACAGCGTGCTGCCGGACGCGGTGCTGCAGGGCTCCGCGATCTGGAACAGCGCGTGGCGGAACGAGCGGGCGGCCGCGTACGGCATCGAGCCCGACCAGCTTGAAGAGTATTACCGCAAGCGTACGACGCTGCTCGTGAACATCTACCCGCGCGACATCGCCGAAGCGATCGCGTTCTTCGCTTCGTCGAAGGCGGCGAAGACGACGGGGTGCATGCTGACCGTCGACGGCGGCGTGCCGGCGGCGTTCACCCGCTGATCGTTTGTGCATTGGACGAATCAACTTCCAAATTGAAAGGGAGGGCGAATCCATGTACAAAGCTTTCGGCCACACCCACTGGATCATTCCGGACGGCTACATTCCGGAGACGAGCAGCGGCGCGCTGGTCAGCCACGAATCGGTCTGCGTGCTGAACGGATCGTCCGAGGAAGCGCTGCTCAAGTTCACGATCTATTTCGAAGACCGTGATCCGATCGAAGATATCCCGTATGTCGTGCCGGGGCGCCGTACGAAGCACATCCGCACGAGCTCGCTCGTCAAGGACGGCGAGCAGATTCCGGCGGGCGTTCCTTACGCGATCGAGGTCCGCAGCGACATTCCGGTCGTCGTGCAGTACAGCAGGATGGATGCGACACAGGCGGAGAACGCGCTGATGTCGGTCATGGCTTACCCGGTAAAATAAGGAGGAGCGGCGAATGGAACGAAACATCGAGCAAGCATATGAAGCGGCCAGGGCGCTCTACGCGGCGCACGGGATCGATACGGACAAGGCCATCGAGCGCCTTCAGTCGATCAAAATTTCCGTGCACTGCTGGCAGGGCGACGACGTGCAAGGGTTCCTCTTCCGCGGGGGCGAGCTGGGCGGCGGCCTGGCCGTCACCGGCAACTATCCGGGAGCGGCGCGGACGGCGGACGAACTGCGCGCCGACCTCGAGAAGGCGCTGTCGCTCATTCCCGGCAAACACAAGGTGAACCTCCACGCCATTTACGCCGACACCGACGAGAAAGTGGATCTGGATGCGCTTGAGCCGCGGCATTTTCAGAGCTGGGTCGATTGGGCGAAGGATCAGGGGCTCGGCCTCGACTTCAACCCGACGTGCTTCTCCCATCCGAAAGCGTCCGACGGCTTCACGCTGAGCCATCCCGATCCGGCTGTCCGCCGATTCTGGATCGACCACTGCAAGGCTTCGCGCAAGATCGGCGCGTATTTCGGCGAACAACTCGGGCAGACTTGCGTCACGAACGTCTGGATTCCGGACGGGTTCAAGGACGCGCCGGCCGACCGGCTCGCTCCGCGCATCCGGCTGAAGGAAGCGCTGGATGAGGTGTTCGCGGAGAAGATCGATCCCGCGGTTCACCTGGATGCGGTGGAGAGCAAGCTGTTCGGCATCGGTTCCGAGGCATACGTCGTCGGATCGCACGAATTTTACATGGGATACGCCATCCAGAAAGGGACGCTGCTCTGCCTCGACGCGGGCCATTTCCACCCGACCGAGAGCATCGCGGGCAAAATGTCGGCGCTCTCGCTGTTCACCAGCGGCCTGCTGCTCCATGTGAGCCGGCCGATGCGCTGGGACAGCGACCACGTCGTCATCCTCGACGACGAGACGCAGGAGATCGCCCGGGAGCTCGTCCGCTGCGGCCTGCTCGATCGGACGCATATCGGGCTGGATTTCTTCGATGCGAGCATCAACCGCGTGGCCGCCTGGGTCATCGGCACGCGCAGCACGCTGAAAGCGCTGCTCAGGGCGATGCTGGAGCCGGCGGACCGGCTGAAACAGGCCGAGCTCGAAGGCGATTACACGACGCGGCTTGCGCTGACGGAAGAATTCAAGACGTATCCGTTCGGAGCGGTGTGGGACTACTATTGCGCGAAATCGGGCGTGCCCGTGCGCGAGACGTGGCTTGACGAAGTCCGGGCGTACGAGCGGGACGTGCTGGCGAAGCGCAACGGATAAGGAGGCGGATGCGGCATGGCGGTGCTGGCGTTCGATCTTGGCGCCGGAAGCGGCCGGGCGCTGCTCGGCCGGCTGACGGACAGCCGGATCACGGCGGAGGAGATCCACCGCTTTCCGAACGATCCGGTTGCCGTGGGCGGCCGGCTCCACTGGGACATTCTCCGCCTGTACCACGAGATCAAGCAGGGCATGCTGATCGCCGGACGGCGGGGCGAGGACATCCGCGGCATCGGGATCGATTCGTGGGCGGTCGACTACGGCCTGCTTGACGCGAGCGGCGAGCTGCTCGGCAACCCGTACCATTACCGGGACAGCCGGACCGACGGGATGATGGAGCGGCTTTTCAAGAAGGTCGGTGCGGACGAGATATTCGCGCGGACCGGCATCCAGTTCCTTCCATTTAATACGATCTACCAGCTCCTCGCGATGAAGGAAGCGGATCATCCCGCGCTGCGCGAAGCGCGCCGGTTCCTGATGATTCCCGATCTCATCCGGTACTTCCTGACCGGCGAGGCGGCGAACGAGTTCACGAACGCGACGACGACGCAGCTCTACAATCCGGTGAAGGGCGATTGGGATGATCGGCTGCTCGAGGCGATCGGCATTCCGCGGGGCTGGTTCGGTCCCGTGCTCATGCCCGGCGCCGCCGCGGGGGAGCTTCGGGGCAGCGTGCAGTCGGAGCTCGTACTCGGCCCGATCCGCGTCGTCGCGGTTGCCGAGCACGACACCGGCTCGGCGGTGGCGGCCGTGCCGGCGGAGAGCGATTCGTTCGCCTACCTCAGCTGCGGCACCTGGTCGCTGCTCGGCACGGAAGTGCCGCAGCCGGTGCTCACGGAGGAAGCCCGGGAACTTAATTTCACGAACGAAGGCGGCGTCTTCGGCACCTATCGGCTGCTGAAAAACATCATGGGGCTCTGGATTCTCGAGGAATGCCGCCGCACCTGGAAGCGGGAAGGCCGGGAGGTCTCCCATGCCGAGCTGCTTGCGCGGGCCGAGGCGGCGAAACCGTTCGCCGCGCTGATCGATCCCGACGATCCGTCGTTTCTTCCGCCCGGCGGCATGCCGGAGCGGGTGAGGGCGTACGCGACCCGCACGGGCCAGGCGGCGCCGGAGACGGACGGCGCGATCACGCGCTGCGTCCTCGAGAGCCTCGCGCTCAAGTATCGTCACATCCTCGAACAGACCGAGCGGTTGTCCGGCCGGAAGTTCGACAAGCTGCACATGGTCGGCGGCGGCATTCAGAACAAGCTGCTCTGCCAATGGACGGCGAACGCGATCGGCCGCCCCGTCTGGGCGGGACCGGCTGAGGGAAGCGCGATCGGCAATCTTGCGGTACAATGGATCGCGTCGGGAGATCTCGCGGACATCCGCGAGGCGAGAAAGGTGATCCGGGATTCCTTCCCCGTGACGGTGTACGAGCCCGAACCGGGATCGGCGGCCGCCTGGGAGGAAGCGTACGGACGCTGCGCTGCCCTGTGGGGGAGCTGCGCGGCGGGCTGACGGAATCTACAGGGATGGTGAAGACCATGCTGGCTGCGGAACGGCAGGAATTTATCGTGCGGGTGGTGAACGAGCGCGGCAGCGCGCGCGTCTCCGAACTGGCGGAACTGTGCGGCGTGACGGAGGAGACGATCCGCCGGGATCTCGACCGGCTCGAGGAAGCGGGCCGGCTCCGGCGGTCGCACGGCGGCGCCGTCAGTGTGCGGGATGCGGATCTGTCCGGCGGACCGCAGGAAATTCCGTACTACGAGCGCGAAATCACGCATGCCGAGGAGAAGCGGCGGATCGCGGAGGAAGCGGTGAAGCATATTCGTCCGGGCGAGCGCATCCTGCTGGACGGCAGCTCGACGGCCTGGTACGTGGCGCGCATTCTGCCGGACATGCCGCTGACGGTGCTGACGAACTCGGTCAAGGCGGCGGCGGAACTCGGCAGCAAGGAGCGGATCGAGGTGCTGTCGACGGGCGGCCTGATGTCGCACCGCTCGCTGTCGTTCGTCGGCCCGCTCGCCGAGCGGGCGCTGGACGATTTCCATGTCGAGAAAGCGTTCCTGTCCTGCAAAGGCATCCATCCCGAACGCGGCATCAGCGAATCGACCGGCCTTCAGGCGCAGATCAAGCGGAAGATGGCCGAAATCGCGGACCATGTGATTCTGCTCGCGGACGCCAGCAAATTCGGCGTGCAGGCTTTCGCGCGGGCGCTCGATCTGGGCGCCGTGAATACGATCATTACGGACCGCGGGCTCGACGAGGCGACGGCCGAATCGTACCGCGCGCTCGGCATCGAGGTCATTGCCGTATAGCCGGGAGGTGCGTTTATTGAAAATCTCACTGTTCATTACGTGTATCTGTGACGCCATGTTCCCGGGCGTCGGCGAAGCGATGGTCCGGCTGCTGGAGCGGCAGGGGATTCGGGTCGATTTTCCGGAAGGCCAGACGTGCTGCGGCCAGCCGGCGTTCAACTCGGGCTACTGGGACGATGCCCGCGCGGCGGCGCGCACCGTGCTGGACGCGTTCGAAGACAGCGATTTCGTCATTGCGCCTTCGGGCTCGTGCGTCTACATGCTCCACCATTACCGGGAGCTGTTCAAGGACGATGCCCGACGCCTCGGGCAGGCCGAGCGGCTTGCGGCGAAAACGTACGAGTTTTCGCAGTTTCTCGTCCAGGTGCTCGGCGTGCGCGATCTCGGGGCCTATTTTCCGCACAAGGTGACGTACCATCCGTCCTGCCACGGCAGCCGGCTGCTCGGCGTGAAGGACGAGCCGCTGGAGCTGCTCGCCGCGGTGCGCGGGCTTGAATTTGTGCCGCTGCCGATGGCCGAGGACTGCTGCGGGTTCGGCGGCACCTTCGCCGTGAAGATGGCGGACATCTCCGGCGCGATGGTCGCCGAGAAAGCGGAGCATGTCACGGAGACGGAAGCGGAAGTGCTCACCGGGCTCGACATGGGCTGCCTGATGAACATCGGAGGCCATCTTCGCCGCAAAGGTGCGAACGTCCGCGTCCTGCACCTGGCGGAACTGCTCGCCGAGGGGGTGGAGCGCGCATGAGTCTCGATTCCCGCGATACGGTGAAGGAGCGGGCGGAAGCGGCGCTGGAGGACGATTTTCTCCGCCAGGCGGTCCGCTTCACGACGGAGCGGCTCCGCTCGGGCCGGCGGCAGGCGGCCGGGGAGCACGGCAACTGGGAAGCATGGCGCGAGCGCGGCCGGCAGATCCGGCTGCATACGATCGCGCATCTGGATTATTATCTGAATCTGTTCGCGGAGAACGCGCGGGCGAACGGCGCGCAAGTGCATTTCGCCCGGACGGCGGAGGAAGCGGTGCGCATCGTGCAGACCATCGCGCGCCGCGTTCAGGCGAAGACGGTCGTCAAGTCGAAGTCGATGGTGACCGAGGAACTGCATCTGAACCAGGCGCTCAAGGAGATCGGCGTCAAGGCGATCGAGACGGACCTCGGCGAATACATCATCCAGCTCGCGGGCGAAGCGCCGTCGCACATCATCATTCCGGCCATCCACAAGAACAAGGCGCAGATCGCGGAAGTGCTGTCGGAAGAAGCGGGAGAGAAATTGCCGCCCGACACGAAGGTGCTGGCGGGATTTGCGCGCAAGCGGCTGCGGGAAGAGTTTCTCGGAGCGGATATCGGCATGACCGGCTGCAATTTCGCGGTGGCCGAGACGGGCTCGATCTGCATTTTCGAGAATGAAGGGAACGCGCGGATGGTGTCGACCGTGCCGAAGGTGCAGATCACGTTGATGGGGATGGAGCGGATCGTGCCGTCCTGGGCGGATCTCGAGGTGATGGCGACGCTGCTGCCGCGCTCGGCGACCGGCCAGAAGCTGACCGTCTACCTGTCCGGCATCAGCGGCCCGCGGCGGCCGGGGGACGGCGACGGGCCGGAGGAGATGCATATCGTCATCGTCGACAACGGCCGGTCGAACCAGCTCGGCGATCCGGAGTTCCAGGAGCTGTTGAACTGCATCCGCTGCGGCGCCTGCCTCAATGTGTGCCCGGTCTATCGGCACATCGGCGGCCACGCCTACGGCAGCACGTACAGCGGGCCGATCGGCGCGGTGCTGACGCCGGCGCTTAAGAAGAATGTCGCGGAATGGGACGACATCGCGAACGCTTCCAGTCTGTGCGGCGCATGCTGGGAAGCCTGCCCGGTGAAAATTCCGCTGCACGACATGCTCGTCTACCTGCGGCGGCGCAAGGCGGAAAGCCCGCACCGCAGCGCGGGCGAGGCGGCGGCGATGAAGGCATACGGCCTCACGATGGCGAAGCCGGGGCGGCTCTCCGCCGCGCTGAAGCTGGCGCGGTTCGGCCAGCGGTTCGCCGGGAAAGGCGGCGAGATCCGCGCGCGGATCGGCCCGCTGGGCGGGTGGATCAAGCATCGGGCCTTGCCGATGCTGCCGCAGGAGTCGTTCCGCGACCGGTGGAAGAAGCTGAATACGGGCGGTGCGAAGCCGCTTGATCCGGCCGTGGAGGAGCGGCTGCGCGCGGCATTGGCGAAGCGCCGGGGCGGCGGAGATGCGGCGCATGTTCAAGCGCCGGTTCAAGCGCAAATCCAGGCGGCCGCGCAGGAGCCGGCGCCGATGCCGGACGACCAGCGCGCCATGCTCGGGCATATCGCGGCAAAGCTGGGTCATCCGCCGCGGACGGCGCCGGCGGGCCGGGCGCATCGCGGCGCGCCGGATTTCTGGCACGCGTTCGCGCTGCCGCCGGAGGAGCGCCGCGAGCGGTTCGCCGCCAATTTCCGGGCGGCCGGCGGCCATGTCGCGAGCGTGCCCAACCTGCACGCGGCATCGCGCTACATCGCGGAGCAGGCGGCCGCGCGCGGCGCATCCAGCCTGCTCTTGCAGGATGCGCCGGAGCTGGCCGCCCTGGCGCTGGACAACGCGATGCCGGACGCGTGCTTAAGCGTCTGGAACCGCGAATCCGATACGGATTGGATCGCGGTTGCCGCAGGGGCGGATGCGGGCATCGTGCTCGCCGACTGCGCCGCGGCGTACACGGGCACCGTCGCGCTCCTTTCTTCCAGGGAGCGCGGCCGGTCGGTGAGCCTGCTGCCGCCCGTGCTGTTCATCGTGCTGCCGGCGGATCGGATCCGCACGCGGCTGGGCGAAGTTTTCGCCGAATTCGACGCGGGCGGCCGGAGCGCCATGCCGGCGGGCGTTCATCTTATTTCCGGCCCGAGCCGCTCGGCCGACATCGAGAACGATCTGACAATCGGCGTGCACGGGCCGGGCGACGTCCATGTAATCATCGTCGGATCTTCCGAATAATACCGATGCTTCTGAGAAATGTGAACAAAATCTTATCTTTGTCATATGGACAATATCCTTCCATGGCGGTAAGGTGGCGTTAGGTTCGGAAGGCGGCATCCGGCCGCATTTCCGGCTTCCGCTGCGGAGGATTTGCGCCGCGCGCGTCTACCTGCGCGCGGCTTTCCGCTTTCAGGTGTTTGATCACTTTGAATTGCCGGGGGTGCACGGAGATGATGATGCAGAGGCTGCGGATTGGCAACGGCGGAAGGCATCTGGCATTGGAGGACGGACGGCCTTTTTTCTGGCTGGGGGATACGGCGTGGGAGCTGTTCCACCGGCTCACGATCGAGGACGCCGAACATTATTTGCGCACGCGGTCCGGGCAGCAGTTCACGGTTATTCAGGCCGTCGCGCTGGCGGAATTCGAAGGCGTGACGACCGCAAATGCTTACGGAAGGCTGCCGCTCAAGACCGGCGCGAACGGATTGCCCGATCCGGCATATCCCGATACGGACGGTCCGAATTCTTATTGGGACCATATCGATGCGGTCATCCGGCTGGCGGAATCGCTTGGCCTGTACATTGCGCTCCTGCCTACATGGGGAGACAAGTTCAACAAAGCCTGGGGGAAAGGACCGGAGATTTTCACGCCGGACAATGCCTGGCGTTACGGCCGCTGGCTGGGCGAACGGTACCGGGATGCGCCGAACATCGTCTGGGTGCTCGGCGGCGACCGGGCGTTAAATACGCGGCGGCATTTCGACATCGTCAGCCGGATGGCGGAGGGCCTTACGGAAGGCGACGGCGGCGCGCATCTGATCACTTATCATCCGCAGGGCGGCGACTCGTCGTCGCGGCAGCTTCATGATGAACCTTGGCTTGATTTCAACATGATTCAATCCGGCCACGGCGAAGCGATGATCGCGAGCGATGCCCGCGTGCTGGCGGATTACGAGCGCGAGCCGGTGAAACCGGTGCTGGACGCCGAGCCTTGCTATGAAGACCATCCGATCGGGTTCAAGGCGGCGAACGGCTATTTCGACGCCGCCGATGTGCGCAAGGCCGCCTATTACGCGCTGCTGTCGGGCGCCTGCGGCCACACGTACGGCCACCATTCCGTCTGGGCGATGGCGGACGGTCCGATGGCCGGCGCGGCGTCGCACGGCAATCCGGGCAACTATATTGTGATGAGCTGGCGGGACGCGCTCCGGCGGCCGGGCGCGGAGCAGATGCGCTGGCTGCGCGCGTTCGGCGAACGGTATGCGCCGGCGGGGTTCACGCCGGACGCCGGTCTGCTCGCCGGCAATTTCGAGGGGGCGGGCCGCCAGGTTGCGGCAAGGGGCGAAGGATGCGCCGCCGTCTACACGCCGTCGGGACCGTATGTGGATGTGGCGGCCGGCCTGAAGGGCCTGAATGCGGCCGGAGCGAAGTGGTACGATCCGCGCAGCGGCGAAGAGCGTCCGGCAGCGGCTGTTGCCGGCGATAAGGCGCTGCGGTTCTTCACGCCGACCGCCGGCCGGGGCGAGGATTGGGTGCTCGTCGTACCGGAAGGTTGATGCGGCTGCTCCCTCTCGAATAGGATTCGATGCGACGGCGAACGCTAACGGCGATGGCATCGAATGCTTCGAAGGGGAGGTGCGCGCCATGAAACGCAGGGCAGCGGCCATCGCCGTGCTGGCCGCCGGCGCCTTGATGTTCGCCGGCTGCGCGGAGACGCAGGGCGATGTCGGCAATCGCAACATCAAGGAGAAAAGAATCCTCAAGGACGGCAACGGCAATCTTGTCATCGACCGGCGGTTCGCGAACGACCAGCTGAACGAGCAGAACCGGGTGTACGGCCGCCGGCTCAACAGCAACAATCTGATCGGCAACCATCAGAATTACCGGATGGAAGCCAGCCAGGACATCGCCGATCGGATCCGGAAGGCGGAAGGGTTGAGTGACGTCTATGTCATCCTGACCGACCGCAACGTCTATGTCGCCGTCAACAAGCGGATCGACGCCGGCGACCGGCTGAAGCGCGGAGCCGCAGGCGCCGACGGACTTCCGAGTTCGCGGACGGGATCGCGCGCCGGGCTGAACAACAAGACGGCCGGGGGAAAAACCGGCGGCAACGGCAAGTCCGGCGGCACTCTGGAAGAGCGGATCGCCCGGCATGTGAAGGAGATGGCGCCGATGATTGAGCGCGTCTATGTGTCCGAGGAGCCGGACTTCGTCAGCCGGATGAGCGAGTACATCCAGACGGCGCGCCGCGGCGAGCCGATCCAGGGATTCATCGCCCAGTTCAACGCGATGGTGGAGCGGCTGTTTCCCGCGGAGTCGGGCATCCGCATCAGCAGAAGCAACTCCGGCATTTACGATTGATGCGAACGGCCGGTCAGGGTCGACCTGACCGGCCTTTCTCATGCCGCTATTTCTCTGATGATGCCGGCTGCGGCTCCAGCCGCGCCAGCGGCTTCATGGCCGGCCCTTCCACGACATTGCCCTTGTAGTCGAACCTGGAGCCGTGGCACGGGCAGTCCCATGTCCGCTCGCCGGGGTTCCACCTCACCTCGCAGCCCATATGGGTGCAGGTCGTGTCCACAAGATGCAGCTCGCCTTGCGGGTCCCGGTAGGCGCCCGCGCGCTTGCCGTTCAGCTCGACGACGGCGCCTTCGTCCGGCGCCAGCGATTCCGGCGTCCGTCCGGGTTTCTCCAGCTTGCCGGAAATGAGTGAGCCCGCGACCCGCGCGTTCGAGCTGACGATCACGCGCAGATCCGGATCGGCATGAAAACGCGACGGCGTGAACAGCCCCGCATACCGGTTGTCGCGTCCAAGCGCCAGATCCGCGATCAGCATGGCGGCGGCGGTGCCCCCGGTCATGCCCCATTTGCGGTAGCCGGTCGCAACGAGGATGTTCGGCTTGTCCTTATCCGGCGGGCCGACGTACGGCACCTTGTCGGTCGTAATGATGTCCTGCGCGGACCAGCGGTACGCGACCGATTCAACGCCGAACAGCCGCTCGCCGAATTCGGCCAGCGCGGCGTAGCGCCGCTCCGCATCTTCCGCCGCGCCGGAGCGGTGATTCTCGCCGCCGATCAGCACGAGCGGCCGGTCCGTGCTGCCGGCAAGGCGCAGGGAGCGGCGCGGCTCGTCGGCGCTGATGTACATCCCGCCGGGATACGGCTGCTTCGGCTGGATCGCGACGACGTACGACCGGTCGATGTGCAGCCGGGCGAACAGCCCGCCGGTCTTGTCGATGAACGGATAGTGGCTGGCCGCCGCGACGGCGTTGCAGCGGACCTTACGCCCATCAGTCGTCCGCACGATCGGACGGCTGCCGTCCGTGTCGACCCCGTCCGCCGTCGTCTTCTCGTGGATGCGGACGCCGAGCCGCATGGCTTCATCGAGCAGCCGCCGCATGTAGCGCAGCGGGTGGAAGCGCGCCTGCTTCCGCATGACAAGCGCCGCCGCAGCGTCCACGGGCACCGGAATATCCGCGACAAGCTCGCCTTCGATGCCGAGGGCGTCGTAGGCGCGCAGCTCCTGCTCCAGCTTGCCGACCGACCGATTCTCCGTCACATAGACATAGGCGTCTTCCTCCGCCCACTCGCAGTCGATGTTCCACTCGCGCACCCGGCCTTCGATGAAGGTCATCGCGTCGCGGTTTGCTTCATAGTACAGCTTCGCCTTCTCTTGGCCGAAATGGGCGATCAGCTCATCGTAGATGAGATGGTGCTGCGCCGTCACTTTGGCCGTCGTATGTCCCGTCGTACCCCGCAGCACGCGCGACGCCTCGAGCACGATGACGCGCGCGCCTTCCTTCGCCAGCAGCCAGGCGGCCGTCAGCCCCGTAATGCCTGCGCCGACGATTACAACATCGGCATCCGTGTCTTCCTGCAGCGGCTGGAATTCCGGCAACGGCTCGGACTCGATCCAGTACGACAGCGTGGTCTCCGGCAGACCGGCATTTCCTCCCGTCATTCCTGCGGCAGCCTCCTTCGCATAACCCCGGAAAAGGGCATTCGTGCTTGTACAGGAATAGTTTCTCTTGTCCGCGGCGAATTCATACCGACCGGCCGGTCCGCCTGATCTTACTCAACACAACCGCTAAGGGGCCCCGGACTTTGCATTCCTCGTTCAATCCGGACACGTCTTTTCTTCCGCATTTCCTTTCCGCCTGATGAGCAGACGCCCGAAAAAGCGCGCCGCTCAGCCCATTTCTGCCGCTTGCCGCACCACATGTTCCCGCCATTCATAAGATAAGTTGACTGTATCCCTTAACCTTGTTAAACCATCACATTACAGGCAAGGAGGGGTGACAACTTGAAGGGCAGCGAGCACAAAAGCAAATTTCTTTTGACGCATCGCGAGCGGGAAGTATTCGAACTCCTTGTTCAGGACAAGACGACGCGCGACATAGCACAACAGCTGTTCATCAGCGAAAAGACTGTGCGGAATCATATATCGAATGTGATGCAGAAGCTCAACGTCAAAGGCCGTTCTCAAGCGGTTGTCGAGCTGATCAAGCTCGGGGAGCTCAAAATATAGCGCATCGGATACAAGGAACCTTCTGTTCGCTCCTTCACGGAGTGGAAGGAGGTTTTTTATTGCGTCTTGCAGTCGTTCGGGACAAGCGCCCGAAAGACAGCGAAGCGCCCCGAACCTTGCGGTCCGGGGCGCTGCTTGTGCCGGGGCCTTTAACGGCGTTCGGCCGTTACAGACGGGATGCGCGAAGAATGATGACGAGCAGAATGAAGAGAACGAGAACGGTGCCGGTATCCGAGTAGCGCTTCTTCGGCATGCAATGATGATGATGATAGCCGGTTCCGGCCATGCCATACATTCCCGGATGGACGGACGCGTAAGGATGGTGTCCGATCGCGCCCGCCGCACCGGCTCCGATGTGAACGTCCGCGCCGAATCCCGCTGCTCCCGCTGCACCCAGATTGCCAAAATCCGCCATGTCCCATACACTCCTTCACTGGTTTTTGGAATTTGGTGAATTGCACATTGACAATGTATGCGCAGGGGACATCAGCGGGATGGCAATCCGCCTACCGCAAGCAAAAATAGGTCCTTGCCCCGCCCGCCGCATGCGTCAGGTGTTGATTTTGAAATGAAACTCGGGATGTTTGTAGATTAGCTCGAAATGGGGGTCGGAACCGAGCACGCTGTCCAGATCTTCCGGCGTGAACAGGAAGAAATCGTTATAAAGCGGGTAACCGGCTCCGTAGTAGTAGCAGAGCCATACCAGCTTCGAACAGTAGATGGATGACCACGGATCTTCCAGCGGTATCGCCGGCGAGAATGAGAACGGCGGCACGATGATGCCTTTCGCGTAGTTGGCCTGGCAAGCCTGATGGTACGTAATGGCATACTGCGCACTGCCCGCGGCCAGCCAGTCCGGAATCGGCCGGTAGTGCGCGTGTTTCGGATGCTGCATGAAAAATTCCGCTGCCGGAGCGCGACGCACGTAAGGAAACGTCACGACCGCCTCGACGATTTCGTCCGGGCCGACGGCGATGGCGCTGTGGCCGAGGAAACCCGTCGGCACGGCCAGCATATTGTCGCAAGCCGTCAGCACATCGCCCGGCCTCAGGACGCGGTGTGAAAAGTTCATCCGGATCACCACCCACACCACTATATGCGGCATGGGCGGATGTCGTGCTTTTTTTGTGACCCAACGGATGCGTCCGCACGGAAGCGGATGGCCTGCCCTCAACCGTTCACGATCTTGCCGCCGTTCAGATGGAGCGTCTGGCCGGTCATGTATGTCGAATCGCCGCTGGCGAGAAAGACGTAGGCGGCAGCCAGTTCGGACGGTTGACCGGGCCGCTTCATCGGCGTGTCGGTGCCGAATGTCGCCGTGTCTTCCGCCGCGAAGGTGGACGGAATGAGCGGCGTCCAGATCGGCCCGGGCGCGACGGCGTTCACGCGGATGCCCTGTGCCGCAAGATTTTTGGCCAGCGCGCGGGTGAACGCGACGACGGCGCCCTTCGAAGCGGAATAGTCGATCAGCGTTGGGCTTCCTTCATAGGCGGTGACCGATGCGGTGTTGATGATCGCCGCGCCTTCTTTCAGATGCGGCAAGGCCGCCTTCGTCAGGTGGAACATGCCGAACACGTTCGTGCGGAAGGTCCGCTCAAGCTGCCCGGCGGTAATGTCCGTGAGGGCAGGCTGCGGATGCTGCTCGGCCGCGTTGTTGACGACGATGTCCAGCCGGCCGAACGTCTGCACGATCCGGTCGATCGCCTGCTTGCAGAACGCCTCGTCGCCGATATCGCCGGCGATCAGCAGACAGCGTCTGCCGAGCTCTTCGATGCGGCGCTTCACATTGTCCGCATCCTGCTGCTCGTTCAGGTAGATGATCGCCACATCGGCGCCTTCCTTCGCGAAGGCGACGGCCGCGGCGTGGCCGATGCCGCTGTCTCCGCCGGTGATGACGGCGGCTTTGCCGGTCAGTTTGCCCGCCGGCTTGTAGAGCGGCGACTCGATCTCCGGATGGGGCTGCATGGCGGTCTCCGTTCCGGGCTGCCGCGTCTGGTGCTGCGGCGGGAAGATCTGCGTCGTGCCGGCCATTTCATTCGCCTCCTTGCATGCTGTCGGAATCGGCGGAAAGTTCCGCCGCATGCTTAGGTTGGGATAAACGGCAGGCCGTCATGCATCGCGCCGCTTGCCTTGGCTGCCGGGTGGGCCGAATGGTAAGATAGTGCCGTAACCGGATTCGGGAAGAGGGGATCGTGCGTGTTCGGTAAATTTGCGATTTTCAGCTTGCTCTGGATTTTGCTTGGCAACCCGGTTGCCGCCATCGTCGTGCTGATCATCATCCTTTACATATTGGACCGCAGATTCGTCGGCCTGTCCCCGAGCGTGGTGAAACCGTTCAGGCGGGCGCGGCGGATCCGTCAGCTGAAGCAGCAGCTCTCGCTCAACCCGAACGACATGTCCGCGCGGATGGAGCTTGCGCATCTGCTCATCGAGCGCAAAGCATACGGCGAAGCGAGGCGGCTGCTCGAGCCGGCGGCGGAGACGATGGCGCATTCGGCCGAATATTGGGACGATCTCGGCACGGCGCTGCTGTTCACCGGCAGCCGGGCGGAAGGCGAGAGCGCGATCCGGCGGGCGCTTGACATCAATCCGCGGGTGAAATACGGTCAGCCGTACCTGCGGCTCGCCGCGGTGAACCGCGATCAGCCGGAGAAAGCGCTGAAGCTGCTCGACGAACTGCAGACGATCCACTCCTCTTCCTGCGAAGCCTATTACCGGATGGGCATGATCTACAAGGCTCTCGGCCGCAGGGAAGAAGCGCGGCGGGCGCTGGACGAGGCGGCCGCCCTCTATCGCACGCTTCCCCGCTACAAGCGCCGGGAAGAGCGGCCGTGGGCGATCCGGAGCCGGCTGGCGCGGCTGTTCGCATGACCGGGCAGGCCGGCTGGCGCGGCGCAGCGGATCGGGCGGTGCGACCGCGGACGGCATCATCCGGAGAGGAGACAAGCAATGACTCGGCTGGCAGATGAACGATCGGAACAGCTGATGCGGGCGCTGGCCGGCGGCATGCCGCCTGACCGCGTGGCGGAAGGGCATGCCCTTTACCGCGGCGGGCGCGTCCTGGTCATGGAAGTCGTTATGAACACCGTGTACGGCGCGGTGAACGACGGGACGGTGTATGCCGTCACGCTCGATGCGGACGATATGGCGTACAGCACGTGCACCTGTCCGGAGGATGCGGCATGCGTTCATATGGCGGCGCTTTTCTTTCGCTACTGCGAATCGGCGGGCGGGGATGCGGATGCGGTGCTGCGGATGATGACGGAGGGCGCCCGCGGGGACGCGGACGGCGGGGCGGGCGCCGTGTCCGGCGGGACGGACGGCCCGGAGGCGTGGGCGGAATGGTTCGCCGGACGGTTCGGGGCCGTCTGGCAGCAATGCCGCCATTCGCTCCACCCGCTTCAGCCGGTGCTGCAGGAGGCGAAGGGAAAGGCCCGGGATTGGCCGCGTGAGATGCGGCGCCTCCATTGGCTTCAGACCGTGCTGCTCGTGCTGGAGCAGGCCGAGCGCGCCTACGCCGTGACGGACCCGTCGAACCGCTACTATTACGAAATGTCGTTTTCCCGCTCGGTCGAGCCGTGGGTTCAGCATTGGCTGGAGCTGCTGCACGAGACGGAACCCGTCCCGGCGAACGATGCGGAGGAACGATGGCTGCGCGCCATCGCGCTCCGGCTGCGAAATGCCGCGCTTGACGAGACATTTAAACTGCTGCGCTGGGATGAGCTGTATGTCGCGTGGTGGGACCGCTTCGCCGGCTGGCCGGATGCCGTTCGCGAAGAGCGCGAAGTGATCGGACGGCTGGCGGATCAGGTTGCCGATGCGGACACGACTGCGCATTCATCTTCGCCGCGCGCGTCCGCCGTCCTGACCGCCCAGGCCTTCTTCCGCTTCAAGGCGGGCGACCATGCCGGCGCAATCGACGCGATGAGGCGGACGCCGTTCGAGCGCACGTCGACCTTCGTCCTGGGGTTCGCCGAGCGCTGCCTTGCGGAAGGCGATTTCGCCGCGCTGGAACGATGGATGCGGTTCCTGCAGGAGCAGCTTCGCTTGACCCGTGTCGCGGCGGTGCTGAAGCCGTATCTGAAGCTGTGCCGTTCGGCAGACGAGCGGCAGCCGGACAATCCGATGTGGATCCGGATGATGCGGGAGTGGCTGCCCGTATCGTACGGCGAGCTGTCGGCGCATTATCTGTCGCGCGGGCGCATGCGGGAGTGGACCGATCTGCAGCTTGCCATGGGCATCCGGCCGGAGGATCTCGATCCCGGCCATCTCCGCGTTCTGGCGAAGGAGGCGCCGGAACTGCTGCTGCCGCTGTTCCACCGGGCGGTGGACGAGTCGGTGCGCACCCGCGGCAGGCAGGGCTACCGCGCGGCAGTCCGGCATCTCAAGCGGCTGGAGAAGCTGTACCGCGCGGCCGGCCGGGAGGAACGCTGGCGGATGTTCATCCGGGAATTCCGCATCCGCCACGCCCGGCTTCGGGCGCTGCAGGAAGAGCTGCGGTACGCCAATCTGAGCGATGATTGACGGAAGCGGCCGGCCCCGAGGCGGCCAGGCAGGCGCTGCGGGGCCGAATTTCATGCATTTCAACGGATGCGGGGTGCGCCTCACGTCTCGCCGGACAGCTCGTCCAGCGTCTTGCTGAAGCTTGGCGCGAAGCGCTCGAGGAACCATTCCGCCTCGGGCAGCGCCAGCCGGTCGAGCGAAGCTTTGATCTGGCGGAAGGCGACCGCGAATTCCCGGTTGCCGGAGGCCAGCTCGACCGTGCATTTCAGGTAGGCGTCCAGGAGATCGGCGGCTTTCAAATATTTGCGGAGTTCCGCGTCGGAATCGCCGGTGCTCCTTGTGACGGATTCGTTTCGGTCCCCGTCCTGTGCTTCATTTGTTTCGCCGCTGTCGCCGGCTCCGTTCCGCTGCCACGTCTTGCCCGTCAGGAGCGGCGCGTACGCTTCCTTGAGCGGCTCGGGCACCATGGCGGCGAGCCGTTCCGCGGCCAGCGCCTCGATCTCGCGGAAGCTGTCGAGCATGCGCGGATTGTGATGCTTGACCGGCGTCGGGATGTCGCCCGTGAACACTTCGGTCGCGTCGTGGAACAGCGCCATCGCCGCCGCGCGGTTCGCGTTCAGCCGCCTGCCGAAGACGCGGTTGCCGATCTCGCACAGCAGATGCGCCAGCAGCGCGACATGATAGGAATGTTCCGCGACGTTCTCGCGCGTCGTGTTGCGCATGAGGCTCCAACGCTCGATATGGCGCAGACGGTACAGGTACGCCAGAAAATGACTCTCCACTTTGCGCTGACTTCCTTTCTCATCCCCGAGTTCGAACTATCGGATGGTGCTGCGAATTGCGACCGGTTGCGGGTTGGCGCTGGTCGTCCGGCGGCGCAGATGAACGGCATTCTGTGCCGTTAATGGCGATCTCGCGGGTGCCGGCGGGGCCAATAACGGCAATTCGTGCCGTTACAGGCTCGTTGGAGCCGCCCGCCATGGACGACTGCGCGAATTAACGGCATTCTGTGCCGTTAATGGCGATCTCGTACGCGTCGGCGAGGCCAATAACGGCAATTCGTGCCGTTACAGGCTCGTTGGAGCCGCCCGCCATGGACGACTGCGCGAATTAACGGCATTCTGTGCCGTTAATGACGGTCTCGTACGCGTCGGCGAGGCCAATAACGGCAATTCGTGCCGTTACAGGCTCGTTGGAGCCGCCCGCCATGGACGACTGCGCGAATTAACGGCATTCTGTGCCGTTAATGACGGTCTCGTACGCGTCGGCGAGGCCAATAACGGCAATTCGTGCCGTTACAGGCTCGTTGGAGCCGCCCGCCATGGACGACTGCGCGAATTAACGGCATTCTGTGCCGTTAATGACGGTCTCGTACGCGTCGGCGAGGCCAATAACGGCAATTCGTGCCGTTACAGGCTCGTTGGAGCCGCCCGCCATGGACGACTGCGCGAATTAACGGCATTCTGTGCCGTTAATGGCGGTCTCGTACGCGTCGGCGAGGCCAATAACGGCAATTCGTGCCGTTACAGGCTCGTTGGAGCCGCCCGCCATGGACGACTGCGCGAATTAACGGCATTCTGTGCCGTTAATGGCGGTCTCGTACGCGTCGGCGAGGCCAATAACGGCAATTCGTGCCGTTACAGGCTCGTTGGAGCCGTCCGCCATGGACGACTGCGCGAATTAACGGCATTCCGTGCCGTTAATGGCGATCTCGCGGGTGCCGGCGAGGCCAATAACGGCAATTCGTGCCGTTACAGGCTCGTTGGAGCCGCCCAGACCTGTCCGAAAGTGATCGCCAACGAAACCACGTTCCGTTAATGTCGTTCCCGCAAGCGGTTAAATGCCGCTAACGGCCCCCGTTCCGTTACAAACAAAGCGAAGCTGTCCAGTCCGCCCGACCGCCCTCACCGCGTATTCGCAGCTCATCATCAACTTCCTCTATTCTACCATACTTTCGTTCTCGGGCCGATGCAGGTCTGTGCATCCGGACTTCACTCCCATGCGCGCAAATGTGGTATGATAAGAAGGAGAGCATAGATCAGAGAGGAGCCGGCTGTACATGATCGAACAATTTGAAGAGAGCATATACCGGCTGATCGTCGAGACGTCGACCAATCTGCCGGGCGACGTGCGCCGGGCGATCAAGGCGGCGCAGGAAGCGGAGGACCGCGCGACGCGGGCGGGGCTGTCGCTCAGCACGATCGCGTCCAACATCCAGATGGCGGAGTGCAACGTGTCGCCGATCTGCCAGGACACCGGCATGCCGACGTTCGTCCTGCACGTGCCGGTCGGCGCGAACCAGATCGTCATGAAGGAGAAGATCCGCAGCGCGATCGCGCGCGCGACGAAGGACGGCAAGCTGCGCACGAACTCCGTCGATTCGCTGACGGGCGCCAATTCGGGGGACAACCTCGGCCCGGGGACGCCGGTCATCCATTTCGAGCAATGGGAACGGGACGAGATCGAAGTCCGGCTCATCCTGAAAGGCGGCGGCTGCGAGAACAAGAACATCCAGTACAGCCTGCCCGCCGAGCTGGAAGGGCTGGGCAAGGCCGGCCGCGACCTGGACGGCATCCGCAAATGCATTCTGCACGCCGTCTATCAGGCGCAAGGACAAGGGTGCAGCGCCGGATTCATCGGCGTCGGCATCGGCGGTGACCGGACGACCGGCTACGAGCTGGCGAAGCAGCAGCTGTTCCGCCGCGTCGACGACGTGAACCCGGTTCCGGAGCTGCGGCAGCTTGAAGAATACATCATGGACGCCGCGAACAAGCTCGGTATCGGCACGATGGGCTTCGGCGGCAACGTGACGCTGCTCGGCTGCAAGATCGGCGCCATCAACCGGCTGCCGGCAAGCTTCTTCGTCTCCGTCGCCTATAACTGCTGGGCGTTCCGCCGCCAGGGCGTGCTGATCGACGCCGGAAACGGCGAAATCAAGGAATGGCTGTATCCGCGCGGCGACGAAGTGTCGATGGAAGAAGAGCCGGAGGCGGCCGCGCAGCCCGCGGAGACGGAACAGCGCCGCGAAGTGCGGCTGAAGACGCCGCTGACGGAGGAGCAGGTGCGGAATCTGCGCGTCGGCGACATCGTCATCCTCGACGGCGAAATTCATACCGGCCGCGACGCGCTGCACAAATATCTGGTTGACCATGATTCGCCGGTTGATCTGAACGGCGCGGTCATCTACCACTGCGGTCCGGTCATGCTGAAGGACGAGCAGGGCGAATGGCATGTCAAAGCCGCCGGTCCGACGACGAGCGCGCGCGAGGAGCCGTATCAGGGCGACATCATCAAGAAGTTCGGCGTCCGCGCCGTCATCGGCAAGGGCGGCATGGGCAAGAAGACGCTGGCGGCGCTCAAGGAGCACGGCGCCGTCTATCTGAACGCGATCGGCGGTGCGGCGCAGTATTATGCCGAGTGCATCAAGCGCGTCAACGGCGTGCATTTCCTCGAGTTCGGCATTCCGGAGGCCATGTGGCATCTGGAGACCGAAGGGTTCGCGGCGATCGTCACGATGGACGCCCACGGCAACAGCCTGCACGCCGATGTCGAGCACGATTCGCTCGCGAAGCTTGAACAGTTCAAAGAACCGGTCTTCAAGTAACCAAAGAAGGCAACCGGACGCAAGAAAGCGTGATTCCCACGAGAACTTACCCATCATTCGCATCCGCATTCAACCGGTGGTATGACCGCCGGATGTCGCTGCTGACCCCGGGAGCACTGCTCCTGGGGTTCTTGTGCTCGGACGCGCTGATCGGCGGCGTGCCGCTCGTGCCTTGGCTGTTCGCGTACATCACGTTCGCGATGGGCCTGGGCATCCGCGCGCAAGAGGTGAAGCTGGCGTTCACACGCCCGCTGCCGATGCTGGCGGCGCTCGCCGCGGCCCATATTCTCATGCCGCTGGCGGCATGGGGAGCCGGGAGCGCGCTGTTCGGCGCGGAGTCGCCGTATGTCGTCGGTTTCGTGCTGCTCATGCTCATTCCGCTCGGCATCTCATCGCTCATGTGGGTCGGCGTGTCGGGCGGCCTGCCTGCGCTGATCACCGCGCTCGTCACCGTCAGCTCGCTGCTCAGTCCGCTCATCGTGCCGCTCGGCCTCGACCTGATGTTCGGCGCCGCGATCGAGATGGACACGCGCGGCATCATGCTGGACCTGCTGCTCATCGTTGTCCTGCCGACGGCGGCGGGCATCGCGCTGAACGAGGTGTCGCGGGGCAGGGCGGCCGCCGTCCTGCAGCCCGCCGCAGGCTTCCTCTCGAAGCTGGCGTTCCTTGCGGTCATTGTCCTGAACGCGGCGGCGATCGGACCGCATGTCCATGCGCTCGGCGGCGCCATTCCCGCGCTTCTGCCGGCGGTCGTCTTGCTCGTCGCGATCGGTTACGCCGCGGGATACGCCGCCGCGCTTCCGTGGCGTTGCGCGGAGATGACGACGACGCTGGCGTTCGGCTGCGGCATCCGCAATGTGTCGCTCGGCATCGTCATCGGTCTCGGCTATTTCCGTCCGGAGGCCGCCGTGCCGGTTGTGCTGTCCATTCTCATTCAGCAGCCGGGAGCCGCGCTGTTCCGAAGTCTTCTCAGGAAAATTTACGAGCGGGGGGCTGGCCGAAAGGCGCCCGGCGAGGTTACGATGGAGCGGAAAGGCTGAACCGCGGAGGGGGAAGAGGATGAACAGTTTCCGTTCGCGGCTTGCGGCGGTGATGATCGGCCTGGTCGGAATGGCGGTGGCAGCCGCGGGGATCTACATGGCCGTCACGTTCGAACGGAGCCATTATGATGCCTTGCGGGACAATCTGGTCCGCGAGATCGGACTGATCGAGGATGCCGTCGACTGGCACCCGGCGGCCGGTACGGACGCTTACGCCCGTTTCACGGAGCGGGCGCGGCATTACCGGTCGATCACCGGCGCCCGCGTCACGTTCATCGCCGGCGACGGCACGGTGCTCGGCGATTCGGATCACGATCCGGCGTCGATGGACAACCATCTGAACCGGCCGGAAGTGGCCGAGGCGCAGCGGAAGGGTGTCGGCTACGATGTCCGGCGCAGCGATACGACGCATCACAACATGATGTATGTCGCCGTGAAGCGGGAGGCGGGGGATGCGGGCGGATTCATCCGTCTCGCGCTCGATGTCAGCGAAATCGAGCAAGGCATCCGCCGGCTCTGGTTCGGGCTCATCACCGGGCTGTTGCTGCTCCTCGCGGTCGCGGCGGCGGCGAGCTGGCGGATCGCCCGCGGCATGACGAAGCCGCTGGAAGCGGTCACCCGCGCGGCGCAGCGCATCCGCAACATGGATTACGAAGCCAGGGTCGAGGTGGACCCGCGCGGCGAGATCGGCGAGCTCGGACGCGCGGTGAACGCGATGGCCGAAAGCCTGCAGCAGCAGATGGTGCGCATCCGGCAGAAGGAGAGCCAGCTCGAGAGCGTGCTCGACAACATGACGAGCGGCATCGTCATGATCAATCGCGCCGGCGTCATCCTGCTGCTCAACCGGATGGCCGAGGAGCTGCTCGGCATGCCGGCTCACGAGCTGCTTGGGCGCCAATATACGGAAGCCCGGCAGCAGTACGAACTGGTGCGACTGATCGGGGATGCGTTGGAACGGCGGGAACATCTCCGCGACGAGCTGACGTTCTACTACCCCGAAGAGCGGCAGATCGAGATCAATCTCGTGCCGATCGAGGGCCGGGACGATTCCGGCGGGCTGCTGCTCGTGCTGCAGGACGTGACCGCCATCCGGCGGCTCGAGCGGATGCGGAGCGAATTCGTCGCCAATGTCTCGCACGAACTGAAGACGCCGATCGCCGCGGTGAAAGGTTTCGCCGAAACGCTGCTCGGCGGCGCCGGCGGCGATCCGGAGACGCAGCGTGCGTTTCTCCAGATCATCCATGACGAGAGCGACCGGCTGAACCGGCTCGTGAACGACATCCTCGAACTGTCGAAGATCGAGTCGCGGCGCGCGCCGCTCCTGTTCTCGCCGGTCGAGCTCGGGCCGTTCATCGGGAAGACGGTCGAGCTGCTCGCGAAGGAAGCGGAGCGGAAGAACATCCGGATCGAGACGGAGGTCGGGGACGAACTGTACGTCGAGGCGGATGAGGACCGTCTGCGCCAGATCGTCGTGAATGTGCTGTCGAATGCGATCAATTACACGCCCGAAGGCGGCCGCGTTCGGATCCAGGTTGAACCGGTCGCATCCGGAGACGGGCAGATCGCGGAGGAAGATGACTACGATGCGATCCGCATCCGCATCTCCGACAACGGCATCGGCATCCCGAAGAAAGATTTGCCGCGCATCTTCGAGCGGTTCTACCGGGTGGACAAGGCGCGCTCCCGCAGTTCGGGCGGCACCGGACTCGGCCTGTCCATCGTGAAGCATCTCGTCGAGCTTCACCGGGGGTCGATTGCCGTCGAGAGCACGGTCGGCGTCGGCACGACGTTCACGATCGAACTGCCGGTGCTGCAGGAAAGTGCAGGCGACGCGGGACTCTTTTTACAATAGCTTAACACTTCGCCGGACAGGTCATGGTATAGTAGAGTTGATGATCCCACTCATTCGGGGGTTGCCCATGGCAGAACGCATTCTGGTCATCGAGGACGAGCCGACGCTGGCGCGTCTCCTGTCGTACAATCTGATGCAGGAAGGATACGAGACGACGGTCGAGGGCCACGGCAGCGACGGGCTGCAGGCCGCGCTGCGGCAGTCGTTCGACCTCATTCTGCTGGACATCATGCTGCCCGGCATGAACGGCTTCGAAATTCTCACGAAGCTCAGACAGCACGGCATCCGCACGCCGGTCATCATTCTGACGGCGCGCAATGCGGAGGATGAAGTGGTGCAGGGATTGCGGCACGGGGCGGACGACTACATGACGAAGCCGTTCGGCGTCGCGGAGCTGCTGGCGCGCGTCGCGGCGGTGCTGCGCCGGTCGCGCAGCGGCGAGGCGGCGCCGGCCGCGGAAGAGAACGTCATCCGGGTGGGGGACCTTGCCATCTATCCGGACAAGTACGAGGTGATCGCGGGCGGCGAGCCGGTAGCGCTGAGACCCAAGGAGTTCGAGGTGCTGCTCTATCTCGTGCAGCGTCCGGGCGTCGTCGTGACGCGGGACGATCTGATGAACGTCGTCTGGGGGTTCGACTATATCGGCGGGCAGCGGACGGTCGATGTGCACGTCAGCTCCCTGCGCAAAAAGCTGGAGCTGAGCCCGCAGTCGGTGCAGATCGAATCGATCCGCGGCGTCGGCTACAAGCTCGTGCTGCCCCGGAGGGAGGGGGTAAAACACTGACCATCCGCCTCCCTTTCACTTCCGGCTCCAGGACAGCATCCGCTTCTGGTACGCTTTCGGCGAGCAGTCGTTGTATTTCTTGAACATTTTGTAGAAATGCGCCATGTTCGGAATGCCGATCATTTCCCCGATTTCCGATATGCTGCGGTCTTCCGTCAGGAGAATCCGCTCCGCCCACTTGATCTTCCGGAAGTTGACGTATTCCGTGAAGGAAAGCCCCACCGTCTTCTTGAAAAATTTCACGAAATAATAGTAGCTCATGTTGGCGAGCTTGCAGACGCGGTCCACCTGGATGCGGCCGGTCAGATTCGCTTCAACGTAATCGAAAACCGGCTTGAGCCGCTGCAGGTCGAAGCTGTCGAGCTCCTCGAGCATGCGGCGGTTGTCGTTGCGCAGCAAGAGCAGCAGGATGCGTTTCAGCAGAATGTTCACGGCCAGTTCATAGCCGATCGACTTGGCGGCGGCCTCGTCGAAGATGCGCGTGACGCATTCGGCAATTTCGGCGCGCACTTCGGGCTGTTCCCGGAAAATATAGTTCAGCCGGCTGAGCGGATGCTGCGTCTCGTTGAAATAGCGGAGGTAGGGCATCGTGCTCGGGTCGAAAAATTTGTCCAGGTCAAACTGCAGGACATAATAGTCCAGTTCCCGCGTCACGGCCCGGTCGCAGTGGAGCTGGTTCGAGCCGATCAGGACGATGCCGCCGGGGCCGATATGGTGCTGCTCGTCTTCGATCAGCACGTGCAGCTCGCCGCCGACCACCAGCAGCAGTTCGACTTCCCGATGATAATGCCAGCTGATAAAAACGTCGTCGTAACGCTGCGGGCGAAAAATTTTGAGCGACAACAGCGGATTTTCGTATTCGACTTTCTCCTTGTAGGCCTCCACGCATTTTCACCGGCTTTCACAAAATCGCATAATTGTGCAAACGTTTTTACTTTCGGTCAGCTCTATTCTATCGGGAGTTGAGACCAAAAATCAATAGTACTGTCAGGCGGCTGCATTTTGCAGACAAACCTTAACATTCGTTGGAACTTTAGGGAGTAATGTTCGTATATTCTATTGGAATCACGGAATCGGCAAAGCAGGGGAGGGGTGTGAATGGAAGCGCTGTTCTGGGCATGTCTGATCGGCGGTATCGTCTATTCCGTCGTCACCATCGTGTTCGGCGATATTTTGGGCGATGCGCTGGACGGATTGCTGGACTTCCTGCCCGACGGGCTGGACTGGCTCCATCCGATGACGGTCGTCGGCGGAATCACCGTGTTCGGCGGCGCCGGGCTCATGCTCGGCCATTATACGGACCTTGCCGTGTGGGGCGTTGTCGCCTTCGCGCTGCTGGCCGCCGTCGTCATCGGAGCGGGCGTCTATTTCTTCTATGTCCGGCCGATGCGGGCGACGGAAAGTTCCACGGGCTACTCGATGGAGGAAATGCCGGGCAAGCTGGCCGAAGTGCTCGTTCCGATTCCCGCCGACGGCTACGGGGAGGTGATGCTCCGGATGGGAGCGGCCGGGGTGACGAACCGGATGGCCGCGAGCTTCGACGGCGTGCCGGTGGAGGCCGGCGCACAGGTCGTCGTCGTCGAGGTGCGGGACGGCACGCTGTACGTCTCCAAGCTGGATTCCGATTTTTCAAACAATATTCTGGATGAGAGGAGATAGTCTATGATCGAATGGATTCCGATTATTGTTATCGTCGTACTGGTCTTGCTTGGCCTGGCGTTCTGGGCGCGCTACAAGACGGTCGGTCCCGACGAAGCGATGATCGTCACCGGCTCGTTCCTCGGCAACCGCAATACGGTGATTGACGAAAGCGGCCGCAAGATCAAGATCGTCCGCGGAGGCGGCGCGTTCATCCTGCCGATCTTCCAGAAGGCCGAATTCATCTCCCTGCTGTCGCACAAGCTGGACGTGTCGACGCCGGAAGTGTACACCGAGCAAGGGGTTCCGGTGCTCGCCGACGGCGTGGCGATCATCAAGATCGGCGGTTCGATCGAAGATATCTCGACCGCTGCCGAGCAGTTCATGGGCAAGCCGATCGAAGCGCTGAAGGGCGAGGCGCAGGAAGTGCTGGAAGGCCATCTGCGCGCCATCCTCGGCTCGATGACGGTCGAGGAAGTGTACCGGAACCGCGACAAGTTCGCCCAGGAAGTGCAGGGCGTGGCGGCGAAGGACCTGAAGAAAATGGGGCTGCAGATCGTCTCGTTCACGATCAAGGACGTGCGCGACAAGCATGGTTACCTCGAAGCGCTCGGTAAGCCGCGCATTGCGATGGTGAAGCGGGACGCCGAGATCGCGGAGGCGGAAGCGATCCGCGACGCGCGCATCCAGAAGGCGCGGGCCGAAGAAGAGGGCATGAAGGCGGAACTGCTGCGCGACACGAACATCGCCGAGGCGACGAAGGAGAAGGAACTGAAGGTCGCCGCGTTCAAGAAAGAGCAGGACATGGCGCGGGCGGAAGCCGACCAGGCGTATGCCATCCAGGAAGCGCGCGCGAAGCAGAGCGTCGTCGAAGAGCAGATGAAAGTCGAGCTGGTGCGCAAGGAGCGCGAGATCGATCTCGAAGAGAAGGAAATTCTGCGCCGCGAGAAGCAGTATGACGCGGAAGTGAAGAAGAAGGCGGACGCCGACCGGTACGCGATCGAACAGGCGGCGGAAGCGGAGAAGGCAAGACGCATCCGCGAGGCCGAAGCGATGCAATTCCGCATCGAAGCGGAAGCAAAGGCGCAAGCGGAGCAGAAGCGGCTCGCCGGCCTCGCCGAGGCGGAAGCCGAGCGCGCCCGCGGCTCCGCGGAAGCCGAAGTCATCCGGCTGCGCGGTCTCGCCGAAGCGGAGGCGAAGGAGAAGCTGGCCGAAGCGTTCGAGAAATTCGGCGAAGCGGCCGTGCTGGACATCATCGTCAAGATGCTGCCGGAGCTGGCGTCGAAGGTGGCGGAGCCGATCCGGAGCATCGACAAGCTGACCGTCGTCGACACCGGCCACGGCGAAGGCGCCGCGCGTGTCAGCAACTACGTCACGTCGCTCATGGCGACGGCACCGCAGATGCTCAAGGACGTCTCGGGCATCGACGTCGAAGGGCTGATCAAAGGGCTGACGAACCGGCTCGGCTCGGGTTCGAATCCGGGCGGCAGATCGGAAGGATAACCCGGAAGGGCGTCTGACGCAACAGAGCTTAATGGAATCGGTCAACAGCAAGCCCCCGTGTGAAGCGCCGGCGAGCGCCGGGGGCTTGCATTTTTTTGCTGGCGGATCAAACCGGTGCATGGCAAGTCCGGGCGATGTTCGCTATGATGAAAGTGTAGCGATGCGGGTTCCGCGCTGTTTGGCGGTGAAGTTCTTATTGATCGGAGGAATGCGGCATGACGACCCGGTATCCCGGCCTGACCGATTCGTTCCGCCTCGAGCGGCTGCACCATCCCGGCGGAAAAGTGCGGATGGTGCTCGACACCGACACGTACAACGAGATTGACGACCAATTCGCCGTCATCTTCGCGCTCGGATCGCCGGAGCGGCTGAAGATCGAAGCGCTGTGCGCCGCGCCGTTCCACAACGAACGGTCGGACGGACCCGAAGACGGCATGGTGAAGAGTTATGAGGAATTGCAGCGCATTGTGAGAATTGCGGGCGCGGCCGGCCGGATTCCGATTTATGAAGGGTCGCGCGGCTGGATGGCCGGGCCGGACCGGCCGGTCGAGAGCGAAGCGGCGCGGCGCATCGTCGAGCTGGCGCTCGCATCGCCGGACGACGACCCGCTCTACGTCGTCGGGATCGGCGCCATTACGAATGTGGCGTCCGCCATCCTGATGGAGCCGCGGATCATCGGCAAGATCGTCGTCGTCTGGCTCGGCGGGCATGCGCCGTGGTGGGATCATACCCGCGAGTTCAACATGATCCAGGACGTTCACGCCTCGCGCGTCGTCCTGGACTGCGGCGTGCCGCTCGTGCTTGTGCCCTGCATGGGCGTCGCGTCGCACCTCCTGACGACGAAGGCGGAGATCGATCTGCATCTCGGAGAATGCGGCGCGATCGGCAGGTATCTGGCGGAGACGTACGCGGCCTGCAGCGATGACCATTACGCGTACTCGCGCGTCATCTGGGACATCTCGACGATCGGCTGGCTGCTGGATGAGCGCAGCGTGCCGTGCCGCATCGTGCACAGCCCGATCCTGAACGAGGGCGGCACCTACAGCTTCGATCAGGGCAGACATTTGATCAAGATGGCGCAGCATGTGCGGCGGGATGCCGTTTTCCGCAGTCTGTTCGACCGGGTGCGGAAGCTGGCGGGGCAGGCAAAAGGTCAATCAGAGTGATTCTGATTGGCCTTTTTTCCCGATCATGCGGAGAGGGGATCCGGATGGAATACATTGACCGTTATCGCGGCGAACTGTTGGAGGTGTTCGCGGAGGCGGAAGCGGAGGCCGGGCGGTTCCCGGACGAGCTCGGCCGGCTCGGGCGGGAGCTCATCGGCGCTTGCCATCCGCTGAAGACGGGCGGGAAGGCGAGCGGCATCGCGTACCTGCTGCCGTATTGGATGGACGACATCACCGGCCTGGGCAGCCGCGTCTGCCGCGACCTGGCCGTCGGCAGCCTATTCGCGATGCTCCACTACTCGATCGTCGACGATCTGATGGACGGGCCGGAAGCGGCGCCGGCCGACCCGAGGCGGCTGCTGGCGCTCGGCCAGCTGTTCCACGCGGCGTTCCAGGCGCGCTATGCGCGCCATGCCGCGGCCGATCCGGAGCGGCTGTGGGCGTTGTACGCCCGATACGCCGCGGAATGGGCGGCCGCGGTCGGCGGCGAGCCGGAGCGCCGCGCGGACCCGCTCGACGTCCGGCAGCTGGCCCGCAAGTCGGCGCCGGTGAAGCTCGGCGCGGCGGCGATGCTTATGGCTGCCGGGATGGACGAGCGGCTGCCGGCGGTCGAAGAGGCGCTCGACCTCGCGCTGGCGGTGCTGCAGCTGTCCGATGACTGGCAGGACTGGGCCGAAGATCTGGCCGCTCCCAACGGTAACGCCTTCCTGACGATCGTCCGCGACGCGCTGGGGCCGGACGATGCCGAAGCCGGTGAGCCGCGCCCGTTCACAGAGCGGGACGTCAAGGCGGCCGTCTTCCGCCGCGGCGCCCTGGCCCGCCTGTCCCGCATCGCGGACGCGTACGCCGGCCGCATCGATGAGCGGGCGGCGCCGCCCATGCTGATCCTCTTCGCCCGGACGCTCGCGGACGGCATCCGCCGGGGCGCGGAAGAAGCGGAGGCGGAAGTGTCGCGGCTGATTGCCGGCCATGGATTTTCCAAATTAATTTCGGATCTATCAAAAACCTAGATACTAGAAACAATTTACATGGTATAATCAGGAAGAAGCTCGTCTTTAATCCATGATGAAAGGGTGTGTGCGCGATGTCGACGACGATGACAGAACGCATCGATGCGGATCAGCTCCGGGAAGACATCATCCGCAAAGCCTGGGACGACGAATCGTTCAGGCAGCGGCTGCTGGCCGAACCGAAGCAGACGATCCGCGACGCGTTCGGTATCGAAATTCCGGAAGGACACGAACTGCTGGTGGTGGAGGAGACCCCGACCCGGCACGTGCTTACGATTCCGCCGCGGCCGGAGGATGTCTCCGCCATCGTCGCCAGGCCGGCCGGGTACTGGTGGTGATCATTCCGGATGGACGGCCGGGAACCGGAGCGTGACTTCGGTTCCTTTTCCGATTTTGCTGTCGAACGAGATGGTGCCGTTCATCGCCTCGATGATGCGGAACGTCACCATGAGGCCAAGGCCGGTTCCTTTCGTCTTGGTCGAGAAATAAGGCGTCCCCAGCTTTGCGATCTGCTCCTCATCCATGCCGCTTCCGTTGTCGCGGATCCGGATGACCGCCTGTCCGTCCTGCCTGTACGCCCGGATCACGATCTCGCCTCCGCTCTCCATCGCCTCGATGCCGTTCTTGATGAAATTGATGATGGCCTGTTTGAACCGGGAAGCATTGCCTTCGATCCTGATCCCGTCCTGCACGTCGAATCGGAGCGTGACGCCGTTCAGCGAGGCATGCGGCGACATGATGGCGTAAATTTTGTCCAGTTCGTCGGCGATGTCGAGCACGGCGAATTCGTCCATCTCCGGCTTCGCGAAGGTGAGGAAATCCGTAATGATGGAGGAGGCGCGGTCCAGTTCCTCGATCGCCATGTCGTAATATTTCCGGTTCGACAGTTCCCGTTCCGCAAGCAGCTGCAGGAAACCGCGCGTCACCTGAAGCGGATTCCGGACTTCATGGGCGACGGACGCGGCGAGGTCGCTGATGATTTTCAGCTTCTCCGCGCGCTGCAGCCTGCGGTTGTAGTCTTCGCGTTCCTTCGTGTAGGCGATCACGGCGGCGTGGTCGCGGGCGATTTTCGCGGACAGAATGACGATCAGCGCGACGAGCAGCACGAGGGTGCCGAATTTCCACAAGATCGGATCATAAGGCTCGTCCCTGAAATAGTACATCGCCAGATCGGCGGCCGCCGACGTTGTCAGGACGAAGATGCCGCCGGACAGGACGGCGCCGTGCCAGTTGCCGCGGATGGTGACGGCCACGGCCAGCACGGCGGTGATCACGAACGCGGCCAGCATCAGCATGCCGAGGATCGTGGTTGTGACCAGATCGTATCCCGATGCGAACCGTTCGGGCATCCAGACGTACAGACCGACCATCAGGAAGCACAGCCCGGCATAGCCTCCCATTACCTGCCGAAGCCGGGTGTAGAACGGATATAGGCCCATGAAGACGGTGTCGGCAAAATACATGAACGCTGGAGCCGCAGCGAACAGCGCCATATCGTACGCCAACGGCAGCCACGCGATTCGCGGTTCGAACAGTATGTAGGGGAGAGGAGAATAGGTGAAGACGAGCGTTCCGGCGGACAGGGCGATAATCGAGAGGGACAGCCAGAACGCGCGCACGCTGCGCGTCAGAAATCCGGTGCAGGCCAGCATGATGACGCCGAGCATGAGCATGCCGCCGCCGAGCACCAAATCCGGCATCTCCCGACGGATAAAGGCGGCGGTGAGCGACTGGAATTCGCCGATCCGGATGGCGGAGTAGACGCCGGCTCGCTCCTCCGTCGTGCCGATCCGGATGAGCAGCGTCACGGCATCCGTGTCGGCCGGGAGCGGCAGGAACAGTTTACTCACGTCGAACCGGACCGAGCGGGTCGACTCGTGCAGAAGCATACCGTCCGCGTAGACGGACAGGTTCCGGCCGTACAACCGGTTTACCAGCAGCGCCGGTTGACGATAAGATGCGGTAGGCGGGAGCTGGACGCGAACCCAGACGCCCGACGCATCCGCCGGCATCCGCGTCAACTGTCCGGCCGACGAAGCCGCCCAGGCCGACGCTTCCTCCAGCGGCCGGTCGCGGTTTACGCCGTCGGCGCGGATCCACTGAATCTCCCAATGCCGGATCAGCTGCTCCCCCCTGCCGTCCGCCGCCTCCGCATGATGAGCATTGGAGAGTGTAAAAAGAACAATGAACAACAACCAGTACCGTAACGCGCGCAAGAAGACATCCCCTGTCTCGATCTGAAGTGTGCCCGATGGTGTCGATTACGAATGCATCCACTCCTGAACCGTCAGCAAGATGAAAATCTGGCATGATATTCTATAATGTACCATCGTTTCGCCATCCATAAAAATACTCCCGTGAGCCGGCCGGACCGGACTGCAGGGAGCGAAAACACGGCTGGAGACAAACGTTCTCAGCCGGCGCCTTGGCCGTTGAGGCTGTCGAAGAAGCGGCTGATCGCATAGCCTGCCGCGCCGCGCACCGCCGAATGCTCGCCCAGCTCGGCGAACAGGAGGCGCATGCCTTCCCGGTTGTAGGTTTGCGTGCGGCGCTCGATCTCGCGTTCAATGGCGTCGCGGACGAACCGTTCGGCGATGCAAATCCGGTTCCCGAGGATGACCGCTTCCGGATTGAACACATTCACAATATTCGCGATGCCTGTGCCCAGATAGGCGCCGATCGTCTCGAGCAGGCGGACGGCTTGCCCGTCGCCGCTCTCCGCCGCGGCGCACGCCGCTTCGAAGGAGGCGTACGGCTCGCCGTGCTCGATCAGCGCTTTCTCGGAGGCGTACAGTTCCCAGCAGCCGAGATTGCCGCAGCTGCACTGGCGGCCGTCCATCGCAATCGACATGTGGCCGAGCTCACCCGAGAACCCGGACTTGCCGCGGTACAGTTCCCGGTTGATGATGATGCCCGTGCCGATGCCGATCCCGACGCTGACATAGATTTGGTCGGCAAAGCCCCGCCCCGCGCCGTAGCGAAGTTCGCCGGCGGCGCCGGCGTTCGCCTCGTTGTCGATGACGCACGGCAGGTTGAACCGTTCCTCGACCAGCCGCCTGAGCGGCACGTTCCGCCAGTTAAGGTTCGGCGCGAACAGAATCGTCCCGCCGTCGTCGACGATGCCCGACACACCGATCCCGATGCCGACGACGCCGTACCGGCTCGCCGGCGCGTCCCCGATCAACCCGCGGATGACATCATGAAGGAGGGGCAGCACGTCCTCCGGGCTGCGCCTTGCAATCTTTGTCTCGCGGCGTGCGACGGGCGTGCCCGCCAGATCCGTCAGCAATCCGCGGATGTAATTCACGCCGACATCGATGCCGACCGCATAGCCGGCTCCGGCGTTGAACAGCAGCATGACCGGCTTCCTTCCGCCGCTCGACTCGCCGGTGCCGATCTCCGATACGAGCCCGCCGGCGATCAGATTGGAGACGAGGCTCGACACGGTCGCCTTGTTCAGCCCGGTCCGCTCCGAGATGCGCGCGCGGGAGAGCGGCGATTCATTGCGTATGCATTCCAGCACGATGGCGGTATTGATCCGCCGGATCAGGGCGGAGTCGCCAGTCCCGCTCAATCTATGCATGGTTCAATCCCTTCCATGTTCAAGCGGCGTTCGCCGCAATTCGACAGTAGAGTTCCACGTAATCATAACATAAATTGACGGAAATGCGGAAATCATTCCTTTTCAGGTTGATGAGGTTTTAACATGAAATCGGAAAGTAACCTTATCAAAAGTTGAAAGATCCGTGTTGTGATAGTGTTTCTTCGTCATAAAAAGTTGCTAATTTTTTTGCAAAATAAACAGGACACTGCATGCCTCTTGTCAAAGG
>Ga0207870_100064_pt1 | contig 120663 bp, 107 predicted proteins | sample CeladaPassage60B_FD_187477 | JGI IMG/M metagenome (GOLD analysis project Ga0207870, IMG submission 187477) | Cellulose-adapted microbial communities from the Joint BioEnergy Institute, USA - Passage3 60B (SPAdes) (version 2) | ecosystem: Engineered > Bioreactor > Continuous culture >... | reverse complement strand
TGGCGCGCCGCGTGTCGAATCGTCACTCCGCTGTCGAACTGCGCGTCGTTTCCCAGCACTCTCCCTGACTGGTGAGATAACCGTCCGCCAACGTCCCTGTCCGATGCACACCCGGTAACCCTGCTTCCCAAATCGCTTCGCGCAGCAGATCGACCGCGCGGTGGCGGGGGTAGGTGACCCGCCACGCCAGCACCACCCGGCGGTAGGGTTCGGGCGGTGCGAACGGCCGCACGGCAAGTAGCGGCGACAAGCGGCTGGCGTCGTCGGCCGCCGACGCGGGCAATACCGTGATCCCCAAGCCACTGGCGACCATCAGACGGATCGTCTCCAAGGAACTGCCGGCAAACGGCTCTTCAAGCGGGGATCGACGGACACACTGCGGGCAGATCTCCAACACCTGATCGCGAAAGCAGTTGCCCGGCCCCAAGAGCAACACCGACGCTTCGGCCAACCACGACGCCGGAATCGCTTCATGCACCAACCACGGATGGTCTGCAGGCAACAGCACGCGGAACGGTTCGTCATAGAGCGGTTGCGTGACGATTCCGGGTTCTTCGAACGGCAGCGACAACACCGCGACATCCAACGTCCCGCGCTTCAACGACTCCGCCAACTGGGCCGTGTACCCTTCCTCCAGAATCAGCGGCATCTGTGGCGCTTTTTCCCGCATTTTGGGAACCAGACGGGGAAAGAGGTAGGGACCGATCGTATAGATCGCGCCCACCCGCAACGGCCCCATGAGCGGATCGCGATGCGCTTGCGCGATCTCCTCCAGGCGCTGCACCTCGAAGAGCACCTTTTCGGCCTGCGCCACGACGTCGCGCCCCACTTCGGTGAGCCTCACATCGGCAGCGGTGCGCTCGAAGAGCAACGCGTCCAGCCGTTTTTCCAACTTCTTGATCGCCAACGACAACGTGGGCTGGCTCACACCACACTGCTCCGCCGCGCGTCCGAAATGGCGCGCATGCGCCAGCGCCACCAAGTAGCGCAATTCGTTCAACGTGATGCCCGCCATCGCTTCGCGCTCCTGGAACTCTCCGTACCGAGTAGGATTCTAACCTGCTGGTATGATCACACCACGTTTGTCTGCAAAGGAACGCAATATGGATGGAATCCTGGCCCGTTATCCCCGCACGAACCTTTCCCGGCGCGCGGCAGCGCTCTGGGTCACCGCAGCCGCAGCGCTGTTGCCGCTCTATGCGCACGCTCACCCGCACGCCTCCGCGGCACTCACCCCGGCCTTTTTCGGCAGCGACACCCGGCAAGCGACGCTACCCGATTTTGCCGACCTTGCCGAAGCGGTCAAACCCACCGTCGTCAACATTTCGGTGAAAACCACCGTCGAGCGAACCGGCTTTCCCGGCGCGATGCCGTTCCCGTTCGAAGAGGGGGATCCGTTTTACGAATTTTTCCGCCGCTTCGGGATTCCGATGCCGATCGTTCCCAACCCGCACGGCCCGGGGGGCGCCCCCGAAGTGCGGCGTGGCGTGGGTTCAGGCTTCATCATCAGCAGCGACGGCTATATTCTGACCAACGCCCACGTCGTCTCCGATGAAGAGGGGGGTAAGACGGAACTCACCGTGCGCCTTGCCGACGGCCGCGAATTCCCCGCGAAGGTAGTGGGAGTCGACAAACGCACCGACGTCGCGGTGGTCAAAATCGACGCCCAGAATCTCCCCACGGTCCGTTTCGGGGATCCCCAAAAAGCGCGGGTGGGCGAATGGGTGATCGCCGTGGGCGCGCCGTTTGGGCTTGACCAAACGGTCACCGCCGGAATCATCTCCGCGAAATCGCGCCGCTTGCCCGACGAGACCTACGTACCATTTATCCAAACCGACGTCGCGATCAACCCCGGGAACTCCGGTGGACCGCTCTTCAACCTCAAAGGCGAAGTGATCGGCATCAACAGCATGATCTACTCGCGCTCCGGCGGCTATATGGGGATTTCGTTCGCAATCCCCATCGACGTCGCGCTCAAGGTCAAAGACCAACTCATCCAGTACGGTCGAGTGCAGCGCGGCAAACTTGGCGTGGTGATCCAGGGGATGGACGAGGCGCTGGCGCAGAGTTTCGGTCTTGAAAAACCTATCGGCGCACTGGTGACACAAGTCGAGCCGGGGAGCCCCGCTGCCCGCGCCGGAATCGAAGTGGGTGACATCATCGTCGCGGTCGATGGCAGCGAGGTGAAGGATTCGGGTGACTTGCCGCGGATGATCGGCGAACGTCGTCCTGGGGAGAAAGTGGCGATCGGGCTCCTTCGCCAAGGCAAACGGCTCGAAAAAACGGTGACGCTCGCGGAACTCGACGACCCCGATGCGGCACCAACCGCCAAAGGGACCGACAACGACACCCCGTTCGGCCTCACCGTGCGCCCGCTCACCCCGCAAGAAGCGAAAAACCGCGGCGTAGAAGGCGGCGTGATCGTCACTGCGGTGAGCGGCGCCGCTGCGCAAGCGGGAATTCAGCCTGGTGACGTCATTTTGGCCGTCAATCAGAAGCGGGTCCAAACGCCAGCCGAGCTCAAAGCGGCGCTCGCCAAAGCGGGCAAACGGGTGGCGTTGCTGATCGACCGTGACGGCATGCGCCTTTTCATCGCGGTAACCCGATAACAAGAGCACCCCCTGCCCATTCGCGCCTCAAGGCAGGGGCCCGTGCCGGCTCTCGGAGCCCGGCACGACCTGAGATACCCCCTGAGCCCACCGGTGGTGGGCCTTTTTGTGGGCAAAAAGGGCTCAAGTTTTTCCGTTGGCAGCCGATAGATTCACTATAATGAGTGCAAACGGCTCTCTGGGAAAGCGCGATGAAACGCAAGATCACACCGACCCAAACCGAAGTCACTTTTTCGCTGGACGAGCAGATCGTCAGCAAAACCGACCCGAAAGGGAAAATCACCTACGCGAACCGCGTCTTCATGAAAGTGTCGAGCTACAGCGAGGAAGAGCTCTTGAGTGTGCAACACAACATCGTGCGCCACCCCGATATGCCCAGAGGCGCGTTCAAACACCTCTGGGACACGATCGCGCAGGGTCACGAGTGGTCTGGGTTCGTCAAAAACATCACCAAGGAGGGACACTTTTACTGGGTCTTCGCGAACGTCACGCCCGACTTCGAAGCGGGCCGCATCGTCGGTTACTTTTCGGTGCGTCGCCAGGCACCGCGCGCCGCGATCGCGGTGATCGAACCCCTCTACGCCGAGATGCGCCGCATCGAACAGGAAGCGGGCGCGGCAAAAGCGTGCGACGCGTCGCTTGCATGGCTCACTGCGCACCTTGCGGAAAAGGGCCACACCTATGAGTCGTTTGTCCTCAACCTCTTCCAGTCGCACCCCAATGCGTAAGGAGTCCCAACCATGAGCGAGCTTGATCTCATCGAAAAACCGACGAGTCACGTCAGCGCGCATATTCCGTTCCTGCTGCAACGGATCAAATTCACCCTGGTTGGTCTCGTGTTGTTCATCTGGACGATGGCCGGTTACTCGCTCGTGATGAACGGTCCGCAAATTCCCAATATCGTTGCGCTGTTCGCCACTGCGCTTTTGGCGTTTTTCGCGTACCGCTCGATCGTGCAGCCTTTCGTCACCCTTGGCAAAATCGCCGCGATGCTGCACGAAGTGAAAAAAGGGCATTTCAGCCGCCGCATCACCCATACCAAGGGGCTCGGTGAGGTCGGGAAAGTGGCGTGGGAACTCAACGAGTTTCTCGACATCGTCGAAGCCTACTTCAAAGAGGTCACCATCTGTTTCCGCCGCGCGCAGCAAGAGAACTTCGCCCGCAAAGCGTTCGTGGCCGGGATGCCCGGCGAATTTGCGGTCTCGATGCACGCGATCAACGAAGCGCTCGACGCGATGCAACAAGCCGCGGAGTTTTCGCGCAAAAATCGCCTGATGAGCGAACTCCACCACCTCAACACCGGCAATCTTCTGAAAAACCTGGCAGGGAACCAGAGCGATCTGGTGGCCGTGGGCAACGAAATGGACGGCGTCTTGAAACTCGCGCAACAGAACGAAGCGGGTGCGGCACAGAGCCAACAGACGGTACGTGCTATTGCCGAAACACTCACCGAGATCACCAACCGCATGACCGAAACCGCACAAACCGCGAAACAGCTCGAAGCCTCCAGCACCCAGATCGACAAAGCGGTGCAGTTGATCGCGGATATCACCGAGCAGACCAACCTCTTGGCGCTGAATGCCGCGATCGAAGCCGCACGCGCGGGCGAGATGGGGCGCGGCTTTGCGGTGGTTGCAGACGAAGTGCGCAAACTCGCAGAACGCACCCGCAAAGCCACCGAGGAGATCGGGCAGGTGATGAGCGGGTTACGCAGCGAAGTCGACGCGATGGTCACGCAAACGCTGGCCCTCTCAGAGGCCGCGCAACAGGTTGCGGGCAAAGTCACCGGCTTCGAGGCCCAATTCGACGAGGTGGCAAAAAGCGCGAAAGAGACGATCGCGGCGCTCACCAAAGCGAAAGACCTGGCGTTTGCAAGCCTCGTGAAGCTCGACCATGTGATCTATATGCAACGCGGCTACGTCGCGGTGGAGAGAAACAGCGAAGGGGAAGAGGCGCAAGCGGTTCTGGTCGACCACCACAACTGCCGCTTGGGCAAATGGTACTACGAAGGGCACGGCAAAGCCGCGTTTTCCCATCTGCCCGCGTACCGCGAACTCGAAGGGCCGCACCAACAGGTGCACAGCGGCGTACGCGCTGCGGTTGCCGAAGCGAAGCGAGATTGGCTCCACGACGATTCGATCCTGCAGGCGATCGTCGCCGGGATGCGCCAAGCCGAAAGCGGTAGCCAGCAGGTGATCCGCTTGATCGGGGAGATGATGGCGCAGAAGTACGCCGCACCCGCCAAAACGGCACAGCGCACTTCCACCTCGACGCGTCTACGTAGCCGCAGCGCAACCACCGCGTGAGCACACGCAGCGCCGCCAAACAGGATGCCCATACGCCGAAAAGTGTGGGCACCCCTGTGCAAAGATCGTCTATAATTACTCTCTGATTGACCAACCCGATAGGAGATGAACCATGAAACGCATCGCATGGATCACAGCGCTCACGCTCTGTACTGCTGCGGCACACGCCGACGCGCTCAAACCGGAAGAGAAGGTGAAATTCCGTCAGGCCAGCTACACCACCATGGCCTGGAACATGGGCAAAATCAAAGCGATGGTCGTTGATGGCACGATGCCGTTCAGCCAGACGCAGGTCTCTGCAGCCGCGAACGTGATCGCCGCGATCGCCAATTCCGGTATGGGCGCGCTCTATTCGCCCGATACGCTGGGCGTTGTCGGCTTCAAGAAGTCGCGCCTCAAGGAGAATTTCTTCCAAGAGCAGGACGAAGTGCGGAAAATCGCGACCAATTTCGTCGAGCAAGCGAACAAACTCGCCGAAGTGGCGGCAATGGGTGACAAAGACGAAATCAAAGCGCAGTTTGGTGAAGTCGGCAAAGCCTGCAAAGCCTGCCACGAAAAATTCCGCGAAGAGGAGTAACCCACCGTTTTGGCGCGGCGGTGATCGCCCACGGGTAGAAACGAAGCGATCACCGGGTAGCGCTCACCATTCGGGCGCCGCAACCGGCGCCACTTCTGGGGCGGGGATCCAAACCCCGCTCGCCACAAGCGCGGCAGCAATCCCCACCGCAATCGCAAAGCTTGCCCGTACCCAATAGGCTTTCGTGTGCCACACCACCGCAAAGGGTAGAGTTGTTGCGTCGTGCGACGCCGCCGATGCGTCCTGTGACGCGGCGGTGGCCTCTAGTCGTGCGGCCTTGACCTCATGCGGCGTTGCCAAACGATAGCCGGTGATCATCGGCCGCACCAAGTCTTCGCGTTTGACCACGCGGTAAAAGAGGATTGCGGTGAGGTGCAGCGCGACGAGCGCGATCAGCACCGGTTCGAGTTGGCGGTGCCAACTCGTGAGCGCGAGCTGCGTCGCTTCGCTGACCAAGCGCGCGAGCGGCCCACGAAACGCAATCTCGTCATAGGAAAAGAGCCCAAGCACCGCTTGGCTTCCGAACACGGCGAGCATCGCGACCACCGAGAGCGCCCCCAACGGGTTGTGGCCGATCCCGTACCAGGCTCCTTGGAGATAGGCACGAATCGCCGCAGGCCCTTTGACGAACTGGGAAAAACGCGCGGTCTCTGGCCCAATCACCCCCCAAAGCAGGCGAAACGCGATCAACCCGCAGATCGCGACACCGAACCGACCGTGCCAAACCATCGCGTTGCCGCCCAACTTCACCGAGACGAACGCGCCGACGACGCACGCAACCAGCGCCCAGTGAAAGAGGCGCAGCAGCGGATCCCAGACGGGGATTGGGGTTTGGTTTTGCGACATACTTCTGCCTCCTACCAAGGTTATCCTGTGCTAACCGAGAGTTATCCTGAGCGGCTCCGAGTCGAAGACCGCACGGTTTCTAACCCGCCAACGCCCGCGCGCTCGGCGTCTGCGCGGCGATCACGCCATCGAGCGGGCCGGCGTAGAGGAGCCGCCCGCCGTCACGCCCGCCCGCGGGTCCGAGTTCGATGAACCAGTCGGCCTCTTGCCAGACGTCGCGGTCGTGTTCGATCACCACCACGGTGTGGCCGGCATCGACCAGGCGGTGGAGCACGGGCAGAAGGAGCGCGACATCGGCAATGTGGAGCCCAACCGTCGGTTCGTCGAAGAGGTAGAGTGTTGGCCGTGCCGCTCGGTTCCCCAATTCCGCGACCAGTTTGAGGCGTTGCGCTTCGCCCCCCGAAAGGGTCGCGCTCGTCTGCCCAAGCCGCAGGTAGCCCAACCCCACTTCGGTCATCAGGCGCAACGGCTCGGCGATCTTCGGGTGGGCTGCGAAGAAGGTGGCCGCCTCTTCGGCGGTCATCATGAGCACCTCGGCGATGGTCTTGCCGCGATAGCGCACCGCAAGCGCGTCGCTGCGGTAGCGGCTGCCGCCGCACGCATCGCACGGTTCGCGCACCGTCGGCAGAAAGGCCATCTCCGCGGCGACCCAGCCGTTGCCGTTGCACACCGGGCACCGCCCTTCGCCGCTGTTGAACGAGAAGAAAGCGGCGCGGTAGCCGCGCGCTTTCGCTTCGGGCGTCGCGGCGAAGAGGGCGCGGATCGGGTCGAAACATTTGAGGTAGGTGGCGGGGCAGGAGCGGCTGGTCTTGCCGATCGGGCTTTGATCGACGACGACGAGTCGTGCCACCGCGTCGGCGTTGTCCACCGCGCGGCAGCCAACGGGGCGGCGAGCGGTGAGCGAGGCAGCAAGCACCTCATGCACCAGCGTCGATTTGCCCGACCCCGAAACGCCAGCGACCACCGTGAGGCGATTGAGCGGGATCGCGACGTCGAAACCGGTGAGGTTGTTCGCACATGCGCCGCGCACGGTGAGCCACGCGGTAGGCGGGGCGCGCGGCGGCACCAGGCGGTGGGGGATTCCGTCGCGCAGCATCCGGCCGGTGAGCGATTCGGGGTGGTTCCGGATCGCTTCTGGTGGACCGCTCGCGACCACTTCGCCGCCGTGTTCGCCTGCGCCCGGACCAAGGTCGATCACCCAGTCGGCGCTTTCGATCACCCGCGCGTCGTGTTCGACCACCACCACCGTCGCCCCTTGATCGCGCAGCCGTTTGAGCACAGCGATGAGGCGCGCGTCGTCTTGGGGATGGAGCCCGATCGTCGGCTCATCGAGGATGTAGGCGACACCGGTCAGTTGCACCCCCAGTTGCGCCGCGAGGCGGATCCGCTGCGCTTCGCCACCGGAGAGGGTTGGCGCGGCGCGGTCGAGCGTGAGGTAGCTGACGCCGACGTCGTCGAGCAGCTGCAGCCGCGCGCGCAACCCGGGAAGGAGCTCGGCTACGATCGCCGCAGACGCAGACGCCCGCCAATGCGCTTCTTGGGCGTCGAGCCACGCCGCCACTTCGGCGATCGTCATCCGTTCGAGCGCTTCCCAACGGAGTCCCGCCACCGTTACCGCGCGCGCCGCCGGGTTCAAGCGGCTGCCGTGGCACGCCGGGCAGGGGCGGTTCGCATCGACGTGTTTCGTCTCCCACTCCACCGCTTCGGCAAAGGAGCGGGGCTGACCGTCGTCGCTCTCGCCACGCCCCCCCACCAAGAGCCGCCCGGTTCCGAGACACTCTGGGCACCAACCAAGCGGCGAATGGTTGGAAAAGAGGCGGGGATCCAGTGGCGGCAGCGCGTCACCGCACGCGGGACAGACCGCGTGCGCGCTCACCACTTGCCACGTGCCTGCGACGCGCACCTTCGCCCAGCCGTCGGCCAACCGCCACGCGGCGGCGATCGCCCGCGCCAGTTCCGGTTCGGTGCGGGGGCGGCGCGCCACCGGCAGGTCGATCTCGTGCTCGCGGTAGCGATCGGGCCGCTGCCACGGATGGGTGGGCCGTTCCTCGCCGTCGACGAAGAGCGTTTCGTACCCGCGCGCCGCAGCCCAATCGGCGAGATCCTGATAGACCCCTTTGCGCCTGCGCACGAGCGCGGCGCAGACGACCTCGGGCGGCGCGCCACTTTGCCACAGCGCTTCCGCCCACGCTTCGGCGGAGCGAACCGCGGCCGGGACGTTACATTTCGGGCACTGGGGCACGCCCAGTTTGGTCCATAACAGGCGCAGGAATGGGGAGAGTTCGGTGAGGGTAGCGACCGTGCTTTTCCAGCCGCCGCGGCTCGTGCGCTGTTCGATCGCCGCGGTGGGGGGTAACCCCGTGAGCCGATCGACCGCGGGCGGGGGCGGCGGCTGAACGAACTGCCGCGCGTAGGCATCGAGCGCCAACAGGTAGCGGCGCTGTCCTTCGGCGAAGAGGATATCGAACGCGAGCGTCGATTTCCCCGAACCGGAGCGGCCGGTGATCACGGTGAAGCGCCCGTGCGGGATCGTGACGTCGATCCCTTTGAGGTTGTGTTCGTGCGCGCCGATCACCGCGATCGCCGAGGGGGGTGCCGAGGGTGGGAGTACCGAAACGTGTCGCGTCGTCTCATCCGCTGGTGCGGGCAGCGCAGCCGCGACGGAAGAAGGGTGTGAAACGGCGCCCGTGTACGGCGCAGGCGCTTCGGCAACGTGCCGCAGTTGGGGGTCGTTCGCCTCTTTCCCCGATGCTGCCGCCTCGATGCCAGCGGGGGTAGTGGTTCGTGTTGCCAGCGGAGATGGGGAATGGGCCGCGCCGCGCAAAGCAGCTGCGGTTGCGGTCGTTGCCGCCGCGAGTTGCGCAGGCGGCCCCGCGAAGACCAGCCGTCCACCCGCTTCACCCCCTTCGGGGCCCAATTCGATCACCCAGTCGGCCGCAGCGATCACCTCGCGATGGTGTTCGACCACCACCACCGCGTTCCCCTCTGCGGTGCGGGCGCGCAAAAAGGCCAGGAGTTGCGCTACTTCGGCTTCGTGCAGCCCTGTGGTTGGCTCGTCGAGTACGATCAAACGTCGATTATGCGCTTCGGGCGCGCGCTTCGCCGCCCCCTTTTCGGCGGCGAGCGCCGCCGCGAGTTTCAAGCGTTGCGCTTCGCCGCCCGCCAAAGTCGGCGTCGGTTGCCCGAGCCGCAGATACCCCAAACCCAACGCCGCCAGGTGCGTGAGCGGCGGGACGAGCTTATTCCCCACCGGGTCGGTCGCCAAACGCGCGATCGCCTCATCGACGGTCATCGCCAACCATTCGGCGACGTTCGCCCCCAGCCAGGTCACCTGCAGCACTTCACTGCGAAAGCGCTTGCCGTCGCACACCGGACATTTGAGGTAGACGTCGGCCAAGAACTGCATCTCGATCCGGGTGTACCCCGCGCCTTGGCACGCCGGGCAGCGACCGGCACCGCTGTTGAACGAGAACGCGGCGGCGTTGAGCCCCTGTTGCCGCGCTGCGTCGCTCTGGGCAAACGCTTTGCGAAAGCCGTCCCAAACCCCAAGCACCGTGACCGGAACCGAGCGGGCGCTTTTGGCAAGCGGCGATTGGTCGACCCACAGCACTTCGGCAATCGGCAACGGAATGGCAGGGTCGGGTCCGCGTTCGGTTCGCCCGTCCCAGTCGGCGGTGAGGGTTACCCCGTCGGGAAGCGGCAACCCGGCCAACGCGGCGGTCACTGCGGGAACCAGCGCCTCCTCGACGAGCGTCGATTTACCGGAACCGGAAACCCCGGCGATCACCGTGAGACCCGTAAGGGGCAGGGTCACGGTGAAATCACGCAGGTTGTGCCGTTCGCGAACCGAAAGGGTCAGGGTCGGCGCAGCGGGTTTGGCGCGTCCATTCGGCACGGTTTGGGATTCGACAACGGCAGCAGGGGGTGCGGAAAGCTTGCCGCGCACAGGTGACTCCGCGTCAGGGACACAGGAAGGCGGTGCGGCGTGTGTTGCGGAGGCAACAGCGTTTCGATCGGCTGCCCACCGTTCGTGCCATCGGCGCAGATAGCGGCCAGTAAGTGAAGTCGGATGGGCAGCGAGCGCGCTGGGCGGCCCAGCGAAGACGAGCGAACCGCCACGTTCGCCCGACCCTGGCCCGAGGTCGACCACCCAATCGGCCGCAGCGATCACTTGCGGGTCGTGTTCGATCACCACCACGGTGTTGCCCAGCGCGACGAGCCGCCGCATCGCGGCGATCACGCGATCGACGTCGCACGCGTGCAACCCCGCAGTGGGTTCTTCCAAGACGAACAGGGTTTGCGTCAGTTCCACCCCGAGCGCCGTGGTGAGGCGAATCCGCTGCAGTTCGCCGCCGGAAAGCGTCCGTGCGGCGCGTGCGAGCGTCAGATAGCCCAGCCCCACTTCGTCGAGGTAACGGAGCCGTTCGCGCGCCGCTTCCCACGCCAGCCGCACGCCGCGGGGCCAGGTGGCGACGGGAAGCGTTTCCCAGAACGCGCGTGCGTCACGCACCGCCCATTCGCGAAACGCCGCGATCGTCGTGCCAGCCAACCGCCAAGCGAGCGCCGCGGGGGTGAGCCGCGTGCCGTGGCACGCCGGGCAACGGCGCGGCGAACGGTAGCGCGACAGCAGCACCCGCATGGGCATCTTATAGCTGCGGCTTTCCAGCCATTCGAAATAGCGGCGCACGCCGTACCAGTGTTTCGGCCAACTGTGCTCCCAGCTGACCCACTCCGGGTCGCCCTCGATCACCCAGCGGCGCGCCGCGTCGGGAAGCGTTTCCCACGGCACATCCAAAGGGATCCCGCGGGCACGGGCAAACTGTTCCAGTTCCGTTTGGCACTGCTGCGATTCGCCGCTCTGCCACGGGCGGATCGCGCCGTCGGCCAGCGTGCGCGACGGGTCGGGAATCACTTTGTCCCAGTCGATCTCGAGGAGGTCGCCAAATCCGCGGCAAGTGGGACACGCGCCCAGCGGGTTGTTGTAGGAAAAGAGCGCCGGGGTCGCACGCGGCGCCGCCTCACCACACTGCGGACAACACGCGTCGGTGAGCGAAACGAACCAGACCCCGTCACGGGGCGGCTCCCAACAGGGGGGCGGTTCCCCTTCGCTTGCGCTCAGCGCAGCAACGGCGTCCCAACGGGCAATGAGCACCACGCCGTTATCGCTGCGCGCCGACGCGGCGGTCACCGCGGCGACGAACCGCTCCCGTTCGTCCGCATGAAAGCGCAACCGGTCGCTCACCACCCACCACAGCGCCCCCTTTTCGTGTGGGGTGGCGCCCAATACGCGTGAAAAGCCCTGCGCGGCGAGCCCGCGCCATGCCGCTTCGGGCGACCAATTCGCCGGAACGAGGAGCGGCCAGGCGATCGCGACACGCTCTCCCGCCGCACGCCCATTTTTCCCTGCGTTCCCTGTTTCTTCCCCAACGTTCCCTGCGTCGGGTGTCCGAAACTGCTCGGTACACCACGACCAGACCGCGTGTGCGTCGGCGAAACGCACTGCGTCACAATCGCAACGGGGACAGCGCCATGTGGCCGCTTGCGCCCAAATCACTTTCAGAAGGTCGTCGATTTCGGTGAGCGTGCCCACCGTCGCCCGCGAAGTGCGTACCGCGCCCCCCGCTTCGATGCGCACCGCCGGCAGGATCCCTTCCACTGCATCCACGTCCGGCGGGTCGAGCCGTTCGAAAAATTGCCGCGCGTACGGGGAAAAGGTTTCGACGTAGCGCCGCTGCCCTTCGGCGTAGAGGATTTCGAGCGCCAGCGACGATTTACCCGCCCCCGAAACGCCGGTGATCGCGACCAGCCGCCCGGTGGGAACGGTGACGGTAAGCTCTTTGAGGTTGTTCTGTCGCGCCCCGATCACCCGGATCATGCGCACATCCATCCGACGATCCGCCGTGTGGTTTTGCTGAACTCCACCCCGAGTTCGATCACCCGCGTCACACCCGGCGCGGCGCGATACGCAGCGGCGTAGTCGCGCGCACGCAGCTGCGCCAGCGCCGCCCCCGTTGCGCTTTCGCCTGCCACCACCTTGAATTCGACCACCCAGACGGTCGCACCCGCCTGGATCACCAGGTCGACCCGACCATCACGGGTCTGCGCTTCGGCCAGCAACCGCACGCCAGTGCTTGCCAGAAAGCTGTAGAAAAGGCTTGCGTAGTAGGCTTCGAGGTGACCCAGCGGGTACTGCCAGTCATAGGGAATTTGCGCGAAAAGGTGGTCGAACTCGGCCCGCAGCGTCTCGCTGTCGCCTTCACGCAACGCCCGCAGCACGTTGAGCGTCGCTTCCACTTCGTGGCGGTGGGGCAGAAGCGCATCCAACAACGCTTCGTTCAACGCCACCCGCACCTCTTGGTTGGGAATGGCCAACTCGTAAAGGAGTTGCCCCGCTTCCTCCACTTTACGGGCAATCGTCAAATAGCCGGTCTGCCACAAGAGCGTCTTGCTTGGCATCGTCCCGACGTCGAAGCTACCCAGCAGCTGGTGGGTGGCGTAGGTGCGCTCCAGTTGTGGTGTGAAAAAGCCGCGCGCTGTGAGGAGCTCGATCAAAAAGGTCGGCGTTGCGGTTTCGAACCACCACGGGCGATATTCGCGCTTGGCCAAGCAAAGGAGCACGTCGAACGGGTTATAGACCCGCTCGGTGCCGCCCCACCAGTAGCCGTTGTACCATAAGCGCACCCGTTCGCGGTCGAGCGGCTTGCCGTCTGCCGCGGCGGCGGCAAACTCGGGCGCAAAGACAGTGTCGAGGTCGGCGTCGGTGTAGCCACAGATCGCCGCAAAGTCGTCATCGACCGTGATGTCGTTGAGGTTGTTGAGCCCGGAAAAGAGCGAGACTTGGCTGAATTTGGAGACCCCGGTGAGGAAGACGAAACGGAGGTTCTCTGCAGCGTCCTTGAGCACGCTATAGAGGTCGCGCAGGATCGCACGGTGCACCGCCGCTTGCTCAGGATCGTTGATCGCGTCGAGGATCGGTTTGTCGTATTCATCCACCAGCACCACCACCGGCGCGCCGTGCTGGTTCGCGGCGCGTTCGATGAGCTCCATGAGCGCAAGCCCCGGTTGCGGCCATTGCGGCGCGTCACCGAGTCCTAGCTGTTGTGCGTTGCGCTTGAGTTGATAGCGGATCACCGCATCGACCGCCGCTTCGTTCGCGAACGAACCGGTCCCGAACGAAAGGCGAATCACCGGATAGCGTTTGCGCCAGTCCCAATGATCCGCAAGGTAGAGCGCTTCGCGCGGCGCGCTGCCGTCTCGCCCATCATGCGCCGCGAAGAGTTCGCGCTGCCCGGAAAAGGCGCATGCGATCGTGTCGAGCAGCAACGACTTGCCAAAGCGCCGCGGACGGGAAAGAAAATAGTACTTGCCGCCGCTTTCCACCATGCGTGCCAAAAATGGGGTCTTATCGACGTAGTAGTACCCTTCCCGGCGGATCTGCGTGAAACTCTGGATGCCGATCGGCAGTTTCTTATCCATCCTCATCTCCCGGTATAGTCGCGATACCACGCCACGAACCGCGCCACCCCTTCGGCAACCGGCGTTTGCGGCGTGTACCCCGTGAGCCGCTCGAGCAGCGAACAGTCGGCCCACGTTGCCGGGACATCGCCCTTTTGCATGGGGAGGTAGCGGCGAACCGCCTTTTTCCCGAGCGCTTTTTCGAGGGCATCGACGAAATCCAACAGCCGCACCGGTTGCGAATTGCCGATATTGACCACCCGCCATGGCGCAACCGGGCTCAGCGTATCGCCAGGAATCGGCTGCCAACCGTGTTCTTCGGTACGCGCCGAAGGGGGGGGTGGCGGCACGTCGACCAGCAAGCAGATCGCGCGCACCAGGTCGTCGATATAGGTGAAATCGCGGTACATCTCACCGTGGTTGTAGATCTCGATCGGCGTGCCGTCGAGAATGCCGCGGGTGAATTTGAAGAGCGCCATATCGGGCCGACCCCACGGACCATAGACGGTGAAGAAGCGAAAAAGGGTGGTGGGAAGCTGCCACAGGTGCGCGTAGGCGTGCGCCATCGCTTCGTTCGCCTTTTTGGTCGCGGCGTAGAGGGTGAGCGGCGTTTCGGTCGGCTGGGTTTCGACGAACGGCATCTCGCGGTTCGCGCCATAGACGCTGCTTGTAGACGCCAGCAACAGGTGCTTGGGCTGCACCCGTTTTGCCGCTTCCAAAAGGTGAAACGTGCCCACCAGGTTCGCGTCGATATACGCACGCGGATTTTCCAAGCTGTAACGCACCCCGGCCTGCGCGGCCAAATGGACGATCACCTCAGGCTGCGCCGCATCCACTGCGCGATCCAACGCCGTCTGATCCTCGAGCAGCGCTTCCACCGCGGTGAACGCCGGGTATGCGGTAAGGCGTGCGTGGCGGCGGCGTTTCAGCGCTACGTCGTAATAGTCGGTCAGTCCGTCGAAGCCGGTGACCGTATGGCCCGCTTCGAGCAACTGCTGCGCCAAGTGAAAACCGATGAAACCGGCCGTTCCGGTAATGAAAAAACGCATTTCTTCCCTTTGCCCTCAACTGCTTTCGACCAATCGACCCAACCCCTCTCGAACCGTACGCCAGGATCAGCGCGCCACGTCGTGAAAATAACGGACCTTGCACCTGGGGTCGAGCGTTTCGACCACCTCCGGCGGCAAGCGTTCCGGTGGCACCGCTTCAGCGATGGTCACGTCGGGAACCGTCGTGAGGTCGATCGCAACCAGTTCGCTGCGCGGCGTTTCGGGCTCATAGAGCAGCACCCACGGGCGCAACGGATCCCGGGGGCTATTGCGCAACACCAACCCCACCGCGTCGTTGGAAAGACGAACGAAGGTACCGGGTGGATAGACGCCGATCATCTTCACGAAGACGGCGAAGAGCGCCTCGTCCCATGCCTCCTTTTCGTGGCGGAAGAGCCACGCCACCGCTTTCGCGGGCGGCAATGGGCGAATTCCAGGAATCGGGTTGCAGAGATTGTCGAAGCGGTTCGCCAACCCGACGATCTGCGCCGCGAGCGGCACCGCATCGCCCGCCAAGCCATCGGGAAACCCTTTCCCGTCGATGCGCTCGTGGTGCGCGCGAACCCAAAGACGGATCTCGTCGGCTATTCCCGGGATTTCGGCCAACCATTCCGCCCCATACACCGGATGGAGGCGATAGAGCTGCTCTTCGGCGCGGCTGCGCTGGGTATTGTAGAGGACGCTCGTGGGAATGCGCGCTTTGCCGATATCGTGCAGCAGCGCTGCGGTGCCCACCGCCTCGATCTGTGCCTGATCGAACCCCATGCGATGCGCGAGCATCTGCGCCACCACCATCGTGTTGAGCGCATGGCCTGTTGCCCCCTCGTCGTGCGCATGCTCGGCGATGAGCTGCAATACCACCTCCGCTTGTGGGGTGAACCGCGCCGCGGCCTCGGCAGCCACAGTGCGCGCCAACCGCGCGCCGTCGGGTTGTCCGCGGTCGATTGCGGCAAGCGCCGCTCGGGTGCGTTCGGTGGTTGCCTGGTAGGCCTCTTGGCAGCGGGCCAACGTTCGGCGCATCGCCACCACCGCTTCGTGCTGTTTGCGTTTGGCGGCCCGTTGCGCCGCGATCTGCGCCCGAACCTTCTCGACATTGGCTACCGCTTGCTGCGATTCGGCAGCCGGCTGCGCGGTTCCCTTTGCTGGGGGCTGCAGCGGCGGTACCCGGCTCTTTTTGGGGTTCCACCGCACCTTCGTCAACCCCAACGCTTTGAGTTCGGCCAACTGCGCCTCGTCTTTGATCGTGAATGCGTTGAACCAGAAGGGATGGTCGAGCCACGGAAGATCGAGCTCGATATGCACCCCCGGGCGCAACTGCTCCAGCGAAACTTCGGGTAACGGATCACGACGTTCGCGCACGCGATTTCAACCTTTGTTATATACTTTGGCAAAGAAAAAAGAGGGTAACGGCTTGAGCACGAAGCATAACAAAAACGGGGCGACTGAGGAGGAGTTGCGGCCGATCATCGCCCGGCTGATCGAGCGCTTCGGCACGCGTTTGAGTGGCGATGCGCTGCGCGAAGTCTACTACGACGCGCGGGGCTTGCCTGTACCGCCAACGCCGGCAACCCCGGTACTCCTCCACGCGCTGGCAAAGCTCCTGCCTGGCGATCCCCCCGAGATCGCGCGCCACCTGAAAATCGCCCACGACGCGCTCGCCAAACGCAACTACACCGCCGCGCAACCCGCGCTCGAACGGGCGGCCGAATGGTTTCTGGCCAACGAGCCGGAACATCCCCATTCCGTTTCTGCGACCACGGCTCCAGCGCCACAGCCTGCCGCGTTCGACCGCGAATTCAACGCCCTCTTTGCTGCGGTGATCCGCGAACTCTTTCTCCCGTTCCTCAATCCCGACGGCGATCTCCACGAAATCGCGGTTTCGCTGTTGCAGCGCCTCGATGCGGAACCTTTGACTGCGGAACTCGCGCTCGAGCTGAAACTGTTCATCGAAGCCGCTGCACCGATCGCGATCGCGGTAAGCGACCATGCGCGCGACCTCACGCGGCTGGTCGAATTGATGTTGCGCCATCTCGACAATTTCGTGCTCGAAGCGGAATTGGCTCGGCAACAGGTCAAATTCATCCGCGACGCGCTTGCGCGGATGCACGAAGCGGGCATTTTGGAGGAGGCGAGCGAACGGCTCGAACAATTGATCGACGCGCAACGCCAGGTGATCGACGAACGGCGCAAAGCCGAAGTGGAGATCCGCGAACTCCTCTCCGTCGTGATCGAACGGCTTGCGTCGTTTTCGAGCGACAGCGGTCAGTACGCCGACGAACTCAAGAAAACGGTTGCCAAAGTTCAGCAGGCAAAAACCCTCACCGAACTGCGCGACGTATTGGTGCAAACGGTTGAACGCACTCAGTTCATGCACCACTCTTCTGCGCAGATTTCGCAAACGGCACAGCGCATCCAGCAAGAGCTGTTGGCGACGCGCGAACGGATGGAGCGGCTCGAACAAGAGCTGCGCGAATTGTCGCAACAGACGGTGAGCGACCCGCTCACGGGCCTGATGAACCGCCGCGGTTTGGAAAATTTCTGGCACCGCGAAAAAGCGCGTGCGCTCCGCTTACAGACGCCGCTCTCGCTCGCGGTGCTCGACCTCGACAATTTCAAGAAATTCAACGATACCTTCGGTCATCTGGCCGGAGACCGGGCGTTACAGCACCTGGCCGCGATCGCGAAACGCTATCTGCGTCCGCAGGATGGCATCGCCCGTTGGGGGGGCGAAGAGTTCGTGATCGTCTTTCCCGAAACCGATCGCTCCGTGGCCGAGCGGGTAGTCCTACGCCTGCAGCGGGAGCTGACCAAATCGCTCTTTTTTTACGACGATCGCCACCACGTGATCACCTTCAGCGCTGGCGTCGCCGAATGGCTAGGTGACGGCGAAACGCTCGAACAGCTGGTCGCCCGCGCCGACGAAGCGCTCTACACCGCGAAACGCGCGGGCAAGAACCGGGTCGTGGCCGCACGTCCATCATAAACCGTCCCTGCTCTTGCCATAAGCAGGCGGCAGGGTGTGCGACACGGCACACCCCCTGTAACGCACCCGAGACGGCTCAACCGAAACGGCCGGTGAGGTAGTCTTCGGTCTGTTTCTTTTTCGGGCGGACGAAGATCTCGTCCGTCGGGCCGAACTCGACCAGTTCCCCCAAATACATGAACGCGGTGTAATCGGAGATCCGTGCCGCTTGTTGCATGTTGTGGGTCACGATCAGAATCGTCACCCGGTCGCGCAGTTCGGTCACCAGCTCTTCGATCGACGCGGTCGCAATCGGATCGAGCGCCGACGTGGGCTCGTCGAGCAGCAAAATCTCCGGTTCCGCCGCAAGCGCCCGCGCGATGCAGAGCCGCTGCTGCTGTCCGCCGGAAAGCGACGTGCCCAACGCATCCAACCGGTCTTTCACTTCGTCCCACAATGCCGCCGCTTTGAGCGCCGCTTCCACCCGGTCCGCGATTTCGGTGCGGTTTTTCATGCCACGGACCGTCAAACCATACGCGACGTTGTCGAAGATCGATTTCGGAAACGGGTTGGGCTTCTGAAACACCATCGCCACCCGCATGCGGATCTCGATCGGGTCGACTTCGGGCGAAACCAGGTTGATGTCGTCCGGATAGAGACGGATTTCACCAACATAGCGGTTGCCCGGGTAGAGGTCGTGCATGCGGTTGAAGCTGCGCAGGAAAGTCGATTTCCCGCACCCCGAAGGGCCGATCAGCGCCGTCACCCGTTTTTCCGCAACGGGCATGTTGAGGTCTTTGAGCGCATGGTGCGCGCCGTAGTAGAAGTGGAACCCTTTGGCTTGCGCTTTCACCGGCGCGTCGAGTGTTACCCGGGTGGCTTCATGAACGATGCGTTGTGGTTGATCCATGGTGCTTTACCAAGTGAGATTGCGACGAATACGGTACCGGAGCCAGATCGCCAGACCATTCATCAGGAGCGTGGCGACGATGATCACGATCCCCACCCCAGCCGCAAGCGAATGGAACTCAGACTGTGGTCGGGAAAGCCAGTTGAACATCTGGATGGGCAGTACAGTAAATGGGGAAAAGAGCCAGTCGAAAGGCCCTGCGGGAGGATCGCCAGCGAAGGGCATCGGCGGCAGGAACGCGATGAAGGTGAGTGCCCCGATCGTGATCACCGGCGCCGTTTCGCCGATCGCGCGCGCCATTCCGATGATCACCCCGGTCAGGATCCCGCCCGACGCGTACGGGACCAAATGGTCGGAAACCACCTGCCACCGGGTAGCGCCCAACGCGTACGCCGCCTCTTTGATGTGCTGGGGAATCGCGCGCAACGCTTCACGCGTCGCGACGATTACCACCGGCAGGATCATCAACGCGAGCGTCAGCCCCGCGGTGAGAATGCTTTGCCCGAAGTCGAGGATATAGACGAAGAGACCCAGCGCGAGTAACCCATAGACGATCGACGGCACTGCGGCCAAATTGGTGACGTTGATCTCGATGAGCTCCGTGAGCCAGTTCTTCGGCGCGTACTCTTCGAGATAGACTGCAGCGGCAACCCCCAGCGGTGCTGCGGCCAGGAAGGTCACGATCATCACCAACGCCGTTCCCACCCACGCGGAATAGATCCCGGCGCGCTCCGGCCGCCGCGACGGGAAGTTGAAATAGAACTCTTCCTGCACCACGTGGCGGTACCCATCGAGCACCAGGTCCGTAAAGAGCGCGAACAGCACGATCACTCCGATGAGCGTCGCCCCCAAGCCGATCAATCCGAAAATCACGTCCCAGCGGCGGCGCTTCGCAATATCGCGCCGCAGCGCAGTAAGTTCGTTTTTTTCGCTCTGCTGCATGATCAGTAGGCCTCCCGCCAGCGCCGGCGCACGTATTGGCCGATCACGTTGAAAAAGAGGGTGATCACCACGAGCACCAACCCGACTGCGAAGATACTCTGATAACCGATCGACCCGTGCGGCAGATCCCCCATCGCCACCTGCACGATGTAGGCAGTGATCGTCGCGGCGGGCTCACGCGGATCGAAGGTGAAATTGGGCTGTTGCCCCGCAGCGATCGCAACCACCATCGTCTCCCCGACCGCTCGGGAAATACCCAGGATGAACGCGGCGACCACACCGGAGATCGCGGCGGGCAACACCACTTTCATTGCCGTTTGGAAGCGTGTCGCCCCCATCGCGTACGAGGCCTCGCGCATCGCCATCGGCACCGCGCGCATCGCGTCTTCAGATACCGACGCCACATACGGCGTGATCATGATCCCGATCACGATCCCGGGGCTCAGCATGTTGAAACCGGGCAACCCAGGAATGATCTTCTGCAAGAGCGGCGTGACGAAGAGCAATGCAAAGTAACCGTAGATGATCGTCGGAACTCCGGCAAGCATCTCCATGATCGGTTTCACCACCTCCCGGGTTCGGAACGACGCGAATTCCGAAAGGTAGATCGCCACCAACAACCCTAACGGCGCAGCCACCAGCACCGCAATCGCCGAAATGGTGAATGTGCCGGCAATAAGCGGCAAGACCCCATACTCCGCTTTTTCGAAGAGCGGTGTCCATTGCGTATGGGTGAGGAATTCGACGAGCGAGACGTGCTGGAAAAAGCTCCACCCTTCATAGAGGAGGATCGCGACGATCGCCACGGTTGTCGCCACCGCAGAAAATGCGGCAAGGAACAGCGCCGTTTCGATCAGCCGCTCTTTGACGTTGCGGGCACGGGTATGGGTGACATGCCCTTCAGGAAGCGATGCGCAATGGCTTGGCTCAGCGGTCACGACAGGGTTTCCTTGTCGGTGATGCAGGGTAGACAAAAAAAACGGCTGTACGCACCCTTGCCCACAGCCGTTTTCTCTAAAACCATTTACTCCTTGGTTTCGCGCGCAAGCAGTTCTTCGACGCTTACACCCACTTCGGCATGGCCACCGAAAGCGGTACCCGTCTTCATCGCTTGGAAGTTCTTGAGCGCCAGCTCATACGCACGATCGGGCAAATCGACGTACCCAACCTCTTTGGCCAACTTTCCAGCGTGCTTGAGGTAAAACTCGACGAATTCACGCACTTCCGGTTTCTCTTTGGCCGCTTTGGCACTGACGTAGATGAAGATTGGGCGCGAAAGCGGTTGATAGGTACCGTTATTCACCGTTTCGACGCTGGGCGCGACCGCTGGCGAATTTTCGTCCTTCTTGATCTTCACCGCTTTCAGTTTGTCTTGGTTCTCAAGATAGTACGCCAGGCCGAAGTAACCGAGCGCGTTCTCATCCGAGCTCACGAACTGCACGACCACGTTGTCGTCCTCAGACGCCAGGTAGTCGCCACGGCTCGACTTGGCTTTACCCACGATCGCTTCGGTGAAATAGTCGAACGTTCCCGAATCGGATCCCGCTCCGGCGAGTTTGAGTGGCCGATCCGGAAAACGGGGAGAGACCTGCTTCCAGTTGGTGATCACCCCTTGCGCTTCCGGCTCCCACATCTTCTTGAGTTCGGCAACCGTCATCTCTTCGGCCCAGGTGTTTTTCGGGTGGATCACCACGGTGAGCGCGTCGAACGCCACAGGGAGTTCGATGTACTGGATGCCGTTTTCGGCACACAACTTCATCTCATTTTCGAGAATCGGGCGCGACGCGTTGGAAATATCGGTCTCGCCACGGCAGAACTTCTTGAAACCGCCACCGGTTCCCGAAATGCCGACGGTGACTTTCACCTTACCGCGCTGCGCGGTCTGGAACTCCTCCGCAACGGCTTCGGTGACGGGATAGACGGTGCTCGAACCGTCGATCTTCACTATTTTTTCCGCCGCGAAGGTCACCGCCGGGGTTGTGACGACACCCGCTACGGCAAGCGTGGCGACCAGGGAAAGGGTGTTGCGAAGTTTCATCGGACTGCTCCTTTGGGTTGCTGAGGATGACGGGGCGCAGTCTACCGAGCGAATGTGACAATTTGATGACACGCATTGTACCGCAACGGGCGCGTTCGTGATCCGTACCACGCACTCTTTGCAGTGGGTTCGGGGTCGATGGAATTGTTGACTTTGATTTTTCTTGTAAGAGATTCTGTAAACAATGCGCGCCGTTGTTCTGTGGATAACTCTGTTAACAATAGACTTCGTCCAGCAATGTGCTGTCGGTAATCTTGGGGATCGACTTGGATTTTGGCGGGGATCGTTTGGGGGCGAAAAAGCAGTCACCGTGCCATTTTTCTTTTATCGACAAATCATTGCATGATCTGTGCGTCAACTTTTCCCCAATGCGACCCACTCCGATCGGTTGCAGGATGGTTACCTGTAATGCAGGTTTCGGCTTGTGGATAATTTTGTGAATGAACGTGCACGACGCCGCCCACGCCGCGGCTTCCTGCGCAGGCATCGGCTTCGCGATCCCGTATCCTTGCGCACAATCCCGTAGTGGAGATTGACCGCCGCGAATTCGTCGAGGTCGAGCACCCCCAACACGACGAAGCTTGGTTTTTTTTCTGCGACGCAGCGTGCGATCGCTTGCTCGGCCCAGCGACAAGCCCGTTGCGGTTGGCCAATCCGGTGAGCGGATCGTGGTACGCGATCCGTTCGAGCGCTTCGGTCAAGTGCATCTCTTTGGTGACGTCGTGGACCAACCCGTGGATTTCGCTGACGCGGCCGTCGGCCAAGCGGTGGGGAAAGACGAAATCGTTGCGGTTTTCGGCCTTTGCCGCGCCGTTCGCGTCTACGATGGTGCCGTCCGTAGGGTCGATGAGGAGCGTCGGCATGACGTGGCTCTGCAACCACTGGAGCAGCAGTCCCGCCCAAGCGGTGGGTGCGAATGCGATACCCAGTAGCAGGTGTAGCAGAAACGCCACAGTGGACAAGCTGGGGATGGCGCGGGAACGGTTGACGAACCATCGTCTCTTTCTCAGCATGCACCGCAAACGGTACGTCAACGTTCCAAGCGCCGTACCGGCGTTGTGTACAGGAGTATCCCCAGGGTTTTGGCGCATGTCTTGGCGGCTTTCAGAGGGTTATCCCCACGATTGGGCAGAGTGTAGACTTATTTTAGAGATATTTATAGAAAAACCAAACCATAATAACAGAACTGCCCTCTGAGGGGGATGCCGCGCGGCTTCGCGCCCGTTTGACGGCGAAGGGGTTCGTTCGCTACAGTGGCGATGGGTGACGTGTGCGCGACGCGTGGGTGAGGTACCATGTTGTTGGAGGTTTGTCATACCCTGCCGCTTGCGGTATCGGTGCCGCTATCACGGGACACGGTGTGGCAGCGTTTGTGGGAGCGCGTCACGTTCCCACAGCGGTGGATCGACGGGGTGACGGCGTGTGATGTGCTTTGGTACGCGCCCAAAGAAGCAGCGCTGACGCGGCGGATCGCGTTCGGTGACCGGACGTTCGAAGAGCGTGTGACGTGGCAAACGGGGGAATGGCTGCGGTTCGTCACTCAGGCAACCCCGGAATACCCCGGGAGTCTTTTGACCATCACCTTGGTGGAACGCGACGCGATGCGCTGGTCTTTGACCTTTTCCTATCGGCGGTTCGTGCGGGACGGTGACGCCACATTGCCGGACGGATCTGACCTCTCCGCCTGGTTGGCGGCGGCTTACCGCAGCGCAGACGAAGCGTATGTCGTTGCGCTTGCGCGGGCGTTACAAGCGGAGCAAGAGAGACGATGAGTTTGTGGCACGCATTGGGGATTCACGACTACGGCGCGTTCGTTTTGGGAACGGTTTTGGTGGTTTTGTTGCCAGGACCCAATTCGCTCTATGCGTTCGTCACCGCGTCGCGCCAGGGCCCCGCTGCGGGGTTTCGCGCGGCACTCGGGATTTTGACCGGGGACGCGATCCTGATGAGCGCCGCGGTGTTGGGCGCGGCGTCGCTACTGCGCTATCTGCCGACGCTCTTTGCGGTGTTGCAGCTTACTGGTGCCGCATACCTGGCGTGGTTGGGCGGAAAACTCGTTTGGGAAGCGGTTCGGCACGGCTGGGGCAAGCAACCGGCCGCCGCCAACGAGGACGATCGGGAAGCTGCGTCCGAACCGGAACCGCGCCGGGTGGCGATCCACCCTTTCCGACGGGCGTTGGTGATCAGCCTGTTGAACCCGAAAGCGATCCTCTTTTTCTTCTCGTTTTTCGTGCTCTTCGTCGATGCGGATGCGCCCCACCCCTATTGGGCGTTCGTCTTGTTGGGCGCGACGTTGCAGGGGATCAGCGCTACCTATCTCACCGTTCTGATCCTGGTTGGCGCGCGGCTCCACCGCTGGAGCCAAACCCGGCCGCGGGTCCAGGCGTGGGGGCTAGCGGCTACCGGCAGCGCTTTTCTGGTGTTCAGTACGAAATTGCTGCGCGACGCGTTCGCTCGCGTGGGGGGGTAAATCGATGGTGTCAACTTCGCCACTCTCAATCGTGATCATCGGCAGCGGCGCCGCCGCTACCGCCGCTGCGCTCAAAGCCACGGAGCAGGGCGCGCGCGTGACTCTGATCGAGCGCGGGGTCATCGGGGGGACATGCGTCAATGTGGGGTGCGTGCCGTCCAAAATCCTGATACGTGCCGCGCAGGTCGCTCAGTTACGGCGAAACAGTCCTTTCGACAGTGGAATCTCAGCCACGCCACCGACCATCGATCGCGCTGCTTTGTTCGCGATGCAACAGGCGCGTGTCGAGTCATTACGGCAAGCGAAGTATATCGAGACGCTACGCAGCAACCCGGCGATCACCTGGGTAGCGGGTGAAGCGCGCTTGCGCGATGCGTCTCATGTGGCGGTTCGCACCGCGGCAGGAGCGGAGACGGTGATCGGGTTCGATCGCTGTCTGATCGCAACTGGGGCGCGCCCAGCCGTTCCTCCGATTCCGGGGTTGGCCGAAACGCCCTATTGGACATCGACCGAAGCGCTGGCAAGTCCAACCATTCCTGAGCGGTTGGTGGTAATCGGCGGCTCCGTGGTCGCGGTGGAGTTGGCGCAGGCTTTTGCACGCTTGGGAAGCCGTGTGACGGTTTTGGCGCGCAGTCGCCTCCTTTCCCAGGAAGATCCCGTAATTGGCGCGACGTTGACCGAGGCGTTTCGCGCCGAAGGGATCACGGTATGGGAGCGAACGACCTTCGAAGCGGTTCGCTATCGGGATGAGCGCTTTACCGTGACCACCAACCACGGCGCGTTTGAGGCAGAGCGGGTGTTGGTGGCCACGGGGCGTGTACCCAATACGGAGCGGCTGGGGCTTGCGGAGGTCGGGATTAGGACGACGCGCACCGGCGCGATTGTGGTCGACAACGAGCTGCGCACGAACGTGGCGACGATTTTCGCCGCGGGGGATTGCACCCAACTGCCGCAGTTGGTTTATGTGGCTGCCGCAGCGGGTACACGGGCCGCAATCAATATGACCGGCGGTTCGGCGACGCTCGATCTGACGGTGGTGCCGTCCGTGGTCTTTACCGATCCGCAAGTGGCCACGGTCGGGCTTTCAGAACAGGACGCGCAGCAGCAAGGGCTAACGGTCGCGTCGCGCACGTTGTCGTTGGCAAACGTGCCCCGGGCACTGGTCAATTTCGAGACGCGCGGCTGTATCAAATTGGTCGCGGAAGCGGGATCGGGGCGCCTCTTGGGCGCCCAGGTGGTGGCACCGGAGGCAGGAGAGGTAATCCAAACCGCGGCACTGGCGATTCGCCACCGCATGACGGTCGCTGACCTCGCCGAGCAACTTTTCCCCTACTTGACGATGGTGGAAGGGTTGAAGCTCGCCGCGCAGACCTTTACCCAGGATGTGAAGCGGCTTTCGTGCTGCGCCGGTTGAACTTGCTCGCTCACACATCCAAATTACGCACGAAGAGCGCGTTCGCCTCGATGAACTCGCGCCGCGGTTCGACCGCATCGCCCATCAGGGTCGAGAAGATTTCGTCGGCGGCGATCGCGTCTTCGATCTGCACTTTGAGCAGCCGCCGGGTTGCCGGATCCATCGTCGTCTCCCAGAGCTGTTCCGGGTTCATTTCGCCCAACCCTTTGTAGCGTTGTTTGACGATCTGGCGTTCTACTTCGGCCATCAGCCAAGCGACCGCATCGGCGAAATGGCGGACCGTCTGCCGTTTTTCGCCGCGCCGCACTTCCCCTTCACCTTGTACGAGCGTCGCAGTGGTTTCGGCAACGTGCATCACGGTTTGCCAATCCCCAGATTCCAGGAGTTCGGCATCGAGCAGGCTGCGCTTGATGAGCCCGTGTTCGGTGCGTTCGATGCGTAAGCTCCATTGATCGCGCTCTTCGTCGAATGCGGCGAGGACGCGGAGTTGGTCGCCCAGCACCGCCTGCAACCGTTGGGCGCTTGCGACGGCGTTTTCTTGGTTGCTGAGGTCGATCGCAATCGCGTGGTTCAGAATCGTTTGCAGAATGGTGGGGTCGATGAGGGCGCTATGGCGGTCGATGATCCGTTGCGCGCGTTGCCATTGGCGCAACAGCCCCAAGAGTGTTTCGTCGCGAATCGGTGCGGCGTCTGGCGCCGGGAGGAGTTCGGCCTCTTGCGCCGCCAGTTCGATGAGAAATTGCTGTAATTCCGCGTCGTCTTTGAGGTAGCGCTCGGTCTTACCCAGTTTCACCTTGTAGAGCGGGGGTTGCGCGATATAGACGTGGCCGCGTTCGATCAGCTCCGGCATCTGGCGGTAGAAGAAGGTGAGCAGCAGTGTTCGGATATGGGCGCCGTCGACGTCGGCGTCGCTCATCAGGATGATGCGGTGGTAGCGCAGCTTCTCCGGTTTGTAGTCCGCTTTGCCGATCCCGGTGCCGAGCGCGGTGATCAGCGTGGCGATCTCCTGGCTTTGCAGGAGTTTGTCGAAACGCGCTTTTTCGACGTTGAGGATTTTGCCTTTGAGCGGCAAGATCGCTTGGAAGCGGCGGTCGCGCCCTTGCTTCGCGGAGCCACCGGCGGAGTCGCCCTCGACAATGAAGAGTTCCGATTTTGCCGGGTCTTTCTCTTGGCAGTCGGCAAGTTTTCCCGGCAGCCCCACGCCGTCGAGTACCCCTTTGCGGCGCGTGATTTCGCGCGCTTTGCGCGCCGCTTCGCGGGCGCGTGCTGCTTCGACGATTTTGCCGACGATCGCTTTCGCTTCGTTGGGGTGTTCGAGCAGGAAGGTTTCGAGCGCTTTGCCCACTACCTCTTCCACCGCGGTGCGCGCTTCCGAACTCACCAGTTTCATTTTGGTTTGGCTGGCGAATTTCGGGTCGGGCATCTTCACGGATAGGACGCAGGTGAGCCCTTCACGCATGTCGTCGCCGGTGATCTCGACTTTCGCTTTTTTTGCGATTTCGTTCGCTTCCAGGTATTTATTGATCACCCGCGTCATCGCGCTGCGCAACCCGGTGAGGTGGGTGCCGCCGTCGGGTTGCGGAATGTTGTTGGTGTAGCAAAGCACCTGTTCGGCGAAGCTGTCGTTCCACTGCATCGCCACTTCGATGCTGATTTCCGCTTCGTGCCCGACGTCTTGCGGGACGGTGACCGCGCCGCTCGCGTGGAAGATGGTGGGGTGGAGCGGCTGCTTGTTGCGGTTGAGGTATTGGACGAAGCCCTTGACGCCGCCCGAGAAGGCGAAGTCCTCTTCTTTGCCGGTGCGTTGGTCGATGAAGCGGATCTTGACGCCGTTGTTGAGAAACGAAAGTTCGCGCAGGCGTTTCGTGATCTGGTCGGCATGGTATTCGATCGTGCCGAAGATCTCTTCGTCCGCAAGCCAATGGACTTCGGTGCCGCGCTTTTGCGTCGCACCCACCACCTTCATCTTGCGCACGTGCACCGGTTCCCCGCCGCCGGGTGGGGTTTCCCAGGTTTCGTCGAAGAGGGTGGGCACGCCACGAGAAAATTCGAGGACGTGTTTGTACCCGTCACGCCAGATGGTGAGTTTGAGCCATTTGGAGAGTGCGTTCACACACGAGACGCCGACACCGTGAAGCCCGCCGGAGACTTTGTAACTGTTCTGGTTGAATTTGCCACCGGCGTGCAGCACGCACATCACGATCTCTGCGGCGGAGCGTTTCGGTTCGTTTTTGTCGTCCCATTTGATGCCAGTGGGGATCCCGCGGCCGTTGTCGCGCACCGAAACCGAGTTGTCGGCGTGGACCGTCACGACGATGTCGTCGCAGTAGCCAGCCAGCGCTTCGTCGATCGCGTTGTCGACCACTTCGAAGATCATATGGTGGAGCCCCGTTCCATCGGAGGTATCGCCGATGTACATGCCGGGGCGTTTGCGGACCGCTTCGAGCCCTTCGAGTTGTTGAATCGCGCTTTCGTCGTAGGTTTGGGTCATTGCGTTTTCCTGGACCATCGGTTTGATTCGCTGCGTTCGTTCGGTGGTGTGCGTTGTTTCACAGCCGCATCGGCATCACGACGTAATGGAAGTGTTCGTCGTCCGGTGTGGTGATGAGCGCTGCGGCCATGCTGTCTTTGAGTTGGATGTGGATCACTTCGTTGGTGAGCGCAGTGAGCACGTCGATGAGGTAGCTGACGTTGAAGCCGATCTCGAGTGGCGCCCCTTCGTAGTGGATCTCGATCTCTTCGACCGCTTCTTCGCGTTCGACGTTGTGCCCGGAGATGCGCACGAGCCCCGTTTCGAACGTGAGTTTGATCGGCCGCAATGTGTCTTCGGCAAGCACCGCAACCCGTTGCAGTGCGCGCAGGAGTTCAACCCGGTCGAAGACGATCCGCACGGGGTGGTTCATGGGGATTACCCGACGGTAATCGGGGAACTTCCCTTCGATGATTTTGCTGGTGAATTGCACCGCACCGGTGGTGAAGACCACTTGCCGTTCGGCGATGGTGATCGCCACCGGCTGGTCGCTGTCCGAAAGGAGTCGCTGGAGCTCGAGGACCGTTTTGCGCGGCAGGATCGCTTCCCGTTCGTCGCGAAATTCCGGCATCGCCTCTTCGACGTGGGCGAGGCGATGCCCGTCGGTAGCGACCACGTGCAAATTCTGGTCGTGGAGGTGGAAAAAGAGCCCGTTCAGATAGTAGCGGACGTCTTGTTGGGCCATCGCAAACGCTGTGAGCGCCACCAAGCGGCGCAAGGTGTGTTGCGTGAGCGTCAGTTGGTCGCCTTCGCTGGGGGGGGTAAGGCGCGGGAAGTCGTGCGCCGGCAGCGTGTGCAACGTGAAGCGTGACCGTCCGCTCGTTACCTTGAGGGTGTTCTCTTCGGCAAGGAGCTGCACTTCGGCCCCGTCGGGCAAGCTCTTCAGAATATCGAGGAGCTTCTTCGCTGGCACCGCGCAGGCGCCGTTTTCCCCAGCCAATTCGCCAAGCGGTTGCCGAACGACGATTTGCGCTTCGAGGTCGGTAGCGGTGACGGTAAGACCGTCGTCGCTGCGCTCCAGCAGGAAACAGCCGAGGATCGGCTTGGTTTGCCGCTTTTCCACGATACCGGCCGCGGCAGCGAGCGGTGTGAGCAGCGTATCACGGGGGGCTCGAATCAGCATGGCGTCTCCTTGTTATCCGCGTAGCACTTGCAGTAGGACATGAACGTCGTGGTTGAGCTGTGGGTCTTGGTTGCGCAGTTCGGTGATCGTTCGGCAGGCGTGGATCACCGTGGTGTGGTCGCGGCCGCCGAAGGCTTCGCCGATCGCGGGCAGCGACAAAGGGGTGAGCTCTTTGGCGAGGTACATCGCGACCTGCCGGGGGCGCGCGACCGCGCGGGTGCGTTTCTTAGAGTGCATCTCGGCCACTTTGATTTTGTAGTAGTCGGCCACCGTTTTTTGGATCTGCTCGACGGTAAGTTGCCGGTTGAAGGCGTTGAGCAGGTCCTTGAGCGCCTCTTTCGCCAGTTCCAACGTGATCGGGCGGGCCAGGAAATTGGCGTACGCAACCACTTTGTTGAGCGCCCCTTCGAGTTCACGCACGTTCGATTTGAGGTGCTTGGCAATGAGGAACGCGACGTCGTCAGCGAGGTCGATCGCCATCAGTTCCGCTTTTTTCTTGAGGATCGCCACCCGCATTTCGAGCTCTGGGGGTTCGATCTGGACGGTGAGGCCCCAGTCGAAGCGCGAGATCAAGCGGTCTTCCAACCCTTGGATGTCTTTGGGGTAGGTGTCACAGGTGATCACGATCTGTTTGCGCGCTTCGGTGAGCGCGTTGAACGCGTGGAAGAACTCCTCTTGCGTGCGGGTTTTGTTCTGGAAGAACTGGATGTCGTCGATCAACAGCACGTCGAGCGAGCGGTAGAACCGTTTGAACGCGTCGAAGCTCTTCTGTTGATAGGCGCGTACCACGTCGGCGTAATAGTCTTCGGCGTGGACGTACCGAATCACCGCGCGTGGGTTGTTTTGGAAGATCGCGTTGCCGATCGCGTGGATGAGGTGGGTTTTGCCCAGACCGACACCCCCATAGATGAAAAGGGGGTTGTAGGAGTTACCGGGGTGGTGCGCGACTTGCATCGCAGCGGCGCGCGCCAGATCGTTCGCGCGACCGGTGACCAGCGTCTCGAAAGTGGCGTTGGGGTTGAGCCGGGTTCGTTCGTAGAGCGCTTCGAGCGTCGGCGCGTGGGTCGGGTCGGCGTCATTTACCGCAGGCGGCTTGCGCCGAGCCCGTAACCGCGCAGTGGGGGGTGGGGAAACAGCGGCGGTGTTCGCAACTGCGGTGTCGGCAGATGGGTCGGCGGCAGGCGCCGCAGGGCTGGTGGTCTTCTCTTCTTCTCCAGCGGAATCTTCTCCAGCCGAAACCGGTGCGGGTTCCACTGAAGGGGCTTCTGGTTCGGCGTGCGGGCGCGACGAAGCAACCGCATGCGCGGTTGGCGCCGTTTGCGGTTCGGTTGCGCCGGTTTGGGGGGCAGCAGCTGCATTGTCACGACGCGGCGGTTCTCCCAATGTCAATTCCGCGCGTTCGATGCCGAGTGCCGCGAGTTCGTCGGTGATGATGCCCCAGTAGCGTTCGCGTACCCACTGCAAAATGAAGCGGTTGGGCGCAAAGACGCGCAGTTCGGCACCCGCACCGTCCACTGCGACGCCTGCAAGCGGTCGAATCCAGGTTTTGTATTGTTGTACCGGGATCTTGCTCTGCAAGCGCGCGCAGCAGGTGTGCCAGAGGTCGTCGGATGGGGAAGGGTTCGTTTCGCTCATCGTTGCGAATTGTAGCGTGAAAGGGGATGAGCGAGAAGTTATCCACAGCGGTTGTGCAGTGACGGCCTGTCCGGGTCGGAGTGTGGGAAGGTGAGGAGAAAACGGGTCAGGCCCTCTCGCGACGTAACCGAAATCGACCCGCCATGTGCGACGACGATCGCTCGGACGATCGCCAACCCCAAACCCAATCCGGTGATCGATTCGGACGGGGTTTCTGAGGCGACGCGGTAGAAGGGATCGAAAAGATAAGGAAGGTGCTCAGGCGCGATCGGTTCCCCGACATTGGTGACGGACAAGGTTCGTTGCCCATTCGTTTCGCCGATTTCCAGCGTAACCGATGTTCCCGGATCGGCGTGGCGAATCGCGTTGGAGAGCAGGTTGCTGACAGCGCGGCGAAGCTGCATTCGGTCGGCCACGATCGCTCCCTTTCCCGCTACGATCAAGCTGATTTCTTTCTCTTCGGCAAGGGGTTCGAAAAATTCGACCAAATTGCCCAGTTCGATTTCGAGCAGAAAGCGCTCCTTGGCGAGGGTCGTTTCGGAATAACCCAGTTTGGCCAAATAGAGCATCTCGCTGACCATTCGGCTCAATCGGTCGATCTCTTCGACATTCGAGGCCAAGATCTCGCGGTAGGTTTCGGGATCGCGCTCACTGTGCAGCGCAACCTGTGTTTGGGTGAGGAGGTTGCTGAGCGGGGTGCGCATTTCGTGCGCCAAATGGGCAGAGAACGTTTCGAGGCGAACGAACGCAGTTTGCAGCCGATCGAGCATGCGATTGAGCTCTTGGGCAACCGTTGCGATCTCCTCAGGCATCGCAGAATCATCGAGCCGCCGATCGAGATGGTTTTGGGAGATCATCGTGGCGTGCTGGCGAATCGTCCGTAACGAAGCCAAACCGCGATAGACGACCCACCAACCGATTCCGACGGAAAGGGCGCTGGCGAGCAACGCATAGAAGAGGATTTGCTGATGAAACGTCTGCAAAAACCGGGTGTGGGTCTCGGTATCGACCGCGATCTGGATGGTCCATGCGGTGTTCGGTGCAAAGTGGGGCGAAACGGTGAATGAGAAAACGCGATAAATTTTTTCCGCGCTGTGCCACTCTTCCCACCCTTTCCTGTCTTTGGTCACGGTTTGATCCCATGAGAACTGGCGGTTGTTGGCGAAGAGGAGTCTGCCGTTTTCGGTTCTGACTGCGACCACCAGTCCAGGGTGGTGATTCAGTGCCTCTTGGAGTAACCACAGCGCGTCGTCGGTCGAGTTGGCGCGCTGCAAGAGCTCCAAGATCAACGCCCGTTTGTCGTTGAGGGTTTGTTGATCGAGATGGACGAAATGTTCGTCGCTCAGAAGCGTGACCAAACCCGCCAGTCCGAAAATCGCGCTGATCGTGATGAGTGCAAAGAGCAAGACGAGTTTGGCGGTGAGCGATCGGCGAATTTTCACGATCTGTCTCGCCTATCGCGCTTCCAAGACGTAACCCATCCCGCGAACGGTGTGAATCAATTTCGGCGTGCGCCCCTCGTCGATCTTTTGACGCAGCCGTCGGATCGCAACTTCGATCACGTTGCTGTCGCATTCAAAGTCGATTTCCCAAACTTGCGACGCGATCAGTGAGCGCGGTAGAACCTCTCCCTGCCGACGCAGGAGCAGTTCGAGCAAAGCGAACTCCTTTGCGGTGAGCGCGATGGTCTCCCCTCCGCGGCACACGCGACGGCGCAACAGATCGAGTTCCAGGTCCGCAGCGCGCAAAATCGTGGAGGAAAGGCTCTGACCGCCCCGTCTGAGGATCGTTCGGACACGGGCGAGCAATTCGGCGAACGAAAAAGGTTTGACGAGGTAGTCGTCAGCGCCCATTTCCAACCCTTTGACCCGATCTTCGACCCGGTCTCGTGCCGTGAGGTAGAGCGTTGGGGTGGTGATCCCTTCTGACCGAAGTCTGGCCAGCACTTGCCAACCGTCGAGGCCAGGGAGCATCACGTCGAGGATGATGAGATCGAAAGGGATTTCGCGAGCCAAATGAAGGCCATCGATGCCGTCTTGTACCCATTCCACATTGTAGCCAGCTTCGTGCAGCCCTTTTTTGAGATAGGCGCCGGTTTTGGGTTCGTCTTCGATCAAAAGGAGTTTTCTGACCATTTTGTCATCTTCCTGTCACGTGCGCGCAAGGAGCGAACGATTACGATCGCGTTGCCTTTTCCCTTTTGCCATAAAGTGGAGGATTGGATGAGAAACGATCGAGATCGGTTCCCGCAAGTCGCGATCGCATTGCCGAACGCGGGGCGGCGCCGTTTCGTCCGAGGTTTGGTCGCAGGGGGCGTGATCGCAAGCCTGTCACCGTGGGGGCGAGCCGCGGTGCAAGGAGTGACCGAGACGCGCACGGGTGCGGCGCCCGTGCTCAGCGGCACGAACATCGACCTGGTGGTTGCCGAGTCGCCGGTCAACTTCACCGGCAGGCCAAGGATGGCGACCACCATCAACGGCTCCATCCCGGCGCCAACGCTCAAACTTCGGGAAGGCGACACGGTCACCATCCGCGTCACCAACCGCCTGCGCGAGGCCACCTCGATCCACTGGCACGGGATCATCCTGCCCTACCAGATGGACGGGGTGCCTGGGGTCAGTTTCCCGGGCATCGCCCCTGGCGAAACCTTCACCTACCAGTTTCGCCTCGAACAAACCGGCACCTACTGGTATCACTCGCACTCCGGCATGCAGGAGCAGACCGGCATGTACGGGGCCTTGATCGTCGAGCCGCGTGAGGCAGACCCCATCCGCGCCGACCGCGACCATGTCGTGCTGCTGTCCGACTGGACCGACGAAGACCCCATGCGGGTGCTCGCCAAGCTCAAGGCGCAAAGCGACTACTACAACTTCAATCAGCCGACGGCGATCGATTTTTTCCGTGACGTCGCCGAGATGGGGCTTTCTCGTGCACTCGACAAGCGTGCGATGTGGAACCAGATGCGGATGAACCCGACCGACCTGGCCGATCTCTCGGGGGCGACATTGACCTACTTGATGAATGGCGCCACTCCTGCCGGCAATTGGACTGGACTGTTCCGCCCTGGCGAACGCGTCCGTCTTCGCTTCATCAACGGCGCGGCCAACACCTTCTACGACGTGCGCATCCCGGGGCTCAAGATGACGGTGGTGCAAAGCGACGGGCAGAACGTCGAACCTGTCACCGTCGATGAGTTCCGCTTCGGGCCGGGCGAAACCTACGACGTCGTGGTAACACCAAAGGACGAGGCCTACACGATCTTCGCGCAAGCGATGGATCGTTCTGGATTTGCCCGTGGCACGCTCGCAGTTCGCGAAGGACTCGAAGCCCCGGTTCCTGCACTCGACCCTGTCGAATGGCTCACCATGGCCGACATGATGGGCGCGATGGACCACGGCGCGATGGGCCACGACATGCCGGGCATGAAGCACGACATGTCCGGCATGAACCATGGCGCGATGGCCATGGATCACGGCCAGCACGCGATGCATGGCATGACCGGCGGCGCGATGGCCAAGCCCAGCGCCACGGTCCGTCACGCACGCACGGAATACGGCCCAAGCACGGATATGCGGGTGGACATGCCGCGCACCAATCTTGACGATCCGGGCATTGGCCTGCGCAACAACGGCCGGCGCGTGCTGACGCTGGCGGATCTCAGGACGATCGGTGGTCCTCTCGACCCACGCGGGGCCGAGCGCGAGATCGAGCTGCATCTTACCGGCAACATGGAGCGCTATACCTGGTCGCTCGACGGCCTCGAGTTCGGCAAGAGCACGCCGGTGCATCTGAAGTATGGCGAGCGGGTGCGCATCATCCTGCACAACGACACGATGATGACCCACCCGATGCATTTGCATGGGCTGTGGAGCGAGGTGGAAACGCCCGATGGGCAGTTCCTGGTGCGTCGTCACACCGTGCCCGTCCAGCCTGCGCAGCGCGTCAGCTTCCTTGTGACTGCCGACGCCTTGGGGCGCTGGGCTTGGCACTGCCACTTGATGTTGCACATGGACATGGGCATGTTTCGCGTGGTGGTCGTGTCATGAAACTGATCAAAGGAAGATTCGCCATGAAACCCTGTTCTCTCTTCACTGCGGCGCTGGTGTTGCTCGGTGCGGCACCCGTCTGGGCGCAAACAACGATGGAAGGCGGCGGCCATGCCGGGCACCCGGGCACGGCTCCAGCCCCAACGCGCGCCGAATCGCCGGCGAGCGCCACCATGGACCACGGCAGCATGAACATGCAGGGCGGCCCCGCCCCCGCCGATGCCCGTGATCCGCACGCGTATTCCAATGGCTTGACTTTGGAGTCGGGCCCTTACGCACTCCCCGGGCCACGGCAACTTCGGCTGTCCGATGAACATGCGTTCGGCAGCGTGCTCCTCGATCGCCTGGAGCGCGTTTACACGAAGGACGGGAACGCGACCGCCTATGACGCGCAAGCCTGGTTCGGCGGCACCTACGACCGCCTGGTCCTCAAGGCCGAGGGTGACGTCGCCAAAGGCAAACTGGAGGAGGCACGCACGGAGGTCCTGTGGGGCCATGCGATCGCCTCGTACTGGGACACCCAACTCGGGGTGCGGCAGGACAGCGGCGCCGGCCCTGACCGGACTTGGCTCGCTGTGGGCATCCAAGGGCTCGCCCCGTACTGGTTCGACGTCGATGCCACCGCCTACGTCGGCAGCTCGGGACGCACGGCACTGCGCCTGGAGGGCGAGTACGAACTCCTGCTCACCCAGCGCCTGATTCTGCAGCCCCGCATGGAAGTCAATCTGTATCGCCAGCGCGATGAAGCGCGTGGCCTGGGCAGCGGGCTGGCCGATGCCACCATAGGGCTGCGCCTGCGTTACGAGTTCTCGCGCCAGTTCGCGCCCTACGTCGGCGTCGAATGGGCTGGCAAGTTTGGACAGACGGCGGATTTTGCGCGCGCCGAAGGGCAGCGCACCCGGCAAACGCGGTATGTGGCGGGTGTGCGGCTGTGGTTCTAGAAGCCGCCACGCGCAACTCCGATCTTATTCACCAACCCTAAGGAGAAACCGATGATGAAGAAAACCCTGAGCGTTTTGATGCTGAGCGCCTTGCCTGTGTTGGCGCTGGCCGGTGGGGACCATCAGGGCGGCCATGGCATGGCCGGGCATGATTATGAGATCAACCGTCAATTTGCTCCCTATCTTGGGATCGAATGGAAGGCAAAATATGGCAAAACGGCCAGCCTTGCTCGACGGGAAGGTTTGGAGGCCAGGCAGACGCGTGTTGTCGCCGGTTTACGGTTTTGGTTTTAAGTCAATATTGGAAAAGGAGTCGATGAAATGAAAACGTTCGTTACCGTTGCGGTTTTGTTCCTCAGCGCTGGGCTTGCTTCGGCGCACGATCCCAGTCAGCATCACTCTGGTGCGAATCGAGCAGAACCGGATTGTTCGATGATGCAGCAAATGCACTCCGGGAGTGACCGTGACGACCCAGTGGTGCAGGCGATGATCGCACGTTGTGCGGAGATGATGAAAGAGGAGCATAGGAAGATGATGATGCCGCATGGGATGCAAGGAGCGATGCCGCAAAATGGGATGATGGATGGCGAGATAACGCAACCGCATGGTCACCAATGAGGGGGGGAGTGATGCAACGCTGCTTGCGTGGGTTCGGTTTCGCACTCGTCGTGGTGGCTGTGGTGGCAGGATGGGTGCTCTACTCTGGCAGGGTATCGGTGGCGGCCGATGAGCCCCATGCTCAGTGGCTCTACCACCTGCTGGAGTGGGTGCGGGAACGCTCGATCGCACAGGCTTCACGTACGATCGAGGTACCCAAGGATCTCGATGCACCCCAGCGGTTGCTGGCGGGGGGAGCCGATTACGATGCGATGTGTGTCGGTTGTCACCTTGCGCCTGGTATCGCGGAAAGCGACTTCACGTTGGGACTCTATCCAACCCCTCCCAAATTGACGGAACCCCGAGCAACCTTGCAGGGTCTGAGCGAGGAAGCAGCAGCGCGACGGGATTTTTGGATCATCAAACACGGAATCAAGGCATCTGGTATGCCAGCGTGGGGAAAAACGCACGATGACGAACGGATTTGGAACATGGTGGCTTTCCTCAAACGGTTGCCGGATCTCAATGAGAATCAATATCGAATTTTGACCAATCGTCAAGGAGACCGATGATGATACGGCGTGTCTTTATGGGTTTGGCGCTTTCCTTTCTTGCTACTTCTTCTTTCGCTTCCGGGAAAGAGTTTGCTGAGGAGTCGCCGCTCGTCAAGGTGTGGAAAAGCCCGTATTGCGGTTGCTGCAAAGAGTGGATTGCCCATATGCAGGCCAACGGGTTCCAGGTTCAAACGTTCGAAGTGGGCAATAGTGAGGTTCGGAGTCGTCTCGGTATGCCCATGCGTTATGGTTCGTGTCACACCGCCGTCGTTCAGGGTTATGTGATCGAGGGCCATGTTCCTGCTGCCGACGTCAAACGGCTGCTCGCGGAGAAGCCGAACGCGCTGGGTTTGGCGGTTCCGGGGATGGTGATCGGTTCTCCGGGGATGGATGGTCCGGCGTATGAGGGACGCAAGGACCCTTACGACGTCCTTTTGATCCAGCGCAATGGCGAAGCAGAGGTCTATCACGCGTATCGTTGATCTTGGCGTAGTGTAGCGTGGTTCGCGTGCGGTAGCGCTCCTTGGTTTTTGTTTTCCTGGTATAATTCGCGATTTTGATCGGTCTCGGGGAAAGAAGATGAAGCGCACCTATCAACCTTCCAAAGTTCGCCGTAAGCGGACCCATGGTTTTCTGGTCCGGATGCGAAGCCGCGGCGGTCGTTCCGTGATCCGCGCCCGCCGCGCCAAAGGGCGTAAGCGCCTCGCCGTATGAGTGCGCCAGGCGCGCGTTTTCCGCGTGCCGCGCGTCTGACGAAACCGTCCCACTTTGCCGCGGTCTTCGCTGCGCGGCAGAAATTGTGCGGACGGTTTTTTTGTGTGCATTGGCGGGAAAACGGTTTGCCACATGCCCGTCTGGGCTTGGTGGTGGCAAAGCGCGTGGCGAAGCGAGCGGTGCGTCGTAATTGGTTGAAGCGGCAAATTCGGGAAATTTTCCGTGTGTGGCCGGGTCGATCGGTCGGGGTCGATCTGGTGGTTCGTGTGACGCGGCCTACCCATGACGCGACGCGGCGGATGTTGCGTGCGGAACTCGAGGTGTTGTTCGCGCGCTTGCTGATGCGGTTGCTGCACTCGGAACCCGCGGCACGCCCCTGTACGGTCGATTCCCGTGGATAAGGGTTTGCGTCGATGAATCCGCTTGCGCGGGTGTTGGTCGTGTTGGTGCGTGGTTACCAGTACCTCATCAGCCCCTGGTTGGGGCAAAATTGCCGCTTTACACCCACCTGTTCGCAATATCTCATCGAAGCGGTCGAGCGTCATGGTGTGGTGCGCGGGTTGTGGTTGGGTGTGAAACGTGTGGGCCGCTGCCACCCGTGGCATCCCGGCGGTGAGGATCCGGTCCCGTAACGAAAGGAAAGCTGCACGATGGAACAACGGCGTTTGATTTTGTTGGTGGTGTTTCTTTTTTCTTTGTTCATGCTGTGGGAAGGGTGGGTGCGTCAAAACACCCCAGTGCCCCCGCCTGCTCCTGCTGCGTCACCGGCAGCGTCGCCTTCCGCGACCCGTGACGAGGTGCCGGTTACCGAGTCGCAGCAGATCGCAAGCGATGCCAAAGCGCTACGTTCTTCTGATGCACTCCCTGCCAAAACCTTGCGGGTGGAGACCGATCGCTATCTGGTCGAGATTTCGGAGCAAGGTGGAGATATCGTTTTTCTGGCGCTGAAAGACCACCGCGATCGTGAACGCCAAGATCAACCGTTCATCCTCTTCGAGGATGGCCGTCTGAAGCATACTTATCGGGTGCAGTCTGGTGTGGTAGGAGATGGGATGCCCAACCACCACAGCCATTGGCAATTGCCCGCTGAAGCGATGCATTTGCAGGAGGGGCAATCGGCTTTGACCGTGACATTGACTGCTTCGACTGCCGACGGGCGCACGGTTCGGAAGATTTTGCGCTTCGCGCGTGGCTCCTATTTGATCGACGTCCGTCACGAGATCGACGGTGGCGGCCCTCTGACCACCTACTATCACTTCTTGCGTGACGATAAACCCGCCGAAGAGCAGCAAGTTTTCGGCGTACATACGTATACGGGTCCCGCGATCTATACCGAAGCGACGAAGTACCGGAAGATCGATTTCAAAGCGATCGCGGAAGGCAAAGCGGAATATCCGAGCCAAGCGCAGGATGGGTGGCTCGCGATGATCCAGCACTATTTCGTCGCCGCTTGGTTACCGCCCGAGGGTGTCGCACGGGAATACTATCTCCGCCGCCTATCGAATGGACTCTATCAAGCCGGTGTGCTCTTGACCGGGGACGGTACCACTTCGACCCGGCTCTATGCCGGGCCGCAGGATCAGAAGGTGTTGGGCAGCATCGCGCCCGGTTTCGATCTGGTGGTCGATTACGGCTGGTTGACGTTCATTGCTGCGCCCCTTTTCTGGGTATTGTCGTGGCTACACGGTCTTACGGGCAACTGGGGGTGGGCGATCATCCTGGTGACGGTACTGATCAAAGCCCTCTTCTATCCCCTGTCCGCAGCGAGTTATCGGTCGATGGCCAAGATGCGGTTGGTGATGCCGCGGTTGCAGAAGATCAAGGAGGCGTATGGGGACGACAAGGTTCGGCTGCAGCAGGAGATGATGCGCCTCTATCAAGAGGAGAAAATCAACCCATTGGGTGGCTGCTTGCCGATCTTGGTCCAGATTCCGGTGTTCATCGCGCTCTATTGGGTGCTGCTCGCCAGTGTCGAGATGCGTCACGCGCCGTGGCTCGGGTGGGTGACCGACCTCTCTTCGCGCGACCCCTACTTTATTCTGCCGCTCTTGATGGGAGCGACGATGTTCATCCAAATGCGGCTCAACCCGCAACCGGCAGATCCGTTACAGGCGAAATTGATGATGGGGATGCCGATCGTCTTTACTTTCATGTTCCTCTGGTTCCCGTCCGGGTTGGTGCTCTACTGGTTGACCAACAACCTGCTTTCGATTGCGCAACAGTGGTGGATCAACCGCCAGCTGGAGCGGATGGGGTTAGGCCACAAAGCGATCAAAGCGGCCAACGATTAGGTTTCACGTGAAACCCGTTTCCGATACGATCGCAGCAGTTGCGACGCCACCGGGCCGCGGTGCGGTGGCGATCATCCGCATCTCGGGGCCCGACGCGCATCGCATCGGGTGTGTGCTGGCAGGAAAAACCGAATTGCCCGCGCGCCGCCCGGTTCGCGCATGGCTCACCGATCAGGATGGGTCGCTGCTCGACGATGGGCTGCTGCTCTTTTTTCCCGAACCGAATTCGTTTACCGGCGAATCGGTGGTGGAGATCCACGGTCACGGGGGGCCGGTCGTCGTCGATGCGGTGCTTTCCCGTGTTTTGTCGTTGGGTGCGCGGTTGGCGCGGCCTGGCGAATTCAGCGAACGCGCTTTTCTCAATGGCAAAATCGATCTGGCGCAAGCCGAATCGATCGCCGATTTGATCGACGCGACGCATCGCGCAGCGGCGCGTGCTGCTGCGCAAGGGTTGCAGGGGGCTTTTTCGCACGCGGTCGCGGCGCTCGATCGTCAACTGACCGAACTCCGAGTCTGGGTGGAAGCGGCGATCGATTTCGTCGACGAAGCGATCGATTTCATCGCCGAAGGGGATGTCGCGGCGCGGATCACAGCGGTACGGCAAGCGCTCGCCCATTGGCTCGAAGTAGGCCGCCAAGGTTTGCTGCTGCGTCACGGTGTCCGGGTGGCGGTCGTCGGAGCGCCGAACGTCGGCAAGTCGTCGTTGCTCAACGCGCTCGTTGGTGAGGAGCGGGCGATCGTCACGGAGATACCGGGAACGACGCGGGATGTGATCCGGGAATCGATCGATCTCGACGGCCTTCTGGTCCATCTCCTGGATACCGCGGGCGTCCGAGAAACCGACGATCCGGTAGAACGGATCGGGGTCGAGCGCAGTTGGCAGGCAATCGCAGGCGCCGATCTGATCTTATGGATTCGCGCACCCGATATCGACGACCGCGCGTTGGCCGAGGCGTTGCAGGAACGCGGCATTGCGCCGCAAGCGATCCTCGAGGTGTGGAACAAAGCGGATCGGTTCCCGGAACGTGTCGCTGAGACTGCGGTATGGATCTCGGCCAAGACGGGATCGGGGTTGGACCGTTTGCGCGCCACCATTCGCGATCGGGTAGGATTTCGCGGTGTCGAGGAATCGGTTTGGCTGGCACGCGAACGGCATTTAGAGGCGTTGCGCCGAGCCGACCACCATTTGGCGCAGGCGCTTTCCATGCTCGTCCAATGGGAGTTTTTGGCGGAGGAGCTCCGCTTGGCGCACGATGCGCTGGGGGAAATTACCGGACGTATCGACGCCGACGCGCTTCTGGGTGTGATCTTTTCGCAATTTTGCATCGGGAAGTGAGGGATCGAATTGGATGCGTGGGATTGGCTCACGTGGCTTGCGATGGGGGTCGCCGCATTCGCTGCTGGGAGCATCGATGCCGCGGTCGGCGGCGGCGGTCTGATCCAGGTTCCGGCGCTCCTACTGGGATTTCCCAATCAACCCCTCCCCAATCTTTTTGGAACCAACAAAATCGCGTCGGTTTTCGGTACCTCGGTTGCCGCATTTCGCTATTTGCGGCGTGTTGCGATCCCGGTGACGCTCCTTACCGGTGTCGTGATCGCAGCGGCGGTAGGGTCTGTGTTAGGCGCTTCCGCCGTGACGCTGCTTCCTCAGGCATGGGTCAAGCCGATCGTCCTTTTTTTGCTCATCGCGGTGACGGTCTACACCCTGCTGCGCAAAGAGATGGGGTTGGTAGCGCGGGCGCATCCTTTGACGACGCGTGAGCGCTGGTATGCATTCGGCTGGTCTGCGGTAATTGGCGCGTACGATGGTTTTCTTGGCCCGGGGACAGGGAGTTTTTTGATCTTTGCGTTCATCCGCTTTCTTCGTTTCGATTTCGTTCAAGCTTCCGCATTGGCAAAAGTCGGTAACGTTGCGACCAACGTTGCGGCAATCGCATTTTTTTCCTGGCAGGCGCAGCCCATTTGGCTCTTGGGAATGTGGATGGCGTTTTGTAACGTGGCTGGGTCACTGTTCGGAACGTGGTTTGCGTTCCGATTCGGGGCGCTGTGGTTGCGTCGACTCTTTTTGGGCGTCGTTTCTTTGACGATACTGCGCTTATCGTACGAATGGGTGATACAATAGCCGGTTTCATTTTATCCGGATGGGGGACTTGCGATGAATGGACTTCATCTGATCGCCGATCTTTATGGCTGCCGTTGTGATCCCAAGTTGCTCAAAGAACGGGCGCAGTTGCAAACGTTGTGCGTGGACGCCTGTAAAGAAGCAGGCCTTACGGTGCTCGGCGACTATTTCTTTCAATTCACCTATGACAATGGTGAACCGGCAGGCGTGACGGGAACGGTGGTGCTCGCAGAATCGCATTTGGCGATTCATACCTGGCCGGAAGATCGCAATGTCACCCTGGATGTTTATGTGTGCAATTATTCGCGTGACAATTCAGCGCTTGCAAAGGCGGTTTATGACCGTTTGATCGAAGTCTTTGCGCCGGTTGAGACCGTTGGGCATCGTGTGGTTCGGGGACACATCGAAATGCCGCCGACGGAGGGTGTGTAGATGGCATTGCAACGGTTTTGGGAAAAGTTATCCGATGTCACCGGCTACTATTACGATCTGGAATTGATCGAATCTGGCCAAAGTCGCTACCAATCCTTTGAAGTCGGCATCTCTCCGCTCTATGGCCGCATGTTCCGCTTGGACGGATGTGCGATGACCTCTGAAGCCGACGAGTTCATCTACCACGAAAACCTCATCCACATACCGGCATTGGCGCATCCGGAACCGCGTCGCGCATTGATCATCGGCGGTGGGGATGGCGGGTCTGCCGAGGAGCTTTTGAAATACCCCTCGATAGAAGCGATCGATCTGGTCGAGCTCGATGAAAAAGTCATCGAATTGGCGAAAAAGTATTTTCACGCGATCCATCGTGGCGCACTCGATCATCCCAAAGTATCGGTTCGGATCGAAGATGGGTTGCAGTTCGTTGCGGAAGCGGCCCAATCTGGCCGACGCGATTACGATCTGATCGTGCTCGATCTCACCGACCCGGTGGGACCGGCCGAAGCACTTTACCAGGAACCCTTTTTCCAGCAGTGCGCCCTACTTTTGGGAGAGAACGGCTTATTGTCGTTGCACATCGGTTCGCCCGATCATTTGCCAGAGCGTATTAAAACTTTGGTGGCCCGTTTGCGGCGGGTCTTTCGTTATGTCTATCCCCATTTCCACTACATTCCGCTCTACGGCGCGCTCTGGGGAATTGCCGCGGCATCGAACGGAACCGATTGTGCGGTGATGACGCCGGAACGGATCGATGAGCGGATCACAACACGGGGGATTACGGACCTGCGCTATCTCGATGGGGAAAATTATCGTGCGCGGGGAATTTTGCCCCGATATGTTCGTGAATTGATCGCCTAGAAAGGTTTCACGTGAAACACAAGGCGCACTCAGCGGGCCATTATGCTGCACCAGAAACGCTCGCGGGTGCGCTCGATTGTGCGAGCGCGATCGTCGCCGCCGTGATCCGAGGGGAAAGTGCCACCGCGGCGTGGCAACGGATGGTCGCGCACAACCCTCAGGCCCCAGGATGGGCGAGGGTACAGGATTTTGCATGGAGTACCTTGCGTGATTACGGCTGGGGCGATGCCGTACTGGCGGCATTGAGTCGCAGACCTATCGATCGCACTGTGCGGCCACTTCTCTTGGTTGCGCTCACCGAATTGCGCAAAGGTCGTGTGCCGGTTCATGCGCTGATCCATGAAGCGGTTGCGGTTGCAAAAAAACGACGCACCGCCGCCGCAGGCTTCGTGAATGCACTCCTCAGGCGCTATGATCGCGAGCGCGCCCAGTGGGCACCCGAAGCTTGGGGTGCACGGAGCGATCAGGCAATCGCGGCGCATTGGCGGCACCCTCGATGGTGGGTCGAAAAAATCCAATTTGCCCACCCAAGTGCCTGGCAGACGGTGTTGCATCAGGGAAATACCCATCCGCCGATGGGATTGCGCGTCCGTAGCAGCGAAAAACGGAGGGAGGTTATCGCACGACTGCGGGAAGCGGGGATCGCAGCGGAACCGTTTGATCCGTTACCCGGCGCGATTTGGTTGCCAGAACCCGTTGCGGAAACGAAACTGCCCGAACCGGTGAGGAACGAGGTGGTGATCCAGGATATCGGAGCGCAATGGGCGGCACCGTTATTGGCGGTACGCCCAGGGGAACGGGTGTTGGACGCGTGCGCGGCGCCAGGCGGAAAAGCGCTCCACCTGCTCGACAGCGCGGCGATCGATTTGACCCTAGTCGAAAAAGAGAAAAACCGGTACCGCGCGATGCTCGCGCGCTTTCCGGAATTGAGTGAGCGCGCACAAGCGATCGTGGGCGATGCCCGCGAACCGCACGCATGGTGGGACGGGCGACCGTTCGACGCGATATTGCTCGATGCGCCGTGTTCCGGTTCGGGTGTCGTGCGCCGCCATCCCGATATCAAATGGTTACGGCGGGTAAGCGATCTCGAGACGTTCCGCACGGTGCAGCAAGCACTTCTGACTGCACTGTGGCCTTTGCTCCGACCCGGAGGCCGACTGCTCTATGTCACCTGTTCCGTGTTCGCCGAAGAAAACGAAAGGGTCATTGCAAAGTTTCTGAACAACCACAACGACGCTAAGCGGGTTCCCACCGAAGGGGTTGACGGGTACTATTTGCCCACCGAGCAGCACGATGGCTTTTACTATGCGCGTATCGAGAAGGTTGCCGAATCGTAAGCGCCGGCGTGTCGTGGCGGCGCTCATCGGTGGCGCAGGGAGTTTGTGGCTGCAAACCGGCAGGCGCACGCTCGCAGCCCAACCCGAAAACGAGCAAAAATTCGTGACGATCACGCACGCGGCGCTACGCGAAGCCGAAGGTTGGTGGGTGCTCGATGCCAAACTCACGTGGGCAGAGTTACCCGCAATTTGGCGGTCGCTGTTGGAAAAAGGGGTGAAGTTTCCTTTTGCGATCACGTTCCGCCTGCTTCAGGTACGATGGTGGTGGACGGATCAGGTTATTTGGGGGAAACGGTGGACTTTTCAACTGCAATACCGACCTGGAACGCGCATCTGGTGGCTGCAACACAACGGCAGCGTCGTTGCGCAGGGCAGTTGGCATGATGCGATCGCACCGGTGACCACCCTGCGCGGTTGGCGCCTGTTGGAACGCGATCGCTTGACACCGAATCCGGAACTCGAAGCCGAAGTCACGGTTTCGGTTGACGAACGGGAGCTCGGGCCGGTGTTACGGCTTCCCAGTGCGGAAAGCCGTGATCGCATCGATTGGGCGGGAACCCCGTACCGATGGCGACCCTGGGCGTAAATAGTGTGCGCGTTGCGGTCGGGTTTGCCGCGGCGATCTTCGTCATCCTGCTGGCCGCTTCGGCCAGTTTGGAAACGGTTCTGTTCGCTCAAGCGTTTCCCTATTTGCTCGGGCTTGCGGCGATCGCGGTCGCCGCGTTATTGACGATTGCACTCCGGCAGGGGGTCCATCTGTGGCGCCAGGTTCGCATGGGTCGGTTTGGCTCGCGACTGCGTGCAAAACTCACGGGCATCCTGCTCATGATGGCGCTTTTCCCTACCTTGGTCTTGTACGGCGTCACGGTCTTTTTCGTCGTGCGCGCGATCGACGCGTGGTTCGACGTCCGGGTGGAGCGTGCCCTCGATGCCGCTGGGCAGCTTGCCCGGCACGCGATCGATACCCAAGTGGCGCGTCTATTGGCAGAGGCGCAATGGCTCCAGAGTGAATGGCTCGCGAGCGCACGCAGTATCCAAGGCGCGACTTTGGAGCAGTGGCGGCAAAAGATGGGGCTCGATGGCTTACTGATTTTGACGGGTAAAGGGGTCGTCCAAGGTTTTGCTGGCGAAGATCCACAATGGGTGCAGCAAGAAGCGGGTACACCCGCCGAATGGCAATTGGCGAAACTGCAAGAAACCAGCCATCGCGTCGTCGAAACCGAGGAGGGTTCTTGGGTAAGGGTCGTGGTGTGGATCCCGCAAACAATCGATCAAGAGAGCGCCTTTATGGTGTTGCTGCGCCGGGTGCCCACGTCGATTCGCACTGCGATCGACGAAGTCACGGAGGCACGCAGCGAATACGCGCAGATCACGCACGGTCGCGAGGCGCTGCAACGGCTCTATTTGGTGATCCTCTCCGTTGCGGTGGTAACCGCGTGGATTGCCGCCGCGATGATCGCGCTGCAGATTTCGCGCCGTTTCATCACACCTTTGCTCGCGCTGGAAGAAGGCACGCGGGCGCTGGCAGAGGGACGTTACCTCCCCGTGGCGGATCGTATTTCCAGCCAAGACGAGTTGGGTTGGGTCGTCCGCTCGTTCGATCGCATGAGCGAACAATTGGCAAAAGCGCAAGCCGAACAAGCACGGGCGCATGCCGAGGTGGAAGCCGCCCGCGCTTATCTGGAAACCGTGCTCGCCCATTTGACCACTGCAGTGCTGGTCTTCGATGAAACCCACCATTTGGTTCTCGCAAACGCGGCCGCGAAAGCGCTGCTCGGGGACGAAAGCACGACCCCGCTCAACGCCAACGATGCTTGGCGCGGAAATCCGGCATTGCGCGACCGCTTACAGGCAGTTATGGCGGTTGCGAGCGGCCCAGTTACCTTCGAATGGGTCGACGAGGATAAGGGCAAAACCTTCGTGGTTCATGTGGCACCGCTCACAGAGGTCACCAGCGGATGGGTTGTGGTGATCGACGACGTCACAGACGTCGTCCTTGCACAACGCCTTGCGGCGTGGGGCGAAATCGCGCGGCGGCTCGCGCACGAGATCAAAAACCCCTTGACGCCGATTCGTCTTGCGGCGGAACGGCTGCGGTACAAATTGGCCGAGAAATTGCCCGAGAAAGAGCGCCAGCTCCTTGAGCGCGCCACGACAACGGTGATCGACCAAGTGGAAGCGATGACCGAAATGGTCAATGCGTTTCGCGATTATGCGAAAATGCCGAACGCAAAAAAAACGCGTGTCGATCTTGCCGAACTCATCCGGTCGCTTTTGGTGTTCTACGAAGAGGGCGGGATCCCCGTCGAATGCGTCGTAGAAGGCGAAGGACCGTGGGCGATCGAAGGGGATCCCGGGCAGCTGCGGCAGGTGCTGCACAACCTTCTGCAAAACGCGCAAGACGCTCTGGAGGGGATCGCCGACCCGAGAATCGTTGTCCGCTTGGTGCGTCAGAATGATCGCATCGAACTGAGCGTTCAGGACAACGGGATCGGTTTTCCCGAAGGGTATCAGCAAAAAGCGTTCGAACCCTACTACACCACGAAGCGCAAAGGGACTGGGTTGGGCTTGGCAGTAGTCAAGAAGATCGTCGACGATCACCATGCGGCGATCGTGCTGACGACACCGGTGGATGGCAAGGGTGCAGAAGTACGTCTGACATTTGCCGCAGCCGACCGTGAGGAAGGAGACGATGGCAAAAGTTCTGATCGTCGATGACGAAGTGGGGATCCGCGACTGGCTGAGCGAGATCCTGGAAGACGAAGGCTATCGCGTCGCAACGGCCGCAAATGGTTCGGAAGGGCAGCAGAAACTGGCGGAATTCGCTCCTGAGGCGATATTGCTCGATATCTGGATGCCCGATTGTGACGGGATTACCCTGTTGAAACAATGGCAGAGCGAAATGGGAAGCGCGCTGCCCCCCGTGATCATGATCTCCGGACATGCCACGATCGAGACCGCGGTCGAGGCGACACACCACGGTGCGTTCGGCTTTCTGGAAAAACCGATTTCGATGCAAAAGCTGCTCGACGTGCTGAAAAAGGCGATCGAGCGCTATCGGGCACAACCGAAAGCAGAGACTCCACTCACGGTATCGCGGGTACCGCGACCACTTGCCCCCGTAATCGACGCGCTCAACGCGAAATTGCAGCACGACCATGCGGCGCTTCTTCATTTTCCCGAGCCGTTTTACGAGCAGTGGCTGTTGCGCCACCTCGGAGAAGGGCGGCACACCGTATGGTTGACGACGGAAACCCCACCGCTCTCGGTGGACCAGGTGAAGCAGTGGCGCAGCCATCTGGTCTTCGCGAATTTGGGCGAACGCGCGAACCGGATGCTCGCGAAAAACCTGTCGTTCCTCTATCAGTACGCAGCGGTTCATCAGGTGCGGTTGATCGCGGCGATTCGCGCGTGGGACGCTTTCGCGCAGTGGCGTCCCTTGGTCGGTGAAAAATTGGCGCGGGTATGGGAAGACCCCATCGTCGTACCCAAACGGGACGAGTCGATCGCGCTCGGTACGCTCGTCCAGGAGGCCTTGGAAGCCGAACTGGGGCAACCGTTGGCATGGCCAGAGGAGGCGAAACGGACGATCGAACGGATCGCGCTCGATGCCGAATGGACACTCGACGGGTGGACCCAGGCGCTCTTGCCGTTGGCCACCGAAGATCGACTCGATCCTGCAGCGATCGAAAGGGCGCTTCAGCGAAACCAACCGGAGAACGTGAGTATGCTCTTTGCATTGCCGCTCAAAGAGGCCCGCGAAGCGTTCGAGCGGCTCTACCTGGAACGGTTGTTGGCGCGCACCGATCTCCCCGTGCAGCGGCTCGCGGATCTGGCGGGATTGGAGCGCACCCACTTCTACCGCAAGCTCCGCCAGTTGGGCCTCACGCTGCGCCGGAAAGAGGAGGACGACGCGTGAACGTGATCATCCTGGGGGCCGGTCAGGTCGGCAGCTCGGTTGCGGAGCATCTGGCGAGCGAAGAGAACGACATCACGATGATCGACGTCGACGCCAGCCGCTTGGCGGAGGTTGCAAACCGCATCGAGATGCGCACTTTGGTCGGGAACGCCGCGTCACCCCGGCTGCTGGAACAGGCGGGCGCGCGCGATTGCGATCTGCTCGTCGCGGTGACGCAATCGGATCAGACCAACCTCTGTGCGTCGCTGATCGCCAAACGGCTCTTCAACGTCCCGCGCAGTATCGTCCGAGTGCGCGCCGCGGACTACACCGCGTTCCAAGAACTCCTGGGAGAAGAGGCTTTCGCGGTCGATTTCGCGATCTGCCCAGAACAGATCGTCTGCGAATACATCGTCCGCCTGGTGAACCACCCAGGAGTGCTGCAACTGCTCGATTTCGCAAACGGCGCCGTCCAGCTTGCCGCGGTGCGTGCCGAACGGGGCGGAAAGCTCGTCGGCCACCCGATCAAAGCGTTGCGCTACCACCTCCCCAACGTCGAAATGCGGGTCGCTGCGATCTACCGCCACGGGGTGCCGATCATTCCAGAAGGAGATACGGTGATCCATCCCGGCGACGAACTCTTTTTCTTGGCAAGCGCGGGACAAATCCCGGCGCTGCTTCGCGAACTGCGGCCGGCGGAGCGGCGCGGTTCGCGCGTGATGATCGCGGGGGGCGGCAATATCGGATTGCGGCTCGCGAAGCTGCTCGAAAGCGACTACCGCGTGAAATTGATCGAATACAACAAGCAACGCGCGCAGCAGCTGGCCGTCGAGCTCACCGATACCTTGGTGCTCGCGGGGGACGCCACCGACGAACATCTGCTCGACCGCGAAGGGATCGAAGAGGTCGATCACTTCCTTGCGGTGACCAACGACGACGAAAACAACATCATGGGGGCTGCGCTCGCCAAGCGGTTGGGGGCGAAAAAGACGTTGGCGATCATCAACCGCTCCGCGTACGTCGATCTGGTGCAAGGCGAAACGATCGACATCGCGATTTCACCGGCGTTGGTGACGATCGGGGCTCTCTTGAAACACGTGCGGCGTGGCGACGTGGCCGCGGTCCACCGCTTACGGCGCGGCGCAGCGGAGGCGATCGAAATCGTCGTTCATGGCAACGCGCAGACGTCGAAAGTGGTGGGGCGGCGGATCGACCAAATTCGCTGGCCGCCGGGGGTGACGGTTGCGGCGATCGTTCGCGAAGAAACGGTCTCGGACGACGAAGAGGCTACCCCCACGCGGAAACAGAAACGGGTGGTGATGGCCCACCACGACACGGTGATCGAAGAGGGAGATCACGTGATCCTCTTTTGTACGCAACGGCGGCGCGTGCGCGAGGTCGAAAAGCTTTTCGCCGTCGGGTTCGGCTTTTTCTGAATCGGGGGAGCGGCGACGATGCGACCCTGGGTTCCGGCGCTCCATGCGTACGCGTACATTCTGATGCTCTTTTCCCTGCTCTTTCTTGTACCCACCGCGGCATCGTGGTGGCGCGCCGACGGCAGCCATACGCTCTACGAAGAAGCGATGGCAGTCGCATTCGCTGCTGGGGCACTCCTCTGGGCCGCGACGCGGCGCTACCGGCGCCCGCTGCGCCCCGCCGATGGCTTTCTGATCGTCGCGCTCACCTGGGTGGTTTCCCCCCTCTTCGCGGCGATCCCGCTCTACCTCTACCGCCCCGAACTCGGCTACGTGCGCGCCTATTTCGAAGCGGTCTCGGGGCTGACAACGACCGGCGCCACGGTCTATTCCGGTTTGGACGATTTCCCCTTTTCCCTCAACCTCTGGCGCGCGTTCCTCCATTGGGTGGGCGGAATGGGGGTGGTCGTTTTGGCGGTAGCGATTCTCCCTTTGCTGGGGATCGGGGGGCGGCAGGTTTTTCAGGCCGAATCGCCCACGCCGTTGAAAGAGGAGTCGCTCACGCCGCGCGTTGCCGATACTGCAAAGGGCCTGTGGCTCACCTACGCGGGGATGACGCTCCTCTGTATGGGGGCGTTCTGGTACGGTGGGATGTCGATCGAGGATGCGGTGATCCACGCCTTTTCGGTGATGGGGCTCGGTGGCTTTTCCAGTCACGATGCGTCGTTTGGCTATTTCCATAGCCTTGCGCTCGAACTGATCGCGATCGCGTTCGCTGCGCTTGCCGGATTCAACTGGGCGACCCACTATTTGGCGCTGGTGCGAAGGTCCACGAAACCCTATTGGCGCGACCCTGAATTGCCCTACTATTTGGGTGTGCTCGCGTTCAGTAGCCTCATGCTCGCCGCCTATTTGACCGCAAATGGCGCGTACGCCGATTTCTGGCGGGCGCTACGCGACACCGCGTTTCACGTCGTCTCGATCGCCACGTCGCTGGGTTTGGCGACGACCGACTACACCCTCTGGCCGTTCTTCGCCCAATTGTGGCTGCTCTTCCTGAGCAGTTTCACCGCCTGTGCCGGGTCGACGGGCGGCGGGATCAAAATGATGCGTGCGATCATCCTCTACAAGCAGATCTACCGCGAGATCGTGCGCGCGCTCCACCCCAACGCCGTCGTTCCCGTGCGCTTACGCAAGACGATCATCGAAAACCGTGTCATTTTCGCGGTTTTGGGTTTTTCCTTTCTCTACATGGTCTCGATCGTCTCGCTCACGCTGGTGCTCAGTGCCAGTGGCCTCGATATCGTCACGGCGTTTTCGGCGGTGGTGGCGTGTATCAACAACACAGGGCCGGGTTTGGGCGCTGTGGGTCCGGCTGCGAATTACGGGGGGTTGAACGAAGGGCAGACGTTGCTTTTGACCTTTACCATGGTGTTGGGGCGCCTGGAAATCTTCACCCTTCTGGTCGTCCTCACCCCAGCGTTCTGGCGACGGTAACGGGGTGCTGGCTGTGTTATCCTCGCGCACGGAACCGTATTGCCGAGAGACGACGACGTGAAAAACGACCGTTTGCTGCGCGCGTTGCTGCGCGAACCCGTCGACCGCACCCCGATCTGGCTCATGCGCCAAGCGGGGCGCTATCTGCCGGAATACCGACAAACTCGGGCACGTGCCGGGAGTTTTCTCGATTTGTGCCGCAATCCGGCGTTGTGCGTCGAGGTGACGTTACAGCCGATCGCGCGGTTCGGACTCGACGCCGCGATCCTCTTTTCCGATATCCTCACGGTCCCCGACGCGATGGGGTTGGGACTCTATTTCGCCGAAGGGGAAGGACCGAAATTCGAGCGACCGTTGCGGGAAGAGTGGGAGATCCGCAACCTGGCGGTACCCGACCCCGAGGTGGAGCTGCGGTACGTGCTCGACGCGGTGCGGGAGATCAAAGCGGCGCTCGCCGACGAGATTCCGCTGATCGGCTTTTCCGGAAGCCCGTGGACGCTCGCGTGCTACATGGTCGAAGGGGGCGCAAGCAGCGACTACCACACCATCAAAAAAATGCTCTATGCGCGCCCGGAGCTGCTTCATCGGATTTTGGTGGTCAACGCCGAAGCGGTGACGCAGTACCTCAACGCGCAGATCGCCGCCGGTGCGGACGCGGTGATGCTCTTCGACTCGTGGGGAGGCGTGCTTTCCGAACGCGCGTTTGCCGAGTTTTCGCTTGCCTACCTGGAACGGATCTGCGCGGGACTTACGCGCACCGCGCGCGGTCGGCGCGTGCCGGTGATCGTCTTCGTCAAAGGGGGTGGGTTGTGGCTCGAACGCATCGCCGCCTGCGGCGCCGACGCGGTTGGGCTCGATTGGACGATCGAGATCGGTCGAGCGCGGCAGTTGGTCGGTGACCGCGTGGCGCTGCAAGGAAACATGGATCCCGCGGTGTTGCTCGCTCCACCCGAGGCGGTGCGTCGCGAGGCGCGCGCGATCCTCGCCGCGTATGGCGAAGGCACCGGGCACGTCTTCAATCTGGGCCACGGGATCTCGCAACACACGCCGCCGGAGCATGTCGCGGTGCTCGTCGAGACGGTGCAACAGGAGAGTGCGCAGTACCACCCAACCGCATCACCGTGATCGGGTGCGCGGCAGCACGATGAGCGAACGCGTTGCCCGCGTGTTGGTGCCGCAAGCGGGGAAATGCCTCTTCGATTACCGCGTACCGGACATGCACCCGATGTACCGCGGGCAGCTCGTCCGGGTTCCGCTCGGGCGGCGGCGCGTCTTGGGTGTGGTTTGGGCGTGTGACCCGGAACCCGAGGTGCCGCCAGAGCGGCTCAAGCCGATCGCCGAATGGTGGGACGATTGGCCGCCGCTCGATCCGGTCTTGTTGGACCAGATCGCGTTCGCGAGCGATTACTATTTGAACCCGCTGGGCGAATATCTGGCGTTTGTACTGCCGCCCGCACTCAGACGGCGCAAACGCCAAGTGGCGCTCGCCGCGGTAACGGATGGAGCGGTGGGCGAACACGCGACCGGCGAAAACACCGCTTCCCAGCGCCGTTCGGAGCCGGTCGTGACGACGCCGGGGCCACGTTTGACCGCGGCGCAAGCGCGCGCGTATGCACAGCTCACCGCCTGTCCCACGGGTTTCGACCCCGTGCTACTTTTCGGTGTCACCGGTAGCGGAAAAACGGAGTGCTACCTCCGTCTGATCGCGGAGACGCTGGCGGCTGGGCGCCAAGCGCTCGTATTGGTGCCAGAAATCGGGCTCGTTCCCCAGACCACAACGCGGGTGGTCGCCCGTTTTCCGGGAGCGAGGATCGGCGTCTGGCATTCGGACCTCAACGCGCGCGAACGGCAGCGCCTCTTCGCGGCGTTGGTGCAAGGCGCGGTGGACTGTTTGATCGGCACCCGTTCGGCGATCTTTGCGCCGATGCCGCGCTTGGGGCTCATCTTGGTCGACGAAGAGCACGACGCCAGTTACCGACAGTTCGAAGGGGCGCCCTATTCGGCGCGCGATCTTGCACTGTGGCGCGGCAAAGCGGCGCAGGTGCGCGTCGTCTTGGGGTCGGCGACGCCGTCGCTCGAACGCTGGTGGGACAGCGAACGGGGGCGGATCCGCCGGGTGACGCTTGCGGAGCGCGCCACTGGCGTGCCGCTGCCGACGATCGAACTGTTGCCCGTGACGCGGGAAGCACCGCGCACCGCGGGATTGGTGCCCGAGGCATGGGAGGCGCTCAAAGAGACCCTGGCGCGCGGGGAACAGGCGTTGCTCTTCCTCAATCGGCGTGGGTTTGCGCCGACCCTCTATTGCGCCCATTGTGGCTGGGTTCAGGAGTGCCGCCGCTGTTCGGTGCGCATGGTCTATCACCGCGTCGACAGCCGGATGCGCTGCCACCATTGCGGCTGGAGCATCGCGGTGCCCGAGGTCTGCCCCACGTGCGGCAACGGCGGGTTGTCGGTTGCCGGGCAGGGAACGCAACGGCTCGAAGCGGAGTTGCACGCCGCGTTCGCCGATCATGGTGTGGTGCGGATCGACCGCGACGCGTGCCAAACCGCTGCGGCGTTTGCTGCGCTGCGCAAGACGGTGGCGCGCGCCGACGCGAAGCTCTTGATCGGCACGCAGATGATCGCGAAAGGGCACGACTTCCCGGCGCTTTCGCTGGTGATCGTCGTCGGCGCCGATGCGGGGCTGCTTGCGGCCGAGACGCGGGCAACGGAGCGCTTGATGCAGCAGTTGCTGCAAGTTGCAGGGCGGGCCGGGCGAAGCGGGCAACCGGGTCGAGTGCTGGTGCAGACCCGTTACCCCGACCACCCCTTTTACCAGCAACTGGTCGCGCACGACTACGCGGCGTTCGCCAATACGTTACTGACTGAACGCAAACGGCTAGCGTTGCCGCCTTTCGTGCATCAAGCGTTGCTGCGCGCCGACGCGCCACGACTCGAAGTGGCGCTCGAATTCCTCACTTCAGCGAAAGCGACCGGCGAGGCGATGCGGGAACAGCACGCGCACGGGCATGCGGTGCGCCTCTTGGACGTGGTGCCGCTCAGGATCGTCCGTTTGGCCGGGCGCGAACGGGCGCAGCTGGTGGTCGAATCGCCGAACCGCGCTGCGCTCCACACCTTTTTGCGGGCGTGGCGGGAACGGTTGCTGCAGTGGCCACAACGCCAAGGGTTGCGGTGGCGCTTGGAGGTGGATCCGCTCGATACGTAGCTCAGAGCCGAAAGCGCGCAAACGCCGCTTTGAGTTTCGTCACCCAACCATTGACTTCGCTGCTTGCGGTCGTGATTTCGTTCGCTGCATTCGAAGTTTGCTGCGCGGCGGTTTTGGCATTGTGCGCCGCTTGGTCGATCGTTTCGCTCAACCGTTCGACGTCGCTCGCGACCTGCAAAATGGAGCGCGCCCGCTCGAGCGTGCCGTGCGTGGCGCGTTCCACCTGCGCCATGAACCCCTGCAACGCGCCGATCCGTTCGCGGCTGGACAGCGTTTCGGCCAGGGTCGCGTCGAGCTGGGCTTCGATCGCTTGACCCTGCTGCGCCAGATTCGTGGTGATCGTGTCGATCTCGCCCGCAGCCACCGCGGACTGTTCGGAGAGTTTGCGCACTTCGTCGGCAACCACCGCAAAGCCCCGGCCCGCCTCACCGGCGCGCGCCGCTTCGATCGCGGCGTTCAAAGCCAAGAGGTTGGTCTGCTCGGCGATTTCCCGCACTTTGTCGGTAATGCGTCGGATCGCTGCCGATTCGGCGATGAAGCGGCGGCTGGCGGCGTTGACCCCGTCGAGTTTCGCGTTCATCGCTTCGAGCGCAGCCAGGGCCTGAGCAAGCGCGCCGGCCATCTGTTGCGCTTCGTCGAGGGTCTTTTGCGCGTCGGCAACGACTGCTTGCGCTTCGGTACGGGCGTTGCGGGCGGTGGCATCGAGCGCGTCCGCAGCGTCGACGATCGCGGTGACGTGGGTTTCACTCTGCCGAGCGCGGTCGGCAATGGCCTGTGCGTTGGCTTCGCTCACTTGCGCGGCGCGCGCCAGCGCTTCGAGTGCGGCATGGACGGTGGAGAGGCTTTCGCGCCATTTGCCGATCATCTCGTGCAGCGCGGTGACGATGCGGCGCGTTTCGTCGCGCTCGCGAACCGCGATCTGTGTGGTCAGGTCACCTTGGGCAAGTTGCTGCACACCGTTGGCGATGCGCGTGATGGTCGCGAGCAACGAGCGCCGAATGGCCAAAGTCATGAGCAAAACGACGAGCGATGCCGCGGCGATCGCAGCGGACAAAAGCGCAAGACTGCGCCATTTCGCCGCGAGGTAGCTTTCGACATGTTCGGCAAGGAGCGCATGCACCGACGCGCCGTAGCCCCAGACCCCATCGACCAACTGACTGGCTTCGTCATAGACTTCGAGCGGATCGCGCGCGAAGAAGCCGAATTTGATCGCGTCGAGGGTGGTGTCGAGCATCTCCCCTTGCTCTTGCAGATAGCTCAGTTGCGCGTCGAAGAGGTCGACCAGTTCGGTGACGCCGAAACTGCGCAAGCGGTTGTGGATGAACGCCAGATCTTTGATGCTTTTTGCCAAGGTATGGCGATGGCGGGTGAATTCCAACAGTGCCGGTTCGCCGAAGCGTTGCTCGACGAACGCGAGCGTGAGCAACCCGCGCAAGCGGTTGCTTGCGTCGGTGAGCGGAAGGATATCGTTCAACCACGCCTGAGTCAGACTGCTGATCGTCGGGTCGGGAATGAACGCGAGTTGCGATTCGACCGCGATGAGGCGCATCGTTTCCAATAATCCGTCGACGAGCGGCGCCAGCATCTGGAAGCGATCGGCCGCATCGCGGGTCTTGATCTCCTGCCAGGAACGATCGAGCATTGCGATCTGTTCGGTCAAGGTTGGCGAAAGCGGGGCTTGCGTGGCAAGGGTGCGAAACGCGTTCCATTGGCTGTCGATTTCAGTCACGAGCGTCTGCGCGTTTTGGGTCGCGTGCTGGTGGAGTTCACTCTTGGGGTCCGCAGCGAGCGTAACCCCGGACCAGGTGCGTAGGATGGGCACCTGACGGTAGACGTCCCCCAGGCGCGTGAGCAACTCGAGTCCGGCAAATTGCCGCTGCGCCGTTTGCACGCTTTGCCAATCTTTCCACAAGGTCAATCCATTGGTGGTCGCAACCAGCAGCCCGCCGACGATGAGGATCGAAAGGAGTTTGGCGGAAATCGACAAATGACGCATGATGACGCTCCAACCGCGCGGACAGGTAAACACAGTATAGTCGAAGGCATGCTCTGTCTAACGGCAAAATTGCCGATTGCTTTAGCGTTTTATTTCGGCTTTTGGCCGCGGCAACCATCCCCGTGGTAAGATGACGAAAAATAGAAGGTGGTCGCGATGAGCAAAGCGACGTTGCAACTGACCTATACCTTGACGCTGGAACTTCCGGCGGCGCTCGAAACGGTCCCAGAGGCGGATCTGGCGAAAACGCTCGACGGTCTTCTGGGGAACGCCGTCCATCAAGGGTTGCGGACCGTTGTGGGGAAGCGCTTGGCCGGTGCGGGTGTTCGCGTCACGAAGCTGACGCACCAAGTGGCGTTGACCCGCCCCCGCCGCGCGGTCGGCACAACGATCCCGAAAGAGCGGCTCGTCGCCGCGGCGCCCCATCTCACCGACGCGGAACTGGCCGACGTCGAAGTGAGTATCGGCAATGTTCCGTTCCTCGCCGAGGAGGAGCTGCACAAGCGAATTCGGGCGCGCGCGTTGAAGCGCGTGAACGAGGTGCGGTTGGTGCCGGTCAAAGTGGTTGCCGAAAAAAGTAACGGCGAGCGGTTCGAAGGGGCTGCGGCACTCAACATCACGCACGGTGCGCTCTTTTTCCCCGAGGAGTTGCGCAGCCTGCGTTTCAAAGCCAATGCGCCGGTTCAGATCTACCTTCCCGACGTGGAAACGCCATTGGTTGGCGTCTATCGGGGATCGACCCTGGGTGGTCCGGTCGTCGAAATCCCAATCGAAAAACTCGCGCCGTACCGCGATCAGTTGTTGGCCGCGTGGCAAGCGAACCAGAAAGCGTGATTCTTTTGTCTCAGGACGTTCGTGGCGTTCTCTGATTTTGTTCCCGATTCCGATCCGGATAGCCTCCCTGATCCGAAGCATTTGCCGCCAGAGACCCAAGCACTGTTGGCACGGTTGGCTACCGATCCGACGGTCGGGTTGAGTTGGGAAGAGGTCCGACGTCGTCAGCGTATCCATGGGCGCAATCTTTCGGCAGGGCTTCCTGTGGCGTCGCGTCCGGACCGCACAGGTCTGCCACGGTTCGCGCTGGCGTTTGCGTGTGTCGTGCTGGCGGTGGCTACAGCGATCGAGCAAGAAGCGACTGCGGTTGCCTGGGCCTGGTTGCTGGTGGGAGGAACCCTGTTGGCAGCCGGATGGGGCATGGCGCGCTGGGGGCGTTGCGCGGCGCGCCGACTGACGCGCGTTCCCTGGCATCTCTGGGTGTTACGCGAAGGGGTGTGGCACCGGGTTCCGGCCACCGATTTGGTCCCCGGCGATATTCTTTGGCTGACACCGGGCACCCTTTTTCCAGCGCAGTTACACCTATTGGCGGTCTCACCCGACTGGCAGACCGAACCGTGGCAACGCAGTACGCAGGTGGTTTCCGGACAGGCATGGGCGGTCGTGGTGCGTCCCAGCCGTATCGATCCCCGTGGTGTGGTCGCTCTGGAAGATGAAGCCGACAAAAGCGCTGGTTGGGTTTGGCCAGCCCTAGCGGTGGCCGGTTGGTCGGCGGTGTTGGTGGTGGGTGAAGCGCCACTTGCGATCTGGCTCCACCAACTGGCGGTGCTGGCGCTCGTTCTCTTCCCGTGGTTCGATTCCGAGGTGCGCTCCGGTTGGGCGATCGCTTCGCGGTTGCGCTTTGCGACGCGCGGTGTCTGGTTTCGGACGCCGCACGCCGTCACGGCGCTCGGTCGCGCGGTGCACATTACGGTGGCGCGCACCGCTTGGTTCGAGCAGTGGCGCGTCGCCGCATTACTGTTGCCGTTCGATACCGTGCGCTGTGACAAAGCGGCACCGTCACCCGAACACGACGCGCCAGAGAGACCGCATACCCCAGAACTCCAATTCTGGCGCGGGGCGCGGCGGGTACTCAATCCGTTGGCGGTCACGGGTATGGTGCCATTCGCCCAAGCGGTGCGGGTGACGTTGGCGCCAGGCCCGGGATGCGTCACGCTCCTGCCGACCGGGAACGATGCGGTTGCCGCTAGCCTGTGGCAGAGCACGTGTGCTTTGGTCGGCGACTCTGCGCGAGATCCCTTGACGCAGTGGCGCGTGGTGGCGCGGGAACGCAAACCGGAATGGGGGCCATTCGGGTGGCTGACACGCTGCGCGGACTGGCGGGGGCGGGTTTGGGTCGTGGCGACCGGCGAACCGGAAGCGCTGCGGGCAGCCGGGGTGACGCGTGCGGCGTGGCGCGGAGCGTTCGATTCCGACCAATGGTTCGCGCGCATCGAAGCGGCGCGGCACAACGGCGCGTGGGTGATCGGCGTTGCGCACGGAGTCAGCGCACCCGAGCGCGTGGATGCCAACGCGGAGATGCTGGCATGGCTGGGTGCGTGTGCGGTGGTGCCCGTCCCTGCCGGTTCGTTCGCTGCGGTGACGTCGGCGGTACCCAGTGAACCCGAGGGGGTGTGGCGGGTGCTTGCCGACGACGTACCGGCGACCACCCGCGCGGCGTGGTCGGCGCTGGGTTGGTGGCCTGGGGCGGCCGAGTCCGAGGTCTGTGATCCGCGCGTGCAGCAATTACCGCCGGGGGCACCGTGGGTCTTGTGCCAGACAACAGCACCGCGTGTCTCCCCGAACGCGGACCAGAACGATACCGCTCATCGCGTTTTGGTGCTGCTCGACGCCGATCGCTTCGACCAGGGTCCGCTGCCGGATGTGCGGGTAGCGAGGGGGTTGACGCAATTTGCCGCATTGCGCGCGGAAGTGCGCGCCCAGACGCAGCGCATGGCGCAATGGCAACGGCGACTGCAATGGCGTTGGGGGGTCGTCGGAGCGACGCTCGCGCTGTGGTTGACCGTTGGCCCCACGGCACCGGTTGCGGCGCTCCCGGCGTTGGGGCTCGTTTGGCTGCAGATTCAACCGTTCCTGCACATGCGCACCCGTGATAAGATAAAAATATCAGAAAATGCTGTTGCAGGAGGCGACGATGACGCAATCCGTGACGATCGACGCCAATGAAGCGAATTTCGAACCGACGGTCCTTGCCGAATCCCACCGTCGGTTGGTGGTCGTCGATTTTTGGGCACCTTGGTGCGGTCCGTGCCGGGTGCTGAAGCCGGTGTTGGAGCGGCTCGCCGCCGAATATGGGGGCCGTTTCCTGCTGGCGAAGGTCAATTCCGATGAGAACCCGACGTTGGCCGCGCGCTATGGGGTCCGCGGCATTCCCAATGTCAAGGCGCTGCGTGACGGCCAGGTGGTCGATGAATTCACTGGCGCACTTCCCGAGCGGGAGGTGCGCCGTTGGCTCGAACGGTTGCTGCCCTCGCCTGCTGAACCGAACTGGCGGCAAGCGGTTGCCGCGCGCGAGGCGGGCGACGCCGCAACCGCCGAGCGGCTCCTACTCGAGGGGCTTGCCGAAGACCCCGCGTTCGACCGGGCGCGGCTCGATCTTATTGCGCTACTCCTGGATCAGAAGCGCGTAGCGGAAGCAAGCGAACACTTTCGTGCGCTCCGTGAGCCGGACAGCGACGACGCGAAACGGCTCGAGGCGCGGTTGGCGTTACTTGCCGACGGTACCGCCGAATCTCTGGAAGCACTCGCAGCGCGGGTCGCGGCGTTTCCTGAGGATTGGGACAGCCGCTACCGGTTGGCGAAGCGGTACGCCGCTGAAGGGCAATGGCAACCGGCGCTGGAAGCGCTGCTGGCGATCGTCGCGCGCGCACGTGACTGGAACGATGGCGCGGCGCGCAAATTGATCCTGCAAATCTTCGATTTGATGCGGCCCGGGGATCCGTTGCTGCGCGAGTACCGGATGCGTCTGGCCAATCTCCTCAATCGCTGAGATCGCTCGCGGAGCGGTGAGTCGCAGCGCGGCACGTCACGGGGGAGGATTCTCAGGACGGTTCAGTGCGGTGCCGCTGGCGGATCGACCACGGTGATCGCATCGGGTGGGTCGATCCAACGGAGGCGTTGCTGGAGCGGCGCGGTCACGGTGATGGTGCCGTCCGCGGCGACGCGAAGCGCGCGCGTCACCCCGAAACGCGCGGCGTAGCGCGGCCAATCGGCACCGGCCAGAAAAAGGGGTTTGCTGACGACGTCGGAGCGAAGCCCCGTTCGGTGATCGGGTTGCGGCAGGATCACGACGGTAAACGCCTGATTCTCCGTGGCGGGCCACCCGGTGCGCGGGTCGATCAGGTGGTGGTAGCGGCGTCCGTCCGCGAGGAAATAGCGCTGGTAGTCCCCCGAGGTGCCGATCGCTTCCCCATCGTAGAGCGGTAGCACCGCGAGCGGTTCGGCGCGGCGCGGGTGTTGCAGCGCGATGCGCCACGGCCGCGTGGCGTTGGGCTGCCCCAGCGCGAGGATGTTGCCGCCGATGTTGATGAGCGCGGCCGCAATCGCGTGGCGGCGGACGATCTCGGCGGCACGGTCGAGCGCGTAGCCTTTGAGGTAGCCACCGAGGTCGATGGCGACCGCGGGGTTGGAGCTGGTGACGCACGCCGCAGGGGTTTCGTTCGTGGCGATCGCGTCGACCGCGTCCGGCTGCGCGCATGGAGACGCGGGATCGGGGGTAAGCGGCGTGATGGTGAGCGCTGCAAGCGATGGATGGCGGTCGCGCAACGCGGCAACCGCCGCGGGGTCGGGCGGTTGGTTGGCGCTGAAGTCGCTGCGGTGAAAGCCCCACAGCGCAACGAGTGCGCCAATGCCCGGGTCGAAAAGTCCGTCGCTGGCGCGGACGAACTGTTGGGCGTCCCTGAGGATCGCCGCCATCTCCGCGCTCACGCGAGCGGGGTGTCCGGCAGCGATCGCGGCGTTCAAGCGGGTGAGTGCCGACGGCTCCCAGGCGTGGTAGGTGCGATGCAGGCGCGCGAGTTCGCGGCTGATTTCCGCCAATGCGCCGTGGGCGTGTTCCGCGTCGGCGTCGACCACGGTGAGTTCGACGCGGGTGCCGAAGACGAACTGCTCTTCGCGAACCAACGTGGGTTCGCGCGAGCACGCGGCAAGCGCAAAAAGCAGCGACAGCCAGACAAGTGGCGTGACGATACGGCGGAAGGCGGTACGGCGTGCAGACACGGACATGGTTCAGTGGTTCGCGATCACCGCTTCGAGCCGTTCGATCGCACACGCCGCAGGGTTCTCGCCACTTTGCGCGGCGATCTCGACGAAGCAGGTGGGGCTCGTGACGTTGATCTCGGTGAGTCGGCCGCCGATCAGGTCGAGCCCGACGAAAAAGAGGCCGCGTCGCCACAGGATCGGTGCCAGCGTTTCGGCGACCCGCCGCTCTTCCGGGGTGAGCGGCATCGCCACGCCGGTACCCCCGGCGGCGAGGTTGCCGCGCGTTTCGCCCGCTTTCGGGATCCGCGCCAGCGCCCACGGCACCACCGAACCGGCGATCAACAAGACCCGTTTGTCGCCGTCGGCGATCGCGGGAAGGTACTGCTGGACCATGATCGTGCGCTGGCCCTGTGCGGTGAGGGTCTCGACGATCGCGTTGCGGTTGGGGTCGTTGTGGCGGATGCGAAAAATGCCCGCGCCCCCCATCGCGTCGAGCGGCTTCACGATGACGTCGCCGCCGAGCGCGTCGATCGCTTCCTGGACGTCAAGCATGCGCCGCACCACCTGCGTGGGGGGGATGAATTCGGCAAATTCGAGGATGCTCAATTTTTCGGAGTGGTCGCGCACCGCGCGCGGGGCGTTGAAGATGCGCGCGCCTTCCTGCTCCGCCCGCTCAAGGAGCCAGGTGAGCGTAAGGTATTCGAAATCGAACGGCGGGTCGAAGCGCAGCAGCACCGCGGAAAATTCACGGAGCGCCCGCCAGCGTGGGGTCACACCTTCTGCCCACGCGGTATGCGGGGCGTTGGGGTCGACGGCAAGCGGCAGCGCTTCGGCACAGACGCGGTCGTGTCGCCAGGCAATCGCGCCGGGATAAGCGACCCAGATGGTGTGGCCACGCGCGGCCGCTTCCCGCATCAGAAAGAGCGAGGAGTCTTTCTTCGGGTTGAGCGCAGCGAGCGGATCGATCAGAAAGAGGAGTTCCATCGTTGGCTTTCCGTCATCGGGCGGTCGCAAGTGGGGTTGCCGCTACATCGCTGTGCGATTCGTTCAACGATTCGATCTCGCGGGTGGCTGCCGCAAGCGCCAGACGCGCAACGACGCCGTACGCGTAGAAGCGGTTGGGTTCGGCGTCGGGTGCGGCGGTGAAGTCGGGCACCGAGCAGGGGCGAGCGAAGGTGAGCGGGGTGAAGTGCATCCCAGGGGCGTTGAGGTTGTCGTCTGGGCCGCGTTCGGTATGGACGCGGTAAAACCCGCCCACAACGTAGTGATCGATGAAATAGACGACCGGTTCGGCGGCAGCGCCGTCGACCCGTTCGAAGGTGGGGACCCCCTCTTGCACGATCACTTGGGTTACCTCGAGCCCCTCTTTGACCCGTGCCATTTTGTTGCGGTCGCGGCGCGAGAGTTCCCGAAGTTCCACGGGGTCTTTGACGACCATCACCCCCATGCCGTAGGTGCCCGCATCCGCTTTCATCACCAAAAACGGCGTTTCGGTGATGCCGCGCGCGGCGTATTCCCGTCGGATTTCGGCAAAAAGGTCGCTTGCGGCATCGGCAAGCGCCTCCACCCCCTGTTTGTGGCGGAAGTCGACGCCCCCCACGGTGCGGTACGCGGGGGTGAAATACCAGGGGTCGAGCGCGAAGGCTTCGGCGAATTCGTTCGCAACCTGCGCGTAACACGCCGCGTGGTGCGATTTGCGGCGACGATGCCAGCCCGCTTGCGGCGGCGGGATCACGATCTGCTCGAGCGGTTCGGCGAGGATCGCCGGAATCCCTGCGGAGAGGTCGTTGTTGAGGAGGATCGCGCACGGGTCGAAATCTGCAAGTCCGACGCGGTTGCCACGCCGGACGATCGGTTCGAGGATGAGTGTGCCCGCTGGTGTTTCGAACGGCGTCGGTTCCGTGATCTCAGGAAGGAGCGAGCCGACGCGCACCTCGACCCCCGCCAGGCGCAAAAGCCGTTGCAAGTGGAAGACGTTGCTGAGGTAGAAGCGGTTCCGGGTGTGGTTTTCAGGGATGAGCAAGAATTGCCGCGCTTCGGGACAGACCCGTTCGATCGCGACCTGCAGCGCTTGCACGGCAAGCGGCGTAAAGGGCTCTGCCAGGTTGTTGAATCCGCCTGGGAAGAGGTTCAAGTCCACCGGCGCGAGTTTGAACCCGGCGTTTCTGAGGTCGGTGGAGGCGTAAAAGGGTGGCATGTGCTCGGTGAACCAGTGGCGAAACCAGCGTTCGATCGCCGGTTGGTGCGCGAGGAACTGGTGTTCGATTTCGAGCAACGGACCGGAAAGGGCAGTGGTGAGGTGGGGGATCATACGCAAAGTCGCAGTCCGTAAGCGGAAAGAGAGAACGGCGCGGCTGCACGCGGTGCAGTCGCGCCGAATGTGCGAATCGAAACGGGGTAAATTACCCGAGAACGGCTTTCTTCAGCGCCGCACCGGCGGTGAATTTCGGGAGTTTCGTCGCCGGGATGGTGATCGTGGCGCCGGTCTGCGGGTTGCGACCGGTACGTTCGCCGCGGGTGACGACTTCGAACGAGCCAAAGCCCGTGAACGTGATCTTTTCGCCTTTCGCGAGCTGTTCGGTGACGGTGGCGAGCACGGCGTCGAGCGCACGTGCGGCCTCTGCTTTGCTGCTGCCCATCTTGTCGGCCAAGGCTTCGACGAATTCGCTTTTGTTCATGATTTTCGCTCCTGAAAAAATGGTGGAACAACCGGGCGTGTCGCCCCCTCCTCCTGCATGTGTTCGCTATTTTGCCGCAAAAACGGTCGTTTGCAACCCCTTTGGCTCAGCGGAAGACGATGGTGCGTGCGCCGTGGATCAAGACCCGGTCTTCGATATGATAACGCAGCCCGCGCGCCAGCACCGCTTTTTCGATGTCTTTACCGTAGCGGATCATCTCGTCCGGTGTGTCGGTATGGTCGACACGGATCACGTCCTGCTCGATGATCGGCCCTTGGTCGAGCTCGGGCGTCACGTAGTGACAGGTGGCGCCGATCAGTTTCACGCCGCGTTGCCACGCTTGGTGGTAGGGGCGCGCGCCGACGAAGCTGGGCAGGAACGAGTGGTGGATGTTGATGATCTGTCCCGCATACGCGTCGCAGAGTTCGGGCGGCAGGATCTGCATGTAGCGCGCCAGCACCATCACGTCGCCTTTCGCTTCGTCGAAGATCCGGCGGATTTCGGCGAACGCTTCGGGTTTGTTCTCTGGCGTGACCGGGACGTGAAAATAGGGGATCCCGTGCCATTCGACGATGCCGCGCAGCGTCTGGTGGTTGGAGATCACGCAGGGGATTTCGACGTCGAGCTCCCCGGCTTGCCAGCGCGCCAGGAGGTCGTAGAGGCAGTGTTCTTGCTTCGAGACCAGGATCACGACCCGCTTTTTCACCGCCGAATCGGTGATCCGCCACTGCATCTGGAGCGGTTCGGCGACCGCATGCGCGAACTGTTCGCGCAACGTCACGAGCGGCAGCGTGATCGAATCGGCGCGCAGTTGCAGGCGCATGAAGAAGCGACCCGACGGGTTCGCGGCATCAGCCGGTTCGGCGTGGAAATTGGTTTCGAGGATCCACCCGCCCAGTTCGGCAAGGAACTGCGACACCCGCGCGACGACACCAACCTGGTCCGGGCATGACGCGACGAGCGTGTAGGTGCGTTCGCTCATCGTGCGGCTGCCTCTTGCCGTTCTTGGGCGATGCGGGCAAACGCGTCGTCGATCGCCGCACGCAGTTCGCTGTACGCTTCGGGGACGAGCGGGAACTGCGGGAACGCTTCGACCACGACCTGCGGCGCGCGAAAGAGGATGCCGGCGTCGGCTTCGGCGAGCATCGTGGTGTCGTTGTAGGAGTCACCCGCGGCGACGACCCGGAAGTTGAGCTCTTTGAAGCGCTTCACCGCTTCCCGTTTCTGGTCCTTCATCCGCAGCCGGTAGCCGGTGATCGTGCCGTCGGGAGCGACGACGAGGTTGTGGCAAAAGAGGGTGGGCCAACCGAGTTGTCGCATCAAGGGGCGCGCCAGCTCTTGGAAGGTATCGGAAAGGATGATCACCTGGTAGCGTTCGCGCAAACCATCCAAAAAGGTTTTGGCGCCCGGTAGCGGTTCAAGGGTGGCAACGACCCGTTCGATCTCCCGGAGGCCTAAGCCGTGCTGTTTCAGGATCTCCAGGCGAAAACGCATCAACCGATCGTAATCGGGTTCGTTCCGGGTGGTGCGCTTGAGTTCCGGGATTCCCACCGCTTCGGCGAACGCCACCCACATTTCGGGGATCAACACCCCCTCGAGGTCGAGACAAACCAGTTCCATCTTCGCTTCCAAAGGGATACAATAAACGAATTCTAACAAGGAAGCCTACTCAATGCGCGGAGGGATCTGGCTTTTGGCGGCTGTGCTCGGCGTCGTCGCAGTGGTCGGCGGCGTGGTGGCGCGGGAGCAGGCGCCAGCGGTGCAGCTCAAGGAGGAGGCGCGGGCGATCCGGCAGCAGGCAGACCAGGAACTGGCCGCGGCACGCACCGCCTGTACGCAGCGGATTCAAGTCGATCTGTGTCTGGACGAAGCCCACCGTCGGTGGTTGGCACGCTTGCAAGAAGCAGCGGAAAAAGAGGAGATGGCGCGTCGTCTGTCGTCGGGCGCGGCTTCGTCGGCTTCGTCGTAAGGTGCCGGTGCGGTGCGCGGTCACGGGGCGCGCTGTTGGCGCTTCAGCGCCCGCAGGCGGGCGCGGTCGATCGCGGTTTTGCTGGGTTTTGTAGGTGCCGCTTGCAGGGCGCGACGTTCGGCCACTTGTGCCTGGCGGCGGGCGTGACTTTCGGGGTCCTCGTGGTAGAGCGTTTGTGCCACCTCGGCGGGGCCGCGGCGGTCGCTGAGCGCAGCAACCGTAATCTGCCATTCGTACGGGCCGATGCGGATCGTGTAGCGTTCGCCCACTTTGACGCGGTGCGACGCCTTCACCCGTTCGCCGCCGCGCTTGACGTGTCCCGCCGCGATCGCTTCTTGCGCGCGGGTTCGGGTTTTGAAGAAACGGGCAGCCCAGAGCCAGACGTCCAGGCGAACCGAATCGAGGTTTTCCGCTCTAACGGTGTGGTGCCCCATGAAAGGTCATCCGGGTTGCGTTTGCGCGATGATACCCGAACCGCCAGGTAAGCAAAAGGAGTCGTGATTTTGGCCAAGCGCCTCGCTCATCTTTTTCAAGCCCTCGACGCATCGGACCGGGATCCCCATGCGCCGCTCCTCGGGGCGTGGTTGATCCGCTTGACGCTCGCGTTCGGGTGGCACCGCCACTTGGACAAGGAGAGCATCTTTTCCGAGCCGATCCTGCTCGACAGCGACTACGTGCGCTACGTGGGCGAATTGGTCCCGACGCGGGAGGACGAAGACGGCGATACGGTGATCGACCGCGCCGCGATGCGCAAGCTCGGCACCGCAGGGATCGAGAAGCGGTTGCTCGAACGCTTGGAGCAGCTCGAAGCCGCGATCAACCCGAAATTGCCGTTGTTGCGCAATTCGGCACGTTTGGGCAAAGTGCTCGGGCTCAACCGCGCCGAAGTGGGCGTGTTGCGTTTCGCGGTGGCGTTGGCGGCGTTTCGCCGTTTCCACGCGGCGGTGGCGGCGGCGAACCAACCGGGTGGGCTCGACCATGTGGCGTTGGCGGTCGCGGCGATCGCGAACGTTCGCCGCGCGCTCGTCGTCAAAGCGTTGCGGCCCGACGGGGCGCTGCACCGCGCCGGGTTGGTTCGGGTCGATGCGGCGCACCGTGCGGGGCACGACCTGGAAACGCGCTTCGACGTGATGGGGCGGCTGCCGCACCTCTTGCTCTCGAGCCAACTCACCACCGACGACTTGATGGCGGCGTTCGTTCGGCCGGTGGTGCGGCAACCGCGCTGTACGCTCGCCGACTTTCCCCATTTGGCGCAGGATGCCGCAACCTTGATCGCGCTCTTGGACGGGGCGCTTGCGGCCCGTGCCAAAGGGGTGAACCTGCTCTTTTATGGCCCGCCGGGTACTGGCAAAACCGAGTTCGCGCAAGCGCTCGCGCAAGCGCTTGGCGCGCGGCTGGTGGAGACGCCAGCGCAGGATGAAGCGGGCGAACCGATCCAGGGTCAAGAGCGGCTGCGCGCCTACGCCGCGGCGTCGAGCATCACCGCGCGTGCCGAACGCACGCTGATGCTGCTCGACGAAGCCGAGGATGTGTTGCCCACCGCGGGGCATTCCCTCCTTTCCTTGTTGGGCGGCGACGACGACACCGCGCCGGCCCGCGGCGCGAAAGCGTGGACCAATTGGCTGCTCGAAAACAATCCACTGCCAACGATCTGGATCACCAACGACGCGACGTTCGATCCGGCCTATTTGCGCCGTTTCGCGTACGCGGTGCGTTTTCCCGTCCCGCCCGAAGGGGTGCGGTTGGTGATCGCGCGGCAAGCGTTTGCGGGATTGGACGCCAGCGACGAATGGTTGATGCGCCTTGCGCGCCACGAGGCGGCGTCACCGGCGCTCTTGGCGCAAGCGGCGCAGGTGGCACGTTGGGTGGCGGCGCGCCCGGCTGGGAAAGGACCAGAGACGGCAGTTTCACCGCTTGCCGCGGCGGAACGGGCGTTGTCGGCGAGCTTGGCGCTCCTGGGCGAACAGGGTGTGCCGCGGCTACCTGCCGCGACTGCGCTCGACTGGGCGTTCCTCAACCTCGACATCGATCCGGAGCAGCTCGTTGCGGCGCTGTCGCGGCAACCGCACGCAACGCTCTGCTTCTATGGCCCGCCCGGTACCGGCAAGACCGAATTCGCGCACGGGATTGCGCGCGCGCTCGACAAGCCGATCGTGGTGAAGCGCGCCTCCGACCTGTTGTCCAAATGGCTGGGCGAAAGCGAAAAGGCGATCGCGGCGATGTTCCGGGAAGCGCGCGAGCGCGGGGCGGTATTGCTGCTTGACGAGGCCGACAGTTTCCTGGCCGACCGCCGCGGGGCGCACGCGCACTGGGAGGTGACGCAAACCAACGAACTGCTCACGCAGATGGAGGCGTTCGACGGCATTTTCATCTGCACCACCAACTTGGTGGAACAGCTCGACGCCGCAAGCCTGCGCCGCTTCGCGTTCAAAGTGCGGTTCGACTACCTCACCGCGTCGCAGCGGGCAGCGCTCTTCGTCCAAGAGGCGGTGCGGCTGGGGGTTCCGCGCGACGAAGCCGAAGCGTGGAGTGGCCGCACCCGCGCGCTCGACCGCTTGACGCCTGGGGATTTCGCGACTGCGGTGAAGCGGTTGCGTCTGCTCGGTGGTGCGGCAAGCGGCGAGGCGCTTTTGCACGCGCTGCGGGAAGAGGTGGTCGCAAAGGGTGGCCCTCGGCAGCGGCTCGGTTTCTGAAAACGATTCCCCACACCAGAGAGGAGCGTGCGCGATGACCAAACCCACGCGAACCGACCCAAGACCCACCCAAAACGCCGCGGCGGACGAACGCGCCCCCGACCGTCGCCGTCGTCTGGCATTGACCGCACCGGCCGCGTTGGCGCTCGCTGCTGGGGGGGCACGGGCGGGGAGTGGTTTCGGCGACGAGATGCCGCACAAAATCGTCTACCAGCTCAACCAAGCCGACCCCGAATACATCGGACATATCCTCAACTCGGTCTCGGCGATGCTGGGAAAATACCCCGATCAGATCGCAATCGCGGTGGTCTGCTTCGGCCCGGGCATTCACCTCATCGCCAAAGCGCCGCAGCGCCCGATCCCGGAGGAGTTGCGGCAGCGGGCGAAAGGGCAGGCGGAGTTCTACGGCGTGCGCTACATCGCGTGTGGCAATACGATGAAAACGCTCGGGTGGGGCCCGGAGGCGATCGAACCGTTTGCCGAGATCGTCGAAGTGGGCGCGGCGGCGATCATGGAGCTCCAAGAGGCCGGGTACGCCTATCTGGCGTGGTGATCGGGTTTTCCCTAACTGTTCCCGAATGCGGTAACGCGCAAAAATAAAACCAAATCGCCACCGAACACCACGATTCGCGAGCGGTCGCCGCAGAGTCGAACCGCTTTGCGGCGCGCAACCACACCAAAGGAGACAGAAGATGAACGCACCCATCGGTCAGCTGGCGCTGGCCCGCTATACCCTGGACGACCGCTACCGTGAACGCCGGGTTTTCTTGACCGGGACGCAGGCGCTCGTTCGGTTACTGATCAACCAGAAGATCCGTGACCAGGCCGCCGGGCTCAACACCGCGGGTTTCGTTTCCGGCTACCGCGGCTCCCCGCTGGGCGGTCTCGACAAAGAGTTGTGGCGCGCGCAAGCTTTCCTGCGCGACCACGCGATCGTCTTTCAACCCGGCGTCAATGAAGATCTGGCGGCCACCGCGGTCTGGGGAACGCAACAGGTCGGCCTGTTCCCGGGTGCCCGCTACGACGGCGTCTTTGCGCTCTGGTATGGCAAAGGTCCGGGGGTCGACCGCAGTGGCGACGTCTTGCGCCACGGCAACGCCGCGGGTACGTCGCCCCACGGCGGCGTATTGGTCGTTGCCGGCGACGACCATGCGGCGAAATCGTCGACGCTGCCGCATCAGACCGACCATATCTTCAAAGCGGTGATGATGCCGGTGCTCGCGCCGGCCAACGTGCAGGAGTACCTCGATTACGGAATCCACGGTTACGCGCTGTCGCGCTACAGCGGCTGCTGGGTCGCGTTCAAAGCGGTGGCCGATACGGTGGAGAGCGCCGCGTCGGTCGACGCCGATCCGTTCCGCGTCACCGTGACCCTTCCCACCGACTTTCCGATGCCGCCGGGCGGACTCAACATCCGCTGGCCCGATCCGCCGCGGGTGCAAGAGGAGCGGCTGCTGCACCACAAGCTCTACGCAGCGCTCGCGTACGCGCGGGCGAACGAACTGAACCGCATCGTGATCGAACCCGAACGGCCGCGCCTGGGGATCATCACCAGCGGCAAATCCTACCTCGACGTGCTGCAGGCGCTCGAAGACCTGGGTATCGACGCCGAACGCGCCAAGGCGATCGGCATCCGCCTGATGAAGGTCGGGATGGTCTGGCCGCTCGAAGCCGACGCGGTGCGCCGCTTCGCCGACGGGTTGGAAGAGATCCTGGTGGTCGAGGAGAAGCGGCAGCTCATCGAATATCAGCTCAAAGAGGAGCTCTACAACTGGCGCGAAGATGTCCGGCCGCGGGTGGTCGGCAAATTCGACGAAAAGGGGGAGTGGGCCCACCTCGTGCGTCCCGACGGCACCGTCGACCACGGCGAATGGCTCTTGCCCGCGGCGGGGGAGCTCACGCCAGCGATGATCGCGCGTGCGATCGGCAACCGCTTGGCCCGTTGGTACGATTCGCCCGAAATGCGAGCGCGGCTCGAATGGATCGCGCAGAAAGAGGCGGCGTTGGCGCGCCTGCCGCTCCATGCCGAACGGTTGCCTACTTTCTGCCCCGGGTGTCCGCACAACACCTCGACCCGCGTGCCCGAAGGGAGCCGCGCGGTTGCCGGGATCGGCTGCCACTACATGGTCACCTGGATGCCGGAGCGCCACACCAGTACCTTCACCCAGATGGGGGGCGAGGGGGTGCCGTGGGTCGGGCAGGCGCCGTTTACCGAAACGCGCCACATCTTCGCCAACCTGGGCGACGGCACCTACTACCACTCCGGGATCCTGGCGATTCGGCAGTGTATCGCGGCGGGCGTCAATATCACCTTCAAGATCCTGTACAACGATGCGGTCGCGATGACGGGCGGGCAGCCGGTCGACGGACCGCTCACCGTCCCGATGATCGTCGCGCAACTCAAAGCCGAAGGGGTCCATAACTTGGTGATCGTCACCGACGGAACGCCGCGCGTCTATGGCCCGGCCGACGTCGACCATGTGCCGATTCGCCACCGCAAGGAGCTTGACGCGATTCAGCGCGAATTTCGCGCGTTGCCTGGGGTTTCGGCGATCATTTATGACCAGACCTGCGCGGCGGAGAAGCGGCGGCGCCGCAAACGCAAGCAGTTCCCCGATCCCCCGCGGCGGCTCTTCATCCACCCGGAGGTTTGCGAAGGGTGCGGCGATTGCGGGGAAGTGTCGAACTGCGTCGCGGTCTGGCCGCTCGAAACCGAGTTTGGTCGCAAGCGGCAGATCGACCAGTCGAGCTGCAACAAAGACTACTCCTGTGCCGACGGCTTTTGTCCCAGCTTTCTCGTGCTCGAAAACGCGCAGCTCAAAAAAGGAGAAGCGCTTGCGGGCGACGACGATTGGCCGCTGCCGCCCGAACCCGGCGTGCCCGCGCTCGACCGCCCGTGGAACCTCCTGGTGACCGGAGTCGGGGGGACCGGTGTGGTGACGATCGGCGCGCTCATCGGCATGGCGGCGCACCTGGAAGGGAAAGGGGTGACGACGCTCGACATGACCGGTCTTGCGCAGAAAGGGGGCGCGGTCTTCAGCCACATACGGCTAGCTGCAACTCCAGAGCGGATCACCGCAGCCCGCATCGCTGCCGGGGAAGCGGACGCGGTGATCGGCGGCGACCTGATCGTCACCGCGAGCGACGAGGCGTTGGCGAAAATGACCGTCGGGCGTACCCGTGTGGTCGTCAATACGGCTGAGACGCCGACGCTCGAATTCACGCGCAACCCCGACTGGCAGTTCCCCCGCGAGCGGCTGCTGGCGCAGATCGGTGAAGCGATCGGGGGGGCGCCCTTCGCGTTCGACGCCACCCAATTGGCGACGCGGCTGATGGGCGATGCGCTCTTCACCAACGCCTTTCTGCTTGGCTACGCGTGGCAACAGGGGTGGGTGCCGGTTTCTGAGGCGGCGCTCCTGCGCGCGATCGAATTGAACGGGGTCGCGGTTGCCGCGAACCAGAAAGCGTTTTTGTGGGGGCGGCGCGCCGCGGTCGATCTGGATGCAGTGCGCGCTTTTGCCCACAGCGAACCCAAGGGGATCTTGCGCCTGTCGAAGACGCTCGACGAAATGATCGCGCGCCGCGTCGCGCACCTCACCCGCTACCAGAACGCGCGCTACGCCGAACGGTACCGGGAGCGGGTCGAACGGATCCGCGTCGCCGAACGCGCGTTGCGGCACCAAGCGGGTCAGGCGCTGCCCGATTCCGCATCCGAGACACCAGACGATTTGCCGCTCACCGCGACGGTGGCCCGCGAATACCATCGCCTTTTGGCGATCAAAGACGAATACGAGGTGGCGCGGCTGTGGAGCAGCCCCGAAGTGTGGCAACAGCTGACCGAGACGTTCGAACCCGGTTTTACGCCAAAGTTTTTGCTCGCGCCGCCGTTCTTGGCCAAACCCGATCCCCTGACCGGTCGGATCGAAAAGCGCACCTACGGTCCGTGGCTGCGCCGGGTTTTCCCGTGGCTGGCCCGGTTGAAATTCCTGCGCGGTACCCCGTTCGACCTGTTCGGACAGAGTGCCGAACGGCGCTGGGAGCGGAAACTCATCCGCCTCTACGAAAGCGATCTGGCGGAAATCGCCGACCAGTTGCGCCGCGATCGCGCGACCCTTGACGCGGTGTCGCGTGCGGAAGCACTGGCGCGTTGGCCGCGCACCGTGCGGGGCTTCGGGCACGTGAAGCGGCGCCACGGCGAAGCGGCGCTGGCCGCGCGGGAGCGGGCGCGCGAAGCGCTGCGAAACGGGAATACCGCGACGTGACACAGGAAAGAGAGGACGACATCCCGATGTCCCATGCCGAACCCGACCCGAACCGGCCCGCCGTGACCGGGCTGATCCTTGCCGGTGGCGAAGGGCGGCGCATGGGTGGCGTTGACAAAGGGTGGGTTACCTGGCGTGACAAACCGCTCATCGCGTGGGCGATCGAGCGGTTGCGTCCGCAGGTTACTCAGCTCCTTGTCAGTGCCAACCGCAGCCTCGAGCGCTACCGCGCGCTTGGCTACCCCGTGGTCAATGACGCCCCTGAATGGCGCTTTGCCGGGCCGCTTGCCGGGATCGCCGCGGGGCTCGCGGCCGCAGCGAGCGATTGGGTAGTGACGGTACCGTGTGACGCGCCGCTCCTGCCTCGCGATCTCGTAGCGCGCTTCTTGGCCGCGGCGCACGCCGCGGGCGCGTTTGCCGCGATGCGTGACGCAAACCGCGCGGGCGAAGAACTGCCGCCCGTCTTCTTCGCCCACGACGGCGCGCGCGCCCATCCGGTTTTTTTGCTCCTGCACCGCGCCCATTTGCCGAGTCTGACCGCGTTCCTTGCGACCAATCGGCGTAGAATCGACGCCTGGTACGGAACTTTGCCGCACAGCGCGGTCTCATTCGCCGATGAACCCGACGCTTTTGCCAATTGCAACGACCCAGAATCCCTTGCCCAGCTCGCGGCAACAGCACGTTAGGTGGGCGTACCTGGCGCCGCTCTTCCTGTCCGCGTGCGCGGTGCAGCCCCCGCAATACCCGAATCCCGAAGCCGATTGGCCCAAGCGTTTCCACCATGGCGTTGCCGAGGTTGCGCCAGCCAACGTGTCGTCGCCCTGGTTGACCGCCGCACCGTCGCTCGCCCAACTCTTTACCGCGGTGCGGGCGGCGAACCCTGAGCGAGAGGCGGCGCTTGCGCGGTGGGCGAAAGCCGCAGCGCTCGCCGAGGCGGCGCAGGCGCAAGCCGGGGCAGTGACGATCACCGCGAATGCGGGCGTGACGCGTAGCGGTACGGGCGCGGCGCGCACCGGCCAAGCCAGCGTCGACGCCACCACGCAGGCGGGGATCGATGGGCAGTGGACGCCAGACCTTTTCGGTAGGCGCGCGGCGGCGGCGCGCGCCGCGGCGCTGCAAGCCGAGGCGGCCCACTGGGCAGCCGCGCACCTTGAACGGCAGTTGCTCTGGCAAGCCGCGCAGGCCTACCTCGACGCGATCGCCGCGCGCGCGCAGCAGGCGGTGAGCGAACGGCAAATGGCCATCGTCGCGCAGAGCCGGGCACTCCTTGACGCCCGCATCGCGGCAGGACTCGCAAGCGAACGGGAACGGGCACAGCTCGAAACCCTGGCAGCGCAACTCGCCGCACAGCGCGCCCAAGCGCAGGCGCAGTATGCTGTTGCCGTCGAACGCCTGGTGACGCTTACCGGAGGCGGAGAGGGCCCTTGGCGCGATCCGCCGCCCCTTTCTGCAGACGACCTCTTGCCACCGCCGCCCGACCCCGGTACCCCGATCGACCTCTTGCGCCGCCGTCCCGACGTGCGCGAAGTGGAGCGGCAGCTCGCGGCAGCGGTGGCCAGTGCGCTCGAAGCGCGCGCGGCGCAATACCCGACTTTTCCGCTCACTGGGACGCTTGCGTTCGCCGCGGCGAATCCGGCGGCGATGTGGCAGATGAGCGCGGCGAGTTGGGCGCTGGCGTGGAACCTTTCGGCGACGCTCTTCGACGGTGGGCAGCTTGCTGCCGAAGCGCGCGCTGCCGACGCCGCGGTGCGCGAAGCGGCTGCGAACTACCGGGCTGCGCTTGTCGCGGCGTTGGGCGAGGTCGAACAGACGCTTGCGCAGCTGCACGCGAACGACGCGCGCCGTCACGCGCTTGCCGCCGCAGCGCAGGCAGCCGAGCGGGCGTGGCAATTGCTGGACGCGCAGTACCGCGCCGGGCTCGTCGATTACGCGCTCGTCCTCGACGCGCAGCGCACCTGGCTCAGCGCCGAAGCCGCTTACCAGACGGCGCTCGCGACGAGCCGAAACGACCGCCTGCTGCTCGAATACCATCTGGGCGTGCCATGGTGAGCGCGTGAAGGAGGGTGCGGTGACCGCAAGGGGAGCAAGGAGAGCAAGGAGCATGCTATCGTGAGGGAGGCAGACCATAACGAGGGGGGACAGACTGCTGTGGGGGTGCTTCCGCCAGAACTGAGCGCACGGCTGCGCGCCCAGCCCCGGCGCACACGCTGGCGCTGGATCCTCTTGGCGCTGCTCTTTGGAGGGGTTGCCGGAACGTGGTGGTGGTACACGCAACCTGCGCAGCCGGTGGTGCGCTACGCCACCGACGCAGCGCGAATCGCGGACCTGGTCGTGACGGTGACGGCAACCGGGTCGTTGCAGCCGACCCGACAAGTAGACGTGGGTGCGGAGATTTCGGGCACCGTGCGTGAGGTATTGGTCGACTACAACGACCGCGTCACCCAAGGGGCGGTGCTGGCGCGGCTCGACACCCGTAAGCTCGAAGCGCAGCGTCGCCAATTGACGGCGCAGTTGGCGGCAACGCGCGCTAAGCGCCAAGAAGCCGCAGCAACGCTCCGAGAGGCGCGCGCCCGGCTCGAGCGGTTGCGCACTGCGGCGCAGGCAAGCAACGGCCGCGCGGTGGCGCAGACCGATCTCGACGCCGCCGAAGCGGCGCTGGCGCGTGCCGAAGCCAGCGACGCGCAGGTAGCGGCTCAGATCGCTCAGATCGAAGCGCAACTGGAGGAGGTGGCGATCAACCTCGACAAATCGGTGATCCGCTCCCCGGTCGACGGAGTGGTGTTGCAGCGCAAAGTCGACCCCGGCCAGACGATTGCGGCGTCATTGCAAGCACCGGTGCTCTTCGTGATCGCCGAAGACCTGCGCGAAATGGAGCTATTGGCCGACGTAGACGAAGCCGACGTCGGCCGGGTCCGCGCCGGCCAAACGGCGCGCTTCCGGGTCGATGCCTTTCCCGACGAGACCTTCACGGGGCGAGTGACGATGGTGCGCTGGGGCAGCGAGGTGGTCAATGGCGTCGTCACCTACAAAACGGTGATCGCGGTATCGAACCCCGATTTGCGGCTTCGGCCCGGGATGACTGCAACCGCAGAGATCGAAACCGATCGCCGCGAAGGGGTATTGACGGTAGCGAACGCTGCGCTGCGCTACCGACCGCAGGCAGAGCAAGCGCAATCTGCGAAAGGATTTTCCCTCTTCACCTTCCTGCGGCCGCGCATCCACCGCGCGCCGCAAACCCCGCCGCAGCACGACACGCACGGCGCGGCAACCCTCTATGTGCTGCAAGGGGGCGCGCCAAGCGCGGTGATGGTTCGTTTGGGGCTGAGCGACGGGCAGCGCAGCGAGGTAATCCAAGTGGAAAGAGGGGAACTGCGCGCCGGAGCGCCGGTGATTGTTCGGGAACTGCGCGCGGAGGCGCCGTGAGCGACGCACCCCAGCCGCAAACCCCGGCGCCGGGCTCGGGCGGGGCAACCGCTGCGGGTGCTGCGCTTTCCCCGCTCGTCGTCTTGGAAGGGATCACCCGCGTCTATGGGGCGGGCGACGCCGCGGTCTCTGCACTTGCCGGGATCGACCTCACCGTGGCGCACGGCGAATTCGTCGCGCTGATGGGGCCGAGCGGTTCGGGAAAATCGACCTGTATGAACGTGATCGGCTGCCTCGATACGCCCACCCAGGGGCGCTATACGTTGGCAGGGCTGGAGGTGACCGCGCTCGACGCCGACGCGCGGGCGCTGCTGCGGCGCTACGTGATCGGTTTCGTCTTCCAAGGGTTTCACCTCTTGCCGCGGCTCACTGCGTTGGAAAACGTCGAATTGCCGCTCCTCTACCAAGGGGTGAAAGCGGCGGAGCGCCGCGCGCGCGCCCAAGCGGCGCTTGCGCAGGTGGGGCTTTCCGGTCGCGAAGGGCATCGCCCGAGCGAACTCTCTGGCGGCCAACAGCAGCGGGTCGCGATCGCGCGCGCGATCGTCACCCGGCCGCAGCTTCTGCTCGCCGACGAACCCACCGGCAACCTCGACACCGCGCGCAGCCACGAAATCATGCAACTGCTGGCCACGCTCAACGCGACGCTCGGGGTGACGATCGTGATGGTGACCCACGAACCGGAGATGGCCGAATACGCGGGGCGCATCGTCCATTTCCGCGATGGGCGGATCGAACGTGAGGAGAGGGGCGGCCTATGTGGATGATCGCGTGGCGCGAAGCGGTGCGGGCCCTTTCGCGCAACCCGTTGCGCTCGTTTCTCACCGTGCTCGGGGTGGTGATCGGGGTTGCGGCGGTGATCGCGCTCGTCACGCTGGGGCGCGGCGCAACCGCCGCGGTGCAGCAGCAGATCGCCGCGATGGGGTCGAACGTTCTCTTCATCAGCCCGTCGCGCGGCTTCGGGCCCGGCAGTCTGACCGTTCCGTTCACCGTCGAAGATGCCCGCTTTCTCGAGCGCGAAGCGGCGTCGATCGCGATCGCTGCGCCTGCCGCGGTGACCAACCGCACCGTGATCGCCGGCAACCAGAGCACGACGACACAGATCGTCGGCATTGGCGAAGGGTACTTGACGGCCCGGCAGTGGCCCGTAGCGGACGGCCGTGAACCGACGCCGGGCGAGCTCCGTTCCGGTGCCCCGGTCTGTCTGCTCGGACAGACGGTAGCGACGACGCTCTTTGGCGACCGCTCGCCGGTCGGCGAACGGATGCGGCTCGACCGGTTGAGTTGTTCGGTGATCGGGGTGCTCGCAGCGAAAGGGCAATCGGCATTCGGCAGCGACCAGGACGACCTGGTGATGGTGCCGTTGCGCCTCTATCACCGCCGCATCGCGGGCAACACCCAGGTGCGGTTCATCATCGCTGCCGTTGCGCCCGGCTACACCAGTAGCGAAGCGATCGCCGAAGTCCAACAGTTGCTGCGGGAACGGCGGCGGGTCGCACCGAACGAGAGCGACAACTTCCGCATCACCGATTCGCGCGAAATCGAGCGGACGTTCACCTCGACTACCCGGATGCTCACCGCGCTCCTATCCGCGGTGGCGGCGATTAGCCTCGTGGTCGGCGGGATCGGGATCATGAACATCATGTTGGTTTCGGTCACCGAGCGGACGCGTGAGATCGGCATTCGGTTGGCGATCGGCGCGCGCGCGGTCGATGTGATGACGCAGTTCCTGGTCGAAGCGGTGGTACTTTCGCTTGCGGGCGGCGCGATCGGGATCGTCCTCGCGCTCGTGGCTTCCTATTTGGCGGCGCAGGCGCTCGACTTCCCGTTCTTGCTCGATCTGGGCGTGATCGCGCTCTCGGTGCTCTTTTCCGCCGCAGTGGGGGTGGTGTTCGGTTTTCTGCCCGCGCGCCGCGCCGCGCGGCTCGACCCGATCGTCGCGCTCCGTCAGGAGTGATCGGAAAACAGCAGAGTCAGCTGGGCTTGGGCTCTGTTGGGGAGCAGCCGTTCGCAGCGGCGAGCACCTCGGCGATGAACGCGCTTTTGCCGTTCGCATAGGCGAGACGATCGTCTGCGTAACGCCGGGCGAGCTCCGTTTTGAGCTGGGCGTAGCGTGCCGCGAGCGCATGGTTGGCACGCAGCAGGTCACGGAAGCGCAACCGTGCGGCCCATTCGTCCGAATCGGGCGGGAAGAAGTGGAGGTGACACCGCCGTGCGCCGGTTTTCGGGTCGCGGCGGATGAACCAGGTGTAGGCAGGGGCTACCCCCTGCTCGTCGAGTCGCCACAAGTATTCGTAACCGGCTGCGGTGAGACGCGGCGCGGCGATTTCATGAACCCAGGTGAGGCTTGGCGCGATCGCCATCAAATCGATGATCGGCTTTGCCGGCATTCCGGGAATGGCCGTGCTGCCAAAGTGTTCGATCGACGCGAGTTCGGGTAGAAGGGCGCGGATACGGGCGATCTCCTCTGCCGCTTGTTCAGGCCACGACGGGTCGTAGGGAACGAGAACCACCGGTTCGTCACGGGCGCGGCGCCACGCGGGAGAATCGCGCGTCATGTTCGCGTCACAAAAACGAATTCCCCTCGACGATCGCGCGCGCCTCTTCTTCGCCGATGCGCACGCGGGCATTTGCCAGGATGTAATCGATGAGCCAACGGGTGAGGCGTTCGCTCTCTGCCGGGTCGAGCGCCACGAATGCGCAGCCGATGCGGCCGTCGCTCACCACCGCGCGGACTTCGGCTTCACCGCGAATCGGTTGCGCGTCGTTGTCGTTGTGCAAAACGAAGGGAAAGGAGGTGGTGGGTAACTCAGTAGGGCGGCCACACGAAAAGCCGCCCAACGAGAGGTCATAGACGGGGCGGTCATCGCCGCCGGGCACGCCGGCGAAGTCCACCCGAAAACGGCGCGACGAGACGAGCGCGACGTAGATCCGTTGGTGGCGGCGGCGCTCCGAGGGCGCGGCGTCCGTTGTCAGGTAGCTGCCTGCTCCGGCCATACCCATCATCCTTTCTGACGGTTTTGTCGGACCAGCGCGATCAGCCGATCCGCTTCGGCCAGTGCGGCTTCGTGGCTGCCGGTGAGCGACGCCGAAGTGCGATAACGCCCCGCGATCGCAAGCGTCGGCACCCCTTGGATCTGGTATTCACGCGTCTCGCGGTCGGCCTGTTTCACGCGGGTCTGTACGCCGAACGAATCCCACGCTTTCGCGAGCGCCGCACCGTCGGCCCCCTGCTCGCGCACCCATTCGGCGGCGCCGTCGCGGTCGTAGAGCGGACGCCGTTCGTCTTGCAATGCGGCAAAGACGCGCGGATGGAGCGTGTCGAGCGCGCCGATTGCCGCGAGCGCGAAATGAAACGTCGCCAGCCCTTGGAGCACCCGTTGGTTCCAGATGACCGGCACCGCGCGCACCCGCACGTCGCCAGGCAATTTCGCTTTCCACGTCTGCAAGAGCGGATCGAAATTGCGGCAATGGGGACAGCCGTAATGGAAGAACTCCAGCACTTCGATCACGTCGCTGGGCGAGGCGATCGGTGGGTCGATCACTTCGTGGGTGGGGGCGGCTATGCCGGCACGCGGCAGCGCAGCCAACGCCAGCAATCCGCCTGCGGTGCGAAGCCACGCGCGACGGGTAAGCAGATCACCAAAGTCATTGTGCATTCGCTCCTCCTGAACAGGGTGATTACCCTCTGACCATCACGGGTTGGTAACCCGCCCCTTGCAGCCGGTTGCGGACCGCTTGCGCCGCCTGTTGTGAGGGATACGGGCCGACACGGACGCGGTAAAGGGTTCGACCATCATCCATCCGGGTGGGTTCCACGTGCGAAGTGAGCCCCAAGAGTGCCAGCTCGGCGCGCACCCGGTTGGCCTCTTGCTCCGAGCCGAATGCGCCCACTTGCCAGAACCAGCGTTCGTTCGCGGCGGGCGGTGCCGAGGGAGCTGGCGGGACCGGCCCCGTGATCGAGGACGTCGCGTTCGGTGTTGCCACGGGCGGTGTGGCAGCCGGTTCCAGGGCAGCGGCGGCAAGCGGCGCCGACCCAGGCTGTGTGGCGACCGATTGGGGGGGGTTGGGTTCGGTGGGTGCGCCACCGTTTTGGCTGCGAAGCATCCCGAGAATCTCTTTCGGGATTTCGCTGGGGGTGACGGTGGGCGCGGATTGGGTGCGAAACGGGGAGTGGCGCGTGACGTACCAGGCCGCAGCCAGCGCGAGCATCGCGCCCAGCGCAATCCCAAGGAGCAGCCCCACCAGGGTTCCCCCCCACTGGGGGCGCGGAGGTTGTGTTCGCGCTGCGATCCGAGCCACGTTCATCGTTCCGTCACCATCCCAACCGACTCACATCCGCTCCGGCGCCGAAACGCCGAGGAGCTGCAGACCGTTTTTGAGGACCCATTGCGTGGCGCGCGCCAACGCCAGCCGCGCGTGGCGTACCGCTGGGTCCTCGACCAGGATGCGATCGACGTTGTACCACGCGTGGAAATCGGCAGCAACCGCTTTCAGGTAGAACGCGATATGGTGCGGCGCCCGCTCTTCGGCGGCGGTGGTGACGATGGCGGGGAACATTTGCAGTTGCTGCGCGAGCGCAAGCGCTGCTGGCGAGGCTTCGAGCGGGGCGAGGTCGGCGGTAGCGAGCGTTTCGTCGATCGCAGCGTCGCCCGCTTCGTGCTCGCGCCATTCGCGCAGTACCGACGCGATGCGCGCATGCGCGTACTGAACGTAATAGACCGGGTTGTCGTTCGATTGCCGCTTTGCCAGATCGAGGTCGAAATCGAGATGCTGATCCGACTTACGCAGGATATAGAAGAAGCGGGCCGCGTCGTTGCCCACTTCGTGGCGCAGTTCGCGTAACGTGACGAATTCACCGGCGCGGGTGCTCATCGGCACCTTTTCGCCGTTGCGGTAGAGCACCGCGAACTGCACGAGCAAGACTTCGAAGCGGCTGGTGTCGAGCCCCAGCGCCTCCAGCGCCGCACGCATGCGGGGGATGTAGCCGTGGTGGTCGGCGCCCCAGATGTCGATCACGCGGTCGAAGCCGCGTTCGAATTTGTTGAGGTGATAAGCGATATCGGAAGCGAAATAGGTGTAGCTGCCGTTGGCGCGCTGCACCACGCGGTCTTTTTCGTCGCCGAACGCAGTGGCGCGGAACCACTTCGCGCCGTCTTGGGTGTAGATGTGGCCCCGCTTTTCCAGCGTTTCGATGGTGCGCGCGACCAAACCGGTGTCGTAGAGGCTCTGCTCCGAAAACCAGTTGTCGAAGGTGACGCCGAACTCAGCAAGGTCGTCGCGGCAATCGCCGAGCTGTTCGGCCAGCACGAACTGGTGCAGCCACACATAATCTTCGCCCAACAACCGCTTCGCGTTCGCGATGAGCGCATCAAGCCGCGCTTCGCGTTGTTGGGCTGCGTCGGCGTCGGTGCGTTCCGCAGGCGGCTCTTCGGGGACGCCCGCAAGGAGCGCTTCCGCCGTGGCAGTGCAGAACCGTGCGCCGTGCGCCTGTTTGAGGGTTTCGGCCATCGCGACGACGTATTGCCCCTGATAGGCGTTTTTCGGGAAGGGAATCTCGACACCGAAAAGCGCAAGGTAGCGCAGCCAGGTGGAGAGCGTCAGGATGTCCATCTGGCGGCCAGCGTCGTTGACATAGTATTCCCGCGCGACCTGCCAACCCGCAAATGCCATGACGTTGGCAAGCGTCGCACCGTACGCGGCGCCGCGACCGTGCCCGACGTGGAGCGGCCCCGTGGGATTGGCGGAGACGAATTCGATCTGTAACCGTTCGGCGCGGGGTTTGCCGGCGCCAAAGCGGTCACGGGCGGTGAGGATCTTCGGCACGACCGCCGTTTTCGCTGCCGGGGTGAGACGGATGTTGAGAAACCCAGGCCCGGCGATCGTCACCTCCGCAACCCACGGGTGGGGGGTGAGCTCGCGCCGGATCGCTTCGGCGATCGCGCGCGGGTTTTGTTTGAGCGCTTTGGCGTGCGCCAGCGCCCAGGTGGTGGCCCAGTCACCGTGGCTGGGGTCTTTGGGGCGCTCGAGCGTCACCGGTTGATGGGCGTGGTCGGGAAATGCTGCGGTGATGGCTTGATGCAGCCACCCCGCCAAGACGTGTCGGGGTTCCAAGTGGGTCCAATCGTGTGTGGTTTGTGCCATGATCTTGGTAACGAAAGAGTTTGCTTCCGATTATACTCGCCCCGCTGAGCGCGCGCACCCCATCGGCTCGAAATGAGACCACGGGCGGGGAACGTTCGCAACGGCCCAAGGGCGTGATCGCGCAACCCAAGAACCTGAGAGTGAACGAAGAGGAGGGAACGTGGCGCAGGAACGCGAACCGCGTCGGGAGCGAACGGGGCAGCTGCCTCTGCCGCTCTTCGTCATTGCGGCGCTTGTCGTGATCGGTGCCGGGGTGCAGGCGGTGGCGAGTTGGCTCGCGCCGCTACTGGTCGCAGTCTTTCTTGCGATGATCTCGGTGCCGCCGCTCGTCTGGCTCCATCGCCGTAAAGTGCCTTGGGGGCTGGGGATCGTGCTGCTCTTCGTCGTCGTTGGGTTCGCAGTGTTTCAACTCTTCAACGTCATCGAGCTCACCGCGCGACAACTGGCGGCGAATGGCCCGGAATACCAGAGCAAATGGTTGTCCTTCTACAGCGGCGTGCAAGCGTGGCTGGCGGCGCGCGGCGCGCCGTGGGAGTCGCTCCTGGCGGAGTTGCCGACCCCGTCGCTTGCGGTGATCGCGCAAGGGGCGCGGACGCTCGCTGCGGCAACCGGTCAGGTGACGGCCAATTTCGCGTTGGTGCTCTTGGCGTACGTCTTTTTGCTGCTGGAGGTGCCAACGCTTACGGCCCGTTTCACCGCGGCGTTCCCGCGCGAGCGACGGGCACAGGTGCGGATGCGCCGCTTCTTGGCGGCGGTGAATCGCTATCTGGTGATCAAAACCAGTGTGAGCGCCGCTACCGGGTTGCTGGCGTGGGGGCTGTTGGCGTGGCGTGGGGTCGATTTCGCGCTCTTTTTCGGCGTCTTGGCGGGGCTCTTGAACTTCATCCCGACGATCGGCTCGATCATTGCCGCGCTGCCCGCGGTCGTCTTGGCGCTGTTGCAGTATGGCCCAATCGACGCGGCGGTGGTTGCGGTGGGGTATCTCGCGATCAACGTCGTATTGGGCAACGTCGTCGAGCCGCGCTGGATGGGGCAAGCGCTGGGGCTTTCGCCGACGGTGGTGCTGGTCTCGCTCCTTTTGTGGGGCTGGTTGCTCGGCACCGTGGGCGCGTTTCTCTCGATTCCGCTGACGATGATCGCGAAATTGGCGCTCGAAAGCCACCCGAGCACGCGGGGGTGGGCAGTGCTCATGGGCGGGGCGGTCCATTCGGGCGGAAAACGTACACCTGGTTGAAACCGGCTTGGCGCAACCGCAGCGCGTGGAGCTGGCTCAACACCCCTTTGTCGCAGTAAAGCAGATAGCGTCGGTTGGGGTCGAACCCCTTCGCTGCCTCTTTGAGTGCGAAAAAGGGGACTACCCGGTGGGGCAGGGTAAGCGGTGCCGCTTTGACTCGCTCCGGTGGGCGAATGTCGAGAATTTCGTCGCCCGCTTCCGGCGTCGTCACGACGGGCACCGCCGGTTGGGCGTTGATCGTCTGCGGGAGCTGATCGACCGGGGTTACCTCGCGCGCAGCGATCGCTTCGTCCAGGCGCGCGAAATCGAAACGGCGTTCGACCGCGGCCAAGCGTTGGAACGAACCGTGGGTGACCGGATGACGCGAGATCACCGCGCAATATTCCGGCATCGTCTCGGCGAACTGCCGCGCGCCGATGCGCTCGGCCCATGTGATGATCTCCCCTTTGTCCACGAACGCGAGCGGCCGCAACACCAGTTTGCGCGTTGCGCTGTCGATGAGCGCCAGATTGCGCAGCGTCTGACTGGAGACCTGTGCGACGCTTTCACCGGTGACGAGCGCGTCGATGCCCATTTCGTCCGCGATCCGTTCCGCGGCGATCAGCATCAACCGTTTCAGCATCACGCCCATGTAGCTGTCGGGGATCTGAGTGAGCAGCGCTTCGACCACCCCTTCGAACGGCACCGAGATGAAGTGGAGGCGGTGTGACAGCGCGAACCGCTGCCACAGATAGAAGCTCATCTGCTTGACGCCCAAGTCGTGCGCGGCACCACCCAAGTTGAAGAAGAGAAAGTGGGTGCGTACGCCACGGCGCAGACTCATGAAACTGGCCACGGTCGAATCGAAACCGCCGGAGACGAGCGCGAGCGCCTCACCTTGCGAGCCGAGTGGAAAACCGCCCAGCCCCGGAATCCGCGCGTCGACGAAGGCAAGCTGCGTACCGTCGAGTTCGAGCTCGACCACCACCTCCGGTTGGGTGAGGTCGACCTGCGCGTTCGGGGCGGCGGCAAGGAGCGCGGCGCCGACGGCGCGCTCGATCTCCTGCGAGGTGAACGGGTGTGTGCCCTTACGACGAGCGCGCACGGCAAAGCGTTTACCGGTGACGCGGGGTGCCGCTTCGGCAACGATCGCGGCAGCGACGGCGTCGAGCGTCGGGGTGTCGAGCTGCGCGCTCTTGACCCGCCATGCTTGGTTTACCCCCGGGGTCTGCGTGAGCGCGGCTTCGGCCGCAGTCGCGCAAGGGTCGGCAACCGTGACGTCGATGCGGTCGCGGTGGCGCGCAAACGTCGCTTCGATCCCGCGCTTGGCGAAAACCGCTTTGAGGTTTTCGGCAAGCTGCGCGCTCAGCTGTTTGCGCACGCTGCTGCCCTTGATCATGATTTCCGGTGCAAAGCGAACCCAATAGCGCATCGTCTCGTCCCCGCCTAGTGAAGGAGCGTATTGTACGGAACCGGCGGACAAGACGGTACAATGCGCAGGTTCTTTCGCTATCACGTCCGTCATGCGCCTTTTGCGCCTCATTCGCATCGTTTGGATCGGCTACCGCTACCGGCTCGACGAGATCGTCTGCGCGGCCGACCCGTCTGGGCGGTTGTCCCGATGGTGGCGCCGCCTCTTTTTCTGGCGGCACGATGCGACGCCGCGTGGCGTGCGCTTGCGGGTGGCGCTCGAATCCCTGGGTCCGATCTTCGTCAAGTTCGGGCAGATGCTCTCCACCCGCCGCGACCTCATCCCGCCGGACATCGCCGACGAACTGGCAAAGCTGCAAGATCGCGTCCCCCCGTTTTCGAGCGCAACGGCGCTCACGATCCTCGAACACCATTTCGGCCGCCCCGTGACCGAAGTGTTCGCGGCGTTCGACCCCGAGCCGGTGGCAAGCGCGTCGGTGGCGCAGGTCCACTTCGCACAACTCTTCGACGGGCGCGAAGCGGCGGTGAAGATCTTGCGTCCGGGCATCCGTCAGGTGATCGAACACGACGTCGCGTTGATGGATGCCGCTGCGTGGCTGCTCGAAACCCTCTGGTCGGAAGGGGAGCGGCTGCGGCCGCGCGAAGTGGTCGCGGAGTTCGCGAAATCGCTCGAAGACGAGCTCGACCTGATGCGAGAAGCGGCGAACTGTTCGCAATTGCGGCGCAATTTCCGTGATGCTAAGCTCCTCATCGTGCCTGAGGTCTATTGGGACTACTGCGGCAGCCAGGTGATGGTAATGGAGCGGATGCACGGCACGCCGATTTCGCGGATCGACGCGTTGCGGGCGCAGGGGATCGACCTCAAACGGCTCTCCGCCGCGGGGGTCGAGATCTTCTTCACGCAGGTTTTTCGCGACGGCTTTTTCCACGCCGACATGCATCCGGGCAATATCCTGGTAGCCCCCGACGGGCGCTACATCGCGCTCGACTTCGGCATCATGGGCACGCTTTCCGACGAAGACAAAAACTACCTCGCGGTCAATTTTCTCGCCTTTTTCCAGCGCGACTACCGCCGGGTGGCGCTTGCGCACATCGAAGCCGGATGGGCGCCGCCGTACGTGCGCGTCGAAGAGTTCGAAGGGGCGATCCGCGCGGTCTGTGAGCCGATCTTCGACCGCCCGCTCAAAGAGATCTCGTTTGGAAAAACTCTGTTGCGGCTCTTTCAGACGGCGCGGCGTTTCGAAGTCGAGGTGCAGCCGCAACTGGTGTTGCTGCAAAAGACGCTCTTGAACATCGAGGGGTTGGGGCGGCAGCTCGACCCCGACCTCGACCTGTGGCAAACCGCGAAACCCTTTCTCGAACGGTGGATGAGCGAGCAGGTGGGGTGGCGGGCGTTGCCCAAAGCGCTGCGCGAGGAGGCGCCCCATTGGGCGAAATGGGTACCGCAACTGCCGCGCCTGTTGCACCAGGAGTTGCTCGCGCGCGAAACGGCGCGTCGGCAAGCGAAGATCGCCGCGCGGCGCGCCGCGAAAGCCAAACGCAAGGAACGGGTGCGCCGTACAGCGCTCGTCGCCGGGTGGGTGGCGTCGCTCGTGCTCGTTTGGTGGTTGGTCAAAAACGGTTGGCTGTAAGATGCACCACACCTGTACCTGCCATTCGCTCGATCGCGCACGGCTGGCGCAGGTCCTCGACACCTGGGCAGCCGGTGACCCGATGCTCGCCCAACTCCCGGCGCGTTTTGCCGAGCGCCCGCACCTGATCGCACCGGTGGCGCTTTTCGTGCCGGAAGCGGATCTGGCGACGATTCGCGCGGTGGTCGCCGCGGTCGAACGGTTGGCACAAACCACGGCATGGCAGAAAGCGGCGCTCGGGACGGCACCGGCAACGGCGCGCCACGCCACCGCCGCGCGGGGTGTGTTGATGGGGTACGACTTTCACCTCACCGAGCGCGGGCCGCAACTTATCGAGATCAACACCAACGCCGGTGGTGCGATGATCAACGCCATGATCCGGGCGGCGCAGCGCGCCTGCTGCCCGGAATTGGCAGCGAAAATCGCGGCAGAGACCGAACAACCCCCGCCCACCGCGGCGCTGTGCGCGATGTTTCAGACCGAATGGCGGCGCTGCCGGGGAAACGCACCCCTTACCACGATCGCGATCGTCGACGACGATCCCGGAGAACAGTACCTCTACCCCGAGTTTCTCCTTTTTTGCGCGTTGCTCACCGAAGCGGGGTACCGCGTCGCGATCGCGGACCCCACCGCGCTTACCTGTGCCGACGGGCGGCTGTGGCTGCGTAGTGACGCGGGGGCGCGTGTTGCGATCGATCTCGTCTATAACCGCTTGACCGACTTCGCGCTCAAAGCCCCGGCGCACGCGGCGGTGCGGGACGCGTACCTTGGCGACGCGGCGGTGGTGACGCCGCACCCGCGCGCCCACGCGCTCCTAGCCGACAAGCGGCGGCTGGTCACGCTTTCGGACGACGCCGCGCTGCAGGCGCTCGGCGTCGATGGCGAAACGCGGGCGCTCCTGTTGGCGCACGTGCCGACCACCGTGTTGGTGACACCCGAAAATGCCGCGACGCTCTGGGCCGAACGGCGCGCGTTCTTTTTCAAACCAGTGGCCGGTTACGGCAGCAAAGCGGCGTACCGCGGCGACAAACTGACGCGCCGCGTTTGGGAGACGGTGATCCTGCCCGGCACCTATGTCGCACAGGCCTACGCGGCCCCGGCGGTGCGGCCGGTGCCGGAAGCGGAAACGGGGGGCGCGACGAAACCGTTCAAATTCGACATCCGCGCCTACGCCTACGACGGCGAGGTGCTGCTCTTCGCTGCGCGCCTCTACGCGGGGCAGACCACCAATTTCCGTACGCTCGGCGGTGGGTTCGCACCGGTCTTCGCCGTTTGAGCCGTTGCCACTTTGCTATCATCAGAAGATGGAACGAACCCGCCAGGTGCCGCTGCGCGTCGTGCTCGGGGTCGTCTGGGCGTTTTCCGTGCCTGTCGCCTCAGGCGCCCAAGATGAGCCATCGGTTGCCGCGCCAGAGCGCGCCGAGCAGACGGCGCCACCTTCCGTTCGTGTCGAAGGGGTCACCGGCCGCTTGCGGACGAACGTCGCGCGAACCGTGGCGCAAGTGCCGCGCGCGTGCGCTACGGCATCACCGGAGCGCGATGCCGCATGGCGCCGCCGCGTGGTCGCGAAGGCCGAAAGCGCGCTGCGGGCGTTGGGCCATTTTCACGCCAAAGTCACCGCACGTTGGGCCGATGACGCGCCGTGTTCCCCGTTGGTGCTCACGATCGACCCTGGACCGCCCACCCGCTGGTCGCATGTCGCAATCACGATCGACGGGCCGCTGAGTGACTCCGACGCGGCGCAGGCGTGGCGCGCTACGGTGCCGCTCAAGGTCGGCGAGGTTGTCGATCAAGGGGCGTTCGACGCGACGCGAGACGGGCTCCTTGCGCTCGCGCAGCGTGAAGGGTTCGTCGACGCGCGTTTCCGCCGCAAAGCGCTCATCGTCGATCGCACCCGCAATACCGCCGAAGCATGGTTGGTGCTGGAGAGCGGCGCGCCGCTCGTGATCGGCGCGATCGACGCCCCCGACGCACCGGTCGAAACATCGGTTCTACGCCGCGCGCTTCCCGTCGCACCGGGTGACCGCTACCGGCTGGAAGCGGTGGCTGAGGCGCAACGCAGCCTCATGAGTACCGAATGGTTCGACCGCGTGCGGGTGCTCCCCGATTGGGCGGCGCGTACCGGGGACCGGGTTCCGCTCCGGATCGAATCGACCCCCGCGCCGCGCCGTCGCTACGAGGCGGCACTTGGCTATTTCAGCGACATCGGCGCGCAATTGCGCGGCACGATTGCCTGGCCGTTGCTCAATCGCCGCGGTCATCAGGGCGAAATCACGCTGTTGTTCGCACGCGAAACGCAGCGGCTCACCTTCGACTACCGTGTGCCGCGCCGCCACCCCAAGACGGAGTTTTTGCTTTGGCACGGCGAATGGTCGCGGGAATCGCGGTTGGGACTCACCGAGCAGACGGCACAGGTGGGGCTTTCATGGACGCGCGTGCGGGACGCCTGGACGCTTTCGGTCGGGTCGGACTGGCTGCGGAGCCGAACCGATTCGGGAAGCGCCGTGACGCAAAGCCACTTCTGGTTGCAACACCTCACCGTGGGCTGGCAAGGGTTCGACGATTCCCTCTTTCCTACCCGCGGTTTCGGCTGGCAGGCAACCGTACGCGGTGCGACCCGTAGGCTTTTGAGCAGCGACGACCTCATGCAGATGCACCTGCGCGGGCAGTTCGCATGGCCGTTCGGACGCACGATCGTGCGGGCGCGCGGCGAATGGGGGACGACGTGGGGCGGCAAATTGACCGAATTGCCGCGCGCGCTGCGCTTTTTCGCGGGTGGCGACCGTTCGGTGCGTGGCTATGGCTACCAGACGTTGGCCCCGCGCGATGGGAGTGGTCGTGTGCTCGGTGGACAGCATCTGGTGGTGGCGAGCGTCGAGCTGCTCCACCCCGTCGGGCCGCCGGGTTGGTACGGCGCGCTCTTTTTCGATACCGGTCAGGCGTTCGACAGTTGGCTCGACTTTGCGCCCGCTTCCGCAATCGGCGTCGGCGCCCGCTGGCGTTCGCCCGTTGGGTTACTCCAGGTCGACCTCGCCGTGCCGCTCGACGGTGACCGCCGTACCCCGCGGCTCCACCTCGGACTGGGAGTGACCTTCTGATGCGGCGGCGGCACCAATCGTGGTGGCGGGCGCTTTTGGCGCTGGGCGTCGCGGGGCTTGCGGCGTTGCCGTTCTGGATTGCCGAGGCGGTGTGGCTGCTTGTGCAGTTCGTGGTGGCGGGTGTGGTGCTCTTTACTGCTGCGATCACGACCGAAACGGGAACTGCATTGCTGACCCGGTGGGTGGATCGCATGGTGCCTGCACTGCAGATTGCCTACGAATCGGGGACGCTTCGTACTGGCGTGGTCTGGCGCAACCTCGGTTGGCGTGACGAAGCGCTGACCGTGCGCGTCGACCGGGTCACGATCGCGCTCGATTGGGGGGCGCTTGCGCGTCGAACCGTCCATTTGCACGCGCTCGAACTCGAACGCGCTACGGTGACGGTCAAGCCGCAGCTGGACGACGCGCCGCCGAGCGATTGGCGCGCCGAACTCGATGCGCTCGCTGCAACGCTCAAAGCCGTGCCGGTGGCGATCGCGGTCGATCGCTTTGCTGCTACCGCGCTTACGATCCACCACCCGGCGATGACTGCGCCCTACCGCATCGATCGACTGAGCTGGCGCGGTGCGCTTCGTGCCACCGACGCAACGCTTGACGACCTCCTCGTCGCAAGCGCCGACGGTGCGCTCTCGGGTGCGCTCACTGCTGAGTGGCGCACCGTTCCGCGCGTTTCCGCGGCGCTCACCGCGCGCCACGGCAGCGCTCAGCTCGTGGTCGCCGGTGCGGGCGACGCAGACGGCACCGTCGAGATGCACCTGCGGTTTGCTGCCCCGCAATTGGCGGAGCTACCGCTCGTCAAACAGTTGCGCCTGCCGCTTGCCGGTCGGGTGGTAGTCGAAGGCGCGATGCGAGGTCCTTGGCACACGCCCGAACTCGCGCTCGAAGCGGCGTTCGATCGACTCACTTGGGGGGATGCGCCACCGATCGACCGCATTCGTGGGCAGCTCACCGGGACGCTTGCCCGCCACGAAATCCGCGTGCAGGCGGCGTCGGCACCCGGTTCTGTCGCGCTCACCGTGGCGGGCGCAGCACGCACGGGGGCAGACGACGCCGCTTTCGCGTGGCAGGGCGCGCTGACCGCGTTCACCATAACATCACCGCAACTGGGCGTCTGGCGTCTGCGCAAGGCTTCGGCGCTCACCTGGCGCCCCGGCGCCTGGCAAGTCGCGCCGCTCTGTTTGACCCCGGGGGAGGCGGCCGGGGAGCTCTGCCTGAGCGCCCAACAGCGGCCTGAAGCGCCAGTCTCCGCCCACGCCACCGCGCGCTTTCCGCTCGCGACGGTGCAGCGTCTGGCGCGACCGTGGCTTCCGGAAGCCTCGCCGGTGGCCACGTTGAAACTCGACGGTACGCTCACCGCACAGGTCGATTGGACCCAGCCGGAGACGATCGCGGCGCAAGCGCAGGTGTCGATCCCGTCGCTTGCGCCGTTCGCGCCGCTCGTGCCTGACGTGACCGGCATCGACGGTCGCGCTATGCTGGACGCAGCCGTGTCCGGAACGATCGCCGCACCCCAAGTCGCCGCGACCCTGACACTCCACGACGGTACCGTGACATTACCGCAGGCAGGGGTCGGTCTGCGGTTGCCGCAGGCGCGCCTTGCGCTTGCCCCGGATCGTACCCTGACCTTGAGTGCGACGGTGGCGAGCACCGCGGGCGGCACGCTGACGGTGACGGGCACGGGTACCGCCGCGTGGCCCGACTGGTCGGCCGCGGTGCAGATTCGTGGCGAACGGTTCGCGGCGATGCGGGTGCCGGAACTTGCGCTCGATCTTGCGCCGGCGCTCTCCGTGTGGGCGCAACCCAGCGGCGCCGTGGTTCATGGGCGTGTCGTCGTCCCGAGCGCGACGCTGCGCGTGCAGACGCTACCCGAAGGGGTGGTCGGCGAATCGGACGATCTGGTCTATGCCGACGCCCCGCAGGAAAAAACCAGTGGCTATCCGGTGGCGCTCGCGGTGGAGACGGTATTGGGAGACGCGGTGCGGGTCGAAGGGTACGGTTTTACCACCCGCCTGATCGGTGCTTTGATGGTGCGCCGGGATCCCCCCGCGCCGCCAACCGGAACCGGCACGATCGCGCTCGTAGACGGCCGCTACCGCGGCTACGGAGTCGATCTGGCGGTGCGCAGCGGCAGTGTGACCTTTGCCGGCCCACTCAGCGACCCGATCGTCGAAGCAGAAGCGGTCCGTACCCTGCCGAACGAAGGGCTCGTGGGGTTGCGCCTTTGGGGGCCGGTGTCGAAGCTGAAGAGTGAACTCTTTGCCGAACCAGCGCGGCCGGAGGGCGAGATGTTGAGTCTGCTCATCACCGGCCAGCCCTTGGGGAGCGGCGGCACGTCACTGGGGTTGCTCCTCACCGCGGCGCGTGGGTTGGGGCTGACCCAAGCCGACAGCGTCTTGCAGGACTTGGGGCAGGCGTTTGGTTTCGACGAAGTGGGGATCGCCACCACCGAAACGGGGACCACCGAATGGACGCTCGGCAAGCGCCTTGCGCCCAACGTGGTCGCCCGTTACTATGCCGGGGCGGAACAAGGGGTGGGTCGGCTGGTGATCGCGTGGCAGTTGCGCCCGGTGCTCGCGCTGCAGATTACCGCGGGCGCGCGGCAAGGGATCGAGGCGGTCTTGCGCAGCGAAAAGCGGCGCTGAGCGCGCCGCGTTACCGTTCGCACGACGGCGTTTTCTCCAAGCGCCGCACTCACGGAAGGATGAGGCCGCTGCCGCCGCCAGCGCGACCGCCCCCCAAACCGCCTGGGCCGCCGGCGCTTCCGGGGCCGCCCTGTCCTCCCAGTCCGCCGCCGACGAGCGCCTGCTTCGCCAACAGCGACGACTGTTCGAGTTCAAGGCGGCGCAACTCGTCCTGCATCCGCTCGAGCTGCTTTTCCGCGGCGTCGGCAAACCCTGCGACCGCGTCCGAGAGGCTTTTCGCCGGGATTTCGAAGGTGAGCGGTAACGCCCCCATCGGCGTCATCACGGTGAGTTCGCCGATGAACTTCTCGTCGCGGTCGGGATCGGGCAGCCCATCGGCGGTCACCGGAATCATGCGCCGGATCGCCCCCACTTTCGGGTCGGAGATCGTCTCTTCGCGGAAGAGCCCGTTCGGGTCGGGATTGGGAATGCGTTTCGCCATCGTTTGCTCCTTTCGTTGGTTCGCAGTTGCGCAGACAGATGCCGATTCTACCTGGCTTTGCCGTGCGGCGCGGTTTTTACGCGGACTCCTTGTTACAATCCGATCCGGGACGCAAAGGAAGACCAGGATGTTTACGGGAATCGTGATCGGCGTGGGACGCATTGCTGCGGTGACGCCGCTTGCCGATGGGGTGCGGATCGCCGTCGATGTGGGCTCGCTCGATTTCTCCGACGTGCGGATCGGTGACAGCGTCGCCCATAGCGGCGTCTGCCTCACCGTGGTCGGGCGGCGCATGGTTGCGGGCAATCCGTGCCTGGAGTACGACGTCTCCGGCGAAACGCTCTCGTGCACCACCGGGCTCAACGAGGTCGGGTCCCGCGTCAATCTCGAAAAAGCGCTCAAAGTCGGCGATCCTTTGGGCGGCCACTGGGTCACGGGCCATGTCGACGCGGTGGGTGAGGTGGTCGCAGTGACCCCAGTCGGCGAAAGTACGCGCGTGCAGTTTCGCGCGCCACCGCAAGTGGCGCCGTTCGTCGCCCGCAAAGGGTCGATCGCGATCGACGGCGTCAGCCTCACCGTGAACGAGGTCGAAGATCGTGCCGACGGCAGTTGCCTCTTTACGGTGAACCTCATTCCGCACACGGTCGCGATGACCAATTTCGACCGCCTGACCGCTGGGACGCGCGTCAACCTTGAAGTCGACCCCATCGCGCGTTACGGCGAACGGCTCTTTGCCTACGCCCGCCATTTTGCGCAGACGCCCGAATCGCTGCCTGAAACGGATGTGCTGGGAGGTGATGGTCCATGAACGACGTCAGCGAAACGGTCGCGCTCGCGTCGGTGCCCGAGATCATCGCCGAGCTCCAAGCGGGCCGGATGGTGATCCTGGTCGACGACGAGGACCGCGAAAACGAAGGCGACCTGGTGATGGCCGCCGAATGTGTCACGCCGGAAGCGATCAACTTCATGGCGAAGTACGGTCGTGGGTTGATCTGCCTCACGCTCACGCCGGAGCGGTGTGCGCAGTTGGGGTTGCGGCTCATGGCCGAAGCAAACGGCACCCCCTATGGCACGGCCTTTACCGTCTCGATCGAAGCGGCGCAGGGGGTGACCACCGGCATTTCGGCGTACGACCGCGCCCATACCATCCGCACCGCGGTAGCGCGCAACGCGAAACCTTCCGACCTGGTGCAGCCGGGCCACGTCTTTCCACTGATGGCGCGCAAAGGGGGGGTGCTCATTCGCGCCGGTCACACCGAAGCCGGTTGCGACCTCGCGGCGCTTGCCGGGTTCGAACCGGCAGCGGTGATCTGCGAAATCCTCGACGAAGACGGCACGATGGCGCGCCTGCCGCAGCTCAAGCGGTTCGCAGCGCAACACGGGCTCAAGATCGGCGCGATCCGCGACCTCATCGAATACCGGCTGCGCACCGAAACGCTGGTCGAACGGATGGCGGAAAAGGCGATCGCGACCCCGTGGGGGGCACTCACCCTCACCGCGTTTCGCGACACCACCACCGGCGACGTGCACTTCGCCGCATGGAAAGGGCCGATCACCGCCGACCAAGAGACGCTCGTGCGGGTGCATGAACCGGTTTCGATCCTCGACTTTCTCGACCCGGGCTACGCCGGGCACAGCGTGACGCTGCCGCAGGCGTTGGAGCGGATCGCCCTGCACCCTGCTGGTGTCGCGGTGATGCTCTACCGCGCGCAGAGCGGCGAAGAGCTCTTGGAAAACTTCACCGAACAGCGGGTGCGTCGCCGCGCCTGGGACCCCCGTTTCCTCGGCGTCGGGGCGCAGATCCTCCGTTCGCTGGGGGTCGGCAAGATGCGCCTCATGTCGCACCCGATGCGTTTCCCGAACCTGACCGGTTTCGGGCTGGAGGTGGTTGGTTTCGAAGAGGAATGACCATGGCACGATACGACGACATTTACGAATACGAACCGAACCTCGACGGCCGCGGTGTGCGCGTTGGCATTGCGCTCGCGCGCTTCAACCAGGAGGTGGGCGATGGCCTGCTTTCGGCGTGCGTCGCGGAATTGCGCCGTTTGGGCGTCTCCCCCGATGCGGTCGCGATCGTCACCGTCCCCGGCGCGCTCGAACTGCCGCTCATCCTCCAAAAGATGGCGCGTTCTGGCCGCTTCGACGCGCTCATTGCGCTGGGTGCGGTGATTCGGGGAGAGACCTACCATTTCGAGATCGTCGCGAACGAGATGGCGGCTGGGATCACCCGCGTACAGCTCGAGACCGGTGTCCCGATCGCCAACGGGGTGCTCACCACCAACACCGACGAAGAGGCCGAAGTGCGCATGCACGGCAAAGGGCGTGACTGTGCGCAAGTGGCGGTGGAGATGGCGAACCACCTGCGCGCGTTGGCCCGGCAAGGAGGTGCGCAGTGAGCGCGGCCGAGCGCTCCACGCCCCTCGACAAATCGCGCTCGCGGCGGCGGCTTGCGCGCGAGCTCGCGCTCAAAGGGGTCTACCAGTGGCTGCTCACCGAACACGACCTGGCCGCGATCGAACAGCAACTTGCCGAAGAGGCGGATTTTCCCCACACCGACCATCTGCTGATGCTGGAGCTGCTCCGCACCGCAATTCGCCATGCCGATGCGTTTCGCGCCAAACTGGCGCCTTTCTCGCGCCGCGCGATCACCGACCTCGACCCCATCGAGCACGCGATCCTGTTGATCGCCGCGGCAGAGTTTGCCGGCCATCCGGAAACCAACCATCGGGTGATCATCGACGAGGCGATCGAGCTGGCGAAACGCTACGGCGCAGACGAAGGCTACAAATTCGTCAACGGTGTGCTCGACCGCTTTGCCAAACGCGAGCGCGCGGTGGAATTCACATCCCGTTCGTGAAAAAAGCCCGCTCGTAAACAAGGGAGCGCACGCTCCCTTTCATTTGTGTCACTTCTTGACCGAAAGCGTCCGCCGTTGACGCGGCGCATCGTCGTCCCAGCGGTCGTACGCGGGCGCATCCCACGCGCGACGGGGGCGATGTGATCCCTCCGGCTTATCCCAGCTTCCGGTTCGGCTCCGTTCCCAGCCGCCGCGTTCCTGCCCGGCGTACGATTTGGCGTGGGCAGCAGTGCGGCGCGTTTTGCTGGGGCCGCGACGCTCGTTCCGGCCGTGCCCGTTTGCCGAGTGGCGCTGCCCCCCTGCGGGGCGCGGAATGCTCGGCTCCAGACCGGCAATGGTCACTTCCGGGAGCGTCCGGCCGACGAAGCGGCTGATCCCCTGGATCAAGCGCGATTCGTTGGGGTGCACGAACGTGACCGCCACCCCTTCGCGTCCGGCACGACCGGTGCGACCGATGCGATGGACGTAGTCTTCGAACTGTTTGGGGGGATCGAAATTGATCACGTGCGAAATGCCGGCGATGTCCAGCCCGCGTGCCGCAACGTCGGTCGCGACCAGCACCTGCACCGCGCCGCGCCGGAGTTGCTCGACCACGCGGCTGCGGGCACGCTGCGACATGTCGCCATGAAGCGCCGAGGCACGCAACCCCGAATCCTGGAGCCGACCGGCAAGCGCTTCGGCACCGCGTTTGGTCGCGGTGAAGATCACCGCCTGTTGGAGTGCTTCGTCGTTCAGCAGGTGCGCGAGCAACCGGTTCTTGTGCGCTTCGTTGTCGAAATAGTGTACCCGTTCCTCGATCTTCGGCGCCGCTTCCGGGGTGCGCGCCACCTCGATCCGGCGCGCATTCCGAGTGATCGAACGCGCGAGTTGTCCCACGACCCCTTCGAGCGTCGCGGAAAAGAGGAGCGTCTGCCGGTTCGCTGGGGTGGTGGCGACGATCTCGCGGATGTCGTCGATGAACCCCATGTCGAGCATGCGGTCGGCTTCGTCCAGCACCAGCGTCTCCACCGCGTCGAGCGTGAGCGTGCGCTGGTTGAGGTGATCTTTGAGGCGCCCGGGGGTGGCGACGATCACATCGACGTAGCCCGCAAGGTCTCTACGTTGCGGGCCGAAAGGCATCCCACCCACCAGGGTCACGGTCTTCAAGCGGCGAAGCCCGCTTCCGTAGGTACGAAACGCCTTTTCGACCTGCTGCGCGAGTTCGCGGGTCGGGGTGAGCACCAGCACGCGCGCACCGCGTGTCCGGGGATCGGGGCGGGGGTTTGCCAGACGCGCCAAGAGCGGCAGCGCGAACGCTGCGGTCTTGCCGCTACCGGTCTGCGACGAAACGAGCAGATCTTCGTTCGCGAGCACGGCGGGAATCGCCTCGCGCTGCACCGTCGTCGGTTCGGTGTAACCCGATTGGGTGACGGCGGACAAGATCGATTGGGGGAGCCCCAGATCGGCGAAGGTGGTTGCGGTTTGCGTTGGAGTTTCGGGAGAAAACGGTGTCGTTGCCATGAACGTTCCTTTCGATGAAAGATAAAAAATATCCATCCGGACATGAACCGTCGATGGCAACGAGCCAAGTACAATGCAGGTGCTGCCGCTTGCGCGCGGAGCCGACGACGGGACTGCGGCGACAGTCCCAGAAGCGTGACGCGCCCAACAGGCGCCAAGAAGAATCTACTGACTGCGACGCAATGCAACCGACACTATAACACGGTAAGAGAAGATCCCCAAACGCAACGCAACTCAAAGTAACCCAACCCAATTCACCAACCCAACCAATAGACCACGAACACGGAAGCCCCATGGACGCGTTTGCGATCATTTTTCCCGATTTTGCCTGCATTGCGCTCGGCGTGGTGCTCAGAAGGTTTCTGCTCACCGAGGAACGCTTTTGGGTGGGTGTGGAGCGGCTCGTCTATTTCGTACTCTTTCCCGCGTTGCTGTTTCGCTCGTTGGCCAACGCGCCCTTTGCATTGGGCGACGCGGTGATGCTGATCGCAAGTGGCGCTTTGGTGATGGGCGTGGGATTCGTGCTCGTCTTCGCGCTCGGCCGATGGGTCGGCGACGAACCCCTTGCGGTGGCGTCGCGCGCGCAGTGCGCGTACCGCTTCAATACCTACATCGGCATGGCGGTTGCGCAACAGGCTTATGGGGCGACGGGCCTGGCGTGGATGGGGGTGCTGTGCGGCGCGCTGGTGCCGCTCGCGAACGTGTTCGCAGTGGGCAGCATGGCGCGGCGGTCTCCGGGCGGAATGCGGCACCTCATTGCCAACCCGCTGGTGCTCGCGACGGTGGCGGGGCTCCTCTTTCACGCAGTCGGTGGCGTGGTGCCGCAGCCGGTCGATGCGCTGTTGGCGCGGCTGGCCGCCGCAGCGGTGGCGATCGGTCTGTTGGCGGTGGGTGCCGCGCTTACGCCTGCGCGCGATCTCGTGCGCTCTGGTGGCCTCATTGCCACGATCAAATTGGTGGTGAGCCCGGCGTTGGCATGGCTGTTGGGGCAGTGGTTGGCGCTCCCGCCGCTACCGTTCGCGGTCTTGGTGCTCTTTGCGGCGCTTCCGTCGGCAAGCTCCGCTTATATCCTCGCGTCACGGATGGGCGGCGACGGGCCCGGAGTGGCACGGTTGATCTCGCTCACTACGGTGGTTTCCGCGGTCACCCTCACGTTCTGGCTGGGTTTGTTGGCGACGCATTGATGGGGTGTCCGCTGTTCGTCTGGCGCGCGCTGCCCAAAAACGCTCGTGGAAGAAGTACGCGACGCTTTGCACCATCGGTTCGATGAGCGATAGGGCAAGCGCCGCCTGCCAGCTCCCGGTCACCGCGTAGGCAACCAACGCGGCAACGGTGATGTGCATCGTGAAGTAGGAAAGGGTTTTCGCCGCCAATTGACGGTGAGGCGCGATGATCTTGCGGAAGCGGGACATCTTTGTCTCCTCTTGGGTGAGGTCTGAAGAAGTATAGGGGTTACCGAATTGAAATGCAATTGAGAATCAATATCGACTATATTGGGAAAATTGATGTGGTCGCGTTTCCCGATTGAACGGGTGTTTTTAGCCATAGCATGTTATTCTTATAAGGTAATAAATTAATGTCGTATAGGAGATGCATGATGGCGCGTGCGGCCACGCCCGGCTTTCTGGTCGACGCCGATTGGCTCGCGGAACGGATCGACGACCCGAATCTGGTGGTGCTCGAGGTGCGCTATTATCCGCACCGCTACTTCACGGTCGGGCACATCCCGGGCGCGGTGCAGGTGCAGCGGTTTGCCGATCTGGGCAAGAACGACGCGTTGCCGATCATGAAGTTTCCCGCGCGGGAAGTGTTTCAAGAAACGCTCCGGCGCTGGGGCGTCAATGATGATTCGACGATCGTGATCTACGACGATTCCCTCACGGCGCTCGCCTCCCGCGTCTATTTTTTGCTCGACCTCTACGGGTTCGATATGAGCCGAGTGAAAATCTTGAACGGCGGCACGCTGGAATGGACCGCGTTCAACGAACTGCACAAAAGGGCAGAGCAGCCGCGCCCACGCGGCAACGTTACGCTCAAACCTGCGCCCGCCGATCGCCTGGTCGATTGGGTCGATGTCTACCGCTGGGTGGTTGCGGAACGGCGCTCCGATGTCGTCTTGGTCGATGCCCGCCCGAACGCCATGTACCGCGGGGAGCGAATCCAGCACAGCATCCAGGGTGGCCACATTCCCGGCGCGATCAATGTCGTGAGCCTGGCTGGCGTCGATGGCCTCAGCCAGAAATGGCGTTCGATGACCGATTTGGCACAGCTTTACGCAGCGGTGCCCAAGGACAAAACGGTAATCACCTACTGTCACGACGGTTTTCGCTCGGCCCTGGCGTGGTTACAGCTCAAAGCGCTGGGGTATCAGGACGTTCGCGTCTATGACGGCGGTTGGTCCGATTGGGATCGCACTTTGACGTTGCCGGTAGTCAAAGGGAACGAACCGTTCGACGCCGACTTCGCCCTCTGAGACACGAAAAGGGCGCTTGAGACCAACACCCATGCGTCCCAGCCGTTTGCCGCCAACCGTTCGGCTACGGATAAGGATGGGGGTGCGTACGGCCATTCACGCCCCACCGTTGGTCGGACGCGTGCTACCGCCGCCGAATTGGCATCACGTGGATCCAGCTGGGGTCGAGGCAGAGAAAAGCCGATTCCCCAACCTGGAAACGGTGCCGTTCCCGGCCGGTGAGGGTGATCTGCCAGCAGAGTTGCGGCGAAGCGGAGAGCGCCACCTCGACGAGGGAAAAGTCGCCGGAGCTGCGCACCGAAGTGACCGTCACCGCGAGGCGCACCGGGTTACCCGGGCATGGCGGCGCGTCGCACGTGCGTAGCGTCAGCGCGTCGTTTTGCACGACCCAATGAACCGCTTGGCCAAGCGGGATCCGCCCTTTGTCGCGTGCAGGCAGGACAGCGATTACGGGCGCGTCGTCCCTTTCGGTGTGGGCACGCCATTCGAGCCGTCCCCAGCCCGGGCGCAGCGGATCGGGGCCGAGCCAGCGGCCGACGAAACGGTTCCGGATCCCGAGAATCGCTGCGACGCGGGCGTTGCGCGGGCTGCGGTAGAGGTGTTCGGTTGGGCCCTGTTGCAACAGGGCCCCACGGTCGATCACCGCGATTTCGTCGGCAAGGAGCCGCGCTTCCATGAGGTCGTGGGTGACCATCACGATCGGCATCGTCAATTCCTGCCGCAAGGTGGCGAGCAACGCGTAAAGCTCGCTGCGCCGCAACGCATCGACTGCGGAGAAGGGTTCGTCCAGGAGCAAGACCTTGGGGTATGCAGCCAGCGCGCGTGCCAATGCGACGCGCTGCTGTTCCCCTCCGGAGAGCGCGTTCGGCAGGCGATGCCAGTGGGATTCGGGAAGACCCACCCGTTCGAGCCATGCACGCGCAAGGCGCTGGCGATCCCGCCGCGGCAGTCGCCACAGCGCCATGGCGACGTTCACCTCCGCGCTACAGTGGGGCATCAGCGCATAGTGCTGAAAGAGCATCCCCACCTGCCGCGCTTCCGGAGGAAGCCAGACGCGGCGTTCGGTATCGAGCCAACAACTGGCGCCCAGTTTGACGACGCCGTGCTGCGGACGCAGAAGCCCCGCGACGATCCGCAGCAGCGAACTCTTGCCGGCGCCCGAAGGACCGACCAGCGCCACCAGTTTCCCTGCGGGCACGGTCAAGCGGCCCGTCAGCGGGATCGGTTCGCGTTGATCGACCGCAACCGTGAGCGTCTGCGTTTCGGTCCCGTCCATCGCGTCATTCCGAACGACGCGGAACCGCTGCGCGTGCAGAGAGGGCAAAGGTGGTGACCACCGCGGCAAGCGACAGAAGGAGCAGAACCAGCGCCATCTGGTTCGCCGCGGCGAGATCGAAGGCTTGGACGCGGTCGTAGATTGCGATCGCGATCGTCCGCGTTTCGCCGGGAATGTTACCCCCTACCATCAAGACGACCCCGAATTCGCCCAAGGTATGGACAAACGTGAGCACTGCCGCAGCAACGAGCGCGCGCCAGGTGAGCGGCAGCTCCACCTGCCAAAAGATGCGGTAGCGGGGTAACCCCATCACGCGCGCCGCTTCGCGCAACCGCGGATCGATCGCTTCGAACGCCCGCTGCGCCGGCGGGATCACGAACGGCAGGTTGAAGAGGAGCGATGCCAGGATGAGGCCAGTGAAGTTGAACACCAGCGTGACACCGAATGTCTCGTGCAGCCACTCGCCCAACGGTGACGCGCCGCCGAGCACGACGAGCAGATAGAAGCCGAGCACCGTGGGTGGCAGCACGAGCGGTAGAAGCACCAGACCTTCGATCAGCGCTTTACCGCGAAAGGTGTGGTAGGCCAAAGCGCGCCCTGCCCAGACGCCGAACGGCATGAGCAGCACCAACGTTGCGGCAGCCAATTGGCACGACAGCCAGAATGCGTCCCACTCCATGCGTGGTGCAACCCCGAAAGCGAAGGGGTTAGGGTAGCACGAAACCGTATTGCGCCAGGATCGCGCGGGCGTCGTTGCCTTGCAAGTAGGCGTAGAAGCGTTCTGCTTCGGGATGGGCTGCGCGCAGCAGCGCCATGCGTTGCACAAGCGGGGTGTGCCACGCTTCGGGAATGAGGGCAAAGCCCCCCAAGCGGGGAGCCACCGGCGGCGCTTTCGCCAGCGAAAGCGCGATGATCCCCCCTTGCGCGCCCCCTGAGAGGGCAAACTGCATTGCTTGCGCGATGTTTTCGCCAAGCAGCAGATAGGGCTGAATCGCCTCCCAAAGGCCCGCGTACTGCAACGCCTCTTGCGCCCGCTTGCCGTAGGGAGCGTGTTCCGGGTTGGCGATCGCAAAGCGCTTGACCTTGCCCGCGGCCAACGCACGGCGAAGACCGGCCAGATCGCGGTCGGCTTGGACGGGGGATCCTGGCGGCACCGCAATCCCGATCCGCCCCACCGCATAGACGACGCCCGCGTCTCGGGTCAGTCCGGAAGCGACCAGTTGGGCGATGTAGGATTCGTCCGCAGAGAGAAAAAGGTCGAACGGCGCGCCCTGTTGAATTTGGCGCGTGAAATTGCCGGAGGAACCAAAGATCAGCTTCGGCTTCGGATTCCCTTGCGCGGCGTACCGTTCGGCAACCGCATCCAACGCATATTTGAGGTCGGACGCCGCGGCAACCACCGCCGCGCGGTTCGCCGCGCCTGCGGTTGCGGCGCGTAACAGCACTGCCGGTGCAACCGCCGCCGACGCAACAGCGGACACCATCGCGGGGAAACGGCGCAGGAAATCTCGGCGGTTCAACGGGTGATCGCTCCTCGGGTCTGGTCGAGCCGTCTCGCTCTTCAGGTCTGGCCGAGCCACCGACGGAGGTGCGTCGCGAACGTCGGCCCATCGACGAAGCCCGTAACCCGGTATTGGCGCAGCTCTTCAGGGTTTCCTGGCGCGAAAAAGAGCAACGCCGGTGGACCGAAGATCTGGAAGTGGCGTAGGAACGCCTTGTCGCGCTCGCTGTTTTCGGTGACGTCCATTTTGAGCAGTGTGACGTTGCGCAGAAGCGCGACCACCTGAGGATCGGTAAAGGTGTAGCGCTCGAGCTCGATGCAGGAGATGCACCAGTCGGCACGCACATCGACCAGCACCGGACGCGTGCTGTTGGCAACGCGCGCTTCCAGTTCCTTGACGGAGCGGATGGGCTGGAATGTGAGCGCTTCGCGGTTCGCGGTCGGTATTCCCCCATTGCCGCCAGCAAAGCCTGCGAGCGGTTGCAACGGGTCGCGATTGCCCGCGAGCGCCCCCCAAAACGCCGCGACGCCGTACGCAAGAAGCAGGAGCCCGAGCGCTTTCCCCATCCGTTTCGGCCAGCGCGCACCGATGGGAAGCGGTTCAAGAGCCCCCAGCGCTACTGCCGTGCCCACCGCGAGCACCGCCCAACCGACGAGCCACCAAAGATCGGCGACCACGGGGCGAACGAGCCACCACGCGAGCGCGAGCATCACCACGCCCATTGCCGCTTTGACGCCGTTCATCCACGGGCCGCTCTTCGGAAGCAGCGCGCGCGCACCGACACCTACCGCGATGAGCGGTGCCCCCATCCCCAGCCCGAGCGCAAAGAGCGCGACGCCCCCGAACACGGCGTCACCGGTCTGGGAAATGTAGAGCAGTGCCCCGACGAGTGGCGGTGCCACGCACGGACCGACGATCAGCGCCGAAAGGACGCCCATTACCGCAACGCCGATCAGCTGCCCCCCTTGTTGGCTGCCAGCCAGTTGGTTGAGTCGGGTTTGCCAGCTCGGGGGCAGTTGCAGCTCATAGAAGCCAAAGAGCGACAGCGCAAGCGCCACGAATAGGAGCGCAAACGTGACCAGTATCGCCGGATGTTGCAACGCCGCTTGCAACATCGTCCCCGAAAGGCCTGCCGCAACCCCGGCAAGGGCGTAGGTGATCGCCATCGCCAGGACATAGGTGAGCGTGAGCCCGAGCGCCCGTACGCGCGAAATCGCTTCCCCTTGACCGACGATGATTCCGGAGAGGATCGGGATCATCGGAAAGACGCACGGCGTGAACGCAAGGAGCAACCCGAACCCAAAGAACGCGGCAAGGACTGCCGCACGGTTTTGCTGGGCGATGAACGCCGCGAGCGACCCGGCTTCGTCCGTCAAGGGTGCGGCAGCGCGTGCGAGCGGCGGTTCGCTGGTCGAAGAGGGTGCCGGCGCGGTTGCTGCGGTCGCGGAACCAGTTGGCACGCTGGCACGAGCCATGGATGGTGCCGTACCGCTCGGCGCAGCGGTGCTACTCGGGGGATTCGAATCGCTGCTGCGTGGTGCATCGGCATCCGGCGCGGTCACACTGCCGACGAGTTTCCCCAGCCATGAGCGTTGCGGTGGCGCGTCGGCGACCGTCAGCGTCTGTTCGAGCGGCGGGTAACAGACCCCGCCATTCCAGCACCCTTGACTGATCACCCGTATGCGCCACGGTGCTTCTGTCGCCGGAGCCGATTCGACCGGTACCGTGACCTTGAGGGTATCGTAGAAGACCTCCGTTTCCCCGAAAAAGTCGTCTTTTTTCCGTTTACCGGGGGGAATGGTCGGCGTTCCCAGTTGCAGCCCCGGCGTGAGCGGTTCGACGCGAATTTTGTCGCGGTAGAGGTAGTAGTCGCGCCGAATCGTGAATTCGACCGCAATCGTCTGCGCGTCGAGGCGGTACGCCTCGGCGGGGTAAGCCTCTTCGGGCGGAACTGGGTCGGCGGCGGACGCGAACGACAGAGCGCCGAATAGCAGCGCTGCCAGTACGCCGCGCGCGAGCCTACGTGGCAAAGCGCGTGCTACGACGATCAACCGCAAAAAGAACGAACATGCAGCGTGTGGCAAGAGGGGCTCCCGCGGTACGCTCAAGAGGCGATGACGCTTTGAGCGACCCATTCCAGGTAAGGTTCCGCGCCGCCAACGATCGGCAACGCGACCACCTCGGGCACCTCGTACGGGTGCAGTTCGATCACCCGCTGCGTCAAGCGCGCAAGCGCCGGTGCGGTGGTTTTGATCACCAGGAGCCACTCCGGGTCCTCGCAGCGCTCTCCTTGCCAGCGGTAGACCGAACGGATGCTGGGGATGAGGCTGCAACACGCAGCCAGCGACTCATCGACGAGCGTGCGTGCCAGGGTAAGCGCCGTGGCTTCATCGGGTGCGGTGACCAAGACCACGCGCGCGTCGGTCGCAGTCGGTTGGGGTGCGTCAGCGGCTTCACGCATCGAACCGGTCTCCTCGTCTATTCTGGGATCGGTGGCAATTCTACCCCGGCCCACGCTGCCAGCGCGGGCCACGCGGTGGTGAGATCCATCTGCACGATCACTTCGACCGAACGGTCTTCGAGCAATTCGGGTTGGGCGGCAAGGTGCGCCGCGATGCGCGCGTCACGGGCCCGCAGCAGCGCGACGATCCAGGGTTGGACCGCTCGAATGAACGTCGTGAGCCAAATGTTCGCTGCCCAGTTGGGGTACGCGTGGGTCACGGCGAATCGGTTTACCAATGGGAGCAAGCGGTGCGCTGGAACCCACGTTTCGTCGGTCACCCAGCGGTTGGTGAGAAACAGTGAGATCGGCCGTCCCCACGCGTCCATCCCGATCGCAACGAGGTGTGCGATCGCCTCATCTCCCTGGGGGCCAAAGCGCTTACCCTCACGCGATTGCCAGGCGGCTTCGGGCGAAAGGAGCGGTGGGCGGGCAAAGCAATGGAAGTGACCGTGTTCGCCGCTGCGATGGGCGTGGTAGTAATACTGGGCCCCAGTGTGGGCGTCGAGAACGTCCCCTTCGGGGTAGTGGTCCAAGGTGACAAAACGCGCTGCAGTACGGAGCATTTCGCGCACCACGTCACTGCCGGCGGCGCGTAACGCCCCTTCTGCCAGCGCCCAGTCTTTGACCGCGGTCCGCGCGCGTCTTTGCGCCCGCGCGGACCACGTTTCCGGAGCGCTTACCGCGATCCGTGCGGGATCAGCGAAACGAGCGGGCGCTTCTCGAGCGTCCATTGATGGAGCGACCCATCATAGAGTTCGACGTTCGGGTTCCCCATCACTTCGTGCAGGATGAACCACGGACCCGACGAGAGGTGGCCGCTGTTGCAGTAGGTGATCGACGGCGCTTTCGGGTCGATGCCCATCGCTTGGAAGACTTTCGTGTAGGTTTCGGCGCTCAAGAGATGGTGCGCGATCCCTTTTTGGATCGTGTGCAGTTCCGGCGGGAAGACCTTGGCGCCGGCGATATGGCCGTAATCGTATACGTAGTCGCGTTTGGTGTAGCCGAACGCCATGCTGATTGGGCGTGCATCGACCAATTGCGCTTTGCCCGCCGCAACGTCCTCGCTGGTGGCCAGAATCGACGGGTTCTCTCCTTGTGGTTGCCAATTACCCGGTTGTGCTTTCACCGGGGTCGATTCCACTTTCTGCCCCGCCTGGATCCATGCCGCGAGGCCACCGTCGAGGATCGCGATATCCTTTTCGCCGTAGTACTTGAACTGCCAATAGAGGCGGGCAGCGTCGTTGAATTCGGCAGGCGAAGTCCCCGTTGGCACGAGCACGATCGGTTTGCCGGCTTGGATCCCATTGGCCTGGACGAATTGCGTGAATTCTGCAGCCGGTGGCAGTAGATACTTCACCTTCAAGTCGCCGATTTGGCGCTCAGTGCGCATTTTTTTGGGATTGACGAACAGCGCGCCGGGAATGTGACCGCCGACATCGACCAATTTCGTCTGGCCACTTTTTTCGTCTTTCTTGTATTGCGGTTGCGCGGTGAAAAGGTCCGGAGCATGGACTTGTACGACCTGCACCCTATCGAGGTTTTGTGCAAGCCAGTCGACGGTGACGACAGGGCCAGGGAGTTCAGCAGCGGAAACCGTGCCGGTGATGAGCAAACCGGCCAAAACGAAACGAACACGCATGATGACTCCTCCTATTCGGTTATGCATGATCAATTGGCTGCGCACGGATTGGCAGCACGGCGTTTCGGCGCACAGGGGTTCCCGGCCGCGCAGGGGTTGCTGCTGCGTCGCACGGGAGCACACGGATTCCCCGCGGCGCAGGGGTTGCTGCCGCGCCGCACCGGCGCGCAGGGATTCCCCGCGGCGCACGGATTGCCGCCGCGGCGGACAGGGGCACACGGATTCCCCGCAGTACAGGGATTGGCTGCACGGCGTCTGGGGGCGCAGGGGTTTCCTGCCGCACACGGGTTCATACTCCGGCGTGCGGGCGTGCACGGATTCCCCTGCGCACTGGTCACGGGTGGCGTAACTGTGGTAGCAACCGCTACCACAACCGCGGGTGCCACACGGCGAACGATCTTGGGCAATTTCATGGGCATCTCCTTTGAGGTGTCTGGGAAAGCGGGGGTGACGATGGGGCCAGATAGGTGCGCACCCCGTCAGCGCGCATCGAGCGCTTCCGCGGTGAGCGCACCACCGAGCTTGTGTTCTACACGGGATCCAAGCCAGAAAATAACTGCGGCCAGCAACGCAAAGAGGGCGAGCAACACCGGCTCGGATATCCCAAGGAGTTCGGGTAACCGGCTGGTTTGGATCGCGCCAAGGGTGACCCACGACCCAAAAGTATCGTAGCCAGCGGCGAAGAGGCCGACACCCACCACCATGCCAATCATGAAGACGAGGCCATCCAGTCTACCCGATCCGAACGCGCTCGCGGCGGTGCCGGGGCAGTAGCCGCCTACCGCGAATCCGGCGCCGATCAGAAGCCCACCGATGGCGGCGCCGCCCAGGTAGGCGGGCGGAACGTAGATATCTGTGTACGCGATCACGCCCGTTGCGCTGAGCGCGTAGAGCCCGATTGCCGCAACGACGATCGCGGTGAACATCACTTTGAGCACCGCCCAATCCGAGAACCGAAACTGCGCGGTGAGTTTACAAGCGCTGCCAAAGCCCGCTGATTCTAGGATGTAACCGAACAGAATGCCGCAAAGCAATCCGGAGGCAAGCGAATAATCGTAAAAAGGCATCGTTCAGGCTCCTTTGGGCATTATCCGCGACACAACGATTCCGGTAACGAAGAAGAGCGCAAGAAACACGAACGCCGAAACGGCGAGCGTCGCACCGCCCGAAAGCCCTAGGCCGCTCGTGCAACCCGCGGCAACACGGGAGCCGAACCCCGCGAGCACGCCACCCACGAATGCGGTGGCGATCCGTTTGCCCGCACCGATTGCTGCGGCACCTTCCAGTTTCCAGCGAAACCGCCCGCTGTTGATCGCGGAAAGCAACGCGCCAAGGATAACGCCCACCACGACCCAGACGATCCAATTGTTCAACGGGTGACCGCTTTGCCAGAAAGCGCTCAGGTAGGCGTTGGTTTTCGCGCTTTCGCCGCCCAGCCAGGCCGCGGTACGGGCAAAGGCGCCGCTGGCGCCCAAGCCGTTGCCAGTGAGCAAAAAGGTGAAGACCAACGTCACGCCAAGCGCGACACCCGCAACCAACGGATGCCAAAGCGGACGGGGTGTGTGCGTGCGTTTCGTCATGGGCCTGCTCCTGTTGGATGACAATGTTGTTATAAACTTATATTAGTTATTTTCGATTTATTTTGCAAGTCACGCGCCATCGCTTTTTTCTTCTACGGGCTCGCGGTTTCCGCCAACCGCGTCAGGAGGTTGGCGCGCCCCGGCAATTTGCTGGCGCCGCTTGCTGGGTGCTCCACCACGAAATCGCCATCACGATCGCGATCACCGCTGCCATTGGCAACGGGGTTTCGCCCAGGAGATGCCCCACCAGGGTTCCGGCAACCGCGGCGATGCCCATCTGCGAAAAGCCCAAAAGGGACGCCGCGGCGCCCGCGATCTTTGGATAGGGGGCGAGCGCCAACCCGGTTGCGTTGGGCATCAACAGTCCGGCCGCAGCGCCGCACAGCCACATCGGGAGCATCACGCCCAGCGGGGATGGCGCGAGCAACAGCCAAAGCCCCATCGCACTACCACCCCCCAAGCCGATCCAACCACCCAGCCGCAGCAACCGTTCCGCCCCCAGCCGGCGTGACAGGCGGGCGCTTGCGACCGAACCGGCGAAAAAGCCGGTGACCATCACCGCGAATGCCAGCCCCATCTGCACGGGCGTGAACCCGAACATGCCGATGAAGACGAAACTCGAACCGGAAATGAACGCAAAGAGCGCCGCGTAGCCGCAGGCGTTCGAGAGCAGCAGCCAACGAAAGCGCCGGTCGCTCAACAGCACCGAAAAGGAGCGAAGAAAGCCGAAGGACGCTTTGCCGCGGTGGGCGTTGGTTTCCGGTAACGCCCAAAGGATCGCCACGAGCGTCACCGCGGCGTAGCCAACGAGCGCGACGAAATTGCCGCGCCACGCAAAGTGGCTCGTGATCACGCCGCCTATGAGCGGTGCGACCATCGGTGCGATCGCCATCGCCGAGCCGACGTGCGCGAGCATCCGCGTCGCGTCAACCGGCCCATAGACGTCGCGCACGATCGTTCGCCCAAGCACCGGGCCGACACAGGCGCCGACGGCTTGGACCACCCGTGCCGCGAGCAGCATGGTGATGTTTTCGGTCCAGACACAGGCGAGCGATGCTGCCGCATAGAGCGCCAGGCCCGAGAGGATCACCGGCTTGCGCCCGAAGCGGTCGGAAAGGGGGCCGTAGACGAGCTGGCCGAACGCAAAGCCGATCATGTACGCGGTGAGTGTCAGCTGCCCGTGGGCGACGTCGGTTTCGAGGTCGGCAACGAGCGCGGGCAGCGCCGGAAGGTAGAGGTCGGTCGAAAGCGGCCCAAGCGCAACGAGCGCGATGATGAGCACAAAGAGGGTAGGTGAAGGCTGTGCCATCAAGCGGCCCCTTCGGCTTTGGCACCCGGCGCGAACGCGAGCACATTGCCGTTGATGCAGTAGCGCAGCCCCGTCGGCGGTGGGCCATCTGGAAAGACGTGGCCCAGATGGATGCCGGTGGCGCGGCTGCGTACTTCGGTGCGCACCATCCCATAGGAGCGGTCTTCGTGCTCGGTGACCGCATCCGGTTCCGCGGCGAAAAAGCTGGGCCAGCCGCTACCGCTTTCGAATTTCGTCGCGGAGCGAAAGAGCAGCGCACCAGAGAGGGGATCGAAAAACCGTCCGGGGCGTTTTTCGTGGAGGTGGCAACCGGTGAACGGCCGTTCTGTACCGTGTTCGAACGCGATTGCGAACGCTTCGGGGGATAGTACCGCTTGCCCCAGCCAGGCCCAGAAGGCGCGTAACTCGGCACCCGGTAGCGTCCAGGGGTACGGGGGTAGGTGAACACCGGTTCCCCCCAAACCGCAGTAACCGTCCGGGTGTTTGATCAGGTAGTCCTGATGGTAGCTTTCCGCAGGGGTGTAGTGGCGCACCGGGGCGATCTCGGTGGTCGGCGCCGAAAAGCGGGGAGCGCCCCCCGCTGCCTGCCACAACGCCCACGCGTACGCGGCGCGGCTGGCCAGAAGCAGCGGCAGCAGCCAAACCGCGTCGTCGTTCGCTTCGTAATAGAGCGCGCTGCGGTAGTTGCTGCCGATGTCGTTGCCTTGCCGGTCGCGCTGCGTCGGGTCGTGTCCTGCCCAGAACGCGGCAAGGAGCTGCGCAAGCAGCGGAACGAGCTGGTCGGCCTCGCTGCGCGGTGGTTCCCATACCACCTTGACCACTTCGGCGTGGTTGCGGCCCGAGGCGACTCCCGCGCGCAGCGCGCGCTCGAACGCCAGAACCCGTTCGTAGGTGGGGTTCGGATCGTCCCCCCCGGCGTAACCGACCTCGGTGGCAACCACACCGGGGAGAACACGCAACCGCTGTTGCGCGCCCCAGAAGCAGCCCATGCCGAAGTAGAGGGTGATTTCCTGTGCCATCGTGAGCTCCTGCGCGCGGTTTCGTTTCAGCGGTGCCAGGTGAGCGCGAAGACGTGTTCGCGCAGGTAGGAAATGCCGCGTGCCTGCCAGTGGGGGTGTTCCGGGAGCACGTCGTCGTCGGACCAATGTTCGATCGAAGACACGTCGGCGAAATGGCGAAACACTTCGTCTGGCGGGACGCTGAACGGCGGTCCGGCGCGTTCCGCCTGCGGGTATTCCAGCGTGACCAAAAGCATTTTCGTGCCCGGGCGGGCCAGACTCCGCAACTGTGCCGCGTAGCGGGGGCGCATCTCGGGCGGCAACGCCACCAGTGCGGCACGGTCGTAGATCGCGGTGTGCGCTGGCGCTTTCGGGCCCCAATGCCACACCTGTTCCGGCGTGAGGGCGAAATAGTCGCCCAGATAGAGACGAATCCCGTCGGTGGTGTAGGCGGTGTGTGGGGGGCACGCGGTGACTTCGGGCGTTGCGTCGTTCTCTTCGAAGAATTGACTGACGGCCACTGGGCTCAATTCGACCCCAACCACGCGGTGGCCTTGCTCCCGCAACCACAACATATCCAGGGTTTTGCCGCAGAGTGGAACGAAGACGGTCGCCTCAACCGGGACGGCAAGCCGGGGCCAGTAGGCGAGGAGCTTGGGGTTGAAACGGTCGAGGTGAAAACCAATCTCTCCTTTTTGCCAGCGTTCGTGCCAAAAACCGGGTTCCATCGTCTGCTCCTTTCTGGGTCAGGCCTGCTGGGTCAGGCGTCAGGACACCGCGCGCGTCTCCGCCCACGCCGCCAACGGGCGCGGCAGGCCCCACGCCAACGCTTCGCGCGCGGTTGCCCAGCGCCCCTGCGTGGAGGATTGGCAATCGTAACAGAGGTGGGCCGGCGTCGTCCATTCTTCGATGGTGATTCGTAACCGACGGTGCGTGAGGCGATGCGCAGGCAACGCTTCGCTACTGGCGCGCTGCCACGAACCGGGAGGAGGTGGCTCATCGGCGTGCGGTAGCGCCCAGAGTCCGCCCCAGATCCCCTGGTTGGGACGCGGTACCCACCAGTAACGGGTACCGCAGCGGTAGGCGCGCAATGTCCAATCGATCTCCGGAACCGGCGCACGCGCTTTGCGCTGGGGCAGCGCTGCGGCGTTACCCACCGCATAGGCGGTGCACCACTGAGCGACCGGGCAGTACGCGCAGTTGGGAATGCCGCGGGTGCAGACGAGCGCGCCCAAGTCCATCTGTGCTTGGGTGTATTCCGGCATCGCCGTGGGTGACTCTGGCAGCAGCGCTTCGGCGATCTGCCACAATTGCCGCTTCACTGCGGTATCTGGCAGTGGCGTCGCGATCCCGAAGAGGCGGACGAGCACGCGCTCGACGTTGCCGTCGAGGATCGCGGCGCGCGTGCCGAACGCGAACGCGCAGATCGCCGCGGCAGTCGACCGTCCCACGCCCGGCAGTTGCGCCCAAGCGTCCGGATCACGCGGCCATGTGCCGCCCCAAGCGCGAACGATCTGCTGCGCAGCGCGGTGAAGGTTTCGCGCGCGGGCGTAATACCCCAGTCCACTCCATGCCGCCAGTACCGCTTCGAGCGGCGCTGCCGCAAGCGCTTCGACCGTGGGCCACGTCGCGACGAACCGTTCGTAATAAGGGATCACGGTGGGTACTTGCGTCTGCTGGAGCATCACTTCGGAGAGCCAAATACGATAGGGGTCGCGGGTGTGCCACGGCAGGTTGCGGCGCCCTGCGACGCGGTGCCAGGCGATCAGGCGTTCGGCCCAAAGTGCTTGCCATTGTGGTGGGAATGATTTACCCTTCTCGCGTTTTTTTGCCAATGGGGTCTCCCGATGCTAGATCAAGCGTCGCGCGCGTTGCGCGACACGTTGGGACGTTTCGCTACGGGTATCGGTATTCTGACCGCGCGGGACCGCGATGGGGCGCCGGTGGGGCTCACCATCAATTCGTTCAATTCGGTCTCGCTCGATCCGCCACTCGTGGTCTTCAGCCTCGGGTTGGGGCTGCGGCGGCTCTCTGTTTTCCAACAGGCGCAATGGTACGGGATTTCGCTCTTGCGTGCCGACCAGGAGTCGGTATCGACGGCGTTCGCCACGCCGGGTGTCGATGCGTTTGCCGCGACGACGTGGCGCGACGGTGCCCATGGCGTCCCGCTCATCGAACCGGCGCTGGCGCATTTTGAACTCGCGCCCTACGCCGAACACGACGGCGGGGACCATCGCCTCTTCCTTGCGCGGGTGGTGCGCCACGCCTGGTTCGACGGGGAGCCGCTCGTCTATTTCGCCGGGCGCTACCGGCGGCTTCTGCCCGAAACTGCAGCATAACGTCCTGAATGAGGGCGGTGGGCGCCCCTTTCCGATGTCGCAAAAGAAGAAGCGGCTGTTGACAGAGTTTTTGCAAACTGGGTTATAATATGCGGCCGTCGAGCGGGTGTAGTTCAATGGTAGAACATCAGCTTCCCAAGCTGAGAACGTGGGTTCGATTCCCATCACCCGCTCCAATCCCTTTCCGTGATCGAATTTTCTGAATCTGCCGCCAAGCGTCACGCTTAGCTTTTTTGTTGGAAAAGCGCACGAACGGCTGCGGCGTGGCGGCGGCTCACCGGTAGCGTCGTACCATCCCGTAACGCGACGATGCCGCCCCCTTCGCTGGCGTCGGGTACCCATGCGGCCAACCAGGCGCGATTCACCAAATAGGCACGATGGGTGCGCACGAAGGTGCCTCCCAACTGCGCTGCCCACTGGGTGAGCGACCCCTCGGTAGATAGCCGCCCCAGCGTCGTTTCCACCCAGACCGTTTTGTCCTCTGCGGTCAGGTAGCGGATCGCCGACTGCGGTACCTGTACTCGCTGTCGGCCCAAGGAAAAAGTCCAGATCGGCTCGTCCGACGCGGCCGCAGCCTGAGGTCGGCGGGGGCGTGCCGCGGCTTGGAGCGCTCGGGCCAGTGACTCGGCGCGGATGGGCTTCACCAGATAATCGACCGCATGGGCCGCGAACGCCGCAAGCGCGTGTTCTGGGTACGCGGTGACCATGATTACCGCGGGCGGCTGCGGCAACGTATCGAACCAGTACGCGAGCGCGAGCCCCGATTCACCGGGCAGTTCGATATCCAACAGGACGACGTCCGGTAGCGTCTGGGTGGCTTCGTTTCGGGCGGTTTCGGCGTCGGGAAAGGTGCGGACCGTATGGCCCAGGGGGGTTAGCATCCGGGCCAGACGCGCTGCAGCCAACGGTTCGTCCTCTACGATCCAGATCTCCATCGCGTCTCCTCTACCCGCCGTTGCTGGCATCAAGCGGTAGCGTGATCGCCACCCAGTGCCAACCCGCGTCCTGAACCTGCTGCACCGTTCCGCCTGCCGCTGCGATCTGGCGCGTCACCGCAGCCAAGCCAACGCCAAAGCCGGAATCGGAACGTGCGGGATTTTGCGCGCGTTCCGCGACCGGGTTACCGACGCGCACGGTCAATTGATTTTCGATCACCCGCAGCGTAACCGAAACCGTCGTCGGCTCGCGGCGGCGCGCCACCCCGTGCGTCACCGCGTTTTCGATGAGCGGCACGAGGCACCAGCGGGGTATCCGTTTGGTCAGAATCGCTTCCGGGCAGTCGCTCTGCCAGTCGAGCACCAGACGGTCACCGTAGCGCAACTGCGCCAACGCCAAGTACGCTCGCGCCGCGTCGATGAGCGCCTGGCGCTCCTGCCACCCGGCGACGGCCCAACCGATCCCTAAACCGAGCGTCGCGGCGATGCCGATTGCGCGCCACACCGTCGATGGGGCTTCGATCCAACCCAACAGGACGCCAACACCGCCCGTCAGCCCGGTACAACAAACGAGCAGGAGCCAGAGAAGAACGCTCTGAGCACGGGGGGTACGTGGGGTGCGCCACCGTCCCAGCGCACAGAGCAGCGCAAGTGTGGGCACGACCGCCCACACGCCCCAGAAAACCACCGCAGCAAAGAAAAGGAGCGCGTCCGTGTAGTCAGGAAACGCCGGTTGCGCCAACGTAAGCGCGATCGCAAGCGACACCACCGCCAAAAGCGCGTACGCCAGCGTCGCGGCACGGCACAGGCTGGCCCACATCGGGTCGCGGTTGCCGTTCGTTGCTTTCGTATCCCGAGTCACGGGAGATGTCCCACCATGCGCTGTTCGTCAGAGACAAAAGTATAGGATGTCTCTTCGCCCCGGGCCATGTTGTGTGTGAGATGGCGTGGGGCTCGTACGAACGTGGCGTCTGGTCGGACACCTTAGGGATGCGGGGTAGGAGTCGTGTGCAATCCGACGAAATCGAAAAGCGTGCGATCCAGAAGGTGGGACGGCGTGACGTTTTGCAATGCGGTGAAGATCGACGCGACGCGGCGTGGGTCTTCGGCCTCCCATGCGCGCAGCATCGCCTTGATCTGTTTGCGCTGCGCGGTCTCCTGGCTGCCGCAGAGGTTGCACGGGATGATCGGGAAGGCCATCGCACGGGCGTAGCGCTCGATCTCCCGTTCGCGGCAGTAGGCAAGCGGCCGGATTACCATCAGGTCGCCGTCGTCGTTCACCAATTTCGGCGGCATCGCTTTCAAATGGCCACCGAAAAAGAGGTTGAGAAAGAAGGTTTCCAGGATGTCGTCGCGGTGGTGGCCCAGCGCAAGCTTGTCGCACCCCAGTTCCCGCGCGGTGCGGTAGAGAATACCGCGCCGCAGCCGCGAGCAGAGCGAACAGGTGGTTTTGCCCGCGGGGATCTTCTCTTGGACGATCGAATAGGTGTCTTCGCGCACGATCCGGTACGGGACCCCGAGCGCTTCGAAGTGGCGCGGTAGTGTCTCAGCGGGAAAACCCGGTTGTCCTTGGTCGAGATTGACCGCAACGAGTTCGAACGAAACGGGCGCGCGCGCCTGGAGGAGCAACAAAAGCGAAAGAAGCGTCAGCGAATCCTTGCCACCGGAGACGCAGACCATGATCCGGTCACCGTCGCCGATCATCGCGTAATCGGCAATCGCAGCACCCACCGCGCGCAACAGCGACTTTTCCAGCTTTTCGGCTTTGTGGGAGCGGGCGCGCGGCGCGTCCTCTGCGCCGTTCTTTCGCAGCGTTGCCGTGACCGCGGCAAGCGGCACGGTGGCGATGGCAACCGACATCGGGTGACCTCTAAATGAAAAAAGCCACAAAACGTGGCTTTCGCTCTGTGACTATCGAAATGAATCGAGCGTTTGCTTGGTTCTCTGGCTCCCCGAGCAGGGCTCGAACCTGCGACCCACGGATTAACAGTCCGTTGCTCTACCAGCTGAGCTATCGGGGAACGCGAGAGAGCGCTATTATCTTCCAAGTACGTAATTTGGTCAACCACTTTAATCCAAGGGAATTTCTGAAGAACTACCGCGCCCCGTCGTTGAAGCGCGCAAACGCCTCGCGGATCTTTTGTGGTTCGTCCAGTTTTACCAAACGTTGCGCTTTGGGCGCCAATTCGTCCAGGTTCGCATAGAGCAGCCGCTGCCGTACCTCCAGCAACCGCTCCGGATGCATCGAGAATTCGCGTAACCCCAGCGCAGCAAGGAGCCACGCGTAGTCCGGGTCGCCTGCCAATTCGCCGCACAGCGAAACAGGGAGATCGATCCGCGCCGCAAACGAAAGAATCCCAGCGAGCAGGCGCAGCACCGCGGGGTGGAGCGGATCGTAGAGTTCGGCAACGGCGTCGTCTTGGCGGTCGATCGCCAGCGTATATTGAATGAGGTCGTTCGTGCCGATCGAAAGAAAATCGACCCGGCGCGCGATCATCGGCAACGCGATCGCCGCCGCAGGGACTTCGATCATCGCGCCCACCGGTATCTGTTCCGGCACTTTGACTCCTTCGGCGACAAGTTCGCTGCGCGCCTGCGCGATCAGTTGCCGCGCCCGATCGATTTCGCTCGCGTGCATCACCATCGGCAGCAAAATTTTCACCGGCCCGCACGCCGCGGCACGCAACAGCGCCCGCAATTGGGTGAGGAAAAAGGCGGGTTCGGCCAAGCAGTAGCGGATCCCGCGCAACCCTAGCGCCGGGTTTGCGGGTGCGCGCCGCTCATCGCTCAGGTCGAAATCCTTGTCCGCGCCCAGGTCGAAGGTGCGAATCGTCACCGGTTTGCCCTTCATGCCGCGCACCACCTCGCGGTAGGCTTCGAACTGCTCGGCTTCCGACGGCCGGTCGGCGCGTTCGGTGAACAGGAACTCGGTGCGGTAAAGGCCAATTCCGTCCGCTCCTACCGCACGCACGGCAGGCAAATCCTTCGGCGACTCGATGTTGGCGTGGAGCTGAATCTCGGTGCCGTCGAGGGTGCGCGTCGCCGATTCTTTGAGTCGCGCCAGACGGGTGCGCTCGAGATCGAGCTCCGCTTTGCGTAACCGATACTCTTCGACCACCTCTGGCGGTGGATTGGCGATCGCCACCCCGCGGCGCGCGTCGATGATGACCAGTTCGTCGTCTTTCAAGAGCTGGCGTGCGTGGCGCACCCCTACCACCGCAGGGAGCTTGAGGCTACGCGCGACGATCGCGGTGTGCGACGTGGGGCTACCGACGTCGGTAAGAAATCCGCCAATCCGTTGCCCGCGAAACCCGATGGTATCGGCAGGAGAGAGGTCGTGCGCGACGATGATCGTCGGCCAATCTTCGTGCCGCGCGCGCATCGGTCGCGCCAGGCCGCGCAACTCCTTCATCAGCCGCTCGACGGTTTGAATCACATCCTGCCGGCGTTCGCGCAGGTAGGCGTCGTCGATCGCCTCGAACGCCGCCAGGAGCTCCTCGAGCTGTTGCGCCAACGCCCATTCGGCGTTGATCCCGTTTGCCGCGATTCGCTCCAGCGCCGCGTCGATGAGCATCGGGTCGTCGAGCATCAAGATCTGCAGGTCGATGAACGCGTCGAGCTCTTGCTGCGCGGCGCTCTGGTCGGCCGCTGCGCGCAACAGCCGCAGTTCGGTGCGTACCGCATCCACCGCCTCTTTGAGACGCGTGCGTTCCTCCGCAACCCGTTCCGGCGGGATTTCGTAGTGCGGTACCTCCAGCAGCGCGTGGGAGACCAGGTGGACGCGACCGATTGCGATCCCGGAAGAGACCCCAAGCCCGTGGAGCGTGAACGCAACGGCGGACACCGCGTTACTCCGGTTCGCCGAAGCGGTTCTGGACAAGATCGACGATCGCCGCGAGCGCTGCTTCAGCCTCTTCGCCTTGCGTCTCAACGGTTACCGTGGTCCCTTTCGCCGCGGCGAGCATCAAAATCCCCATGATGCTTTTGGCGTTCACCCGCCTACCATTACGCTCGAGCCAGATCTCGCACGGGAAGCGGTTCGCCAGCTCCGCAAGCTTGGCGCTTGCGCGCGCGTGCAACCCCAGTTTGTTGATGATTTCGATATCGGTGCGTGGCATAGCGCTATTGTACCGAGAGTTTGGCAAGCCCGTGGGCTTTGAGGATGCGAAACACGTCGAGATCGAAGCGGTAGGGTTTTGCGCACGCGGCGGCAATCTCGTCCGGTGTCGGCTCGCGTTCGAAACGCGCGAGCAGACACCACTGGTCGACCAGAAACCAGACCGTGCGGCTGCCTGTTTCGTTTGCTTCAGGGAGAAGAACTGGACCGTCGTGCGGCCACGGGTGTGGCGCCAATTGCTGCAATGCCGCAAGCAAGCGCGCGTCGTGTTCCGTGGCGGACTCTTTGCCTGCGCACCAACCGTGGCAATGACGCAACTGATGCGCACTGCACGCGCGGCGCGCAGCAGGCTCCCAACCGAGCCGCACCGGACAAAGCCCATGGTTTTTCGCCAATTGCCGCAACGTCTGTTCCGCCTGTTTGCGGTTGGAGAACGCGCCAAACGTCCCAGCAGGCCAAGCGCGGGGATCGGTGCCCTGGATGGGCAGATAGGTGACGGTGAGCGGTGCGCGGGTAGCCGCATTCAAACCCGCGACGTGGATCGCCACGGCCACCTGATTGTGGCGCAGCCGCTTGTTGTAGCGCGGCTTCATCGACTGAACCAATTCGGCCTCTACCAGCTGCGCGTGCAGGTCTCCCGCGGTCTCCAACCACTCGATGCGGCGGATCTGCCGCGCGATCTCCGCGTCCGTCGCGTTGCGGGTAGCTGCGCTGAAATGCGCAGTGACGCGGCTGCGCAACCCTTTGCTCTTGCCAATGTAGAGCGGCAGATCGTTTTCGCCGAAAAAGAGATAGACACCCGCCGTTTCGGGAATCGCCTCGATCACCCCGTCGGCGAGCCCGGGCGGGCGCGCGGGATGCTTCATCGCCGCTTCGCGCGCGATCAACAGCCGTTCGGGCGGGAAATGGTCCTCAGCAAAGGCTAGGTACTGTTCGAGCACCGCCACATCGCCGCGTGCGCGGTGGCGGGCCGGACACGAAAAGCCGTGCCGTTCGATCAGCGCGTCGAGCCCGTGGCGGCGGTGCTCCGGTTCCAGCGCTTTCGCGAACTTCACCGTGCAAAAAAGGGGCACAGAAAACGCAATGCCGCAGCGGGCAAACGCCTGTTTCAAAAACCCATAATCGAAACGGACATTGTGCGCGACGAGCACCGCATCGGCCAAGAACGCGCGCAACGTTTCCGCAATTTCGGCAAACGTTGGCGCTTCGGCGACCATCGCACTGCTGATCCCCACCAGCCGTTCGATCACCGGTGGAATGGGCACTTCAGGGTTGATCAGCGTCTCCCACCGCTCAGCGGGCGACGCAGAATCCGTGACCCGGGTGAGCGCTACCTCGATGATCCGGTCACGCTCCGGATGCGCGCCTGTGGTCTCGAGATCGAGTAGGACGTACGGCGTGGGCAGCACAGAGGCAGGTAGAGCCTTCAGGCGTGCTCCGTTTGGGCAGAACGCTCCATGACGCGGGCAGCCAAGCGCGGCGGCAGCGCCGGTCGGTACCCTTCCGTGCGAAAGGGATCGAGCTGCGGATGGCTGGTGTCGTAATAGTACGGGTAGGTGGGAACCCGCGCTGCGGCAAACTGCGCCGTGGTTTCCGGGTCTTGCGGCTTATCCCACCACAACGCGCGCCCTTGCCGCGCCACTTCGCGCTGCTCCGGGTGGTTGCTGAGGTAGTCCTGCAGGAAACGGGTGGCTTCAGAGACGTAGCCGGTCATGGTTGTGGTACCGAATCGACAAACGGTGGGAATGGTAGCACAGAAATGCAATGACCTGCTACCTGGAGTTATACCAACAGATCGATATTGCCTTCATTGACTCCAACCACGTCGGTTGTGATCAGTCCCTCCAGCTGAACGCCGAGTGCCTCAGCAATGCTTACCACTTGCTCTTGCGTGATCCCCAAGGCAGCTGCTTGCGTCTAGATTACCTCTGGAGTAGCGGCATATTGCTGTCGATATCCAAAAACGTCGCTCTCTGAAATTCCCAGCTGCTCAAGAGTAGCCAGTAGACTTTGTGCGGTGGTATTCGCGTAATTTAGCAGGATGTTGAACAAATGCTCTGTGCGCACCTGACCGCTCCCTTTTCTGGGAGTTTTTGCTGGCTGTTGGCAGGTGGCTCCTGCTCAGCTTGCCATGTTACCAGTGATCAGGGCCGAATGGCGTCGG